>Ga0247611_10001326_pt1 | contig 44771 bp, 54 predicted proteins | sample 177DNAGHGhighgp2_FD_192422 | JGI IMG/M metagenome (GOLD analysis project Ga0247611, IMG submission 192422) | Sheep rumen microbial communities from Palmerston North, Manawatu-Wanganui, New Zealand - 1770 DNA GHGhigh gp2 | ecosystem: Host-associated > Mammals > Digestive system > Stomach > Rumen... | reverse complement strand
CTGTCGGGATTATAATCTTCTTCAACATCATCTTCCTCGTAGTCCAAGGGTTCAAATGATTCGATTGTCAGGTCTGATTTAGCCGCTTCATAGGCTTCTTCTATGGCATCATCAATAGATTCTGCATAAACCGTATAAGTTTCATCTGCACCAACATAACCAGCAAAATTAACGGTGATTTCATAACCGTCATCACCCAGCTCAACAATATCATCCTCATCTATCGTTAATAAATCTAAATAGATGTTGCTATCGTCTTGAATTATTCCTTCAAGATCATTTTCATCCGAACCTACTGGGGCATCAATTTCGATTTCTTCAAGAGTATCAATGTACCCAGCAAAACCTATTTCTACTTTATAAGTAATTTCTTTCATAACATAACCTCATCGTGCAGAAACTCTCTCACCATGCTCAAATAAAATATGTAATGCAGATACCATCTCATCCCAAGTATGACAAAGTTCATCATCAATATTGTAACAGTCATTAGCATCAGCTAAATCTTCGATAGTTGCACCGTCTTTGACTAACAGATCGTCTAACTGTTTCTTTTCTGCTTTGGTAGGAAATCTGCCTGATAATGCAATCTCGTCTAAAAGATTCATAATCTTATAATAATATTCAGGGGAGTATTCCTGTTCTTCGTTAGACTTAATGTACTTTTTCATGGATATTTCTCCTATATATGTATTAGTTTGTATCTAAATTATAATACAAATATCAAATAATACAATACTTAAATTCCATGAGGGAGATGAGTTCGTTTATCCCCTGTCAATTTTGCGTATCTGATCTTTGCATTATTTCTAATATACCGCCAAAAGAAACCACCTTTACTTTTAGCTAAATAAAACCTTTGCCATAGTTTATTAGGGACATTGTAATAGATATAAATATCCCCCGGACCACCTCTTCTGCCACCTGCACCCTGATTGCCCTTGAATTGCACTAACATATCTCCAAATGTCTCATCTTTTGGCTGGAACGCATAGCTCCAAATGTTAGATGATTCAGTAGGCATAAGCTGTTTAACAAAGTCTTGTGTAGTAGTCTTTTTACGCCTTGAAGTATCATGTTGATTAAATCCAGCAAGGATAGTAGCGGCAGATACCGTAATACCGTTATCAGCTATAACAAGGTCATCTGGCTCTACTTCTTTGTTGTACTGTATATTATAACGATTTAATATATCTTCTACGAAATCAATAAACCTGACCGCAGAAGAAAATTGCTCACTTCCTATTTCTTGGTTTTTGTCGTAGACAGTTATAAGAACTGCGTCATCGTAAAGTTCACCGTAGATGACAAGATCACCGTCAAGATCTACTCGGCGGTAAAAATTCATTTCAAGGTAATCAAACCCCATTAGTTTGAGGGCTTCTTTCATATCTTCCTTTTGGAAGTCCTCTATTTTCTCTACTGTTGCTTTAATAATTCTCATATATCAGCCTTACGATCCATAACTTTCAAAACATCATCTATTGTAGTACCCGGACTACTCAAACTAAAGAATTTATGCTCATCTTCCCACAAATACTCAATAGGCTTATTATTTTTATCCATTACTACCGGAACTCTTGTTAAGTAACAACTGGGAATATCTACGGGTTCATCATCTAACTTGGCAGTCTCCAACATCTGATAAAACTTATTCCATATAGATTTTCCGTTTAGGCTGTACTCAACCATATCTCCGTTGAAATATATGCAGAAGATATAATCAGTATATGTAGCCTTCTGATTAAGATATTTCTTAAAATCGGATATATACTTCTTCTGCTGGCTACTCAAATTATCTGCTTGCCATATCACTTTCATATCGGAAAGTCGAATTTCACATATAGGCACCGCATAGAATAAAGTGGATGTGCCATAGGGATTATCCCTGACCATAACATAGGAATCAGTGCCTTTTGCATTAGGGTATAAGTGTGTCAAATGTCCAGTCATGCGATTACCCATAATTTATGTCACGCTCTCCATAAGATTTCTTCCTGACTTAAAATATAGTCAGTTATATCTTGTTGCCATACTAAATTATCTATAACTTTTTTCATAGTCATCGCAGATGATTTATCTACTGGGTAGAATGTGTAGAATATTTGATCTCTTTGATTACGATATACGATATTGCGATTATCATACTCCATATCAATAAGTAAACCATTAGGTGATATGGTGTCAAGCAAATCTAATAAAGTCTGATTAGGTACAAGATTAAATTGACCGTCTGAATCTTCTGAAATATAGTATGGTGATGACTTTATAAGTTTTGCATAATTCTTTACTGAACTTATCTGTCCGGTATATTGGTCAATCAACCTGTATAAATCAGTATAGTCTATGTAATACTCCCCATCGAAAATATCTGCCTGTTTCAGCAAATCTATAGGGAAATAGGTATGATTATATACACTTGTTAAGTCTTGGATAATTTTGTCGGCATCGTTAGTGTAATGTGTAAGGTCTACACCCTTCTTATTACGCTCTTTCTTCATATTGTTTACTATCTCAATTACGGCTTCCTTAAACTCATCAGAATAACTGTCTATCTGATGACCATAACCAAAGGCGGCTGAATCATAGTCAGATACAGGTCCAATATAGATCAGACCTTTGGGAGATTGGAATTTAGTATTAGCTATTAGTCTTTTCATATTCTATTCCCAAATACATTATTTTATAATGCTTGTTTTATAGTATTAAAGGTTTGCTCTGCCCCAGCAGGTACTTTTGAGTAGTATTCAATAACATCAAAATGGGATCCCGAAGTTTTCTTCTTTTTAACGACACCCTGACCATCATCAAATACATAAGCCCAAGGATCTTTTATAAGGGCATATCCTGAATGAGTAACAAGTTTAGGGCGGCGTTTGCTACCTTCCCATTCACCCCACTCAACCTTTGCCATGCTATATGCAGATTCCTGTGAAGTTGTAGCAGGAGTGCCATTGGATAACTTATTGTTAATTTCAGAGATAGGGACATCAGGATTTACTGAATAAAAGTCAGTCCTGTTATACATCTTTGAAGTATGGTGCCAAGAAGATTTATATAAAAATAAATCTTTTAAAACATCTAATGATAATGTTTTAGCAATATTTTGGACTTCGACAGGTGCGTCTAATTCAGCAAGTTCGGAGAGAATTGCAGATTTAGTCCACTTGGATAAGGGTTTCTCACCATTTTCATAAGCCTCAACAGCATTATTACTCATAGAATACCCATGATAGCCAGCAGACCTGATGTATCGTTTCATATTATCTTCCTAAAAAATAATTAAGATCACCGTAAAGCGTATCAATGCTATCTAACATTTCTTCATCACACCATTCGGGATCTACTTGTTCCGGATTGCAAGTATAACTATTAGTATCAATTTGCAAGTTGATCTGAAAGTCGAGCTATAAAGTTCTCATAGTCAAATAACTTCTCTGCATATTCAGTTACAAGTTGTAAATCGTGATTTGATTTCATATTATAAGCACCTCAACCGATTAAAAATTATGTATTCCAATCAATACAATCGCAACAATTACTATACAACCAATCAAAAGCAAGGCGAGACAGAATATCATTCATGCTGGCTAATGTAGTATATTTATCTTGATCACACAATTCACCATCAACGAAGTAGTTAATAGTGAGATTATTAAGATCAACAGATACCTCGATAACATGCTCACCATCATCTCCTGCAGAACTATACAAAATTCCAACATCAGATAAATCTGTACTCTCATCAATAGCAATATTCCCGTACTCATCTTCACAGAACTCATTGATGTAGTCTATGGCTTGTTGTAATTCAGGATCCTCAACTACCATAGGAATAGTTTGACTTTGCTGTTCGTCATCAAAGGAAGTTTGCTGGGTTTCAGAAAGCTGAACATCATACCCATCAGCACCAACGCCCCATGAAGCACCCTCATCATTCTTCCAGTGAACTGTGCCATTTTGAACAACACCAGTCTCCCAGCCGTTATCAGGGGATATAGTAATAGTAGAATTATTCTTGATGGCATAGTTCTCTGCCAGTGTATTAAACCAGCTCATTATGACATGCTCCCAACTATAAGAAGCATTGAAATCACAGTAACAATCAAGGGTATTACCGGACAAGGTATTCAGATGATAGCCCCGTTTGGGGAGAATGATCTGAACTGCGGATTCAATAGAGGAATAATCTACATCAGAAAATTTTGCAGATACAGAATTACTATTGACAAAATCTTCAGTAGCATCAATAACTGCTTGCTCATCAGGAAAAACTATTTTTAAATCGACAGAATATACTGCACTCATAACAGCCCCCTATATAATTATTATATATCTATTAAAGGTTATTCAGGTTCTCATCATACTGGTCAACCCAGCGTATGCCCCACCGTTTTAAGTTAGCTTTACGCTCCTGTTCAAACGCATAGTAAATGGTATCTATATCTATAATATTTCTTAACGGACCATGCTTTACTCGGCGTAATATACTTCGCCGTTGAGGTGCATATTTTTTCTGATCTATTTTGTCATAATCAAGCTGACTAAATGCAGAAGTGCATATCTGATTAGCGTAGCTGGAAGAATACGAGTTCATTATCTCCTTCGCTAAAAGCACCCAGCAATCATCATAAGCAGGAGCATAGAAAGTATTATTGTCTGTAAGATTGAGGGTTCTCATATCAATACTTCGTACCCCTCTTCTTCGTACAATTTTTCAATCCTGCGCTTTGAGAACTCTACTATCTTCTTTTTGCAATCAGGTAAACTCATCAGATCCATTAAGTCTAATCGTAAAAATCCGATAGTCGTTTTATATTTATCTAACTGGATAACATCTATACGAATATACTTGCCATTATAGGTGGTAATATCATAATAGATGTTCATTTCGTATATGTCTTGCTCTTTGCCTTGAAGTTCTTTGGGGTACTTCTTCATAACTTTACGAGCTTCCGGTTCAATCATATATAATACGGTGGCATACACAATATATTGGTTCGGCGGCTCTTGTACTTTATATACACCAGCAAGATTGTTTTTGAGATAATTACCTAACCTCTTTACCTGTGAGGGTAGAGGTAATCTGTTGTAGTATTCATCGCTCTCTTTAAATTTAGATTTTGCCAATATCTTCATTGTGGATCTCCTTATGTAATCATTCCACTAATATCTTCCCAATGCCCATCTGCTTCACCTGCATTTTTGACGAACTTATATACATGAGCAACTTTATGCCACTGATGATCGGAGCCGAATTGCCATACAGTAGGATCAATACTATGCCACTTACCGTCTTTCTCGAAGCGTTTGATAGGTAATTCTCCCCATTTAGCATAGACAGTGATCTCTCGCTCCTTATAGGGTACGATTAAGCCATCTTCTTGTGATACTGGTTTAGATAAACCTGAATCATAATACCAACCGCCAAATCCAAAACCTGCTTTTGTAGGGACAGGGAGCTGGTCATAGGGGATATGCCCATCACCCCACCAAGGGTGTAACCACGCCTTTAAGCCATAGTCAGTACACAGAATATCTGTGTAATAACGAATTTCGATATTAGCATTATTGACAGGAGCTTCAATAAATTTTAATGTCAGCCCCGATGCTGTATAGGTAGAACGGTCTTGTTCTGTACCATTGACTTTAACATATTCAACGATATGACAAGAGTGAGCTAATGTGAATTTTTTAGTTTCACCGTCACCTTTTAGATTTTCCGTTAATGCCAAGAAAGTAAGATAATCAATATCAATCGAAGCCCCTGCCGCTGGTGCAGGAAGTATTGTTACGGAATTGCTTTCGAATGAACATTTATCTAAATCATAAGATTCACCATTGATAGTAACATCATTGATGTAATGACAAACATTTTCAAGTATGAAGGTGTTACCCCTACCATCACCTGTAAAGTGTTCAGAATGATAAACACAAGGACTGTAGTATAGACATCTAATCTTGGAATCCATCGGGGGCGGTTCTGTAAATGTTAATGTCCTATTGTAGAATGAATAGGTAGATGGTCTTTGTACCACATCATTTATCGTTACCTCTTGGATCTCACAACAAGGGGAAGGAAGATTAAATACAGTAGTAACCCCGTCTCCTTTTTTAATGGTTGCCTTTATAACACGGGGGGTGGATTCATCTTGGTTCCAATCATATCGAACATCGTATAAAACATCAGGGTGGTATAAAGGCATATCTTTATAATAGTATGTCTTTTTCTTTGTAGCTCGTCTATCAGGGAACACATATCCCTTCTTCTCTAATGGAGCTGGCATACTTGAAGGTGCGCCAGTACCACCGTTGAAGTCAAATTTAACCGTGTTATACATATCAGGGATCGGAATCGGAGTTAGTAATGCCGTGTCATAAACGGCTTCCATATATACATCACGATTTGCATTTTTGCCTGATGTGTCATAGGTATCGCCCGGATAATAGATTGTACCCTCACCGGGAATTACAGTTGAATCCCCTTTCTGTGAATATACATTTCTTTCAGGAACATAATTAAATATTATTTGAGCGCCCTTTGGTGGCGGCGTAGGTTGCCATATTCCACTTGAAACCCGGCTAAATGTACCGAATGAAATCATCGGACCTTCAAAATATGCCTGTGCTGGGATTATCATTGGATTTATCTGATAATAAAAAGGATACCTTGAATCTTGTGGTTGCTTACCTGACAGCCAGTGATATACAGGAATAGATAACCCTGCATTTATCTTCAAAGTAATTTCTTTATTTATTACTTCTTTAACCCCGAAAGGGATAGCATAAGCACGATTGATATTTTGGCTTTCAATAACTTCTCTTGGATAATTATAATTTATGCCATCACAAGTATCATACAAAGTAGTATTTGAATATTTTTTATAATGAGCTACCCAGTGATGAAGTCTTAAATTAAGAGTTTCACTATCGGTGACATCAGTAAGACCGTGTGAACCTCTATCAGTAAAGTTACCATATCCGATAGTACAAGAGTAGTCAGGAGTTTTAGTAGTTAATTTAAGAGGAGTATTAGCATATATAGTTTGAGGTGCAGGAGCATTAGTGCCAAGCCCAGCATCATAGTAAACTTTATGCCCAGTAGAAGTGCCGCCACCGTTAGGATCCGCTGATGGTAATTTTATCTTTTTAACCGCTACGGTATATACGCCACCAATAAGATGATAACACTCCCTACCATTGTTTTTACAGTGGGTATCTTTGATTACTAATGTCATCTCGGCATAATCATTTGCCCCACTTGCGACAAATGTGCCTGATATAGAATCGGGGTGCGTAATTCTTTCAGTCCAATCAGCACCACTCGTAGGGGGTTTAGATACGATGGGGTAATATACTCCTGATGATGAAGATGCCTCTTTAACATTAACCTCGCAATAAAATTCCCAGTCATACATAAGATCACCGGATTCTCCGAGGTTGAGTTTTATGTCGTTAATTATCCAGTTTACCCTAAAAGGTCTGCCCCTCAAAGTTTCTTCGCCCTCATAACCCATATGAGTAAGTCCTATTGTTAAATCAATGGAAATATCAGGGTATGGGCAAGTATTAGCAACTCCACCACCGTGAAGTTGTATCTTTGAAAACTTTGCAATAACTGTTGCCATAGTAGTATCACCAACCTATTCCGATTGAACCTACTGGAACATTTTCAGATCCGGGGGAAGTAGTTGAGATATACAATCTTAACCCATTACTAAATTCATAGAAGTTAGTTCCTGACTTAACGGAAGTCCCACTACCCAGTGTTGCCAATTTAGTGCCTTGTGTAGTAGTTTGGGTTATGCTCACGCCATTAGCACCCGGATTAACTGTAAACTTGGTAGCACCAATCTCTGCAATCTGATCATTTGTGGTATCTACACCGATTGTACCATAAGTACCACTTGCTAACTCTGTTGCGAGGGCGGTTAATCTATCACCCAAGATATTAACGGTCTTGCCTTGTGCCAGTGCTGAAAGCATATCATCCCATTTAAGATTTCTTGATCCCTTTGAAGTAATAGCACCATTAGAGCCAGCCGTATTAAAATCTCCGTTAGCATTATTCAAAGCGACAAATTTGGTAGTTGTACTATTTGTCTTAATAACCGCCTTCGGATCTGTCAGATATTCTATCTTTGCGGAGCTGAACCAGTTATTAACATTACTATCACCCTTCTTAACAAACGAATAAGTGTTATTACTTGAATTGTAGTAGATAGCAAAGTTGTTAGGTAATACTTGGGTGTAGTTATATGCTTCCTCTGCGGTATTGAAACATTTAATAGTTCCGGGTGCGGCTACATCTAACGGAACTAATGTCTGACTACCCTTTCCTGTAATCTTTGTTGCGTAAATTGCAGGTGGGAAGAATGTCGCATTACTGCCAGCCGTTTTAGCGGCATTGATTTTAGCGTCTGTCATTCCCGGATACCAAGCGAGCATAGCATTATAGCTCTTGGTAAAACCAATATTCAGATCTGATACATATTCAGGTATCGTAGGGGAAGTAGAGAAACTATGTACTGTGTAATAGTCTGTAAGATTGATAGAATCAAAGTCGATAAACGGAGTAGAATTTGATCTGTAATCTTCGTAATTGTGTAACTTAATTCCGTCAATATTTACTTCTTCGCCATCACCATAAGTCTGATTTCTCGGAATAGTCCTTGTAACATTTGTAGAAAGGGTGTATGCAGAACTCGGAACAGTAAACACAATCTTTGTTGCCCAAGGCACAACTTCGGGACCGAGCATACCGCCATTAACCCAATTATTAGCATCAATGTCAGTAGAACCGCCAACACTTCTACCAGCGTTATCTTTTGCCCACTGGGAGATAGCATTAAGGAATACCTTGTTCTCAAATCCAGTAAGTAAGATACAGACATCAGCATTAAGAGCTTCTGATATATACAATCTAACTACGGTAGAGGAATTAGCATAATTTGGATCAATATCCTTGTAGGGATCACCGCTACCATCAGGAGTTCTACGCCATGTTGCTCTCTGTGTATATACGATACCGTCATTGATTTTAACGAACTCCATCATAGATTCTGTGTAGGGAGTGTAGTTAGAGCCTGACGGAACATTACTACTTGATGGGGAAGAACTCGAAGTATTCTTGATTAAAGGTCCATACGAAGTTACTTTCTTTGCAAAATAAGAGATGTTATCAAATTCGCAATCACCAATGAACAAACTACCAAGAACTACACCTGCACCAGTAAGGCTTGAACCATTGGGAAGGGGGTAATCGTGAACACCAGCCGAAGTGCCAGCGGCTACTTTTAAGACCATAGAATTGCCCTTACACAACATAGCGGTAAGCCATTCATGCTCATCAGGAATTTCAGATGCCGGAATACCATGATCTAACGCATCTCTCGCAAATATCTCCCAAGCGGAAAATCCTAAAACTCGACCTTCATTATATAATTCTTGTGCCATCTATTTAGCTCCTTAACTTTGAGGTTTTGTGTATCTTACAGTTATATATGCCGTTGCACCTGATAAATCACTCCCTGCTACATATACTACATTAGTATCATCAACTCTAACACAAAGTTCTTCCGCAGATGCGGTGGTGTTATATGCAGATAACAGCCCATAGTATTTATGATTTGATACAGTGTATTCAGTGAACCCACCCACTACAAATATCTTATCTGCGGTAATACTGTGAGTTACCGCCTGTGATGCCGAGGAAACAAGGTTACTTATTGTAATAGTCTGCTCATATAAATCACTATTATCTATCCAAGTACCTACTAACTTTTCAGTTGAGGTATAACAACGATTTGGAAGATCCGTAAGTAATACTGAATCCCAGTGTGCAGGAGTAAATACTTCTTTTGTAGTAATAGGAGTATTACATCTGTATAATGAGGTGGTTTCCCCATCAAAGTACATCACATAATCACCGACATTATAAGTCAGTGTATATGAAACTATAATTGAAGTTCCATTTCCCGGTGCTACTGTAAATGTAATCTGATTATTTGTAGAATCAAAAGTATAATCAGTAGTTGCCGTACCTGCGATTGTTACCTCTGAAATCCCTGATGCTGGCTTGGATAATGTATATACAGTAGTCGTACCGTCACCAGTAAATGTATCAACTTGAAGTGCGTTGTAGCTTGAAGCGGCTACCTGTGAGGGGATCCTATTAGCAAGATCCTGCTGAACTGATGACAATCTGCTATTTGTATAATTGATAACCGCATTATTTGTTGGGACATTATCAGTGTCATAGTCAGGATTATTTGCAAGATAAGTAATGACTATATCTTCAGGAATAAGCTCATAATATGTATCTGCTTCAAATGTAGGGGCAACAAAACTTCTTGTGAAATAATCGCCGTAATTTGTTTCCCAATCGGCAGGTTTTGTGAAGATCTGAATATATGTGTCATCTTCAAACTCCCAAATGTTATCTCCGATTAAACTCCAATCGGATTCTACATTTGTGGTGTAGGTAGCAACACCTTCGACATTAACATACTGATCATTAGCATCTTTTGTAAAGTAAGAAGCATAATCAGTTGACCAGTCGGAAGGTTCTGATATAAGCAGATCATGGTGAGGGGCTATTGGAGCGACCATAAATGTAACGGTGTGTGTAGCAATATCAAATGTGTAATCTGCGTCAATAGTCTTTACTACACCATTTACAGAAACCTCATCAAGTTCAAGCACTTGGTTATTAGTAGTAAAATTAACGGTTTCCCCATCACCTGTGAAGGTATCTGAAATTGTTACTTGTGTAAGCGTAACGGATTCAGAAGTCTGTACGAAAGCGGAAGATCCCAAAGAACTTCCGTTAAATGTCTTATTGACCATATCTTGTTGAGATACAGCATCAATGACTTCATTTCCATTACTATATAATACATCTGATTGAATATATACCTTGTTTGTAGAATAAGTTATCGGACTGCTATTTCCACCGTTTTGAACTTTTGCACCGATAACATACAATATTTCAGGCTCACTTGTTGTATATAAAATAACGATAGTAGAAGTATCGGCAGGAGCCGTTTCAAACACAATACTATTATGTTCTTCATCATAGGTATAGTCATCAGTTTCAACATCATCTACGGTTACAGAATTTATCGTAATTACATTTTCTGAAAGGGTAAATGAAGTTGTTGTGCCATCGCCAGTAAAAGTATCAGTAGTTAATGCACCAAATTGGACTTGTGAAGCTCCTGCGGTATCTCTTGTATCTTCACCGGAAGCAGATTGCCAAGTACCATCAGCCCTCAAAGACAGATCAGCATCACCTAATAAGGGGGTAGGAACAAGACCTGAACGGAGTGTGCTAAACACACCACCCCAAGTAGCGTCACCTCGTAAGAAATCATCAGTATGTCCAGTAGCCGCTGGGGGTACTAAACCAGCTACGCCCGGATCTGTGGCATCTGCACCCTGATAGTTAGGCACTGGTACAGAATCCCAAGTACCATCACCTTTAAGAAACATATTGGTTTCACCAACTCCTGAAGGAGCAGGAACCAAACCGTCTGTACTGGGATCAAATACAGGTGGTACATTAGGCAGGTTAATCGAAGTAGTAGTAGTGCCATCACCCTTTGTAAGAATTAAATATCCATTTGAAAGCTCTGCGTCAGCATAATAAGTAGTAGTAATAGTCTGATTGGCGCCATCTTTAGTAGCGCTCTCGGCGGTTTCAGCGGAACCAACAGGGAGAACATCTTTATCAACCCAACCAGTGCCAGTAAGGACTAAATCAGAAGCCGTACCACCCGAAGCCGCTGGGACTAATCCATCTGTAACATCAGTAAATGTAGAGTAAGTGGTATCTTGAATATCAACTACTCTCGTATTACCAGCACCATCAGTGACAGTTAAATGGGTGCCAATGTCAGTAGTGGCATCGCTTGTAATATCATATAAATAACTTGTAATATCTTTTGACGGAGTAGCACCGTCTTTTGTAGCATAGACCGCACTATCGGCACTTGTAGCATGAACGGCATTTGTAGCACTTTCAGCCTGTTTTGCCGTACCGTTGAGGTAGCCATAAAAATCACCATTCTGAATGTAGGCGTTCTCGTTCTTTACAAGAGTACCTACAACCTCATCATTTATATCAGTTGTTCCAGTTATATAGAACTTTCCGTCATATGTGTCTGTCTGAACTTTGGTATCGGGCGTAACATTACCCACAACGCACCACTCATTGTTAGACCATACCCTTAAATCCCATAAGGATTGATCTGATGGAATATATATATAAAGCAGATCCTCTATGCCAGTTTCAGGCAATTCGGAAATTACTTTAATGCTTGTAATTCTTCTACGGACTGGAATACCTGTGGGAGTGCCATCTTCGGGAGCGTCATACCACGCTTCATCGGCATCCCAAATAATCCAAAATTGTCCGTTTACTAACGGTTGATTAGGAAGTTCGGCTTTTGATGTAGTCAAAAAAGTTCTTGGAATCGTAGCCATTGTTGTACTCACCTTTTCAATAATTATTATATTAAGTATAAAAGGTTTAACATAAACCCTATGCCAATAAAGACATAGGGCGAGGCTGGTGCGTAATGAGAATTTCGATACGAATGAGTGTATGGTAATGGGAAAAGACTTCGTATTCGCACCAACTATATAAAAGGTTTACAAACAAATAGGTGTTACCCGAAAGTTCGAATAACACCCATCTGCTTTTGGAAAGTGAGAATGACGAATAGTTGTTACAATAATAGCAATTTCCAAGTGTCCTCGTCAACGATGCCGTCAGGTTCTAACCCATAATTCTCCTTATAGTGATTCACCGCTACTTCGGTATCATAATCGAAATCACCATCAAGGGGGAGTTCATCGCTGAAACCGAACTCGTTAAGAAGTGCTTTGAGCGTGTTTACCTGACCGCCTGTATCGCCCCTGCTTAAAACTTCAAGTTCAATAGTAACCTTCTTGGTCGGCGGATCCGGTGTAGGCTCTGGTTTTGGATCAGGTTCATGGATTAGAAGTTTCATATCTGTGTTATACAAAATATCAACATCTACATCACTATTGCCTATGCCATTAACGCTACCCTTGCTCGAATATTGCCAAATATCACAATAGTCAGGCTTATTATGAGGTTCACCGTCATCAGCTCCCCAGTAGGCAAGCCATATGTAATCGACATCAATATTCCTGAAATACGAAGAATACCAATCACCCGAAGTGTAAGCGCCAACATTGTAATTGTCATAATTAAGGGTGTTTACAAACCCCATTACAACATCTGTTATTCGGGGGACATTAACTTGTTCCTCGACATCATAGAATACTGGGAAGGTGATTTTGTCGGCGTACTTATCAATTATTCTCATGCAGATATTTGCCTCATCAACTGATGAATCCCAGTCTGTTGCATACGAATAAAAATATACACCTATCTTAACGCCAGCGTTGATAGCATTTTCCATATTGATCTGAAAATACTTATCTTCACCTTGGGTTTCTTCCCACTTCGCTTGCTTTTCTGCTCTCTTTTCTTCGTCAGCTTCAAACAAGTAGTACCTACCTAAACCACAACGGATAAAAGCGTAATCAACGCCATCTGCTTTTGCCTGTTCCCAATCAATCTCGCCATTATACTCTGACACATCTACGCAATTATAGGAAGATATAGAGGGTTCAGGGTTCTCGTCAAGATCATCATAGTAATCAGAATAGGTGGCTTTGCCTACACCCGAAATGTTAGGATCATTTACGCTATAGGTGCCGTACCTTACGGCATCAGATTTATTTCCTTCAATAGTGTATAAAGTTTCAACATCTCCTGAACTGTCGTAATCAATGTCACAAATTATACCTACATGACTTTCGTGGTATCTTTCTCCAAAATAAATTATGTCCCCGATATAACTTTCTCCGGGATCATAGAAATGACCTATATCACGAAAGTAGTCAGCGCCAAAAGTACACCCAGCAGAGAGGTTATTATAAGAAGGTTGTTCTCCAAGGTAATTTTGAGCATCAAACTTCTTTGATTCATCATCGCTACTGTCAGAAGCCATCATAAAAATTGCGTTTATAAACATATGGCACCAAGGTTGTCCGTTTTTGGATCCTTGGGGTGCAAAGTAGTTTACAGAATCACACAATTCGCCGAAAATCGTGCGGTTATTGCCTTCTTCATGGTAGCCCTCATCAGCGTACTTTTTAGCAATTTTAAGTACCTCTGTTCGTCTTATGGTTCCCATATTACTTACCTGCCCTTAAAGCCTGAATCTGCTTAAAGATCTGATTGATACCAGTAGCGGCAAGACCTGATGTAATGCCAACAGCAATAGCGTCTGCCCAGTTGTCTGCTGGGATGAAATTTGGGATTGTGAGGAATGTTACAATACCTAAAATCATTCCAAGGGTTCCACAAATAACTGGAATGAAGCTATCAAGTTTTTCAATCTTAAATGATTTACAAATAAATCCTGCAAAGTAGCAGATCACTACGATTGCTGGAACTGATACGAACTCTGTCATTATGCTATTCCTCCTTTATATAAAAGAATATTCATTAGTATAAAAGGTTTACATAATAAGTAACACCGTTGGTCAGAGTGGAAGAAGCACCCATAATTTCGTATGTATAGAATTTTAAACTAACTCGTTGTTTGGGACTTCATTGTGAGTAATAAATTCCCTATACTGTCCAACTACGCATAAATTTTCATCAACAAGGGCAACTGAACCTGTGGTTACATCAGGAGCGTTCCAAAGTACCTGACAAAGACCATGATAGGATACTTTTGCAGAATCAAGATTAGTAATCCCTTCTGTGTGAACTCCATAAGTACCATTAACACATTTTAATATTGCGTAAACCATAGTATATTCCTCCTAAAATCTATTTTATGTATACCAACCAATTATATAATAAACTGTACCAGATACTAAAGCTGAAGCATTTGTTGTAGTAATAATTGAACTCGAAATATATGCTTGAATTGTTTCGCCTGTTGACGCAGTTACAAGTAATGACTGCTGACCTGATGCACCGAATCCTGTACTTACATCAAGAATACCAGTTCCGCCCGATACATCCGCATCTGCCCTAATAGTCGCATTGAAGAATTTTATACCATTAAAATTTACAATCTTTGACCTTATAACTGTTATATCAGTTATACGCCGAGACGCCGTACCTGATGTATTTAGCGTAATCGCATTTCCTACAGAAACATTACCTTTTATCGTCAAATCACCAGCAAGAGTTTCATTACCATTCCAATCTAATGTTCTTGCGTTTGACCTATTAGCATCTGATGTGCCTTTGCCAACAATTTCAATATAAGTACCTTTTACATTCGTGTCTGCATCACTTGGATCGGCTATATTGTAATCTCCGAAAACATGTTGACTACGATGTTTAGCGATTGTACGCACCCCTTCTGTATGGGATGTATTACCAAGAGCCTGCGTGTTTGAACCTTCTGCCAAACATCTTTCACCGCTTGCAGTACAATCCAATCCTAATGCAACTGAATTTTCGCCTATTATAGTTCCGCCTTTTCTATTTAATGATAGTGAACCTGTGCCTGTTGGATTTACAAAATCCATTTTATCACTGCTATTAGCTACATCTGATATATTTTTAGCAGACTGGGTAAAATACTCAATGGATATATCTCCGCTATTAGCATAGATGTTATTTTCATTAAGTAAAGTAGTTACTTGCGTTTTAGTAAGATTGATAACGACAGGTGTTGCAAGCGGAATTTTAATTTTTATACCAACTGCCGCCGTCTGAAAATCAACTGACCTCGCATAACGGGTATCACGAACCGTAATATAATCGGCGGTTGTATGTGTTCCGGCAATAACATTGTCTAATGTTGTGTCAGAAGTTACACTCGAAAACGGCACATTATTGTAATTATCACAAAGCAAATCGGCAATAGCAGATGATGAATGAGGGAATGTATCGGTATTACCTATTTCCGCATAAAACCTAACTTGTGTTGTACTATATCCCCAAGTATAATCACCCAAGTCAGCTATCCCGTGTGTAACCGTCAAAATGCCCTTCGTCACATCAAGTGTTCCGCCGTAGACAGTAGAACCAAGAGTGATTGTGTATGTCTTGTTTATATAATTGGTATATCCAGTTATTGTGGAACCTATTTCTAATTGAAAATTAGCAACATCAGTATCAATATCTCCAGCAGTCACCGAATCTCTACGGACAAACCGAATATATGATATACCTTCAGGAATAGTAAACGCTATGCCGCAGGAAGTACCTACAACACCTAAATCTACCCACTCGCCTTTCCAAACATAAACGGCAGTTTTATTTATATCATATGCAAAAAGCTGACCTAAATTTTTATTGGCTCTATAAGTAGTACCCGGTTTTACAAATATATAATTACTTGTCCATGAACCAGTTTCGGTGCCTAATGAACCATCTGCCCATACTAAAAGACGGTTTCTTTCAATTAAAGATTTATCAAAAAGGTTTTTGCCTGTCCTGACAATCTCAACATTATCAAAACCGCTTATTGCCCTTACATTACTTGGTGACGGAGTACCTTCTCCTGCCTGTACTGCGGCAATATTCGCAACTAATGACTTAACAGGGATATTATCACCACCGTCATTGAACGAAGCAATAGAACCGCTTGCAGTGCCTTCGAGCTGTAAATCCGGAGTAATTGTAACTGTTTGTGCTGTTCCGTCAGAAGGTGTTACAGTAAACCCATTAGTACCATTAGCAAAAGTATATGTAGTATTAGGGTTTGTTGGCATAGTAACATTTATTTCTGTACTACCGATAGTTGCTACTTTCGATTTAGCCCCCCATGCAAGTGTAGGATTATTGTCTGTTACAGATTGATGTTGTGTTAAAGGAGTAATAGTATTACTGCCCAAAGTGATTGTTCCACTTGATATATTTGCATCTGTAATACCATATCCGGATAATGTTGTTGGTTTATTTAGGATTTCGGCAACTCCTGATGACGCACTCCAATCAGAATTAACCTGTGCCGCAGGTATTGTCGGCTTATTGAGAATCTGTGCTACACCCGAAGTAGCGTTCCAATCAGAATTAACTTGAGCCGCAGGAATTGCAGGTTTATTTAATATTAAAGCGTCACCCGAAGTAGCGTTCCAGTCGCTTTGAACATTTACTTCCGCACCTGATTCAATCCCATTGAGCTTAACTTTATCCGTTGCACTCATAAGACCTGATGTGGTTGTAGTAGCTTCTTGGTTTAGCCCTACAAGTTCATCACCGATCAATACCTGTGTCCAATGAGAAGGATCCCAAGATTCCTCTGATGGTATTGCAGTAGTGCAACGATAAAAGAGATTTTCATAAATGCAATAGTCCCCAATGACATATGCAGAAGAAGTGTTATATTCTTCTGCTATAATATTAGTCTCAAATTCACCTACAAAACTTTGTAGACCGTGTTTATCTAAATAAAAATCTCTATCTAAATTTGCCATTGTTTAAGATCCTTTAAGTAAATAATCCTTGAATATAAGAATCCGGAATAGGCTGGAAAGAAGTCATTACTTTTGATTCTGTCCAATTAGCCGCTACCCAAGCACCAGCCGTTGTTACTGTTGTAGTACACTCATAAAGTTTTCCGTTATACATTACATAATCGCCAAGTGCATAAGTAGATGAGGTACTAAACGCAGGAGCGATAACATCTTCATCAACACCACCTACATCAGATATTGATACTCCGCTATCCTGAATACCACCGCTTGAAGTTAATGTAACAATGTTACCCTCTGTTACTGATGATAAAGGTTGAAGTGCCGTATCAGCTTTTCCTAATGAAGTCTGAACGGAAGATGATAAATCAAATGTGATTACATTCGAACCACTAATCGAAATTGTACCTGATGTAGTTGTACCGCCAGTATATAAATCAACAAGATCTGTAACTTTAATATAAATTGCCGTACTTGTGGTGTTAGCAATTATAAGTTTAATGTATTTACCTGCGTCTGCGAAAGTAGCCGTAGCACTACCCTTGATAGCGGCGGTTACATCAGGACCACTTTCGGATCCCTCATGGAGTGTACTGTCGGAAGCCTTAAATACAATATCAACTACCGAACCACTCTCAACAACCATATCCTTCGGAATATCAATATCTACAAGTTTCTCGGAAGGATCAGGAGAAGAAGCCGAACCCTCACCGCCCTGATAAATTCCATACCTCTTGGAGTATAAATCTCCTGCACCACCTGATGTTTCTGTAATATAAACTGTCTTTGCGGCTACGCCACCACCAGTGGCTTGTGCAATAGATTCAATAGCACCCTGAACTGTATTGGATCCAGTATGTGCCGTTGTATCATCAAAAGGAACACTCGTAGCGTTTCTTACTAATCCTTTTACATTACCAGCAGAATCAAATACTAACCATTGACCTTCTGTAAATGTAGCACCAGTATCAGATGACTTCTTGATAATGTCTGAAATCAAAACAGAACTTCTTGCAAACGAACCATCTGCATTTACAGTAGCAATCATATTAGCCGTTCCGCTTGCAAGTTTAGTAATCAGATCAGAATAGGAGATACCACTATCTACTACCTGACCATTAGAATCTAATTGAGCAATATCGCCCGAAGTAGCACCACTAACCTTCGTCATCAAGGTCGATACATCAGGCAGAGTAACGGTGTATGCGGCTATCGCACCAGCTCCGGCAGGATCTACTTTCCAAAATTTAATGGTGGTGGGATTGTTACCAGTATTGCCCGAAGGCTCAAATGTAAGATACTTAATAGATAAAGCATCTGCATCATCTACATATTGTTTGATCAGGGTATCATACTGACTTAATCCAGCTTCATCTAAATAAAACCACTTATTTACTGCCATACTTTACATCTCCTTAATCAAATAAATCGTTTATATAATCGTCTGATATACTACCAAGGGCATCATTCATTACATTCAATACTTTTGAATCAAAGTTGGTTATCAGTTCGGTTATCTCACCCTCAACAACCGCTACCGCATTATCTACATAAGTTTTAGTAGCATAATGATCTTCAAGGTACTTATAGGTGGCATACTCATTTATGAACACCACATCATCTCCGTCTACCTGATAATCAGTTATAGAAGAATCCGTAATTACTTTTATAGTAATAAAGTCTCCATTTGTTGATACAAACACCATGTGATCTATTGGGGTAAAGGTTATCATCTCAAAAGTAGGTGAAATCTTATAAGTACCTTTAACCCTTACCAGCCCTGCGTCTAATTCAGATAGGATTATGGGTTGTTGCGTAGTTCCTACTATTTCAGGAATACCAAAGACCTCTAAATATTCCCAATTCCGTGTATCTGCGTTCCACGCAAAATATTGAGCTGGACCTTCGGAACTATTAACCCTTACCATCTTTCCGTTGATAAGTTTCTTCTTATCAAGATTATCTCTCTGTTCTATGGTATCAACAGTAATGAAAGCTCTTTTGAGTATGTCAGCATCAGCATCAGTAAATGGTCTTGTGAAATTAACCACTTTACCGTCATACCGTTCTGAACCTTGGGTTTTCAGAGTTACAAGGGTACAGAGTGTCAAATCAATAATTGATACTGGAAGGATCTCGCCATTTTTAATGGATTCAAAGTACCAGCCAAAATTTTGAACACCGTTATAAATATACCAGCCTAAATGAACGAGCCACTTAACTCTCGGTTTATTTGATATTTTTACTATGTCGCTATCGTACAATCTAATATCAGTTCCGGGAATAACGATAAAATTAACTTCCGCAGGAGTTGTATCAATATCTTTTAATGTAGGTCTGTATTCAGAAGTACCTTGATCAATATCCTTGACCACATCTGATAAAGTGATCTGTTCCATAGGAATAATGGTTTTATCTGTGATATTGATAAAATACCAACCGTTTTTTTGGGCAGTGCCTAATTTATACCAACCCTTCTTGGCAATAAATTTAACATCGGGATATGACGATATAGTAACTACATCGCCTGAATATATCTTGGTGTCTGTCTCCTCGCAATACAGAAAATCCTTCGTCATAAGTTTATCCCAGCAATTCTACAGCCCAGCAATCATAAGATTTATCTCCACCACAACCCGGAATATACCCGTACATCTCCCTTTTACCTTGTAGAAATTTTTTTAATTCTTTACCAGTCATCGTTACAGTATAAACATCATCACCTTTACGAGAAATCTCATGAATTTCGTATAAGTGAGGTTCATTCAGATATTTAGGTTCATCAGTTGATTGAATATACCTTTTCATAAATTTTCTCTCTTAACCTACTGGAATAGTATAAATCTATTAACCTGTTGTAGCGTCATAGTGGGAGTTCTTAAACCCACCAAATGTTCTGTATGACCGAATAATTTTGCCAAATTTTCGGTAGCCATTTGGATCTAATTGCAACTTATTATCGCACCAGTTTCCATAAAGATAACGATTATAATAATTACGGGCTTCCTGCTCATTGTTGGCAGTAATAAATACATATTCTGTATCAGTAGTATTTACAAAGTAGGACTTACAACGATCAGGATCCGTAGTTATGCGAACCTCTAACCCATACTGGTCCGGTTCAGCAGTTTCTTCGCTAACCCAAACATTATCATACCCTTTGTGGCGCATGTTCATAGAATATGCTATGTCAAAAGCCTCTTCAGAATTATGTGCATCCACTATTATTTCATAGTCCCGTACTGATGATCCAGTAAATGTAATCCGATATTTCTTCATATCTGATGTGGCGGCTACATATTTCTTCATAAACTGATTCCCCTTTATCATCTATATTATTCAACACGCCAAATAGATTCAGGATAATCCCCCAATTCTATAGCATCCGCCCAAGCGTCAGGTGTGTAGCTTTTAGTTGCACCAGTTCTGTTATTTTTTATTGTTACAAAATACCCAGAAGATGCGAAATCATGAACCTTCCCGATTGCTTCTGAAAAATAATCTCCTGAAAAAGTATCTACTAATCCTCTGAAATCACCGTCATAATAGCCATTTACAGAATATGTAAATTCAGGCTCCACCATTTGAGCGTAATCATCTTCAAATGTCGCTTTAATGTATTTCTTCATAAACTTCTCTCCTTTAATAATCCAGCTCTTCTACGGACACAATATCAATCTCGTTATCATCTTTATCGTAGCGAGCCGTAAGCAACTCCGCATCATATTTACATTTAGCACGAGCATACCTAACCTCACCGTCAGCAAAAGTAACTTTGTAATGATTAAGACACTTATAATAAAGACCGTGATCGTTATTATATAAACTACCATTCGCTGATTTAATGTATCTCTTCATAAGTCTCCCCTTTAACCTGTTGTTATGATATAAATATCGTCTAAATCTATCTTGAAGATAGGTTTGATTTCATCGCTTGCTTCTGCCTGAAGATACCAACCGCATACTGACCTATTTCCACCAAAAGAATACCACCCAAACCTAACTATCCATACTTTAGCACTAAATCTGCCTATCTGTATTTTATTCCCCGGAATGAGTGATATGTTAGCATTAGGTACTTCAAGTGTTAGATTATTTGTCATCCTGCCATTCTCCCTTTAAATTCAGTATCAAATTTATAAAAGGTTATGGAGCAAGATTACTCGCCTGAACTATCACTACTATCTGTATCAAACAGTGGGACTAATAAATTCGTTTCTATGGAAAAATACTCTTTCCCACCGTAAGTAATTATATTGAATCTATCCGTGTAGAGTGGAGTGCCACTATCAGGTATATGATGAGATTTAGCTACGATTGTTGTATTTAAAAGGTTCTTATTCTCAATACGAGTGATTACTTCACCGCTGGGATCAAATAAGACATCTGTACTGTATTCAATAGTAGGTTCACCCAATTCAGTCTGTTCTGATACATAATTAAATAGTTTTCCATGCTTATAGGCGACACCAGTTTCCTTGTTGCGTAGCAAGTAGTCATAAACATGAATATCCGATCCGCTACCGCCGGATCTTGAAAGCCAACCTTCGTAATCCCCAGTATCTAATTTTTCATAGAGATAACTGAATTTTGCACCTCCGCCGTTGAATTGGTTAGAGTAATCAAAAAAGAATATAAAATTGTCTGAATATACAAATACCCAAACCATAGTATTCATACTCCAAAAAACAAGGGCATCTTTTTGAGTACCATCTATGGATAACTGCACATGTGGATTACTGTCCACCGTAATCTCTAAATGTGTGCCATCATCTACTACGAGATCAACGCCACTATCTGTATTTGTAATTGATAAAATCGAGCAAGACACATCTTCAAAAAATCCTTGAATATCGCTAATTCTTTCAGCTCGCCCACCCACACTTTCTAAATATTTAAGAGTTGCCATTATTCTTCATCCTCATCTTCGGGTTCTTCGTACTCGTATTCTTCGGCAGGTTCTATCTCAACCAATGTATTTGTATCAATAGCATAGTGTCTCGTTTCTGCAAACGATACGATGACATCAATAGGAACATTAGAGCAGGATAAAAAATTATCATCCACATAAGGGGTTATAACCCATTTATTGCTCTCAACATCAAATCTGAATATCCTGCTATAAGTATAATCTATTGTCTTGAACTGGGTGTTATAAGGTAACATAGGGAAGTGTCTTAACTTATCTTCTTCATCGTTTCGTTCTTTTAGCTCCAAACCTTGAAGATATGATCCGTTATCCCACCCCTCATATTGCTTGACTACAAATAAGCCCTCGGAGCTGGCGGTTTCTACAACTTCATACATGTAGGTAAAACACCTCTGATCATCAAATGCGTGGGCGATATAAAATATGGTATCGGAATAGAGAATCCAAGTCGTGATTTTATGCCAATATTCGCCAATCTTTGCGAAGTGTTCATCATTCATCTGCAAGTTTACGCCATCACTACTATATACATAAGTTATCGTGGTGGTTTTCTCGGAATCCTCATCTTCTGCTACGGTTATAACTGTTTTATTTTCATTAGGCTTCTGCTCAATTTTAACAAAAGGACAAGCTACTTGAAGTAGAATAGCATCAAGCAATTCACTGTAACATGTGGGATACCACTGGTCTGTACCTTCTTCAACCGCAGGGCTGGGTATTATATTTGTCTTTAACCAAATGGCTTGCATTATGTACCCTCTTGTTCTTCCTCATCCCACATCGGCACTAAAATATGAGAACTCATAGAATAGTATTCGTGCATATTGAAAACAACTACCTGATCTTCTGTAACTGTGGTACATGCTAAAAAATTCGGATCTACTACAATTTTAGTGTTATTTTGGAACAGTATATCAGAAGTATATAAGATAGTTCCGGGTTCTGTATTGAAGTTCAGCCGGGCATTATGAGTATATTCATATCCAGTTTCTTTATCTATAAGGGATCCCAATGTACCAAAAGAAGTAGTAACTGCGTTGTCTTTATTTACCACCCACTTATACAAGTGCATACCCCCGACAAGCTCATAGAAAAATCTCCAACTTGTGCGAGGTTGATCAAAATACCAACTATTATCTAAAATAGTAAACCATACAAAATCAGGACTGCATACGCATGTAACAATCTGACCGTTTATGTTTATATTCCCAATACTACTGACAGGTTCTCCGTTTACATAAAGAACTATATGTTTAACGGCATCAGTACCTTCAAACTTGAATCTAAATACATCACTTATGCAGATAAATCCTTCGTCATCTACGGTTACTAACTCGCAATTCAAACTTTCCGCAAAATGGATCCAAGCATCCATATTTAACCCAAGTTGTGTTCGTTTAATATCTGCCATAGTTATCCCTCATCTAAAGGTTTAATATCTTCTATAACAGCTTCTTGTATATCTACCTCTAATGAAGCTAAACCAATACCACTGTACGCTCTCAATTTTTCTGCAAGAATATCAATAGCGGTCTGAACATTACCAGCATCAATCTCGCTGATAGAATTGTCGTAGCTGACATCTGCGGCTTTGACTTTGCCACCGCCACCGCCACCGCCACCACCGGAAGTTCCAAAATAATCGGAAAGTTCCTCTAATGTAGCACTACGAGTAATATATTTATTAACGACTTTCTGTTCAATAACAATAACATCTTGATCGCCAAGACTTGAAGTTCTACCTATCTTGTTTATTTGAACTTTCTTATTTGCCATGATTTTGCACCTTCCAAAAGTCTTTTAATTATAAAAGGTTTACAACTCCCTCTATAGTATAAGTAACAAATAACCCTACTAAAATAGCAAAACCCTGCCGAGCAGGAGATGGCGGTAGGGTTCTACAAAAAGGAAGTAAGAAAATTATGGAAAATATGTTTATTCAGTTTTGGATCCTTTAACTTCAACACACAACTGTCGATGAAATTCTTTTTCAAAGAGGACTGGAAGGGTGTCTTTTATCCTTATCTTCTCGTGCATAGTCTTAACCTGAATCCTTACGGTCTGATCGTCTATGTACTTAATCTTCGGAGACATCGCTACCTTTATAAAGATCCATTTACGAATATCCGCTTTTAAAGATTGCATCTCCTCATCTCGGCAGTAATACTCATTTATATACTCAACATCTAACCCAGTTTCAGCTTTAATCCGGTCAGTAATCTCGTAATGTAGAACAGCAGATGTTACACATAAATTATACTGTTTATGGGGTAATGCTTTGATACACTTTATCTTGACCTCATTAGGAGCCGCAAGCTCAATAATCTTGTTCTTGTAAAATTCTGTGCCTACAGCAATCTCCTGATTCATTTTAGTTTTATCTTTGGCAAACTTATAACGATTTTGCTTGTAGGTTACAAATACTGGGTATGTAGTGTATTTGTATAGATCCTTATCAAACGAAGTACCTATGTTAAGAACAGTTACTAATACATATCCCTTGCCAAACACATAGACAGCATTAGCGTAATATTTAGCGGTACACCCATGAATTGATCTTGACGATAGCATAGTGCGAAGTTCGCCAGCAGTGTCCTGCCAGCCCAATCCATCTCTCCTTGCTCGTTCAGCCATAGCGCTTAATCCATTAGCATTGACACCAAGCCGCTGATTACCTCGCATTACGGCATGTTTTGTTAGTGACTTTCTACCCTGCTTTTTCGGCATATTTAAAATCCAAACTTTATCCTAAAATCATCTTCAGTTATCTTTTCAATACCTAATTTATCTGCCTTTGCGTTCTTACCAGAGTTTGAATTAGGATCCTCGGTGATCAGATATTTAGTATCTTTTGTAACATCTCCAAGTATAAACCCGTTAGCGTTGAGCAAGGATTCAAATTGCTTTCTTGGCATACTTAATGATCCAGTAATAGCAACCTTAATCCGAGAGGTATTTGAGCGCTCATCAGAAAATTCAATATTACTATAAATATACTTCAATCTCTCAAATTTATGAATATGCTTTTGAATAGATTCTGCATTAGCATTACCTATCCTATAAGCCAGCATATCAGGCATAACACCACCAATCAGTTTGTCGATGTCATCTTTGTAGTGAGATAGTAAATCAGCCGTAGCATCGCCTAATCTTGGAATATTCAAAGCCTTTAACGCAGATAGAATTGGAACTCTATTCTCACGAAGTCCCTTGACCATATCTAAAAACAGATTGTACTGTACGCCACTACCGGGCAACACCACACCAATAGAGTACACACCCTCGATTGACAATTCAGTTCCAGTAGTATTGCTCCATTCCTCAAAGAATTTAAGTTTGAGTGTATCACCCAATCCCTCAATAGGTGCAACATTATTACACCATACTAATAAATCCTGAACCTGCATATCCTTACAATCAGGATTAGGACATTTCAGATGAACGCCTTCCCAAACCAGTTCTTCACCACAAGAGGGACAAGCTACTGGAAATTCAGGGGTTGACGGAATAAGGGTTTCTTCAATATACGGAATGATCTCGCCGCTTTTTGTCATTCTAATTTTGGCTCCGATACCCCAGTTGTTATCCCTCACCATTTTAGCATTACTGCCTGAACATCTTTTTACAGTAGTTCCCGATAGCTGAATAGGCTCAACTTGGATAACCGGAATAAGATATTTTGTCTTGCTTAAATTCCACTCTATCCCCGTAATCATAGTTTCGGCTGATTCAGCCTTGAATTTAAAAGCGGAAGCATTGTACCTAATATATGCTCCTGTCTTAACATTATGGGCATCAAACTCAATATCATTATCCGTGATTACAATACCATCAGCAGGAAATTCATCATACCAAATATTCCTACGAAAGTTCATTGAATCCATAAAGTCTTTTTCATCATCAAAAATATATTTGCCCATATGGACTACATTATCTCTACCAAAATTATCTACTAACCAGTCGTGCATAGAATAGTAATCTGTAAAGGGATATAAAGGAAACGGATAAGTCTGTGTAGTTTCTATACCGATAACTGTGTAAACAACTACTGTGAGATATTGCAGATCCTTACTCAACTCTTTGGCATTGATAAGTCCAGCGGTAGTATTTCTTGGATTTTTAGCGTCATCATGAAGTTTAATATATTCTTCAAATCTGCTCAAAGGCATAAGGATCTCTCCCCTGACCGCACCAGTGAAAGTCTTATCTGCAATAGTAATATAATCAGGTACTATCTTATGAATCTTATCAGTAATATCTATACCTACTTGACCGTCACCCCTTGTTAAAGCCTGATACATCACACCGTTACGGTAGTACATAGCACAGCTTAACCCATCAAGTTTTAATGTAGCACTAACCTTGATCCCTTTTAACGCTTTTGGAAATTCACCCCAATTATGACATTTAGGCAAGCTACCCACTGTACCATATTTATGAGGGACTTTCTGACTGGAAGTGAGGTTGACATCATATCCGTGTCCTATACCCAGCAAGGGGGAATTTGGGTTCTCGCTCCGTTCTTCCGCTATCAAAGCGTCAAACTCCGCATCTGTCAAAGGAGATGTGCCATTAGAATAATACTTCTGTGATGCTTCCTTAATTAGTTTCTGTCTCTCTTCTATGTTCATTCTTCTTCCTCCAAATAATCAACTATTCTCTTGGCGCACCCATCGGCTAAAGCCAATGGGATTCACAAGAAGGTTGCTACGAGAGCCTTATTCTTATAGGACTCGCCAAAAGTCCATTACACAGTTTGTCGAAATCGACATTCTGCTTACATTTTCTCATTATGTTTGCCGCTCCGTTTACATCTGCATTAATGATTGTACCATTTGCAGAACGATACAATCCTCGATGTATTCTTTTACCACTAAATTTGCCTGTATATGGTTGTTCAGGTCTGTATTCCGGTAACACATCTTTGTCAAGGAAACTACTTTTGGAAGTATATGCTTCTTCTTGTTCAGTGTACTCGATGCCATACTTCCAACAAAGGAAATTTAACTGATTTCTCAAATTTCCAAGAGGAATCTGAACAAAATTCTGATTATTGACTTTACCGATATTGGAATTTCTCTTGAAATCAGCATTATACCCAACAACAAGTGAACCTATATCATTTGCTATGCAATAGTCAATGATATATCGTGCAGTTTTCTTAATGCAGTCATTCGCCTGATTGTTGCGTTTAGCGGTAATTTTCTGAATACGATTGGTAGTTTTCAAACCTTGTTTCATAGATATTGAGCGAAGTCTTGCCATTTCTTTATTCCACTGGTGATTGATTGATTTAAGTTTACGACCATCCATAATGAATGGTGTCCCAATGGTTGAAACACAAGTTGCTAAATTATCTATTCCCAAGTCTATTGAAAATACATTATCTTTATTCAGGTTTTTAAGTTCTTCAGATACTTCATATACATATTGGATCTTGAATACTTTACCATTACTACAAGGCAGGATACGAACTTCCTTAATAGTTTTATCTGAAAGTCTTTTAGGAAAAGGTATTGCAATCTCTCTAATTTCGGGATGCAACGATCTAAATTCCCTACTCATAGGAAGCATTAAATTATTACCCCGAATAATAATAGCATTGGTAGAAAGCACTAAATTAAACAATCCACCCGGCTTCCTATAATGAGGTATTTTTACATCATGGTAGCGGTAATCTCCAACTTTGCACTTTTTCAGTAAGTTGAAAAATGACTTAAAACTGCGGTCAACAACCTTCATTGTTTGTTGAGCCACACCTGCTTGCAGTAACTTGTAATTCTCATTATTCTTACATTCGTGATAATTATTCTCGTATGTCAGAAACTTCTTTGTGTCGAAATAGTGTTGCCTAATATTGTAGAGAGTTACATTATACAAACTATTGGAGTAACGACACATCTCTTTAAGCAAACCATATTGCTTTTTAGATAGTCCCCTAATGACATTACTTTGTACTGCGTAAATTGACATCTTCTTCTCCTTTCTTAAGGTTATTTAGTATATCTTAATTATATATTAAATCTAAACTAACTACAACAATATATGCTGATATGGGTAATGAATATGTTTCTAAAAATCCGTATTCTCACCTCTCAATTCGCAAAAGTCCCTCTGCTTGTAGTAATTTAATTGTGTATTCCTGATCTTTGGTAAGTTCATTCACATCTGATTTAACGATATATTCATTCCATACAGATACACAGCCTGACATAGTGCAAAGCCAAGTAAGAAAATCACAATAGTAGTTTTTAGGACACATTCGTTCCAGCGTATATCTCGTAATGTCTAACTGATCTAAACAGATCTGAATCAGTTTTTCCTGATGTGAGGGTATAGCATACTCAATATGTCCGTCAGGGAATATAACCACTTCGAGATAATTTATATAGTTCTGCTTATGTAATTTAATATCAAAAGGCGAATGAAGATCATAGTTACCCATTACTTTTTCTCCAACTTATCTTTTAATTCGTGTAAAGCATCTGCAACAATATTTTCGTATTCCTGAAATTCATCTATGGTCAGAAACTTATCATCATCCCTGATTGATTTACTACTTATAATTAAAATGCAAAGCCAACGAATCATTATCCCTAACATGCAAGTTATAAGTATTGCCGTTAGACAGATGATTACTGTTATCAATACTGGTTCCGACATATTCCATTACTCCCTTCCATTAACTATATCGTCAATCTTATTCATATAATCATCACTCCAACCCTCAACATCATATCGCCATTGTTCAAGCAACTCTTTGATCCTTTCAAGTTTTTCGGAATCTGTCATTGTGCATCACCTTTCTTATGAAAGTATATCTAAATATACTAACGATTAAGCTATTCCCATCTCTGCTAATACAGCGTTGACCGACACATTCTTTAATCTGCAGAATGGGGGTAGGGGTACAGCCTCCGGGGATTTTTGAGATAAGATGTGGTCTCTTGTCATAATCGAAGCATCTCCGCCTTTTTCAAGCCAGCGATTCCAAGCCTGTCGGCATAGCATAGATACTGGTTCAGCTACCGCTTTTGCTATCAACTCCTTTTGTGTAGCGGCATAACTGGTCACAATCAGATCTTCGGGATATAGGGTATTACAACTACACTTACCCATGCTTTGAGATTTGGCATACTCAAATAGTTTACGGAGTTCAATAAATCGTGCCGTTTCTGCTTTTGTTAATCCAGTCTCATGCGTTTTATTTGTCAATTCTATATACTCTGCTTTTTCTTCATCAGTAATATAGTATGTCCCGTAGCACCTCTCACTTAACATTGTATAAACGGATTTTCTATGAATGTTATCTACTACATCAAATACGATTTTTGGGGTAGTATCTCCGGTACTCAACGCCCTACCGAGTTGCTGGGAATAGATAATATTTGAATAGGTACTCCTATACATAATGATACCAGTAAGGTCTGACACATGATAACCAAGGTTTAACATCTCGCAGGAGAATATCAAATCAATAGAGCCTTCCCTGCGAGTTAGGGTGTCCAGTTTATTCACATTCTGCTCATACTCTGCAGTTTCAGAAGTAATGACAAGTTCATTGATCTTATGATTAGGGAAAGCCAGTTTGAACCATGCTACGACATCTTTCTTTGCTTTACGCAGATGTGAAAACCCTGAACAGAACACTATATACTTTTGATAATGTGTATCGGTATGTGTTTCTTTAAGGGTTTCAGATATGACATAATCCATTTTAGAAAGCCTTGCAATCTCAATTAGCCTACCTTTTAGAAGTTCGGTAGCATATTTACGATCAAGCTCGTCTAACTTTTCGACTTGGAGCATAGCATCTTTTTTAATTTCAGCTAATCTTTCAGGATCGGATTCACCAAAAGCGCAAAAGCAATAGTATGGTTTCTTAATAATGCCATCTTGAAAAGCATCATGAAGTGTATATCGACTTGTTACTCTATCCTCAAAGAATATGGCAATCTCATCAATCATATCCATGCGTTCAGGTGTAGCGGTAGCACCTAAAAGACTGACTTTTGGATTAGATTCTATGAGGTCTTTCATACCTTCCATAGTTTCAGTAGCACCCAACCTATGACATTCATCACAGATAATCAAGTCAATGCCTTTTAAATCTCTCATATCCTTGTCTGAAAGACTTGTAAGCTTCATGTAAGTCATAAAGGTTACATTTGGAATATTGCTATTCTTTGTCAGCTTATACTTCTTACCATAATAAAAATTGAATACGGCTTGCCTTACAACATCTGCTGGATAAAGATATAAAATCTTTTTGTATTTTCCGCTTTTGATGATCTTTGTAAGTATTCCAGTCTTACCAAACCCAGTAGGTCTTATAATTGCACACCTCTTGTATCTATTCAGAAGTGTCATAGCCTCTTCATAGGTGTCCTGACGAAGTTGCTCTACTTTCTGCATAATTACCTCCAGCATCTTTGCCTATTGATATTAGGTTTAATTATTATAATTATAATATTTATACTATAAAATACAATATATTAAATATTACAATTATGTAGTTTCATTTCCGGGATAGTCATAATATCCTCGTGACCGCACTTCATACACTTACAGTAGAAATTAGTACAATCATTATGGATATATGCACTTTTCTGTATGAGCATATCACCCATTTGATACGGCAATAAATGTCTAATATGCCCTTTATAAAATGGGTAGATAGATTGGTGTTCAGCGACATACCCATCTTCAAATTCCACATCTATATCAAATGAATGTCGGTATTCTTTTATAAACATCTTCATACCATTAGTGGCTATTGTAGTCGCACCTGTTTTATCGTAAGGATTAAAATTGGGATTTGCTACTGCACCAAGTATAAACCTACTATACGGAACGCCTGACACCGTAGTACCATCTTGAAATTGAATATCCAAGTCTTTGCTGGATCTACCACCTATTACAGTCATCTGTTGTCCGTTCTTTGCAGTAATAGTTTTCCCTAAATACTTGGACATATTAGATGTAGTTCTATGAGGTGCGTTGGGGTGTTGCACCCTGCCACTCTTAAATGCGGCATAAGTCCGGTGTATCTCCGTACCATCGTTGAACCGAATAGTTACATCATTACAAGAAGTATATTCAACAATAGTCATAAGCATACCGTCTTTATTAACAATCTGATCACCCACACGCCCAGTTCGAGTACACAGATAAGGGTGAATAAAATTAGGATTTTTAACATGCCCATTCATAAAACACTTATAGGTAATCCCCGATACTCGTGTACCATCTTCAAACTCTATGGTTAAGTTTCGGGAACCATTGTAATCCACTAATGTCATCATCTGACCATTAGAGGCTCGATTGGTCATACCTATGCGCTCGGATCTTAATCTATCTACCAGCACATCTGCGGTCTTTGTCATAATGCACCCTCATCTAATAATATTATTACTATAAGTATAATATAAATATCATAGAATACAATACTAATATGACTAAATTCCGAAATAATTTCAAAATTTTATATTTGATAACAATAATAGCACCCTATGGAGGAAAGCAAAAATCATAGGATGCTATAAGGTAAGGAGATAAATTATGCCTATGAACATCGAAATCATAGGGAATACACTTATACTAACGATTAGCAAAATAAAACAACTCGCAGGTGTGCCTGACCTACGAGTTGTCGGAGGTGTCTATTCATTTAGAATAGATACAAGTGCCTGAAGAAGATCAGACCATATCTATACAAGGTTTAGGCTTCGTAAAGCATTATCTCTAATGCACAAAGCTCTCCACCATCTTCGCTGTCATCACCCTCATCGTACCAAACAGAATATATCCGATACTGTTTGGTTTTCTGTTCATCAGACAGTTCTGCCAGCGTTCCACAAAAGTCCTCCTTCCAATCGTTGAAATTAGTTTCAGGATCTATGGGAGTGCCTATGGAGTAGCGAAGTTTCAAGTTGACTTCGGGTTCTACGAAATACTCAATCTTAACATTAGAGAGTATAGCCTTGACTACCACTTCGACCTGTTCAGGTGTTACTTCCTGATCCTTGAAATTAACTGTCAGGAACTTTGTTACATCATCAATGTTTAACATACTATTTTTTCCTCCGATACTAATATTTGGTTTGTAGCCATATAGTAGCAAAGGGGATGGGTACAATTTGTCCTATCTTTTGTCAGGTGCCAAATACCTGTTTTGCATCTGCAGAATCCCAAAGATTTGCAAGACTACTTCTAATAATCTTACGGACTTCCATAGTGGTATCTTCATCAGTAAGCATAGAAGTCAAAGCGTTAGAACTGGATAGTAATTTTTGTGCTGATACGGTATGACAGATACTATTGGTATTATCAAAGCATTTATTAACTATGGTATGAACAGAATTATAGATCCGATTACAATGATTAAAACATTTAAGATTAAATATCCTATCCTCTTGAAAAGAAACTTCTGCTGGGAACTCTATATTATTGTTAATGATAAAATCTCGATTGTATGCTTTATTCCAAACTAATATCCATTTACGAGGAAGTTTAGATATAGGATAATAACCCTCACTATTAAAATATTTTAATCTGCTGTGATTGAACTGGATTACTGGATCCGTTCTTTCAGCCAATACGCCAAGCATAGTCGTAACCCCATTAGGTGCAAAATAATCATCAGAATCAAGGAATGTTATGTACTCACCGTTTGCTTCTGCTATTCCGGTATTCCTTGCAACTGATACACCACTATGCTCATTTTGAATTATCTTAAAACCGCCATTGGCGTATTCCTGACAAATCTCCAAGGAACCGTCTGTTGAACCGTCATCTACGATTATTACCTCTACATCAGCATTAGCACCCACAGAGTCTAAACATCTGCGTACAAATTGAACCTCGTTATAAACTGGAATAATTATAGATAGTTTCATTTAATCATACCAATCGAAGTCTTTGGAATATTCCTCTAATTGATTGTCAATATCCAGCATTACCTGATCTATGCTGACCGGGGTATTGTTTTGAGCATCACATGAGACATTATACATATAGGGAGAACCCCCATAGAATTTATTCTTGGTATGAATGTGTCCATGAATATTATAAACGGCTTTTGCAGGATCCTCGTTGTAGTTAGTTGTTATAGTAGGATAATGACTTAAATATAGTTTTCGTTTTTGATAATCAAATCGCTTGGCATTAACAATCTCAACAATTTTAGGGTATGTTTCGTAGATCCTAACCTTATTAGGAGTATCGTGATTGCCAAGAATTAGATGAATTTTACCATGTAGAATATCCAACACATCTTCAATGTATTCGAGATCTGCCCCCATAAAGAAATCACCCAGCATGTAAATCTCATCTGAATTACCTACGATGCGGTTCCAGTTATTGATTGTTGCATTGTCAGCGTCAGCTACGGAGCCAAAACCTCGTGGACCATATATAAATGGCTTATCGTGATTAAAATGTGTGTCTGATAAAAAATAAATCATCTCATGCCTCTAATAAACTTTTACTAATAAAAAAGGTTATTAGGAAGATCCCTGATAACCTTTTCTGCTACGCTTTGGTTTAGTTACCCGTAAATAATACTCATGCTGGTAGTCTTTGCGTGATTTTTTAGCCTTTTGGCTATTTTGGTATTTTTTAGCCTCTCGGCACTTTTCTATGATCTCCCAGTCAAAGTTGTAATTCATACATGGATCATCACATCTCTTGCATTATTGCAATCCTTTACGCCAGCAAAGATAAACTGAACATCTTTTATATTCTTCAAAGATGCAAAAGTAGTCTCTATTGCGGCTGAATCAAGATGATCAAACATATCATCACAAAGCAGAAGTTTTAGTGGTGAATTGCTGTTATTGACTATGCAAATCATCAATGCCAAAGTGTAAAGACACTTCTCACCGGAAGATAACATATCATATGGAATATAGATATTATTACGGATTAAGCCAAAGCTGAATGAGTTAGCCTTGGTGGATAAATTGAAATGGGCTTTTAGATCATTATTACCATACATCTGCTGAATGTACCCAGTCATGGTAGTAGCAAGTTCCTCAAACGGCTTTTCCATGAGAATAGTCTGCAATCCATTGGTATCTGTCTTTTTTACCCATTTAGATAATGCCTCGCCACGCAATTCAGCTTCGAACTTCATCTTTGTAATATTCTCGATGGTTTCATTATATTTAATGTTCGCCATTAGCTTTGTTCTGCTCTGATCGAGTTGTTCTAATTCTGCATCTATTTCCGCTATTGTTTTATCCGTATCAGGTGCCTGTGGAGTAGCTTCAACAGCATGGGTATAGTTAGCAAGTTTATCCCAAAGAGCATTAAATAAGCGGATCTCTCTATCGCAATCTTCAATAGAACTGTTGCAACTACGATAGTCTTTAGATAAATTCTCTAATTGAGCGGCTTGATCTGACAGTTCTGCCTTTTTTGAAGCTAAATCTTCCCGGAGCGTATCTATCTTTGCGACCATCAGATCACAGGGTGATTTAGTATAGGTGCAGATGCCCTTGCTCTCAATAATAGATTCAATCTCTGAAATTGAGTTATTTAATATGCTCATCATTGACTTTGTTTCAGTTATCTTTGCTTCAAGATTACCCTGTTGAGTTTTTAACTGTTTATATTGGTCTATACATAAATCATAGCGTTCTCTGCCACCCATAGATCCAATCTGATCTTTGGTTTTTGTAATTTCAAGTTGTGCGGCTTGCATAGATTTTGATACAGTTTCATATTTAATGAGCTGATCACGCAGGGAATTAAGAGAGTTACGCCTGAACAATATATCGTCTAAATTGTTAGGACCAGTATAATCATCATAATAAATCAGTGAATCAATAGTATTCTGCAATCTCTGTATTTCAGATTTATTGTATGATTGATCTTCCTTAAATAAGGTGTTAGCCCTAATTACCTGATTAAGTATTTCGGGTTCAACCGTTGCTACATCTGAAATTAAGGATAACCCATAATCAATAATTGTATCTTTATCCTCAAAGTTGCAATCTACAATACTATCGGTAAGTATCTGCCGCCAATCTAAAGTACCGTCAGTGGTGGGAAGAATATGCTTGATAAAATACTCTTTTAATTTATTAGCAGTCTGACCTACAAACTCACTGAAATTAAATATGGGCAGTTCCAGCTCTTTGACGATATTAGAAATGTCATAAGTCTCCGGAGTAACTATCAATCTATTTCCAGTAGGTAGTAATCGTCTTTCTATTGTTACATCATCAAGAGTAAGTTTTACAACAATAGCACCTTTTGGAGAATGACGAAGAATGGCTTCTTTTGAATTTTTAGCCGTTCCGGGAATATACCCCAATAATGCAAACTGGATAGCCTGAAGTACAGTTGACTTACCAGCTCCATTATGCCCAAAGAGATATGCAATATCCCCGAACTCGTATGTCTTATCTACAGCATTATGCAGACCATCTATGTAAATTGACTTAATTTTCATCGGATCCTCCTTATTCCTTAATCTCTTTATAAACTCTAACCCTGTCTTTTTTAGAATCCATTTCCAGCCAGTAATTGCTCTCGGTATCTCTCATCACTAATCGAGATAAGTCCTCTAACATAAGCGGTTTTTCCAACTTTTCAAAACGGTTCAGTGGGTATATTTTGCCATCACGCTTGAAATAGGTTATAAACAAATTCTTATTACCGCTACCAGCATTATCAGCATACTTGGCATTAACACTATTCGGGGTTATAATTGTGAACTCCAACGAGTTCCACCTGCTCATCTTTTCAAACTGTCTATTACCATTTCGTTCTTTAATCATAATTATTGTTCTCCTACTTTCCTTGGAATATCTAATTTTGCCTGACATTTAGGACATTTAGAAAAATCTACAATGTGTAACATTCGGGAGTCCAGCGGTTGAGCAAATCCGCATTTCGGACAAGATCTAATTATGGTAGAGGTGTCACAATACCTGAATGTCATATTCCATGTACCATCTCGTTTGATATACTTGTGTCCCATTACTTAAATTCCTCCTGATCTATTGGTGTAACATATTCAACACTATTTAATACTCGTTCTGTCATGCCTTGTCGGATTTTTGTACCAGCTATACGAGCTTTGTGTGGGAAATAACCTACGGTAGTTCCGCACACTACACACTTAACCTGACCATCAAAAGTCTGTATCTTATGATTTTTGCTACTAATAGGCATTTGCCCAGTTTTAGTTCCGATCATATTTTGGCATTTCGGACACCGAAACCCGTTATCTTTACATTTGTTAGTCCAATATAAATTCATTTAAAATTCCTTAATCATCAAATAGCTCATAAATATATAAACGATTCTTTGCACGAGTTACGGCTACATAGAATAAATTCTTTTCATCTTCAGTGTTTAACCGGAAACAGTATGAGCCTACATTCATCACAAAAACATTATCGTATTCAAGACCTTTAACAGAATGAATTGTACCTACATACAGTTCGGAAGATTTAATATTCGTAATGGATTCCTGCAAATACTTTAAAAAGTCCTCGCCAAAATGCTCCCTATCGGCTTTGGGTATATTCTTAATATTAAGGAGCTTTTCAACTTCTGCAAGTTTAGCATTAGTAAACCCAAAATCTTTTGAAATGCGTTTTAATTCATTTATGATTTTAACATCAGCCCTAATTTGAGGGGCAGTTCCATACATGGATAAAAACCAGTTCAGATCGGGATTTTTAACTTGGGTAGATAGCCTGATATACTCTCCATACTTATCAGAAGATAAATAGGAAGCCAGTAAGCCAAGCATATAGGTTTCTGATACTGCACAATCAATTAGTCGCTGGATCCTATTATCCTTATTTGAAGTAAATTCAATATCGTTATTATGAAGATAATTTGTTACCGCATTTACTTCCTTATTAGTACGGCAAAGGATAGCTGATGTACCTGAAAGGGTATCAAGAGTATCTACAATATCTTTAATATCAGCAGGATTGATATACTCATATCTTGTTCCACCGTTGGTGAGTTTAGTTACAACTTTATCACCGTCACGAGTACCCTGCATTTCGATACGATAAGATTCATCTGCGTACTTCTTGCTGAATTTATTAGCATACTCGCAAATGGGATTTGTGGATCTGTAATTAGTAAACAACCGCACCTTCTCCCAGTCCGGTGTATTAGATAATGCTTTTATATACTCATTACTCGTACCACGAAAACTGTAAATATTCTGCAAGCAATCCCCACAGAAATAAAAATTAGTATTTGTAAAGGAGTTTAAAAACTTAATTTGGTATTTATCAGTATCTTGAAATTCATCAACAAATATATACTTGTACTTATTTTTATAGTAATGTGTGGCTACATTATCGCTGGCGAATAGCTCTGCCACATCACAGTTTAAAGCATCAAATGTAATTACATTGTCGGAACGCATTATCTTTCTAACTGCCTTATCGTAAAGATCTGCCTGAAACTGTTCCTGCTTTGTGAGATTACCCCTATGAAGTAATTTATCTTTGGACAACTTAATATTACACTGGATCAACGCTCGCTCTTTAATATTCTTTTCCTGCTCGTCAGATGCTATTGCAGGTATGTCACTATAACCCAAAGCGTTTCTAATATTAGGATCCCTGCATAAAATAGAATAACAGAACGAATGAAAAGTTCTGAACTCCGGGGTTTCTTCTCCTATATGAGATTTCTCATAGCGTTCTTTCATCTCTGCGGCGGCGGCATTAGTGAAAGTCAAAGTAAGTATAGATGAGGGTGCTACACCATCACCTACTAATCTCGAAATGCGTTCCAGCATAGAGAAAGTCTTTCCTGATCCAGCACCAGCAAGACACAGTATTCGATCTGAATTAGAAGTTACAGCCTGTAACTGTTCAGCGTTAAGTCCCATCGTTATTCTCCCTTAAATTAGGATACAATTCGGTCAAGCCTTCTTCCCCCAAGGTATCTTCTACCATCCAACAAGGATTATGCTCTTGCTCAAATACACACCCATGAGGGTTTTTAGAAAAAGCACAATCCACGCAAGCTCGCTCACGACAATATTTACCTAATGTCAAGATTGCCGTTCTTACATTCTTGGGGATCTTCTTATCTACCATTTATTAGCACCTCTTATAGTTATGTTAATACCCTCTCCTTTTAAGTAGCCAAGCGTAAACACAAACCGCTACACCGATAAAGAAGAAATATAGAAAAATTGGGGCATAGATCGGCAGGAGTACCAGCCACCAGCTCCAATCAATAACCTTGCAGAGCTTTAGGACAACGAACACTATACCTACCACTTCACAAATGCCTACTATACCTAAACCTGACTTTGCTCTATTGCCATTACTGTAATTGTTATACATATTATTTACCCATACATTACATCAAATAAGTTTTGAACATACTCGAATAAGTTTCTATATGACTTGTTCTTCCATCTATAAAGAAGATAAGTGTTTTTAGTAAATTCGGTTTTGATTATCTTATGCTTATATAACCAAGAACTTACACAAACTAATCCGGGATAAGTTATTCGTCTAATATCATTAAGGTAAATCAAAGTCAGTGCAACTAATAGAGTTGCCATACTGATTATAAAGAATGGCTTTGCTATATCCAGCCAGTTTGCTACATCAGGGATCCCCGAAGCTAAATAAGCAGAAGTCAGTGAAATTCCTAACAGTATGCAAGTGATTATCTTTTTCATAGTCGTTCTCCTTTGGGTACTAATACTATAATTATCTTACCCACTTATTATAACGATTAGGTTACAAATCCTTTGTAGAACAATTACAATCAGTAGTCTGTCAGGATTATTACACCATCGGTATTAGTAGAGCTACCAATCAACTTAAATACTTCACCATCCTGAACATCTGCGTAATATTGACCGAATTTTCGGATTGCCTGTGATTTTGATATTGCCTTCACCAGTGCTACATCATCAGTGAAGTTGTGGTCACTCATAGCATTGGCTCGTCTGAAAACATAATACTCTTTCTGTCTGCTCATATAAATTATTACCTCAATACTCTGTAACTGCTAATTGATCGGCAAACTGAACCATACGCACCATTGGAATGTTGTTGTTACACAAGGATAAATCTTCGGCTTCGTATCGGGTAACATCCCAATTATCCATGTGCCACCGGATAGCCGCCATCTCATCAAATGTTAGAGAGGTTAATTTTGAAGTACAAAATTGCATAACCATAGCCAAAGATTGAGATCCGTGTCCCAATCTACCTATACAATCATCTTTGTATTTATATGCAGAAACCTGCTCCCATTTACCAGTAGAATCATTCTTAACACTCTTCCAGTAGGATTCATACCTTCCTATTTTGCACCAATCGTGGACAAGTATAGCAAATACCACAGAATACCACTGGTCATCAACAACAGGCTTAAATTTAGGTACAGACTGTAAACCTACTAATTGATTGTAAACTTCCAATGTATGCGTTAGCAATCCAGCGTAGCAAGCGTCATGATATTTGGTTGACGCAGGGGAAGTATAAAAATCTGTGGTTCTCAACCACTCTAAAATCCTTTTTATATGAGGGTATATCTTATCCTGATTGTGATAATCTATTGAAGTATCTCGGCGTGAAGCTCGCTTTAATAAGGTATCGTATAACAGTTCCTCATAACAATTAACTTTAGATTCACCATCTTTATCTACTAAATTAGGTATGCACACCCCGGAAACTACACTGGAAAGTCCTGTAATGGGTTTTGATAAATCAATCATAAATATAAACCTCCTAATCATAATAACGATTAAGAGGTTGTATCTATCAATTCTCGTATTTACACTTATCAGGAAACCTGCGATCAAAAGACTGAATTAACAAGGAGCGAAGTTTTGTATAATCTTTTACTCGGTCTGAATCATTAAGACAGATCATTTGAAATTCACCCTTCTCTATCTCGTCAGTTATTGCGTCTATGGTAGCATTGGAGATCTCAAAATACTTATAATTGATAGTCTCATCAACATAGTCATTAGTAAAATAATGATAATACGCATAGATATATTGGTTTACATTCTGTTTTTGTCGCAATTTAGTAACTGTCGTAGCAATACTGGATTCGCACAACTCCCCGACAGAATTAAGCGTATTTTTAGTAAACGCTGTGGTTATATGGTACGGTCTGAAAAGTGTGCCTATTTCAATAGCCGGGAGCTTCAGCGCTTTGGTAATTAGATTTATGCTGGAACGGCACTGTACCCTAAACATGTTAGAAAGAGAATAATATTCAGGTTCAGTAAATTTAAGATGTGGGGTATTTTCGGTAAAGAAATTATCTTCACGCATGAGGGTTATTGGGAACATATCATCATTAAAATAGATGATTTTGTCAGCAAGATCAGGGATATTCCAAAAATAAGATTCAATAGTGCAACTATTAAATGTAGGTAAAAAGCGTTTCGGGATATAATCTTCGTGATATACAATTCGCACATTCTCCTGATTTACCCATACAGGCACTTGTGAGGGTTTGGCTACTACTAATATTACTTGTCTGACGAATGGCATACATACAGCAATACCACGCAGGAGATATTTCAAAGTATTCCAAGAGCGAAATCTTACTTGGGAAGGACTATAAGTTTTAGTAACTCTTATGTAATCCCGAACCCAACTCTGATCGGAGCTATTTACATATGTAATAATTACATCAATATCGGATGATGACGGTTTCATCAGTTATACCTCATTTTTCAAATATAGGCAGTCACTCAAATAGAATGACTGCCTACATAAGCACTCAAAACAAATATTAAGATTACTCTGGGTAATCCTTCACAATCCACTTCAAGAACTGCTCTGTATTCTTATTGCAAAGTGGGCATACACCGTTAATGCTTTCAATAAGCTGATCAGAAGCCAGCATAGCTGAAATAAAGATACCATGACAGTTCTGACATTCAGCAATAAGGTGGTTTACGATATTATTATCAATATCAATACTGGAACCGTCTTGCTGACCATCTTCACCCATATCTTCGTCTAATCCCATATCCTCTACGCTTGCATCTCTATCAGGATCCGATTCGCCAAACTCTGCCATATCTGCAAATACATTCTCATCTGCAAATATTTTTGTTTTACCAGTAACATCAGTCTTTGAATGAATAATTTTCATAATCAATCCTCCACATTATTCAAATATTCATCAATGAGTTCCTGAATAGTATCAGGAAAATCCGCATCTTCATCACTATGCTCTATTATATAGTCAACGAGTTCGTCAAACAATTCATCGTAATAGATAGCTCCGGGATCATTAGTAGATTCTACATTATCGTAACTGTTCAACCGGAAGTAGTCTCTATTAGGATTAGCCGAACCCCTGCTATCTAAATCTTTACCGTTAAAGAACATTAAAGCAACATCACGAGATTCTTCATTGGTAATCATATCAAAGAAAGTATCTGAATCCATAAAAACTTTAGTGTCAAACAAGCCATCTTCGCTGAACGCCTGATTAACTATATCAATGCACAGATCCTCATCTAATATATTCCGAACAGCTTGTTCTAAATCAGATATTGTTTTAATAGACATAATATACCTACTCTCTGATAAATACCTACATAAATATAAGGTTATTTTCTAACCGAGTACAGTTGTAACTCTATCCCTAATGCACTTGCAATCTTTAGGTAAGTATCTAATATAGGCGTAATTTTATGGGATAGAATACCACAAATGCTGGGTAATACTATTCCAGTCATAGCTGATAACTCTCTTGTAGTAATACCCTGATCCTTTCGAGCTTGTGCTAATACCTCTATAAGTTCGTCTGCGTTGTGAGAGTAAAACTTTGAATTACTGGTAGAAAAGGTAACGCCAAGCGAGTTGCCCAACTTTACCAAAGTATCAATTTTAGGGCTGTGGTCAACAGCGAGAACCTGATTGATCTGATTAGGGTACACATGACATTTACTTGCCAGCGCTCGTATAGAAATGCCTTGGGCAATTCGCTCATCTATAAGAAACTGGATAATGTCAGCATTATCTTTGCTATAAGGTTTCATGCTTGGTAGCACCTCTCAATATAATCTAATATTTATATTGAAAGTATAATATAAATAGGGCATTTTTCAATACCCTATCATACAAATTCTGAAATTATTTATGAATTTTATTAAACTGATACTCTGCTAAAAATTCGATTAAGTGTAGTTGCCAGCAAAGTTGTGTTTACAAAAAGCGTATCGGGGTGAGTTTTTCTGACGGATCTATGATGAGTAAGATAGTCAGCCGCACCGTTCATAACTCCCCATGCCGTACCTACAAAATTTTGGTTGTCATCACTATTGTAGCAAGCAAGGAAATCATTACGAGCATCTTCAAAATTCTGCAACTGGCGATTACTCATCTTCTCCGGTTTGTATTCAAATACATCATTAAAGAGTTTAATTACATCGTGGTAGCCGATCTTTTTGGTTACAAGATCCTCTGCGGTTTCCTCGAATGTCTCCATGTACTCTGCGACATCTCTCATCATCTCCCTTGCGGCGAGCATCCTTGAATCCATCTGTGCAGAATGAATTATTCTAACAGTATTGGGGGACTGTCTGAAAGACACATTAAACTGGTTCTGACAGATAATCCTTAAAGGGCATATTGTAGCCTTAATTGAGTTCATACCATCATGGGAATTTTGGAAAATGATATATGGAGTAACCGTATCACCTAAAAGGTTAATTGCAGGGATCTTTGCAATAATATAAATTAGTCCACTATTGGTTTCACCAGCCTTGACATACTCAAAGCCAACCTCATCTCCACCTATGTAGTCAATAAAGCTGAACGCATCTCGGTTCTGGCATACCTCATATTTTGATGATACAACGCCAAGAACCTTATTTGTACCCTCGATCACGGTGAACTTCTTATCAGGAAAATCAATAAGAGTGTCATTATCGTCTTTCAGATACATATTTTTCTTAATTACATTGTAATTAAGACCAGCGGCGTTTAATACTTCTTCTGATGATCTCAACCCAGTAACATCAGTTCCGATATTAGCAAATGTCGTAGTCCTCATAAATGATAACCTCCGTTATAATTTTTGGTTTCCCAAGTATTATAACGATTATCATTTTATTTTACTCATAGAATTTTGAAGTCAGTCCTTGCCCATTACTTCATCTAAACTAATCTGACCACCCAAATCAGGCGAATCTGCCACCGGAGTTTCAGCGACTTCGGCTGGCTGAACTTGTTGTTCCTCGCCTATGGCTTCTAATGCAAAATGCGCCGAAGTTAATAGCAAACTGACGAACTTATCAACATCAAATTTATAATTTGGATTTACGGATCTAAAAAGGTCTTTTGCACATATATCAACTGCTTCGTTAATAGAGATATTGGGAATTTCAAGATTATCAGGAAGTCCAAGTATCTCGGTAACTAAATCAACTTCTGCATACATACAAGCGTGGAGTACAGCATGATATAAGTGCATAATTGCACCAGTTTTCTGAAAGTTAGCCAAATCAATCATAGCATCTCTTGCACTCTCTCGTGATTTACTGGCAACCAGTTCACCCCTATCATTTATATCTTGATCAGGCATATAGGGTATAAACATATCATAGAATATCTTCATTTTACTTCTCCTTCCCAAACAATAAATCAAATAATTCAGGGTTATTCCTAAATGATAATTCATTATCAACAATATATTTAGCAATACCATCTTTATTCTGAATAAGTTTATAAACTCGTTCATCAACAGTATCTTTTGTAATTATACTATAAATATTAACTGTACTGGTTGTACCTGCACGATGGCATCTATCTTCTGCTTGTTCCATAGTAGCAGGATTCCAAGGAAGATCATAAAAAATTACATTGTTAGCTACAGTTAGAGTGTGCGAAGTACCCAATGCCCCTACCGTACCTATCATTATCTGATAGTCGGGATTGGAAGTAAATATCTGCTTATGTTTCTCTCGCTCGTCTGACTTCATTGTTCCAGTGTAACAACATACTTTATACTTTAATGCCAAGAATTTATATACAGTTCTTAACGATTCTACCCAGTTTGAAAATATCACTACTTTCTCTTTGTTATCCACAATCGTTTCTACTAATTCCAGCAATCTGATCAGTTTAGAGTTTTTAGCAAGGTACGACTTATCTACAACTAATTGTTGATCCACTAATTCCGGACTACCATTAACCTGACGAAGCCTTAATAACTTTGTCATAGGGTTCAACGATGATAAAATCTCGGATCTGTGAGATAAAGTATCTGCTAACACGCTTGCGTATAATTTAGCTTGGTAATCAGTATTTTCTACATACTCTACTGTGTGGATTTTAGGTGGCAGATCCAGTGCTTCGGATTTTAGCCG
>Ga0247611_10001325_pt1 | contig 44791 bp, 39 predicted proteins | sample 177DNAGHGhighgp2_FD_192422 | JGI IMG/M metagenome (GOLD analysis project Ga0247611, IMG submission 192422) | Sheep rumen microbial communities from Palmerston North, Manawatu-Wanganui, New Zealand - 1770 DNA GHGhigh gp2 | ecosystem: Host-associated > Mammals > Digestive system > Stomach > Rumen... | reverse complement strand
GCCGTCGGTCAGTTTGGCGAGGGCGTTCACGCCGGCCTGGAAGTCGGCGAGCCGGTCGCCGAGGGTGAACTCGGTGTCGGCCGCGAGCGGGGCGGTGCTGAACGTGGAGATGAAGATGGCCTTGGGCTTCAGGTCCGGATTGGCCTGGATGCCGTAGGGACGCTGGATGAGGGCGTTCCAGAGGCCGGTTTTCAGGAGGAGGTCCTTGACGGCGTCCGCATCGGCGGGGACCTTCGTGCCGAAGTCCGCGTAGGACTGCTCGGCATCGGCCTCGACCAGGACGGAGAGGAGCTTCCTCTTCTCACCCCGGACGATACCGCTCACCGTACCGCTGACCGGTGCGGTGACGAGGATCCGGGGATTCTGCTTGTCGGCCATGACCGGGGAACCGGCGAGAACACGGTCGCCCTCCTTCACGAGGAGTCTCGGAAGGAAGCCTTTGAAATCGGTGGGCTTGACGGCGATGGTTCCCGGTTTGACGGTCTTGACGACTTTCCGGGCGGCGGCACCCTTTACGGGAATGTCGAGGCCCTTTTTCAAATCGAGATGGTTGGACATTATGATAACAGTTATTGAGTATTTCTGTAATAGTCCGCGAATTTACGCATTTTTTTGCTATTTTCGTGCAAAATTTGGAGGAAGTATGAGCACGAAGATTCTTGAGGATTTGAACGGTGAGCAGAGGAACGCGGTGGAATGCTTGGAGGGGCCGGTGCTGATCGTGGCGGGAGCGGGGTCCGGCAAGACCCGCGTATTGACATCCAGGATAGCATATATGATCGACCGGGGGACGGATCCTTCCCGGATCCTTGCCCTGACCTTTACGAAAAAGGCGGCCGGGGAGATGAAGGAGCGCATCGCGCAGATGGTGGGGGACCGGAAGGCCCGGCGCATCTACATGGGCACGTTCCACTCGGTTTTCATCCGGTTCCTGCGGGAGTTCGCCGACGCCATCGGCTTTCCCCCGACCTTTACCATCTATGATACGTCCGACTCGGTGAGCGCCCTGAAGGACTGCATCCGGCGCCTGGGACTGGACGACAAGACCTACAAGCCCAAGGAGGTGCTTGCCCGCATCTCCAAGGCCAAGAACGACCTGGTCACTCCGACACCCTATTCCCAGGGCGCCGGCGGTTTCCTGGAGGAGGACCGGCTGCACAGGAAACCGGAAATCCACAAGGTATATACGATGTACTGCCAGCTGTGCCGGCAGGCGGGGGTGATGGACTTCGATGACATCCTCCTGTACATGAACATCCTGCTGCGCGGAAATCCGGACGCCCTCGCTTCCATCGCCGGACGCTTCGACGCCATCATGGTGGACGAGTATCAGGATACGAACATGGCGCAGTACCTGATCCTGCGGAAGTTGGCTTCCGGACACCGGAACCTGTGCGTGGTGGGCGACGATTCCCAGTCCATCTACGCCTTCCGCGGGGCCAAGATCGAGAACATCCTGAACTTCCGGAAGGACTTCCCCGAGGCGAAGGTGTTCCGCCTGGAGCGGAACTACCGGTCCACCCGGAACATCGTGAACGCCGCGAACACCCTGATCGCCAAGAACGAGAACCGCCTGCCCAAGGAGTGCGTGTCCATGGGCGAGGAAGGGGAGAAGATCCGGCTGATCCGGGCCTATACGGCCGAGGAGGAGGGCGCCCTTGTGGCCTCCGCCATCCTCCAGCGGATGCATTCCGAGCATGCGGAATATGACGATTTCGCCGTCCTGTACCGCACGAACGCCCAGTCCCGCGCCCTGGAGGAGCAACTCCGCAAGCGGAACATCCCCTACATGATCTATTCCGGGAACTCCTTCTTCGACCGGGCCGAGGTCAAGGACATGATGGCCTATTTCAAGCTCGCCGCCAATGTCAACGACGACGAGTCCTTCAAGCGGATCGTGAACAAGCCGGCCCGCGGCATCGGCGACACTTCTTTGAACGCATTGGCCGCCGCGGCCGCCGCCAAAGGGATTTCCCTGTTCAAGGCGGCCTGGGCGGAGGACCTCGAGACCTTCGGCCTCCGCGGCGCCGCCGTGACGAAGATCCGCGCCTTCTGCACGATGGTGGACAAGGTGGCCGCCGCACTGGACCGGACCGATGCCTACGAAGCCGCGCACGGCCTGGCCATGGAATCCGGCCTGTACCTTTTCTATAAAGGCGACAACTCCATCGAAGGACAGGCCCGGGCGGCCAACGTCCAGGAACTCCTGGACAGCGTGAAGGGCTATGTGGAGGAAGTCCAGGGCGATTACCGGAACGAACGGATGGAGGACGGTGCCGTCGAGGTCCCCGACTCCGAGCTTCCGCTCGTGACCCTGCCGGAGTTCCTGGAGAGCATCTCCCTGCTCTCCAGCGTGGACGTGGCCGAGGATGAGGTCTCCAACAAGGTCGCCCTCATGACCGCCCATTCCGCCAAGGGGCTGGAGTTCCCTTACGTGTTCGTGTGCGGCATGGAGGAGAACCTGTTTCCCTCCGGCGGCTGGTCCCTGACGGAAAAGGACCTGGAGGAGGAGCGGCGCCTGTTCTACGTGGCCCTCACCCGGGCCAAGAAGGCGGTCGCACTCACCTTCGCCCAGACGCGCATGCGCAACGGCAAGCACGAGTCCAACGCCCCGAGCCGGTTCCTGCGGGAGATTGCCCCGCAGTACATCCAGAACCCTTTGCGGAAGGACGATTTCGTGACCGTTTCTGAACCGGAGGACGAGCATCCCGGTTTCCGGTTCGGCCGGCATGAGATTCCTTCGCGCGCTTCGCTCGCTCGGAATGACAGTTTCCCGGTCGGAGGCCGCAGGTCCGGAGATGATTCTGTCATTTTGGGCGGCGGCCGGAGGTCCGGAGATGCTTCTGTCATTTTGAGCGGAGGCCGCAGGCCGGAGTCGAAAAATCTCACCCGGCCCCCCCGTCCCACGACCCGGGAATCCGTCATGAACCGGCCCCTTCCCCCCAAGGTCCCGGATGCGGAATTCATCCCGGACCCGATGTCCAGCTTCCATCCCGGCGACCGGATTGAACACAATCGTTTCGGGGGTGGAAAAGTCCTGGAAATCACCGGAACTGCCCCGGAATTAAAGGCAAAGGTCGTATTTGACAAGTACGGTGAAAAACTTTTATTGCTGAAATATGCTAAAATTCGTCATCTTTAATTTGTTTGGATGAAAATTTTAGTATCTTTGCCCTGAAGTTTTTCATAGTTTAAGTTTAGGTTAAGTAGCGGGCCCGTCGCAGTGATGCAACGGGCCCGTGAAGATTAGTGCCGATAAGTGCTGTTTTATCCGCAGTAGAAATACTGGTCCACCAGCTTCCGCATGAGGGCGGGGTCCTTTTTCGCGTCGGCGTGGAGGTGTTTGTCATGATGCGATTTCAGGGACTGGACGATGCCGTCGATCATCCGGGGATTGAAAACGCCGGCCTCTTCATAGACGGCGCGGGCCTCCTTCAGGCACTCGGCCGATTCGGAGCAGCAGGTGGGCAGGGAGGCCAGCGTGGCGAGCCGGGCGGCGTTTTCTCCCTTGTGGATGTCCATGTCGACATAGGTCTCCCGGGCGATTTTCAGCGCCTGCTCCGCCGGCATCTCGAGTCCCTTGCGGGCGGCGACGCACAGGCCGGCCATCAGCTGGTAGATGTCGGCCGAGCAGTCGGGGCTCCGCATCTCGAAGGTCTGTTTTTCGGTCGTGTCCATGGGCACGGGCTTCTGGTGCGGGTTGGCCTTGGTGCACATGTCCTTTCCGGAGGACCATCCCAGCGGGACGCGGACGAGGGCGGAACGGTTGCAGTCGCCCCAGCACACGTTCGTGGGCGCCTCCTGGTGCGGAACCAGGCGGAAGTAGGAGGTGGGATTCTTGTTGCCGAAGGCCGTGATGGACGGGGCCATCATCATTAGGCCGGCGATGGCGCGGCGGGCGGCCTCGGACAGGTTGCCGTCGGCCCCGAGGGTGACGTTGCGGCCGTCCTTCATCAGGCGCATGTGGATGTGCATGCCGGATCCGGCCTTGCCGGTGGTGATCTTCGGGGCGAAGGAGACGTCCAGGTTCCACTGGTAGGCGAGGTTCCGGATCACCCATTTGGCGAGAAGCAGCTGGTCCGCCGCCGTATCCACCGGACAGGGAAGGAATTCGATTTCGTTCTGCTCGTAGATCTTCCCGTCCAGGGTGAAATTGCCCACCTCGGAATGGCCGTACTTGATCTGGCCGCCGGTCTTGGCCACATGGACCATGCAGGCGCGGCGGAAGTCGTTCAGCTTGGCGAAAGGTTCGGTCTCATGGTAGCCCTTCTGGTCGGTGGCGGGGAAGAGCGGGTCGGCATCCGTGATCACGTAGTATTCCAGTTCGCCCATCGCTTCGAAGGTCATGCCCGTGGACTGGTAGAAGGCGTCTTCCGCCCGCATGAGCGTCGCGTAGGGGGCGCAGTCGAAGGGCTCGCCGTCCTTGTTGAAGAAACTGCACAGGAGGCACAGCGTGGGAATCTCGTTGAAGGGATCCACGAAAGCGGTCCGGTAACGGGGAATCACGTACAGGTCGCTGTTCCCGGCTTCGATGAAGGAAGGGAACAGGCTGGAGCCGTCCACACGCTCGCCTTCGGTGAGGATCGTCTCCGCGTAGGCGAGGCTGTTCACGGTGAAGTTCAGGGTCTTGACGCGCCCGTCCTCGGCCGGGTACATGAAGTCCACCATCTGTATTTTCCTCTCGCGGATGAAGGCGAGCAGGTCCTCCCGGGTGAAGTCCTCGGGCCGCTTTCCGAGGAACGCCACCACTTCATTGGGATTGAGTTCAAGATTCGGGTTCATTATTAATCCTGTGGTTTTGTCCTACAAAGATAATGAATCGTTATCGAAAAGCAAATCTTTCCTTATAAATGGAAATGAACCGCCCGATTGCTTTGGATTTTCCGGAAACTTTCCATAACTTTGTCATCCCGATGCGGAATTAGCTCAGTTGGTAGAGCGTTGGCTTCCCAAGCCGAAGGTCGCGAGTTCGAGCCTCGTATTCCGCTCCAGACGCCTCTCTCCGGAGAGGCGTTTCCGTTTCCTCAAACAATATCGGGTGCGCATGCTGATTGTCAGTCAGTTATCGGTCATGCACTAAAACTTGTTTTTTTATTACATGGACGTAAAACCGTAACTTTGCAGTGCAAACAAAACAAAACACTATGGACTCCCGTTTATTGAAAAAAGCAATCGACCTGCTGTATTTTCTGGCATTTGACTATTTGGCGTCAGCCTTTGTCTATGACGGTGGCCATCCGGTGGCAGCCGGTATCGTTGCCGCTGTTCTGGTAATCGGTTCCGTGTTCAGTGTATTCGCCGACAAGAAATTTTCGGTCCCGGACTTTCCGGAAAGCACCTTGGCATTGGATGTCTTGTTCATGGTACTGGCCGTGTTGTATATCCGTATGGCCGATGCGGAGAGTTATTATCTGTTTCTGCCCGTCATGGTCCTTGGTTTTGCGGGCTCCTTCCTGGATGTCGTCCGTATGTTCAAGTCAGGCGAGTTCAGGGGTAAAACCTTCAGGGAGTTTTTCGATGACCATCTCCGTTTGCCGGTCTGGCTGGATCTCATTTTCCTGTTTTGGCCCATATACTCCGGATTTACTGACGGGTGGGATACACTCGGGGGCGTCGGCTATGTCTCGATGGTACTTCTTACCCTCGACCTGATTCACAATGTGGTTATTCTTCCATCGACGATCCGCAGGGAGAAAGAACGGTATTCCGAGTATCTGCAAGAGTTGGAGAAGGAGAAAGAGGCCTTGGCCAGCGTCGATACCGATGCTCCGGTCTTTGACGAAGAGGCGAGGCAACTGTTGCTTGAGCGTATCGATCTCATCGACCGTATCCTGATCGGCAAAATGTCCGGCAATGCCGTTTTCAGCCGGAAGGCGGAAAAGGAAGTGGAAAAAGTCGTGGCCGACAGATCGTCCTTTATCGAAAGTCTCGCCTTGCATTTTGCCGTAAGCCACCCGCAGGTGATCGAGCAGTTGCAACAGCATGGCCTTTCCCGGTACGAAATCGGATTGTGCTGTCTGTACTATATGGGTTATAGCGGTAAGGAGATCAAGGATATTTCCGATACTTCCATGGTCTACCATGTAAACAGTGCGATTCGGCAGAAACTTGGTTTGAACACCAACGACGTCAATCTCTCCACCTACATCCGGGATCTGTTCGCTTCTGCGTGATTGTTTTTCCAGGAGGGTGTTTTTCCCATGCCTCCAATTTTGGGAACAAGTGAAAAAGAGGGTGACCCAATAGATTCTTCACTCCGTTCAGAATGACAGCATCATGTCATTCTGAGGCAGGTCTAACCTGCCGAAGAATCTCTTTTTGGTTACCCTCTTCTTCCTTTATAACTGAATGGCCAGGAGTTCATCGCCGAGCCGGTGCAGGGCGGATTCGATTTTCCGTACCTGCGCTTCCCTCGGTTTGCTGATCCCGTGGGCATAATGCCAGAGTTGTTTCTGGTTGATTCCGGTCAGGCGTTCCAGCCCTGATTTCGTGAAGATCCCTGTGTAGAGATTCAGCAGGCTTTTGACGTCCATCCGGAACTCCAGTTCGTAGTTTCCTTTCAGTACGTCCGGAATCTCGCAATTCACTTCCCGGCACGTTTCCATGAATACGCGGATGGCGGAGTGCATGTGGTCTTTTATTTCGGCGATGGTTTCCCCGGTAGCCACGATCCCGTCGAGGTTCTCGATATAGGCGGAGTAATTGTTCTCCGTACTCTCGATGATGACTTTCAACTTGACTGTATCCATATTTGGTTTCATCGTTGTTTACTTCATTTTCGCCTCGCGCAGAATCGAATGGAGCGTCCCTTCGGGGATGTCTCTGTTTTTGTTTCCTGCCACAATGATCGGCCTTCTTGCACCCGGTTTGTAAAACTTGTGATGATCACCTTTTGAACCCAGGTACTGCCATCCGTCCGCCTTCAGGAGTTCAATGACGTCTTTTACTTTCTTCGTCATTGCCTGTTTCGTCTTTTCTGATACAAAAGTAGTAATTTTTCTATTATTTCAATCGTTTTTTATCGTTTTATTTCAAAACATACTCCGACGTGCCTTTGAGGCCGGTGGTGCCGAAGTAGGAGGTGACGAGACTGCCTTTCAGATAGACGCGGGTGCCGATGAGGTCGGGATGGTCCACGAGGTTGAGGGCGTCCCGGATCTTGCCCTTGGGCAGTTCCACGGCGACGCAGGAGGCTTTGGCCGTGACGGTGGAGCGAGTGGCGATGGCAAGGTGGGTGGCCTTCGTGACCTTGGAGGTCTTGACGGTCGTGCCGGCCGTGGAGAGGTCTCCGCCCACGATGTACCCGAACACCCAGACGGCGTCCTCGCCTGCGTGGGAAGGGGCCTGGGCGACGGAATAGGCTCCGTCGATCCCGTCGTCCCCTCCGGAACCGCTGCTGCCGGAACCACCGGATGACGGGGAGCCTCCGGAAGACCCGCCTCCGCCGATGACATAGGATTCGCTGTTCCAGACCTTGGCCGTGTCCACGGCGACGGAGATGGAACTGGCCACGGCCGATCCGCCTCCGTGCGGAGCCGATATGCTCAGGGTGAGGATGGTCCGGGCGTCCAGCGTCCGGGAAAGGAGCGTCTCGTCCTTCCCTTGGTTATACAGGAGGAGCGTGACGGGTCCGGGCGGGAAGTAGGCGATCCGTTTTTCCGAATAACTGTACATCAGGCGCGTTTCTCCCGCCTTGAGATAGAGTACGCCGTCCGGGTAGGAGGTGAGGAAGTCCGGGGCCACCTGGAGCCGGACGCCCGCGTTCTGCAGGGTGCAGTTGAGGCGGACCGTCACGACCGCGCCCCCCTTGACCACGACCACCTGTTCGTCCCCGTAAAGCGGCTTGGAGAAGCCCGGGGACGTGAATTCGATGGAACGGATGCCCACCGTGTAGCTACCCGCGTCCACCAGCAGGGACTCGGGAGATTCCCCGTAGGGCCCTTCATAGAGTACCTTCCCATCCGCGTTTTGCACGCTGAGGATGAAGTCGTTCGTGTCCGGGATTTCGGCCGATGCCCGGGTTCCCGCCCCTTCGTTCTCGATGACCCAGCGGAGCTCCCCCTGTCCTTGGAGGAATCTCAGGCTGAAGTCGTCGCACGCACTGACGGCCGCCGAGAGCGGCACCAGTGCCCAAAGAAATTTGAGTCGCATAGTTATGAACCGTTAACGGCCGGGCACCGCGCCCGGCCGTCACGAAAATAAGCGGCTCGTCCGAAAAACAGGACCGGAAACGTAAAAATGTGGCGAAATTTTTTCTGGTTGTTTCAAAGAAAAATGTTTTTTATCGTGCCGAAGCGACGATTCCGTCGATCTCCGCCAGTTCCTCGGCCGTGAAGGAAACGTTCTCCAGGGCCTTGAAATCGTCTTCCAGCTGGGAGACGCGGCTCGCACCCACGATGACGCTCGTCACCCGGTCGTCCTTGAGGCACCAGGCGAGGGCCATCTCCGCCAGGGTCTGTCCGCGGTGGGCGGCGACCTCGCTGAGCTTCACCAGGGCCGCATGCATCTGCGGAGTCAGGGCCGACGGTTTCAGGAACTTGCCCTTCGCCATCCGGGAATCGGCCGGAATGCCGTCCAGGTAGCGGCTGGTGAGGAGACCCTGCGCCAGCGGGGAGAAAGCGATGAATCCGACGCCACTTTCCTTCGCCTGGTCCAGGATCCCTTCGGTTTCCGGCCCCCGGTTCAGCAGGTTGTACCGGCCCTGGTAGATCAGGCAGGGAACGTCCCGTTCTTTCAGGTACCGGTAGGCGAAAGCCGCGGCCTCCGCCGGGTAATTGGAGATCCCCACATAAAGGGCCTTGCCGGCCCGGACGATGTCCACGAGGGCCTGCATCGTCTCCTCCAGCGGAGTCTTGGGATCGAACCGGTGCGAGTAGAACAGGTCCACGTATTCGAGGTTCATCCGCTTCAGGCTTTGGTTCAGGCTCGCCGTCAGGTACTTCCGGGAGCCCCATTCGCCGTACGGACCGGGCCACATGTCGTAGCCGGCCTTGGAGGAGATGAACAGTTCGTCGCGGTAGGGCGCGAAGGACTTTTTCATGATCTGCCCGAAGGTCTCCTCCGCCGACCCGTAGGAGGGACCGTAGTTATTGGCCAGGTCGAAGTGGACGATACCGTGGTCGAAGGCGTAGTGGGCCATCTCCAGGGAGTTGGCCAGCGGGTTCACATCGCCGAAGTTGTGCCACAGGCCCAGGGCGATTTCCGGCAGCAGGATGCCGCTGCGGCCGCACCGGCGGAAGCGGATGCCGCTCTCATAGCGGCCGGGGGCGGGGGAGTAGATGGGACTAATCATAAGGCGTCTTTCTGTCAATGATTCATCAAAGATACCCTTTTTTGGCGGAAAGACAACGGCGGCGGTTGGCCGTTTCCCGATCGTTGTGTATTTTTGCAGAAAATTGATCGGCCCATGGACACTTTGGACATCCGTCCCGGGGAGCAGGTCACCCACTATCCCGAGGAGTATCCCGCCTGTATCGACCATAGCCTTTGCCTGTAACCATGTCACATCCGAAATTCATCCTCGTTTCCGATCCCGCGACGCCCCTCGTGGGAACCTTCGTCTATGGAATGGTGGACCAGCACCGTGACCTGGTCCGGGGCTATGTCAAGGTCCATGGCGGCGGCTGGTACCTCCAGGACGACGCCAAGCGCACGATGACCCTGTACGGCAGCTCAGGCGACTACGGCGATCCCCGCCTCTCCTTCCTGAACCGCATCCCCCGGGAACTGGAAGGCTACACCTTCATCTTCTCCCCGGGCTGGAACCTTCCCGGTAATGTGCTGGATCTCAGCGAAGTGGAATGGTTCTGAGTTGCTGGTACGGAAGAAATGAAAAGAAGCAGGCTTGACTTTGTAATGAAAATACTCACCGACAGTCTTCACAAGACAGCATACTCGACAGATGCATCAGCCTATCGGGAAGTACCACAAGGAGTGGCATATCCCGAGACGGTCGAGGATATTATTGAATTGGTGGCGGAAGCCAAGCGGCGGAAGACTTGCCTCATTCCCCGTGCTGCCGGCACGTCCATAGCCGGTCAGGTAGTGGGAAGCGGCATCGTCGTGGACATCAAGAAATGGAATCAGATTCTTGAAGTCAACGCAGATGAGAAATGGGCAAGGGTGCAGCCGGGCGTGGTGAGGGACGATCTCAACATCGCCTTGAAGCCATACAGCCTATACTTCAGCCCGGAGACATCTACCAGCAACCGCTGCTGTATAGGAGGTATGTTCGGCAACAATTCCTGCGGCACGCACTCGCTGATTTATGGCAGCACCCGACATCACGTGATTGCCTGTAAAGGCGTGTTGTCTGATGGCAGCGTCTTCGACACGGAGAAAACAGGGGAGCCCGGGTATCGCGAGAGTCGTCCGCTGCTGGATACCATCCTGACGCAATTGGAAGGCTGGAAGGAGGATAGGGCGACTTGTGAATTGGTGAAGGAGAATTATCCGGATGAGTCGCTGCGCCGCAGAAGCTGCGGTTATGCGATTGATGAGGCGATAGAAGGAGAGACGGTTGATTTGTGTAAACTGTTGGCCGGTTCAGAAGGAACGCTTGCCTTCATCACGGAAATAAAGATTTCACTCGACCTGCTGCCACCCAAAGAAAAGATGGTGGTCTGTGCGCACTGCAACACGCTGGAAGGCAGTTTCCTTGCCAACTTGATTGCGCTGAAACACAAACCTGTTGCCGTGGAACTGATGGACGGTAAAATTCTGGAGCTGAGCTTTCAGAATCTGGAGCAGAAGCGGAACTCCTTCTTTGTGGATGGGATGCCTGCGGCCCTGTTGATTGCCGAATTCTGGGGCGGGACACGTGAAGGAATCAATGCGCAAGCCTCGGCATTTGAAGCCGAGGTAATGGCTTCCGGGCTGGTATATACCAATACCCGCGTGTATGGGGCGGACGTGGTCAAGGTCTGGGACCTGCGAAAGGCCGGACTTGGTGTGCTGAGCGGGATGAAGGGCGATGCCAAGCCCATCGGGGTGATTGAGGACACAGCTGTAGCTCCTGAACGTCTTCCGGCTTATATGAAAGACTTCAGGGAGATGTTGGAACGTCTGCGAACGTCTTGTGTCTATTACGGCCATATCAGCACGGGCGAACTGCACCTGCGGCCTATTCTCAATATCAAGACGGCTGAAGGAAAGAAGCTTTTCCGTGAGATAGCTGAGGAGACAGCGAAACTGGTTCGTAAGCATAAGGGGAGCCTGAGCGGTGAGCACGGAGATGGGCGTTTGAGAGGCGAGTTTATCCCGCTGATGTATGGTGGAGAGGTGTATCAACTGATGCGGGAGGTTAAGAAGACCTGGGACCCGGACGGCGTTTTCAACATGAACAAGATTATTGATACGCCTCCGATGGACGAGTGGCTGCGGTTTTCTGTAGGTCAACGGTACGCCATCGAGGAAGAATTGTGTTCCGACAAGACCTGCTATAACTGGCGGGCGGCATTCGATGAGTGCAAGGTGGAAGGCGCCAGTGGAGTCCGCTCACAGGCGCACGCTCTGATGTGTTCCATAGAACAGTGCAATGGAGCGGGGGCCTGTCTGAAATCCAACTTGACAGGCGGTACGATGTGTCCGGCATACAAGGTGTCGGGCGATGAAACCTGTTCAACGAGGACGAGGGCCAATGTGCTGCGGGAAATTCTGACACGCGGCTATGAAAGCGAGGCTTTCGGTGGTGTGAATGCCGGAAAAAGCGTCTTTGACATTCCCGAACTATCCGAAGTCCTTGACAGTTGCTTGGCCTGCAAGGGATGTCTGTCGGAATGTCCGTCCAATGTGGATATGACCAAGCTGCGGAGTGAGATTCTGCAGCAGAAGTACGACCGTCACGGCACGCCGTTCCGCTCGTGGATGGTGGCGAGGATGGCCAAGATGGAGGCGTTGGGTGCCGCTGTACGGCCGTTGTATAATTTCTTCGCTACTTGGAAACCATCGGCCAGGCTGATCAAAAGGATTGTCAGCTTCTCGGCTGACAGGCAGATACCGACATTGAGCCGTTACAGTATGCGGAAGCTGGTGGCGATGGAGAACAGGAAGGCTGGGGTGTCTTCGGACAAGAAAGTCTATCTGTTTGCAGATGAGTTCACCAATCATGAGGAGGCGGAACTGGGCCTGACCTTTGCCCGGCTGCTGATGAGATTGGGTTATTCTGTTGAAATTCCAAAACACGTGGAAAGCGGCCGTGCGGCGTTCTCAAAAGGATGCTTGAAGCTGGCGAAAAAGTATGCCGTCAAGAATGTGGAGATGTTGTCCGGCATTGTGTCGGATGAGACTCCGCTGGTTGGCATTGAGCCTTCTTGCATCTTGTCATTCAGGGACGAGTATCCGGACATCGTTCCGGGCGAGATGCGTGACGCAGCAAAAAGGTTGGCTAAGAACTGTCTGCTTTTTGATGAGTTCATTATGCGGGAAGTGGCAGCCGGAAAGATGGATGCTTCCGCTTTCAGAGAGTTCGAAGGAGAGATATACCTCCACGGTCATTGCCATCAGAAGTCATTGATCGGTGTAGGAAAATGTGCAGAGATGCTGAGGCTGATTCCTGGTGTCAAGGTGAATGTCATCCCAAGCGGCTGTTGTGGTATGGCAGGCTCGTTCGGTTATGAGAAAGAGCATTATGAGACTTCGATGGCTGTCGGAGAAATGGTTCTCTTCCCGGCCGTGAGAAAGGCTGCGATGGATCGGGAGAAAAAAGTGTTGGTGGCTGCTCCGGGAACGTCATGCAGGCATCAGATTATGGATGGAACGGGCGTGAAAGCCCTGCATCCGATAGAGATATTGTATGATTTGCTCGCGCCTCCCCTTTAGAAATCGGTGGTACATTTCCTGACTTTATCACTTTTTCGGCATCTCTTTAAAAATCGGCTTCAGGTATAACTGTAAGGCATATTGCGCAGGTGATTTGGGTGACGCATTGATTAAGTCAGGAACAAAAATGGGTGACGCATTGATAAAGTCAGGAATATGTAGAGCCCGAAACCGGGGGATCTATTGAACACATGTTTAGATATTCGGTGGGATAACAAAGAAAGGCTCCGGAGTATCGTTTTTATTTGCGATTCGATGGATTTCTATTTACATTTGTATGTCTGCTGATAACAAGCCGACGGATGTGCAATAAGAATAATTGTTGAGCGATGGGACGTCACATCATAACGAAAGAGATGGCCAAGGACCCGAAACTGGTTAAGGCCATTGAGAGTAAAGGTAGCGAGAGCCGATTTGAGAAGATTGATTCTGCTACGCTTAAACATGATCACATTCCTGCCTATCCGATCCTTGTGAAATAGTTAGCGGGTAGGAGGGGAAGATTGTGGTGTATCCTTATTCGTTTGTCCGGAGTCAAACATCTGTTCCTGAAGCGAACGATATTATTCGGCGGTATTATTATCGTTTTGTTTCATCGTTGTCAAGAAAAGAGTATCGGGTGTTCATTGATTTGTGCCCGAACAACATTTACATCATCAAGTTCTATTTGAAACAGGATGAAAAGAGAAAGGACAAGTATAATGTTCTCTCTGGCTTGAATGAACCCAGGAATCTTGTGACAACCTGTTTGTCCATTTTGATGAATGAATTCTTGGATAAAGATGAGACTGCCTCATTTGGTTTCGTTGCATCCAACCTTCCGGGAGAGGGGAAAAGTAATACGAAGCGATTCCGGTTTTATCGGCAGATGATGGCGAACTTAATTGGTGACGAGAGATTCTCTCATTACATCATTCCGGAAGGATGATCTACGACCACCTCAAAAACATCGGCCTTTATAAAGGCATCCCTCTGGCGCTTTGCCTCCTTGCCTCCTGCACCACCGCCCCCTCCCTGGACGACCTGAAAGAGGACTCTTATCCGTCTGTCGTCCAGCTCCTTACGGAGGATGACAATGAGGCGGTGACGCATCGGCTGGACCGGTATATCCTGGACAAGCATCCGGATAAATTGACCTATACCGGGACGGTCAAGGTCACGGAGTTCACGCACCAGGCCGATGAGGCCGGCGCCGTCCGGACCGACAGCACGAAGTACTACCTGGACGTCGTCATCACCTTCCGCGGGACGGAGTACGAGAAGTACACGGTGACGTTTTATGGGGACGAGGAGTAGCATGAGGCTTTCCGATCTGATCCATACGCCGCATCTGCAGACTTTATCCGTCCACCTTTCCCCGTGGGCTTCAGAGGCTGATGTGCTCTTGTATGTCGACTTTGTCAATGCGTTCCTCCGCAAGCACAAGCGGGCCCGGTTGTATGATAAGTACGCGTCCCTCAAGTGCTTGACCGATGCGGACGCCGCCCGGATGATCAAGGACCGCCGGACTTATCTGAAACGGCAGCTCACCACGAAGGAGTCTTTTATGATGGAGGGTCTCAATGCCGATTTCACACTGAAAGTCGCCCACCTTCGTCCCGCTGTTTCACCGGACATACAAGCGCTGGAGCTTCAGCGACAGTTTGTGTCGATGCAAGGGGACTTTCCCGACGCTTAAGGGCCGATCTCCTGGAGACCGGCTCTTTGTTTGTTGTTCGGGAAATGCGAAATAAAAATTGTATCTTTGTGGACATTTCGGGAATTACCGCGTAGCGGTAACACTTTTGCCCGGTAGGGGCCTCTTGGATAGGGGGCCGCTTTGGGTGGTTTATGTCCTTGCCCGATGGAGAATCGAGCGAGGAATAGAGAATATTGTCAATATCAATAACTATAGATCATGCCGTCTTTGATCCCCGGTGATGTCAATGTTCAAGTGTTTGGAAAGATGGTTTAGCATGGGGATGAGATGCATCCTGAAATAAGTATGGCAAGATTAATAGATTAAAAGTCTATATTCATGAAAGGCATCGTCCTCGCCGGCGGCTCCGGCACACGCCTTTACCCGATTACCAAGGGAGTCAGCAAGCAGCTTCTGCCCATCTATGACAAGACGATCGCATTGTAGTTTATATGCCTAATACCCCCCAAACCATCCTCATCACCGGCTCCGCCGGCTTCATCGGGTCGAACCTCGTGCTGAGGCTCCTGGATAGCGAGGAGCCGCTGAACATCGTCGGGCTCGACAACCTGAACGATTACTACGATCCTTCGCTCAAGGAGTACCGCCTGGGCGAGATCCGGAAGAAGGCCGCCGAGGCCCCGAGGCATTCCTACCAGTTCATCAAAGGCGATCTTGCCGACAAGGCGCTCATCGACAGACTCTTTGCGGAGAACCGGTTCGATATCGTCGTGAACCTCGCGGCGCAGGCGGGGGTCCGGTACAGCATTGAGAACCCGGATGCGTACATCCAGAGCAATATGATCGGGTTCTACAACATCCTGGAGGCGTGCCGGCACTCGTATGACGGCATCCCCGGATCGACCGGGACTCCCGGGTACCGCGGGGTCCAGCACCTGGTCTATGCCAGTTCCAGCAGCGTGTACGGCGGCAACAAGAAGGTGCCCTTCAGCACGGACGACCGGGTGGACAATCCCGTGAGCCTGTACGCGGCCACCAAGAAGAGCAATGAACTCTTCGCCCACTGCTATTCCAAACTGTACAACATCCCGTCCACGGGCCTTCGTTTCTTCACCGTCTACGGCCCCGCCGGCCGCCCGGATATGGCCTATTTCGGCTTCACGAACAAACTGCTCAAGGGCCAGACCATCCAGATCTACAACTACGGCAACTGCCGCCGCGATTTCACCTATGTCGATGACATCGTGGAAGGCATCGTCCGGGTGATGCGCAAGGCCCCGGAAAAGAGGACCGGCGAGGACGGCCTGCCCATCCCCCCGTATGCCGTCTACAACATCGGCGGCGGCCAGCCCGAGAACCTGCTGGACTTCGTCAACATCCTCCAGGAGGAACTCGTCAGAGCTGGCGTGCTCCCCAAGGACTACGACTTTGAGGCCCATAAGGAGCTCGTGCCGATGCAACCCGGCGACGTCCCCACCACTTATGCTGATGCCTCCGCCCTCGAGCGGGATTTCGGGCTCACGCCGAAGATTACGCTGCGGGAGGGGCTTCGGAGGTTTGCAGAGTGGTATGGGGAGTATTATCAGACCGTTGAATAAACGGGAGTAAAATAATTGAAACCGATTGAAATGTAGATAATAGAGTAATTTTTCAATGTTTGATATAAGATCTTTTCTGGAGAGGGTTTATAATAAACTTTATATTCCGTTATACAAGAAACAAATGTTACGTTGTGGGAACGATGTGCATTTTTCTCCGGTGAATAGTGTTTTCACCTATAATAATATGTCAGTTGGTAATCATGTTCATATCGCTTATCATGCAGACTTTGTGGCAACGCGCTCTAAAATCATCATTGGTGACCATGTCATCTTTGGGCCGCATGTGAGCATTAGAGGCGGAGATCACAGAATTGACCTTGTTGGCTCGTATCTGGATGAGGTTCGAGATGATAATAAAATGCCTGAAAACGATGCCGACGTTGTATTTGAAGGCGATAACTGGGTCGGAATGAATGCTGTCATCCTTAAAGGAGTGACAGTAGGATTCGGCAGTATTATTGCCGCTGGTGCTGTAGTTACAAAGTCTGTTCCTAGATTCTCTGTTGTTGGTGGTGTTCCCGCAAAGGTTATACGAATGAGATTTACTGAGGAAGAAATTGCTCAGCATAAGTCATCACTTTTCAATCGAACTAATGGAGAATAATAAACGAATATTGAGCAATACGCTTTTCTTGTATATAAGAATGCTGTTTGTTCTAGTCGTTTCTTTGTATACTTCCAGAGTTGTTCTCAAAACTTTAGGAGTTGAGGATTACGGTGTATATAGCGTTGTTGGAGGATTCGTTTCAATGTTTGGATTCCTCAATGCATCGATTTCTTCATGTATACAGCGTTTTTATAATTACGAGTTTGGGAAAACAGGAGAGCGTGGCTTTCAAAGGGTTTTCTCTATGTCATGTTATATAGAGCTTATTCTTTCAGTAATTGTACTTGTTTTCTTAGAAATAATAGGATTATGGTATATCAATCATAAAATGGTTATTCCTGATAACCGAGTTGTTGCTGCTAATATACTATTCCAGTTGTCTACTCTTCAAATGATATTGGTGATGCTACAAGCCCCTTTTTCTGGTGCTATTCTAGCAAAGGAGAAGATGGATTATTATGCGGTCGTCGGGATTATTGATGTTGCTCTTAAGTTATTGATTGTTTTGCTGCTTCCGTGTTTGTCTCATGATAAACTTATTACTTTTGGAGTTCTGATGACCTCAATTTCAGTGATTGATCTTCTTTTGTATATGGGGTACTCCTTACATTCGTTCGACGAAATGAAGTTGAGAAAAGAGTGGGATTCGGTATTATTCAAAGAAATGCTTTCTTTCTCTGGATGGAATGTGTTTGGTGCAGTCGCCATGGTTGGTAGAACACAAGGTTTAAATATGATTTTAAATGTCTTTTTTGGCCCACTTGTTAATGCTGCTAGAGGAATTGCCGTTCAGATTCAAGGTGCATTAATGGGGTTTATTGGTAATATTTCTATTGCCGCCCGTCCTCAAATAGTTGAGGCTTATGCACAGGAGAATTATGAGAGATCCCAAAAACTGATGTTTTCCATAAGCAAAGTTTCATTTCTCCTTTTGTTTGTTATGGCCCTCCCTGTTGGGCTAAATATTGATTATATTTTACATATTTGGTTAGGAGAAACTGTTCCCGATTATACTGCGGTTTTCACAATTCTATTATTATTATCATCTTTGATAGATGTCCTCAATACTCCTGTTACAATTCTTATTATGGCATCTGGAGAAGTTAAACGGTATTGTTTATTTACAAGTTTCGGAGGACTTCTCGTTATGCCTATTTCATATTTGTTTCTATGCCTAGAATGGCCGCCAGAATCAGTATTTGTAGCAGGAGTAATTGTCAGCATTCTCGTTCAGGCTATCAGTTTGGTTGAGTTAAAGCGAATTACGGGCATTCCAATTGCATTGTATTTTAGAAAAGTCGCCTTCCCGTTATTCGTGGTTGTATTAGTATGCGTCGTTCCAATGAGACTTCTTTCCCTCAAACTTGGTGGAAGTTTTGAGTCTTTTTTTATAACAGCAGTATGCTCTGTGTCGTTAGTGGTTTTAGTCACTATTATTTTTGCCTTATCAAAAGAAGAAAAGGCGTTACTGAAAGCAAGCATTAACAAACTAAGGCTACTATAAAAATGAGGGTTTTAATAATTACATATTGTTTAGGTGGGTCTGCTTCGGGGATCATTACATCCCGAATGGTGGAAGAACTGGCACGACGAGGACACGAATTACATATCGTTACCGCAGAGAATCACATAGGGAATATAGGCAACTGCAAGATCGATGTTATTAAGAGCTCTCTTTTAAATAATGAATTCTTTAACCTTCTTAGGATAAAAGTCTTAACTTGGTTGGGCTTTAGCGCATATAATAGTCATTTTATTTGGCGATTCCGGGTTATACAGCACATAAAGGCACTTCTTCACAATTGGCATCCCGATTGGATATATTGTCGCTCTACTCCTATTGATGCTTGCTTAGTTGGAGTCATTTTGCATAAAATGTATAGACTTCCGACAATACAACATTTTTCCGATCCTTTACCAGGCCCATCTTGTACTTCTGTTAGAGTACGGAGACGTTTTATAAAACAAACTCAAATAATAATGAGTGAGTCTGAATTGGTTTCTTATCCTACGGAAGAAATGGCCAACTATATCAAATCATTGATAAACTATGATTATAGCAAAAGAATACATATCCTTCCTGATGTTATAGATGGAAAACAAACCTACTACCATCACGATACGCATAAGTATAATAATCCTGTAGTTTTAGCTTATATGGGTTCAATATACGGAACAAGAAACCCTATTCCGTTATTCCAAAGCATTGAGCTTCTTAAAACCATCGGAATAAATTGCATCTTAAGAATCTACTCAACTCCACCCAAGAATGTAAGGACCCCGAGTTATGTTCATTATATGGGATATACAACTGATGTTCAGAATGCACTGCTAGCTGCAGATGTATTAGTTGACCTAGATGGTGATGATTCTCTCCCTGTTTTTGTTTCCAGTAAACTTAAGGATTATCTGATTGTTGCTAGGCCGATTTTATCAATAAGTCCAGAGAATAGTCCGGCTCGTAAGTTAGTTAGGAATATACCTACGGTTCAAACGACGATAAATGATAGAGATCGTATTGCATCAGCGATACAAGCCATCTTACTAACAGAGTACTCGGAAGGAGATTATCAAAAACGTTTTCTTTTGGCACAACAGTTTACTCCAAAGGCAGTTATAGACAAGTTACTAAGTATTATTGACACAATTCCGATTGTTTATGAATAAGTCCTTAATACATAATAATGGCCTATTAGTATACTATGTACTATTAATGGCATTACTATTAACCTGGACGAATCCGAACGCTCTCCCTCCTTTGCTATTGCGAATAGGTTACTTATTGGCGGCTTCGTTGCCGGTGTTATTCAAGAGAAAAGAATTCTTCCCTATCTTTTTTTGCACATTGATTATAATATCAATGTCACGATATGCACCTTCCTATATGGTTTCAATGCCCTCTTTTGTTTTTATAGCAACAGCACTCTTTTTCATATTATTCCCACCAACAAGCAGTAGTAGCCCTTTCCTTTTAGTTGTTTTGGGAATATATATCTTGCTCATAAACCTAATAATGGGAGGAGAGTTTAAAGAAGCGTGTTTTACACCGCTATTTATATATATATTGCAAAGATATTTGCGACCAACTAAAGATTGCATTATCCTATTCATTGCTTCTTTTATATGTATTTCCTTGGTTCTTTCAGTAGAATTTTTGACTGTTGGGAAATATTTTACGGAGACATATAGTACAGATGATTTTGAACGTATGGGGTGGATGGATCCAAACGTGTTCGGTTGTATTATTGGCATCGGTATTTTATCTGCGATTCTTGCCATAGTTAATAATATCTTCCGTTTTCGTTATTCTAGAATTGTTCTGTTTAGTATAGTCGTTGTATGCTTTATGGCCTTTTTAGTAAATGCGTCAAGAGGCGCTTCCGTAGCTTTAGCAATAGCGACCGCTCTGTTGGTTTTATTGGGGACGAAAAGAATAAGTATAAAATTTCTTTCTGTTATTCTTTTATCGTTCATCATTTTTTTGATGTACTATGGACATTTCTTTGATAACTTAGTATACCGCATGTCTCTGGATAACATGGAAACTGGTGGTGAAAGATTTGTTATTTGGGAAACCCGACTTAAGGCATTTTTTGATGGCTCAGTTGCCCCACAGAAGGTTTTGTTTGGAATGGGAGACAGAGACGCTTCATTCTTGGGATATGGATATTACCTCGGGTTTCACAATGATTATTTAGCCATGCTCATGAAATATGGGATTGTCGGATTTGTCTTATGGCTTTCTCTTCTTTTTTATCCTATAAAAAACGCCACATCAAATAAGGCTATTGTAATTGTGTTTGTTAGTTATTTAGCCATCTGTGCTTTTACCCTTGATTTGATGAATACGGGGCATATCGCTTTTTACTATCTTCTTTTGTTCCTTCTTTCTCTAGGGAAATGTGGCAGTATTAGTCTTTCTCACTAATTAATTATGTACGATATAAAAATGATTGCTGTGATTCCTCCGCCTTTCGGAGGGGTCTCTGTTTACGTAAAACGTCTGATTAATCAATTAGTCAAGGACGGTTTCTCAGTCGGTGGCTACTATAATGATGGTTGTAAAGATGAAACGTTTATAAAGTCTTGCCTTTTCCACAAGTGGACTTGGATGCAGACCTGGTTGTTTCCAATCAAAGTATGGAAATATCTTATGGAGGTCGCTCCATTTTCTATTGTGCATTCTCATTTCAGCCTTGAAGGGATGGCATATTTATGGTCTATTAAAGTTTTCGCTCATAAAAGAATAATTATCACGGTGCATAACTCGATGAATGAGACATATTATTCAAACACAAATCCGATTAATAGGTTTTTTTTAAATAGATTGCTAGAATCTGGTACTGTCACATGGATAACCGTTAGCGCAGAAGGAAAACGTCAATTGGAGTCGTTGCCGATAAAGCCTGTCGGGCCAGTTTTTGTGATACCTGCATATATACCCATAGCAGATCACTCAAACTATAGTTTGGATTCAAAGCTAGATGAATACATTAAATCTCATAACAAGATTATTACCTTTTATGGGCATAGTTTTATGACTAACGATGGGAAAGATGTATATGGATTTAGAGTGGCCATACAGGTCTATGCCATGTTATTGAAGAAAACGAAGCTTAAACTTGGGATGGTGTTTTGCATTGCCGATTATAGCGACCTAAAAAGAATACAAGAGCTTCACCAACTTGCTAACACATATCGGGTAGACGATCGTATTTATTGGCAAGTTGGAGCGATTGATAATATGAAGTCATTGTGGAAGAAAACGGATATATATTTTCGCCCAACTTCAACAGATGGGGATTCTGTTGCAATCCGAGAAGCTCTTGATGAAGGACTGATTGTGGTAGCAAGCGATGTCGTTGAAAGACCTTTAGGCGTTCATACATATGCATTTGGTAATGATCAAGACGCTTATAGGGTGTTAAATGAATGTCTTCAGTTACATAAAATGGGAGCCGCTTCGAGTTGGGATTCCTACGAGAGAATGAAAAGAGTTTACGAGAATATCCTTAAAGAATCAAATAAATGAAGATTGCATATTTAACTTCATATGTAGGAAACACTTTTCGAAGTAAGTATTGCCAAGGGAAATACTTTGCGTTGTCAGGATCATTGAAGAGTCAAGGAATCGCACGTGCATTAATGGCTGCTGGGCATGAAGTTGTTATTTATAGTCCAGGTATCACCACATGTAATTGTAGAATATCATCTTTTTTTGAGATCGAATCATATCCGGAAGGAGAGTTGACTATAAGGTACTGTGATATTCTATCAAAGCATATGTGTTCCCCCGTGAATGACTTGCGCATCAGTCGGTTACTGCGTAAAGAGTGTGGCCAATTCGATGTGTTTCTTTATTATAATGTGACACTTGGCGCCGCCTTAAGCATTGGCGCATTTAAAAGAGCAATAAAACTATTAGAATATGAAGATAATATATTTAATAAGGCACTTGCGGGAGACAAAAATCGTTTCGTTTGGATGAAAAGATTACTTTATCATCATATAATAAACCAGTCGGATGGCGTTTTGGCTGTTTGCTTGGGTTTACAGTTAAAGAGTGTTCTTAAATATAGTATTTTGATTCCGGGAATTATCAATGACGATGTCGTTAAAGGGATATCCTCACGTCGAAATTTTCTCGTCAGTAATAAACCGGTACATATTATTCTGACCGGAGGGATACACTATAGTAAAGGAGGTGATTTATTAGTAAAGGCTATGAGTTATATTAAAACTCCATGCACTGTTACAGTATATGGTAACTGCTCCCTTGATGATTCGTTAAAAACCTTAATCTCATCTATACCTTCTCGCCATCATTTTTGTTTTAACGGATATATGCCTCACGAAGATCTCATTAAAATTCTTGATAGGGATGCTGACATTTTAATCAATACAACCCGCAGTATGGGAGTCGGTGCACAAGCAGCAGGTTTTCCTTTCAAGATGATGGAGTATGCTTCTACTGGACGGCCCATTGTGAGCAGTGAAATAGGGAAACTAGATGAAGAGTATAACCGACACATTACATACTATGAAAACGAGCGACCAGAAGCTATAGCTGAAGCTGTGGAAGAAGTGATAGCTCATTATGATGAAAAAGTGCAGTTGGCATTAGAACTCCAGAAGGTGGTGTTGAATGAGTACACCGTACAGGGTATGGGTAAGAAACTAAATGTTTTCCTTAAAGGAATTGCTGATAATGAATCCTAAGAATAATGGTTGGCTGCGCAAGGCGGCATATATGTGGCGTAACATACAGAATCGATATAGTTATCAGCATGGGAAATACAACCGGATTGTAAAGCAAAGGGATGGGGCAATTGTTAATTCTCGTATTCAGATAACAGGAAATGGGAATAAGGTCGTGATCGAAAAGGGCGCTTTGCTATTGAATTCTTTGGTGAGAATATGTGGTAATTACAATGTCGTGACACTGAAAGCTAATGCGTACGTTTCGGGAGCCGAATTGTGGGTGGAGAATGATGGTTGTGAGTTGAGCATCGGTGAGAGAACCTATGTAGGGCATCACTCGCATCTAGCAGTTACAGAGAATGGGAGTAAGTTAAATGTGGGTAGTGACGGAATGATTTCATCATATGTTCAGATACGCACGGGGGATTCTCATTCTATTGTTGATATGAGTGGTAATCGTATCAATCGGGCACAATCCATTATGATTGGCGATCATTGTTGGTTAGGAGAGGGATGCAAGGTGTTGAAAGGGGTAACGCTAGAAGGTAATGATGTAGTCTCAACTGGCGCAATAGTAACCAATTCCTTTGGCGAGTATTTGTTGTTAGGAGGGATCCCTGCAAAAGTATTAAAAGAGAGTGTATCATGGGACAAAGACAGGATATAAATTGTAGAGTTCAGCGGCTTTCAAATGGCCCTAGGCATCATTTGTTTGGCTTTCACGATCTATTGATCGCAAACGAGGCAGATACAAAATATTTGTGCTTGGAAGTGGATACTATAAACCGCCCGCCGCTGCCTAGAGAAGTATTTGGTGTGGGGTATATAGAGGATGGGTGTTTTGTAAAAGTGGGTGATACCACTGCCTTGAACTATCCACAAGGCGCGAGACAGCAGTGGGTGGCAGGCAGTGACTACTTTACGGTGAACAACCGTGTGGGTGATGTGTGGGGCACAGATTTATACGATACCAAAACAAATAAACTCGTGGACCGCTTTGATGCGCCAACACATATGCTGTCAAAAAACGGGCGGTATGCCTTTGGCTTGGATTATGCTCGTTTGCATAGGTTGGGAGGCTACGGCTATACGGGCATTGTAGACAGAGGTGCTGACAATCCGTATCCGTCGGATACCGGTATCAGCGTGATGGATATGAAAACTAAAGAGGTTAAAACGCTGGTTTCGGTGAGGCAAGTCGCTGAATGTGACACGGGTAGCATCTCGCGACAAACACACCATTATCTGACACATCTCTGTTTGAATCCCTCGAATTCCAGAGTCGCATTTTTGCATCGTTTTTTTTTGCCGGATGGTGGTCTAATGACGAGACTGATGACTATTGGCACAGATGGCAGCAACCTTCGTTGTATAGGTCAAGGCTACTTAAGCCATTATGACTGGAAAGATGATGATCATATTTATATCTTCGGCCGTGCGGGTAGTTCGGTAGATGCTATGCGCAATAATCCCATTATGTCAAACCCGCTGGTGAAGTTTCCTCTGCGTTTTGCCAAGAAAATGGTTAAAATGGTGATAGGTAAAGGCAAGGGAATCGTTGGAGGGATGTCGTTCTTGATGATATCCGATTCTGATGAGGCTATGACGAAACCTTTCGCAAAAAGTATTATTCCTACAGACGGGCATCCGATGACGCACCCCTTCAACAATGACTGGTGTATCTGTGATAATTATCCCGATGAGGATGGGTTTAGAGACTTGTTCTTGTATCACTTTAGTGATGAGAAGAGAATTAATTTAGGACGTTTTAAAAGGCAGTTCATCGATCCAGACATGACTTTAAAAAATGAGTTTTTCTCAGGTGTTGATGTCGAAATACTAAAGAGTATTTCTGAAATAGAATTGGCTTTTACTCGAAGTGGAATCCATTGTGATTTACATCCTAGATGGAGCGCAAATGGAAGGTGGGCCGTATTTGATTCCATCCATGAAGGGACGAGACAAGTGTATAGAGTAGATGTGTCGAATATTATAAAGTAGACGATGAAAAAACTCTGTTGCGTTTTCAATATACCTTCGCTATATCGCGAGGCTATCTATTTGTGTATTGATCAGGAGTATGATTGCGAGTGGTTTTTTGAGAAAGAGAATGTAGATGTGGCTCTGTTTGATGCGAATAAGTTGAAGTCTGCGCACTTTTTGGAACACAGAAATGTTCTTGGGCGTGCTTATCGCATGAAAGGTCTGACGGGCATGCTTTGGAATCGGGATGATTTTGATGCTTATGTGATGGTCGGTGCTCCAATGTGTATTTCTGTGTATGTGTTATGTGCCCTACTAAAGGTATTCCATCCCAAGAAGAGTATTATTTTTTGGACGCATGGGTGGTATGGTAAGGAGAGTCGTTCAGAACGATTCATCAAAAAGATCTTCTTGAGAATGGCTGACGAACTACTTCTTTATGGCAATTATGCTAAGGGGTTGCTTATTAAACAAGGGTTTAAATCTGAAAAATTACATGTAATTCACAACTCGCTATCGTATGATGTGCAACTGGAATTGCGACAAAGAATGATGGCTACCGATATATACAAGAAACACTTTGGCAATAATGAACCTATTCTGCTTTTCATAGGCAGATTGACTCCGGTAAAGAAATTGGATATGCTTGTAGATGCCGTTAGAATTCTAAATACAAAAGGGAAGAAGTATAATCTAGTTTTTGTGGGTAATGGTAGTGAACGTGATGCTTTGGAGAAGAAGGTTAAAGAGCAAAGAATGGAGAAACAAGTCTGGTTCTATGGCTCTTGCTATGATGAGACTACCAATGCGGAACTGATATACAATGCCGATCTATGTGTGTCTCCAGGGAATATCGGATTAACTGCAATACATGTAATGATGTTTGGCTGCCCAGCTATCACGCATAATGACTTCGCATACCAGATGCCTGAGTTTGAAGCCATAGTACCATACAAGACCGGTGGTTTCTTTGAACGTGGCAATGTTGAGTCACTGGCGAATTCAATAGAAGATTGGTATAGGATTAACGGGGGCAAGAGAGAACTTATACGCCATTATTGTTATAAAGAAATAGACGAGAAATGGACTCCTCGTTATCAGATGTCTGTTATTAAGAGTATAATTGGGTAAATGCCAAAATTGCTACAACTGAATTCTAGCGTAGGACGGGGCTCCACTGGACGAATTGCAGAAACCATTGCCTCTATTGCCATGGAAAGAGGATGGAAGTGTTATATCGCGCATGGGGCCAGATATGTTGGAGCGTCACAAATGGAGACTTATCAAGTATCCAGCAGAAAGGCGGAAATTGCTCATTACGTAAAAAGTATTTTGCAGGACGCGCATGGACTTGGGTCTGCAAGTGAAACTAAGCACCTTGTCGCATGGATGGAAGAACTACATCCAGATGTGGTTCAGATACATAATCTGCATGGGTATTGGGTGAATTATGAGATACTATTTCATTATTTACAAAAAGCTGGAATACCAATTGTCTGGACATTCCATGATTGCTGGGCAATTACTGGACATTGCGCCATGTTTACATCGTCTTTCTGCGATAAATGGCAGACTGGATGTACGGATTGTCCACACCTAGACTGGTATCCGCAATCAATCTTTTACAATGCATCGAAAAAGAATTTTCAGCGGAAGAAGGAATTGTTTACATCATTGCCTAATCTGAAGGTGGTTTCTGTATCAAATTGGCTGAATAGTATTGTCGATGTATCGTTTCTGAAAGATACACCTCATATAGTTATCCCCAATGGAGTAGACACTAGTGTTTTTTATCCGCGTTTAGAAACCGTAAAAAAGACAAGGGAGAAATATGGCCTAAATGATAAAGTTATCGTTCTTTCTGTGGCAGACAAGTGGAACGAAGGTATTGGCTTTTCGGATATCCCGAAGCTAAGAACGTTGCTGGATGACCGTTTTGCCATAGTTGTGGTTGGAGTTACGCAATCTCAGAAAGAAGCACTGCCAGAAGGAGTAATAGGGGTGCTTCATACCAGTAGTCGAGATGAGTTGGCGGAACTGTATACGGCAGCAGACATTTCGTTTACACCTCAGACTGTTGCGACCTTCGGTCTCGTTTCTGCTGAATCACTGGCTTGTGGTACTCCGGCGATTGTTTATGCTGCTGCTGCGGCGGAAGTGATCAATAAGAATGGTTTTGTCGTCCCGCCAAGAGATGTCCAAAAGCTGGCGGCTACTATTATCAAGTTCGCAGAAGACGGAGGCAAAGAACGGTATAGTGCATTATGTGTCGAGCGGGTTAAAAATGTATACGAGGAACGTACGAATTATAATCGGTATATTGACCTTTATGATTCATTAGTTTTGTAGAATGGAAGCTGCTGTTATTGTTTCGTTAAATTTCAATCCCGGGCATGTTTCACATCTGGTGGCAAACTATCAGCAGATGGAGGAACTGGGTTATGAGGCGGTGTATTACGTAGCGGAGGGATTTGTTCCATATCTTTCTCAAGACAGTCGGATTTATGTATATGGAAAGGACAAGGCTATATATGGTGCTGTCGCGATATTTCTGTTCCCCAGCCATAAGAACTTGTTACTAATACATAAAATGAGACGACAAGGGACGAAGATAATCTATATTTTTCATGAGCCGCTGGCTCCAATGAAGGAGTATAGAGAAGCTGGTTTCTCGTTCGCCTATTTGCTGAAGTTATGGTTAATTAACCAGATTAGTTGCCTAACAGTGAAATGGAGCGATGTTGTGCTGTTGCCATCAAAAAGAGCAATGGCATTCTATCATGCAAACCCGCAATATGCCAATGAAAGAGTGTACTGTCTTCCACTGCTCTATGATGATGAGCGGGTAGTACGACTTTCAGATAATCAGCGATTGTATTTTAGCTATATAGGAACCATTGCGGCAGATCATTCGTTTACAGAGTACGTAAAGTTCGTGGAATGGGCAATAAAAGAGAATAAGTTGCCGAAACTGAAATTTCTGATTGCGACTAAATCGCAGTTTGAAGTGTCGAAGGTATTGGCAGAATCATCCCGCGTAATAATCAAGAAAGGGAGACCGATGAGTAATGATGAAATAAATGAATACTATGCTACGTCATTTGTTGTATGGAATGCGTATGCGCGTACTACACAAAGTGGCGTATTGGTTAAGAGTTTAATGTTTGGTACTCCGGCTATTGTGTTAAGGAAAAATTTGTCAGAGTTTATTGTGGATGGACAAGAAGTCGTGGCTATTGATGACAATACTTCGTTTGAGATAATAGAACAAGCTGTTCTTCGCATCACCAGTGACTTTGGGCACTACTCATCTTCTGCGCGTAAATGCTTTGAAGACAAATTCTACTATAGGAAATACAACGAGATATTCATGAAGATCCTGGAGTCGATATAATGGTGAAACAAAAACTGTATATCATTTCTGAACTCTTCCCTCCAGATGAGACATCGACGGCATATATCCTGGGAGAGATTGCGAATGCTAGTGCGAAAGAATATGAGGTTCACATAATCTGCGGGCCAGAAGTGTATGACACAAGGAAGATAATCGACAGAGAGCATCCATTTCATTTAGACTCGACCGCCGTGGTGCATCGCGTGAAAGGGATTGGAATAGATAAGAGCAGGACAATTGGGAAAGTTCTGTCGTTTTTGATACTGAGCTGGAGGTTGCAAAGGTTATCGAGACGAGTAGTTAGGGAGGGCGATAAGGTATTGCTGGTGACGAACCCAGCGCCGTTAGTATTACTGATGACCCATATGAAGTCTCGACGTCATTTTGAATTGAATCTGCTGGTCCATGATGTTTTTCCTGAGAATACCATCCCAGCAGGGCTAAGTATTCCCAATTGGGCTTATCGTTCGGTAAAAGCATGTTTTGATAGAGCATACTCACGGATTGACAGGTTCATTACAATTGGAAGGGATATGGCTGATATAGTTAAAAAAAAGGCCGGAAAAGATGCATTAGTAACGGTTGTTGAGAACTGGGCTGATATAGAAAACATAACTCCGATTCCTTTTCCAGAGGGAGTTGTACGCGTAGAATATGGGGGAAATATAGGCCGAGTTCAAGGTCTAGACAAACTTGTGGAGGAATTACCAGAGGGTATCGAACTCCACTTGTATGGTACGGGAGCGATGGAGAAATCTCTTAAGGAAATGAAACACCCTCGCGTGTTCTTCCATGGTCCATATTTCCGTTCTCAACAGACAGAAGTGTTGGGCGCGTGTCATGCGGCCATCGTAACTCTTTCGGAAGGGATGTATGGCCTTGGCGTCCCTTCAAAGGCGTATAATATTCTAGCGGCGGGACGGCCGATCATCTATTTCGGACCCGAGAATGGAGAGATCGGCCTGATGATTCAAGAGAACGGAATCGGTTATCTGGGATGGCCGGAAAAGTGGGATATGGTTGAGTTGAAAGAGATGGGGAAAAGAGCCCGTGCTTTGGCTGAATCGCAATATAGTAAAGAGGCTATTTTAGCTAAGTTTTTGGACGCAATACGATGAAGAAACTCTTGTTTACCGGCGCTTCCGGTTTTTTGGGGAACAACATACTTCCGCTTTTGAAGGAACAGTATGATGTTGATACTATAGGACTCACAGACAAGGATGATATTAAGATCAACATTGCTAAAGATGTCCCCGTATTGAAAAAACATTATGATGTTGTCCTCCATGCCGCCGGAAAGGCTCATACTGTTCCAAAAACGAAGGAAGAGGAACAGGTTTTCTATGACGTCAATCTTATCGGTACGATTCATCTTTGCGATGCTCTGGAAAAAGTAGGTTATCCCAAGAGCTTAGTCTTCATCAGCACCGTTGCGGTATATGGTTGTGAAAGTGGAGAATTGATTGACGAGGCACATCCTTTGGATGGGGATTCGCCGTATGCGGATAGTAAGAAACAAGCCGAGAAGTATCTGTCTACCTGGTGCAAGGAGCGTGGTGTTAATCTGACCATTCTTCGGCCTTCTCTTCTTGCAGGACATAATGCACCGGGCAATCTTGGCTCCATGGTTGAAGGCGTTCGGAAAGGCTATTATCTGAACATTGCCGGCGGAAAGGTGAAGAAAAGCGTTCTGATGGCCGAAGATATTGCGCGCCTACTTCCTTTGGTGGAGGATAGGAGCGGCATTTACAACGTTTGTGATTCATATCAGCCTTCCTTCGGCGAGTTGTCTGCGTCCGTTGCCCGTCAGTTGGGCAGGCGTAATCCTATCTCAATTCCTTATTGGATGGCGTGGTGTATGGCCAAGGTCGGCGACCTCCTGGGCTCCAAGGCTCCGATTAACTCTTACAAGTTGAGCAAGATGACAGAGTCGTTGACCTTTTCGAACGAGAAGGCTCGGCGAGAACTGGGCTGGGAACCGTTGGATGTGTTGACGAATTATAAGATTTAATGAGCCTTTTGAGAACCGGCGGAAATTACGAGCATCGACAATCTTTTCTTTGTGATCTCCGGGTTTTACAATATGGTCGACGACGAAGCGCTCTCGACGAATGAGCTGATTCAGGTGATCTGCGAGTCCCTGGGCAAGAAGGCGCACATTTGGAAGTTGCCGAAGGGCCTGATGAATGGTGTGGCCCGCCTCGGTGGCTGGCTGCATCTGCCGCTGGACCCGGAGCGGCTGAGTTGACGGAGAATTATATCAGTTCTAACGCGAAGATTAAGGCAGCGTTGATCGTGGAGCGGATGCCGGTAGAGGCGAGGGAGGGGTTGAGGAGGACGTTGGTGGCGTTCAAGGGGTAATATAGGAATCTGCATGTATTCTTGGTCTTCTCTACCCGGGCTGTGGAGTGGTATGCCGATGAAATCGTTGCCTTTGATGGATTTGAAGAGGGAAGGGAGAGTTAATAGTTGATGTTTTTAGAGTCAATATATTAGCTATATGTCTGAAGTTAATATATATCGAGAAAGAAGTTCAGTCGTGTTCTAAGAATATCTTATGGGGTACCGTTAACGATTAAAGGTTCATTATTATGTCAATAGTAGAGATATCAATTAACATTGCGATTTCTGTTGCTGTTGGTGCTGTTAGTGGCTATGGAGTTTTTAAGTTTTTAGGAAAGAAATGGGTCGAGAATTGGTTCGCCAAGGATTTGAAACGGTATGAACATAAATTGGATGTGCTTAAGGTGAAGGATGAGATAAGATTCAATATTCTTCATAAGGAAAGAATAGAAATCATAAAGAAACTATATGCACAGGTGTTTGAGTTGAATGAGTTGAGCATATATCTAATCATGCCTGATGAAATGCAGAAGCAATTCAATTTGACAAAGGAGGAATTGTTTAAACAGTGCTATGTGCATAGCCACAAGTTACAGATGTATTTACTTGAGAACACTATCTATATACCTCAAATCATTGAAGATAGAATTGCCGGTCTTTGCTATACATACGATTCAGTTGCAAAGAGTTTGATGAAAGATGGATCCGAGGAGCATAGGAAAGCAATGGAAATGTTCGACCAACAAAAAATCAGACCCCTGTTGAATGATTTAAGGGATGAGTTCCGCAGAATGCTGGGCGTCGAGTTCTATGATAAAATGATAAAGGAGAATGTATAGTTTTAAACTGGTAGGACAGTTAAGAGTTTTTTAGAACGATGAGAATCCTATTCGGTGGCAGTCGACGAGATATCGTCGGCGTATGTATAGGGAATATGGGGAGGAACGGCGCTATTCAACAAGATTGATGAGGCCTTCATTGTATTTAACTATAGCGTGATGCTTAAAATAGTATGAAGGTAAGTAATAATAATGGTCTTAGGCGAGAGGCGTTATTTTCTCTGTTCATAACGTCATATATACCTCTCTTTGCTATCGTGATAGTGAAACAACTTCATGAGGGCTGGGACTATTTGCACTGGGGAGGATGGAGCAAAGTTGCCTTTAATTGTTTCTTGACTCATTTTGGGATGTCCGTTCTGCTATTGGTCTTGTCTATTGTAGGAATTGTGGGAATCGTCATTCTTCTCCGTAATTTGGAGTCGAATCTGAACAACGGTACAATAACCAAGGTTACGAAGATTAGCAATAGAAACAGCGAAGCCATCGGCTATATTGCTACATACATTGTTCCTTTTCTGGCAAGTGATTTTTCATCTTGGTTTGAGAGCGTTATTTTTATCGTGATAATGGCTCTGATTTATGCAATTTACACCAACTCGAACATGGTATTGATAAATCCTCTATTGAGTATAAAGTATTCGTTACTGGAGGTTGAGTATACGGTCGTGGGCGACAACACTGGCACCTCTCACGATGCTCTCATTATCACAGAGAACAAGGAATTCAAGGAGAACGTAAGCTATCAGCTGTATCAAATAGGATTCAAGTTATATTATGGCAAAGAAAGACAAGAAAAATAAGGAACCCTCAATAGTTGATGAAGTTCTGAACAGAATTAAAGCTACTAAGGAAGAAGATGTGAAACTGCACTTCATCACAAGATTATTGAGAGAGGGTATGGGAAAACGTGTGAAGTCACTGGATAAGTACGTTTTTAAAGTGTATCAAATTGATGTTGATGATGAGATAAGGAATTATCTTTATGGGCTTTCAATCAATGAGTTGGAAAGAACTCTCACTAATAATTATTCCCTGATAGACTATGACCCTATCTCTGATAACACGGAACACCTGTTTTCTTACAAACTGAAAGCGGAAACCTCAACATTCTCAGATGTTGTAGTAAACCAATTGGGTAAGCAACTTCCCAAGGTGGAGAGCATAGACGGGATAGTATCAGATAGTGAAGAGTTGTGGGCCTATTGTATAGGCTTCTTTGATGAAGAAAGAGAAGAGTGGATATACACCTTCCGGAAAATAATGGCTAGCAAGATTGCCATTGACGAAGACAATGACAATGAGAAGAGCCTAATTAGACGTCAGATAAGAACTCTGTTCAATACTACTTCCAAGAAACTAACATTGATGAAAGGTGAAGCGGTTACTTTAGACAAGCAGATTGACTGTGTGTACTGGAACGAGACGTTCTATGTGCTAAAAAAGGTCCCCTTTGAGCAGATTGTTGGTCTTCAAGAGGAATATCATGTAAAAGCCGTTGAGGTTGTAGATAGTATGAAGAATACAGGCTTGATAGATGGACTAGAATGTATGGAAAATGAATTGAAGACGAATACGTCCTTGCACAGAAAACTTGTCAAACTTCAGCAAATAGGCGGATTGGACCAGCTTGATAGCCAACGTATTAAGAAAATGGCCAAGGTATGTAAACAATATGGGGAGAAAATACCTATTGATGAAGATGGTCGTATCAAGATTAGAGACCGTAAGGATTTTGAAATTGTTGTCAAGGCTATGTGCGACTATTACAAGAAGGGAGAGGTCTCCGGCAAGAGCTATGGAACATTCTCTGGAAGAGAATTGAAAGGGGTCGGGAAAAATAGGGAGGGAGATTGATGTTTATCAGCCGTTCATAAAGATTGATGAGAAAAAAACAAATTGTCGTCGGAGCATTGGGCGCTATTGCTATTTCCATTGTAATCCTTGCTGTCTTAAACGACCATCGTTACCAGGAAGGCAGAGAAGAAGTCGCCAATGAAAGAGTTAGGATTGAGAAATTGTTCTGCGGACAAATGGACTCTGTCTTATCTCAAATTCAGAGAGTATCTGTTCGGCTTGACTCACTAGGCAGTTCTTTAAAGGCAGCAGAAGTGGTTCGGCGTCATGAAATGGATTCTGTCAGACTGTCTCTCTGGCATATTGAGAAAACAACCAGGCGCCTCTTAAATGCAATTGAGTAACAGTATGTTCGATTTTGTCAACTATACGTATAGTGGCGTAATATCAGTCTTGTCGACACTTTTCGGTTTGTCGTATCCACTGATCTTGAGTTGTATTGAGAAGATTGACTCCAAATTCCGTTCGACAAAGCTTTCGGCTCGGTTTTTAGAAGAGCATGTGTTTATTGTATTCAAGTACTTGCTGGTCCTGAATTTGGTAGTGGCGGTTGTGTTTCCATTCGTGATGGATGGGAATACACATTCCCGATATCTTGTTGCCCTGCAGTGTATTGCGGCCGTCGTGATGATCTATTTTGCGTTCCAGCTCTTCAATAAGGTCATGACATACTATGATGCCGGTAAATTGCAAGAACAAATCCTGAATGACTATCACCAAGCAGTAGAAAAAAGTTGCAAAGATTTAGAAGCGAAGTATTTCACTCAGTGGTCAGACCTAACAGGAGTACTTCTTTCATCGGCCGACGAAAAGTTGGTGCAGTCAGTCTATGAAGAGTGGTTCAGCTACGTGGCTCGGAAATATGATGAATACCGGGGAAAGCCGTTGGAGTTGGATGATTACTTCTATGACGCCGTGACGCGAATCAACGAGAACTTGTGCAAAGGGGAAAGAAAACCTATTTCTGTGAACAATGGCAATTCTTTGCTTACTTCACTTATTGTTCAAGACAGTATCGTGACGGAAAAGACATATAGATATCTGTGGAGTAATCTACGGTTACAGTTATACTATGGAAGAGATGAATGGATCATGGCATACTGGAAGACGGCTTCTCAGAGGTATGAATTTTTCATGCCTGCGATCTCGACCTTTGATACTGAGGTGAACACGGGAAAGCAATATACCGACAGACAGGTTAAGGAGCGAGCAGGACAACGTGAAAAGTTTCAAGAGTTTCATATAATGCTGTGTGCGATGTTGTTGCAGCAAGGCAAATATGGACTTTTGGAACAGATGCTATTCTATACACAGTCACAACCCCCATCCTATCCGCTTGTCCCTTCTCGACTTTCAAGTATCCTGAGTCTTTTTGAATACCTGAATAAAGAGAGACTTTGGGATATTACCTATTATGAATCACGCTATCCGATGCCTAATATGCATGGTATAACGGGTGGACAGATTCTTGGCGCCGCGAACTGCTACATGGCTTTGCTGGTGTATCGGCTATACGTTTTGGCCTATCCATATGGAAAAGATTTTGCATTTAGGGCAATCGGACTACCTGAGAGCCAGGTGGAACTTGCACATTATAAGATGGACTTAGATGTCTTGAAGTTTTGGCTGGATGAGTTAAAAGATAACAAAAAGGCGTTGGCAGCAATTCGTATGCCAAATTTAGGTGATGTAATTGTCGGCGAAAGGTTTGCAGCACCACAAAAGATTATAGAAGACATTCAGCAAGGCATCGATGAAAAATTGCGAGACCTTAAACAACATCAGCCTAACGATCCAGATAAAGTGGGCGCTCTAGAAAGTGATGTGAGCCTTCGGTTGTCGAAGGCGATGGCTCCTTTCGGCGAGATTTTGGGCAAGAGATTTGATAGGGATATGTGCTATAATTTAAACTCTTCTATCAGCCAATTATACCCCAGCACGGCTTTCCAGGTTAATCCTGATGTCGCTCACGTTGGAATAGAAGACTGTATGTTTGAAGGTCTTTGGAGTTCGTTCAGCCATCTCTTGGCCAGTTCTTTTTTTCAGGAGCATAAGCAACCAGACTATGTGGTTGATTCTGGGCATTTGTTTGATGCACTTGGCCGATTGGAAATAGGTGAGATTCACTTTGCAGTGGTGTTTGGGATATATATTGACTACTTTATAGGCAAGGTGGAGAGTTTAGAGAAGGTAAATGAGCGGTTATATAGATACAAGGGGATGAGAATAATACTATCTGATTGCCCAACACAGTTTTTCTCTAAACGTGTTTATATTATGAGATATGTTGACAGGCCTTATATTGAGTTCCAAGATCCAAGTGATGAGCAAAAAGAGAATATGGAACTCAAATACCTTAACGAATTTGGGCTATGGATGTCTGTCCAGAAGGTGGAGGAGCATGAGAACCAGTTGTCCGAAAGGAATTTGCGGGATTTAGGCGATGATAAAAATCTATACTCTATATTTCATGCAATGTGGGTACCTAAACTGTGTTTCAAGGAAAGGTATGATTGTATATGCTTGAAGGTTTACTATAGAACGACAGATGAAGGAACTTCTGACTCTATTGACAAGATTAAGCCTTTTGATGTTGAGAGGACAGAAGCGAAGCAGAATTTGTTGGGGTAACATGGATTTGTTGAAGAAAGATGGAAGAACATATCCGGAAAATACTGGGAGTACCCTTTGATAACCTGTTTTCATATTGGCAGCACTATTGGGACCATTGCATAGCGCTACTGATGGACAAAGATAATGTCAGTTTTAAGATAATGGGCCCTCGGATGCTTGTTCAGGATCTTGTTGATGAGCTGGAAGGGCAAGGGCTGGCTAATCGTGAAAACATTGACTATTTTATAAGACACTTGTCTGGGATGGATAAAACAGATGAAGTGTTTCGCTCGCTTTGCCATCCTATAGTGGCGTGTTTGATTCAGAGGCTGGGGAACAAAGGTAATTGTGAGTCGAGCATTTTGCTCTGCAAAAAGATACTGGGCGTCCTTGTTGAGAAAAAGTATTTTATGCTCCTTGTGGATTGGCTTGCAAAGACCATTGGTGAAACAACAGTCAGCGATTACGGCAGTAGGAAAAAGATTAATGAAATCACCCATCTGGTCATTGCGGCATTTGTGGCAGAAGGATTCGCCTATGATGAGATACAGCGATATGCTACAGATGTCCCAGGTGTCGCAATTCAGGAGGGAGGATATGTTATTGCAGCTCCGACAGAGTTTGAGAAGCTGAAGTTGTCCGACTTCTCTTCTGAAGAGGAGTATTACGAAGCTGTTGGGGAGTATATCAGGAATAGGAGTGTCTATCAGTGCCTTGATGTGCTTAAATATTTTTACGACGCACCGTCCAAGGATGCTTATTTCGTGGTGAAACTCAATGGCTTGAAAGGACAGGTGGATGATTATATCGGGGACATCAATATTTACTCGCCCAAAAAGAGGCGATACGTGATAGGTGAATTCTCTACGTCACATGTGGAAGAGGTGTCCGAAGGACGTGATAGGGTTAATGCTGCAATCCCAATTCACTATAAAAGTATTGGCCAGGCTAAAGCCCAAGCTGCCTCGAAACTTGAAGAGGCTTTGGATTTGATAACACTCTCTTATCATACAAGAGTTCCTGTAACAATGGCGACAAATAAATATGCTATTGTTGTAGATGGGAATGAAGTTGGTTCCGGCTTCTCTGTTAAGGGTAATGATCCCCAGATGGCATCTCATGATGAGATGATGAGTTACCTGGAGTCCCTCGACCTAACTGATATAGAAGGGAGTGGTTTTAAATCCCTTACCGAAAAGAATCATGTCTTGGAGGTGGTAAGGAAAGGATTAAAAAGGCGTTTGAAAAATGCGAACAGATGGTATGCCAAAGCTTCGATAGGAGAAAAGAATGAAGACGTGTTGTTGTACAGCTGGTTTGCGATTGAGGGATTGTTGAAGATTGGGAGCCAAGCGCGGGCTGAAGTGCTAGAGAACACGAAGGATGTTTCGTCTTTAATGGTTATTCAGGAAGTCGTGAGTTCGGTAATCTGTAAGCGGTTTTTCCATAGTTATCTGAGAGGAGTATATAAGTATTATCTGTATGTCACTGATAGGAACAATAACTACTATGATTTGACTGATGACGTTATACAGAAAGCATCTCTGAGCCTTAAGGTTGGCGACCATTTCCGTGACGCTGATTTCCTGAATGCTATCCCAGAGATAATTGGATGCATTAATAATGATATTGCAAAGGATGAATTGATGGAATTACAGTCTTTTTATCAGGATGGAGAAGGGGTAAGGAAAAGGGCACGGCAAATCAAGGAAGATATTCTGATGATATATCGGTTACGGAATATGATTGTGCATAATGCTGCAATCTCCTGTGAAAACATATCTTTCTATGCCCAGGAGGCAAAGTATATGGCGCAAAGCGTTATCCGATATGTGACTGAAAACGCTACTTCAGAATCTACAATAGAGGATATTGTTATTGGTGCGAAATTGGATTATCAGGTGTTTATGCAGAACATTGATGCGGAGTTGAAGGCGCTGAAGAAGGGATCTGTGATCAAGCAGAATAATAACGAGAACGAGCTTTTACAAGAAAAATGAATATAGTGATTATGTATTTAATCATTGTTGTGATTATGGTTGTCGCTGAGTTGGTGTATTTCCGCATCGCGGACAGGTGTGATATTATTGATAAACCTAACCAGCGGAGTTCTCATACTAAGATTGTCCTTCGCGGTGGGGGCATTATCTTTTTGATTGGAGTCTGGGTCTGGACTGCATTCTTCGGGATAGATTCTTCGCTGCCGCTCAGAATGACATATCCCTGGTTCCTGGCGGCGGTAACACTGGCGGCGGGGGTGAGTTTCATCGATGATATCCATTCGTTGCCGGATTCGGTGCGGCTGATAGTGCAGTTCGTGGCGATGGGCTTGATGTTCTATCAGTTGGACATGATTCATGTCGAACTGTGGTGGGCGGTAATCCTGGCGCTGATTGTGTGCGTGGGGGCAACGAACATCTACAATTTTATGGACGGGATCAATGGGATTACGGCAGGGTATTCGTTGGCGGTGTTGGTGCCGCTGCTGCTAGCTAACAGATCCTTCGCTGCGCTCAGGATGACAGACGGGGAACTCAGGATAACAGAAGGGGGCTTTGTGGAAGAGAGTTTGATCATCGTGACGATTCTGTCGGTGCTGGTATTCAGTTACTTCAATTTCCGGCCGAAGAATAAGGCGAAGTGTTTTGCGGGGGATGTTGGCAGTGTCGGGATTGCGTTTATCCTGCTGTTTATGATTGGCAGTCTGATTATGAAGACGGGGGATATCACCTGGCTAATCTTCCTGATTGTTTATGGCGTGGACGGTTGTTGTACGATTGTGCATCGGATTATGCTGCATGAGCATTTGGGCGAGGCGCACCGGAAGCATGCGTATCAGATTATGGCGAATGAGTTGGGGATGAGCCACGTGGTGGTGTCGTTGATTTATATGGCGATTCAGCTTGTTATCTCACTGGTAATGGTGCATCTGATTCCCAATACGGTGGTCGCGCATTGGATTTATCTTGTGGCTGTCGGTGTGGTCCTGGTGACGGGCTATGTGCTGTTTATGAAGAAGTATTACCATCTGCACGAGGAGTATCTTAAATCCTTATGACGGAAGAGCGCACTTTGCTTTTGAACCTGATTCGGGCGAGTGTCGCCGGCGAAACGGGGTTTGCCATTCCGGAGTCTTTGGATTGGTCTGTCTTCATCGACGAGGTGCAGCGGCAGGGAGTTGCGGTCATTGCCAGTGACGGGCTGCAGCGGATGTACGATGCGGGGCTGTATTCCGCCGCGGGGGACCCCCGGGAGCTTCGCCGGGCCAAGGCGAAATGGTTGGCGAAGACGATGCGGTTCGAGCAGCGGTATGCCGGCCAGGTTGCCGCCGCGAAGAAGATGGCAGGCTGGTTGGCCGAGGAAGGGATTCAGACGATGGTCCTGAAAGGGGTTGTGGTATCGGATTGCTATCCTGTCCCTTCGCATCGGTATAGTGCTGACTTTGATTGTTTTCTGATCACGGGCGGCGAGCATCTGGAGGCATACGAACAGGGGAACCGGGTGATGGAGAAGCGGGGCCTGGCCGTCGACAGGAGCTTTTACAAAAACAGTTCGTTCCTGGTTGACGGCCTGCACGTGGAGAACCACAAGTTTTGTACGCCGTTCCGGGGCAACAGCGCCTTGAAGCGGTTGGAGCAGACTCTGCAGCGGATGGCGCTGGAGGGGCCGTTGACAGAATGGAACGATTCCGACTTGATGCTCCCGCCCGTGCTGTTCTCCGCCCTTTTCCTGACCGAGCACGCGTATTCCCATTTCCTGCACGAGGGATTGAATCTGAGGCATATCCTGGACTGGGCCCTGTTCAAGCGCAAGCACGAGTCCGACCTCGATTGGACCGCCTTTGGAAAGTATGTCGATGAGTTCGGCTTCCGGCGCTTCTACGACGCTTTTGCCCATCTGGGGGATTATGTCCTGGGTCTTTGCGAATACTCGTCCCTGACGGCACCGGAACGGCGAATGATGGATTCGGTCTGGGCCGGTCTGGATCTGCACGAGAGTGTGCGGGGTTTTGCCGGCAAATTGAGACTTGTAGGAAACACCCTCCGCGCAGCTGGAAATACCGGGAGTTCGCGCCGATTTCGATGGCGAAGGCGTTGGCAATTCAAGTGAAAGGGTTCTTATTTGATCGGAATCCGGCTTTGTAAACGAAGGAGGGATGGGCGTGTTTTTATCGACGCTGCAAACATATATCCGAGGGATTCTGGCCCATATCCACGGAATACATTGGGCCGTGATTGGGGTGGTGTCGTTTGCATTGACGGTATTCATTGTCGGACGGAAGAAATGCTCAGTGTACGGCGCGATTGCTTTGGGGTTGACGGTTTTCATGGGCCTGTTCCTGCTGGATACGGCGGTCGGGATCCGGTATTTGGGGCTTCTGAAGCACAGCACCGGGCATAACCTGACGCTGCACTTCTCCCGCATATTTCAGAAGAGTGGACAGGGGTCGGTCGAGAGCCTCTGCAATGTGGCTGTCTTTGTGCCGTTCGGGCTCTTCCTCTCCGAGTCCCTGGCATCGGCCAAGCGGCTCCGCCCCGGCCGCCGGCTCGGCCTTGTGACCCTGGCCGGCTTTGGCCTCTCCCTCTGCATCGAGAGCCTCCAGCTGGTTTTGAAAGTGGGGTTTTTCGAATTGACGGATTTGGTGATGAATACGGTGGGGGCGGGGATGGGAGTGGCAGGAGGAACTGGAATTGTGAGGTTGTTTAGTAAGGAGAAGGCTAAGTGTAAATAATGAGGGTGATGTCGCTACTTTATTTGCTCTAAAAACATGAATAAAGAGACACAAGAATCTCTCCGGATTATTGCAGAACGCATATGGGATGGCCATGCCAGTGTCTTGGTCGGTGCGGGATTTAGTAAGAATGCCCAACTTGTTTCTGGTGGCACTATGCCTGTTAATTGGGATGAGTTGGGTGAGCTTTTTTTTGAAAAGACGCGTAAGCATAAGCCAGAAACAAAGGAACTTGCTTATGCCAATGTTTTGAGGCTGGCTGAAGATGTAGAGTATTCGTATGACAGGGAAGAGTTGGTAGGACTGATTAGAAAGGCTATTAATGACGATAAGTTGGAACCGTCAGATATACATATGCGGTTGTTGGCTCTCCCTTGGAAGGATGTGTATACCACCAATTACGACACCTTACTTGAGAGGGCGGCTTCGCGTCTGAAAGAGCAAGGAAGACGTGTCTATTCATTAATCAGAAATGATGCTTCATTTGGCTTAGAATCGCCTCCATTTTTGATTAAACTGCACGGTGATATCAAGGAATCGGGGACCATTATCATTACGGAAGAAGATTACCGTACATACTCGTCCGGTCATCAAGCCATGATTAATTATATCCGTAATTCAATTATGATGGATACAATGGTCCTGGTTGGTTTCTCCGGTAACGATCCCAATTTCCTGCAATGGCTCGGATGGGTTAAAGATGTATTGAAAGATAATCAAAGGAAAGTATTTCTTCTATCCGTAGATGAAGTATCCGATGCCACTAGGGTTACATTTAAAAAGAAGAACGTTATTGTCGTTGATTTGAAAGGGTATGCAGGGAAAGATGCGACTCACTATGAAAACGTTTCTCAAGCAATCGGTTTTCTTGAAAGTTTTATTCAACAAAGAGAACAGGAAAGGGCACAGTATAGAAAAAGGGCGTTGGTATGGAGGAGATCATCCCATAGTGGTGAAAGCATAGAGCAACTCTACGAAAGCCTGAAGAAAGAGCGGGATACATATCCTGGATGGTTGGTTATGCCAAGAGAAAATAGAGAGTACCGGGCAAGCTTGGATGGTTTTTCTCTACCAATTGATAAGTTGGACCAGTTAAGTGACGTGGACCAACTTCTTTTTCTTGACGTTTTTAATTGGCATATCGAAAAGAGCCTATACCCTATTGAGAACTCGTGGGAAGAGACATTTTTGGCGGTTTTGAATAGGTTTAGACCGTTTGTCGATCGTAGCCAAACCGAGATAAGAAATTCGTGGGTGAATCTCAAACTATCATTGTTGCGCATGTATCGTCAGGAGGGATGGACAGAAAAATGGCTATCTCTCCGAGATGAATTGGAACCATTGAGAGCAGAATTACAAGAAGATCAATGTTGTCGGTTTTGTTATGAGCAGGCATTGTGGGCAGTGTATCAAAATGATTATGCTTTGTTAGAGGCAGTCTTAGACAAATGGGAAGACTGTCCATCTGATCCGTATTGGGACATCCGTAGAGGAGCCCTATGGGCGGAGTATTTATATCTGGAAAAGGGTAAAACAATTACACAATTAGCATTCAAAGCAATTAGCGATAAGTTGGATTCGTCGAAAGATGAGGCAGAACGTTTTTATTGGGCTACTAGAAAAGTACATGCCCACACCGTCTGGAATAGTATGGTTCGAGCCAATTTTTCTGATGACGTGGGCGAAAGTACAGATGCGCGTCAAACCTGGGCTGAGTTAAAACCATATGATGATATTTGGTACGAGAGAGAGTTCTTTGATTCGCACATCCATTCTATTGAGGACGCTTTGCGTATAACATATAAAGTTGCCTCTTTCCAACTAGGGCATTCCCGTACGACGACCTATATAAATGGGAATTCAAGGGATTACCGTATAGCGTATGCATATTTCTTATACTATGAGGAAACTGGCTTCCCAATACACCTTCCATTCCTTTTTTCCGTGGAGAAGAGCACCTTGGAGAGAGCGCTTTCAATAATGGAATATTGCTCTCCCTCAATCGCAGATAGTTGGTTGATAAGGGCAGGAGATTCTAAATCGGTCTCCGCGGTATATAACCGTCGTTTTCTTGAAAGGACGAAAACCAAGGACGTTGATCGCCTATACAATCGGTACCTTAAGTGTTTGGATAACCTGTTGAAAACCGAAGCTTTGGGCAAGGAACCATCTTGGGTGCTCGTGTATAGAAACGTCCTTCCAGAAATCCTTTCTCGGCTATGTATGAAGGCTTCATATGAATCAAGAATTAGAACCTTGAGTTATCTGGAGTCATTATTTCGTGATAAGAAAACTATATACTATGAAGGCCTAGATAGGTTAGTATCGTCTTTGGTTTTATCTTTTTCTAATTCTGAAATAAAGGATCTGATACCGAGATTTGCAGCAATGCCAATAGCCATTGACAGATTTGGTAACTGTGGATTGGAGCCATTGTTCTATGTACGAGAGCCTGTCGATCTAAGCACTGGGGAGTTCTCTACTTTGGCTGACGACTTATTAAGCCGAATAGGTGTAGGTGATGAGAATGAAGATAAAGCACTTTTTTATCGGCTCGTATTTCTCAATAAGTGTAACGTACTGACGGAAATACAGAAAGGGAAGCTCGCTGAGAAACTCTGGGCTAACATTGATCAAACGGGTTTCCCTCAACGAACTATATTCAGGCGTTTTGCATTCTTAGCTTTCCCTCACCCTTCAAGCATAAACCCTCAAGGCTTGTTGAAGGAATACATCAGAGAGAGCTCGATTCCTGTTATCGGAGCCGGTGGTTCGATTACTTTTTATGGCGGTAGCATCCCGATCTTTAATGAGATTAAGGGGACTACAAATAATGATATTGACTTCGTGTGGGATTCCGACCTTCTCAACACAGTTTGTGCAAAGATTGTCAAGATGTGGGATTCGGATAAGCACCATCTGCTTAAGAAAGGAGATAAAAGCTCGGGCTTTTCTGTCCAGAATGAATTGCGCTCTCGCTTCGCCGACGTGGACACCATTGCTGTCCAGATTTTCTCATATCATTTGGATGTGATTAGTGAAGAAAACATACGAGATTTGAAGAGAATGGCGGCTGAGTTTGAAAACTATGGTATGCCTTCCCTTCGAATGAGGATGGCGCTCTCAGCCAACAAGGACGGAAAAGAAGATTGGGCTAATGAGATAAGACAACGTTTGGGCTCTCCTGATGAACGAGTTATTGCGGACTGTGTTCGGACGATTTATTATCTTGATTACAAAGGAACTGATGTGAAGGAATGGATTAAAATGATAAGCGAGTATTTCCGTGGTAATGTAGAGCAAGGACGGATTGAGATGATAAGTGCGTTGAGGTTCTTTTCCCAGCGTGATAGGAACTGGGATTTTGGCGATGTTCGTTCGAATCTCCTAATTGGCCTAAAGCGTTTATTCTCTTCTACGATGATAGTTGAGGCCGATAGCGAACTTGATGCAAATAAAAAGATGGACCTTCGGCGAATTGTCGCCCCGATAGTATGCCGTCTTTTATCTGACTCGCCGGCACCAGTAGACGAGGTTCTCTTGGAATGGAAATCCTATTATGAGTCTGAGGAGACTTGTTGGGATATCAGGAATAGTTTCCGGGACGAGGTTCTTGCGGTAGGGGTATAAGCGGCAAGAGTCCTTTTTCGCTTGTATATAGAGAAGAAGAACTCATTATCGGATAGAGAGTTTTATTCTCTGTTTATTAATTAGTCATCCCTGCTTTAGTTGAAACTGATTGATATTCAGCGAAATAAGTTTAAAATATGCTTGTTTTATTTGCAGAAAATGCTTATATTGAGGTCAGAAACCTGCAAATAATTGAAGCAAAATGATCGGCCCCCCCCAAGGAGCATCAGATGTCCATCTTTGAAGTCGCACTGGAGAGTTTCATTGACATGAACCACGAGCTGGTCCTTCTGTCCAAGCAGATTGACTGGGAGGCGGTGGAGTCGGAGTTCGCGGAGTACTACTGCGCGGACAACGGCCGTCCGAGCGTTCCGATCCGGAAGATGGTGGGGATGATGCTGTTGAACGTGAGTTTTTCAGCAAATTGTACAATTAACCCTTAAAAGTGCGCGCAGGGTTTGTTTAATTCAAGTATTATTTATACATTTGTATAATTAATACAGATACGACACCAATGGCAAGACCGACACGCG
>Ga0247611_10001324_pt1 | contig 44812 bp, 49 predicted proteins | sample 177DNAGHGhighgp2_FD_192422 | JGI IMG/M metagenome (GOLD analysis project Ga0247611, IMG submission 192422) | Sheep rumen microbial communities from Palmerston North, Manawatu-Wanganui, New Zealand - 1770 DNA GHGhigh gp2 | ecosystem: Host-associated > Mammals > Digestive system > Stomach > Rumen... | reverse complement strand
GCCCGGACAAGATATTGTTAGTGTAGACATAACTAATCTGTCTTCCTATCGTATCATTCTTTTTCAAGGTATTCATAACCTTAAACATCTTCTCAGGATCTCCACCACTGAACAGAATCGTATCAACAGCCGCACCAAGCTTCTTATCATCTATGCCATTGGTCTCAATGAACTTCAGCATCTCAGCGTCATCCATCTTACTGATATCTGTCCTGTCAAAGAGACTGGTCATATCGACATTACCTTTTTCATCAAGGAATCCCTTACTGAACAGAGCATTAGGATCAGCGGTAATCTTCCTTGAGTTAAGGCTTCGTGCAACAGCGGTAGAGAAATCTTCAGTAGCCATGAAGAGGTTCTGGAGACTTCTGCTCATGATGATGAGGTCAACCCTATCCTTATTACTTACAGTCCCTTCTTTCATTCCAAGACGAATCTTAGACGCAAGGTCATAGACATCTTTACTAAGACCTTCAAGGAAACTCCTTATCTGAATAGACGCAACTGTAGCTTGCTTTACACTTGCCTCTCCAGCCCTCATCTGCGAGATAAGAGAAGGAACATCAAGACCTGTCTCTCGATAAGTCCTAGACGCTTCTTTAGTTAGATCATCAAATGTCTGAGGTTTTGCTTTCTCCATGTTGTCATAGATAACATCAGAGATAACCTTGAGCATTTCCCTTCCACGTTCTGAAGAGCGTGTGTAAGATGAGAAATTGGTATTCTCTTGGAGATACTTGAAGACATTTGTATCATCAGAGGCAAGCTGTTGAAGCTTCATGATCCCATCATTATCTATGATGTAAAGATCACCTTTACCTTTGAGGATGGTCTTAGCTTCATCCAAAGGAGTAGCTTGAACAGGGACTGAAACTTCTGCTTCACCAGTCTTGCTTACTTCTGCTTCAGTTACTTTAGATGGAGAAGGCTGGTCTTCTGCTGTCATTGTTTTCTTTGCTTTCTCAATGACAGGAGATGGTTCCTCTATACCTAAAGCTCTCATTGCTTCAGGATCTTTCCTGACTCTCTCTATAGCTTCTTCAACAGACTTAGCTCCAGACATAGCTTTAAATGACTTAAATCCTGCACCTATCATCCTAATGACAGGTTCTGTAGCAGCACCTAAGACACCGCCTTCAAGGACATTCCTGAGTCTGGCTGAAAGATTATCATCTTTACCATCATTAGCCATATAGTCTGCTATAGTCCCACGAAGAGACGGAAAAGCTTCTATAAGAGTTCCTGTCAAGTTCTCCTGCTGGGCTTTCATAGACATAAAGTCTGCTATGCCACCTTCACCAAGGTTTATTGCAAACCTACCAAGACCAGTAGTGGCTGTCCCAAACAGTTTCAATTTAGCTACTGGAATGAAAGTAGAAAGAAATTGAGCAAAACCTTCAGTAAGCTGACCGGGAAGAGTTTCAGGCTTTAAGAATTCTGGTTCAGGAAGATCATATATAGACCTGACATCCTTCATCTCAGATTTATTCCAAGCTTCTGATATTGACCCAGTCTCAATGGTATTTGCTACCATCTGATCCATGAAGTTACCAACACTAGCACCAAGGTCTAGCGTTGCATTATAGCCTTTTATAGCACCACTAACAGCACCTTTCTCAATATCTCCTAATGTCTCTGCGGCACTAGTAGCTACCCTCTGAAGACCCTCTAATCCTTGTGCTGATTCAGGAACTTCAATGTTTAAAGCCATGTCATCAAGACCAGTAAGACCAAGAGATTCAATTTCGTCAGGGTCTATCTCTACTTCAGGAGAAGTGGAAACATTAGCTTGAATGTTTGTTGGAAGTGTCTCTTGTACTTGCCCTTGCTCCTGAGTAGGTTGTGATGCTTGCTCTGGTTGCTGGTCTTGGACTCCATAAGGCTGATACTGAGACCAATCTAAATCATATATCGGCATTTATTATCTCCTTATAAAACCTAAAGACCAGCATTACGCATAAGCCCAGTTATCTCATTAGGATGTATCTTTTTGTCTTTGAGGAAAGTCATAATGCTTGCTCTTGAAGATTGCTTAAGAAGAGACCTAGGGATACCAAAAGCTTCATTGAGAATAGGAAAAGCTTTAGATACTTCTTCTTCTGTGAGAAGCCTAGTATCTGTACTTACATTTACAATTTCCTCTTCTGAATAAATATCACTAACAAGAAGATTCGTAGGAACAGAAGACATATACTGAGGTATCTTTGCTTCTACTGCTTCTTCTGCTTTTATTCTTGCTCTATCTTGCATAGCTTCTGTCTGAGGTTTCTGACCACCATCCGTTAGACTGTCCATTTCTAAATCATAAATGGTATAGAAGTCTTTTTCTACTTGATGCCCTATGTTTCGATTAACAGAAGATATAGCACCTCTATTTATCATCCATCCTATACCTTCATTACCTTTTATCTTACTGGCGGTATCTTCAAGAGTCTTTTTTACTGTACCCTTTAATGCTGAAACACTTTGAGTCTTAGCTTTAGCTTCAGCTTTTGACAAAGCTTTAGCCTCTGAGTTTTGCTCTTTTTCTAGCTGTGTGGCTTTATCAATCCACCACTTATTTCCTGTTCCTCTAGCTTGCTCTAAGCAAAACTGGATACCATCTTTTCCTTCTTCTAACGCATTATCTAACCTACGTTCGTTTTCAATTCTAAGCTGTGGATTATTATACACGTCTGTTTTAGATCTATGATAAAGACTTATATCGGCTGCAACGCTTTTAGATAGTTTTCTAAAAGCTTTTTCTCCCATCTTTTCAAGAAGACCTTCTTCTTCAGCTACTTGAGCAAATGGCTTACCACTGTCATAACACATGGTTGCATACTTCCAAGACGTCATTTCAGTTTGATAAGCCATTGCTCTTTCCCTATCTGCTCTGGCTTCTCTTGCTTTACGGGCGTCTTCATTCCTAAGATGCTCCCAAGTCCTATTATACCATTCCGCTATTTGGGGATCGTCAATAATCTTCATCCCCTTGAACATAGCGTTTTCACAAAGCTTAAGAACATTTCTATTGTTGGTCTGAGCGTAGGCTGAACGTATCATTCCCCAGACCACATCTTTTCCTTTAGAATCCAAAAGACCATTTTCAGCCTGTCTTTCAGCGATTCCTGAAAGGACTGCAAGGATGTTCTTTGAATCAATATTCTCAGGAAGGTCAGGGTCTAATCCTTGTGAACTTTTGCCATTGAGCATATTCGTGATAACTGAGACGCCTTCCTTTATGGTCGCATCAGCCAGCTTTTCCTGCATCTGCTGATTCTTGACATGAAGATAGCGATCCATAGCACCATCAAAAATCTGTGCTTCTTTACTCCCAAAGTTCTTTGCAAGGAGAACGGAATCTTCATATCCAGAAAGACCAGCTTGGTCTTTAAAGAATTTCATGTAGTTACGGGCGAACTGCTGAACTTTGGTCTCGTCTTCTTCATTCATCATGCCATTCTCAACCATTGCCTGTTGGAGACCATTCTCCATCTCCATAGACAATGTATTGAGACGAGCCTGTTCGTAGCCTACCTTGACCCAAGGATTGTTAGAGGCCATTTCAGGATGCTGTTCAACAAACTCCTTGAATGCTAGTCTGTTCTTTGTATAGCCTTCTGTTTCAGAATGAGCATTGAACTTTTCCTGACCTTCAGCTATTCCCCTTTCTTTCCACTGAGGAAGGTAGACATCATTAGCATAATGCCTAAACTCACCATAAAACCCGTCTAAAGCTTTCGCCAGATTCCCCCAATCAGCACCCGCCCCATACTTGTCAAAGCCTACATAGTTCGCTCTCTTCTCAGCATATTCACCATAGGAATATGATCTGACTGTAGAGTTTAGCTGTTGGGGTCTTTCAAGGCGTTCAGCTATTGTTTTTGTCTGTGCCATTCTAAACTCCCTTATCAGTCATATCCGTTGATTGGAAATAGCTGTGAATATGTTGTGTTTACATATCCATTAGCGTTACCTGTTGGGTTAGCTTGATTCCCGGTGTTAGGAGTATTCTTGTCATACATTCCATAAGCACCTACCGCAGCTTTTCCAATTCCAAGAGCAGTGGTCAACATAGTTCCTGTCATGCTACTGCTTTTGTTATCAATATAGCTATAACCACTCATACTGTTTATTTTGTTTTGCGCTCGATTTCGATAGGAAGATATAGCTATATCAGAAGCTACTGCATTCATTTCATACTGACGCCTAAACGCTTCTTTTTCCAAAGCTTCCTGTCTTGCATAATCATCCAGCAGATATTGGAGAGTGCCACCAGCAGCATTTGATGAAGCCATCATAGTACCAATTTTACGCATGGCCTCTCTATGTGCTTCTTGAATCTGTTCAGAAGCTTTCTCCTTCTCCTGCATTTGTGTTATACGTTCTGCGGCTGCTTGATTTGCAAACTCTTGAGCAGCGGCTTTAGAGTTTTGTTCAGCCGCTTTTATATGTGCTTCAGCTTGTGCATTTTGATAAGCCGCTTGAGCCTTTGACTGTTGCATCTGTTGAATACCAGAAGCGGCTGCTGATAGTGTACCGATGACAAGAGAGCCAAGAGCCATCCACGATGCTGGTTCCATATTTATCTCCTTTTATACTCTTGTGTGCCTCACAGTATAGAAGCCTTCCCAGTCAGCATTGACAACTGAGAAAGGAAGGTAACTGTCACTTTCAATCTTTATTGATACATCAGTGTTCCGTGAAAGCACTGGAATATAAATTTGCCCATTATATAAAGGTATATCTCCGATAGTTGATGAAACTTCACCAAGACGTTTACCAGTAAAAATATATATACTCTCTTCCTTGCTCTTAGCCTTAACGACCATACGAAGATATCCAGTATCACTCATGTTAAGATAAAGGTTACGCAACTGTAACCTACCTGTAGTGATAGCTGTGTTGTTTTGATTACGAATAGCTAAAGTTGTGAAGATATAAGTTGAAAGGAAAGGAATACCAGCATAAAGCCTTGTCTTGTTCGTCAACTTATTCTTCACTGTAATGACGTTATCGCTTCTTGAAACAATATTGAGGATCGTCCCGGCCTTCATGTCATTCTCTTCATCAGACCTAACAACTACAACCATGCCATTATGCCAATAAGGAAGGGTCAAGGTAGTTGTTTTAGTAATAGGGTCATATGTACCCTTGGTCATATCTAAATCAGAGACTTTGCGATCTAAGCAAAAATCAAAAGCTTCACCTTCATCTTTGTGCCTAGGCTCAATGTCAAGGGTCTCCAAAGTAAGCTGACCATCATAGTCGGCAACGATATAAACCTTTGTACCAAAGAAAAGAGTACAGTAGATATTTCCAGAAAAGACCCATTTATACCATGAACTTTGAGCCTTGTTATTTCCATTCCAGAAATACTTATAAACATAAACTGTATCCATTTCTTCTTCAGTTCTTACAAAGAGTATCTCTTCATTAGAAGAACACTGAAGATCATAGATATTACCTCTAATATAGGTAGGAGCATGGGCAATAATATCTGTTGCGTCACAAGAGGAAAGATCATTTGTATCATATGCTATATATTCTTTAACATCACCATAAAGACCCCTCTTTGATGCAAAGAAGATAGTCTTACCTGATGACACAGGATATGCCATACTTGTTGATTCATAGTATGTAACTGGTGTTAAACTTACTGTAGTATTAGATAGCACTGTATCATGATCAAGAAGATATTGACCTTGAGTTGAGAAGAATATCAATCCTGAAGGAAGAGAGGCAACACCATAAAGAGATGAATTCGTTGTCCCAGAAGCAGCAATATCAATAGGATCAGCGTCTGTAAGAGTCGTTACAGATGATATGAAGAAATTAAAAAGATCATTTGCACGACTCATGATTACATTATCACCAGCAAGAAAACCAAGTCTGTTTCGATAATAAAAAATACCATCAATTCCTCTTCCAGTAAAAGAAGGAAATGGATTGGTACTATCATCACCTGATTCTCTTTCACTCCATTCAACAGCATCAAACTTAAATTTATGCTGTTTGATACGCATTAGAGCATGAGGCATAGTCATTGTGTTAAAAGCGTTTGTAGCTGTTGGGTCAGCAGACTCCTCCCATGTGCCTTGACCAAAAGCTCCACTGGTATTTGCTTCAAACGTGACATAGTAATCATCAGTATCTGTTGTGCTGTCACCAGTGATACGCACAACCATGCCATCAGGTGCTACAACAGGAAGGTACTCAATCCTTCTTGCTTCATTCCTAAATGAGAAAATGTGTTCAGCACGGGAGGAAGATGTGTCAAAAGAAAAGTTATTGTTATCCACTCTCTTCACCCACATTGACGCACCATTTACAGTCATTGTAAATTCTGATGTTTTAGCTTGTATCTTTGTTTTAAGCTGATTTAGGATATCATTAGCTGACAGTGTAGGCGGCGTCTGACCTTCCTCATACGTCCCTTTTGGAGTTGTGTAACTAACACTTTTACCACCAAGTTTTAGTGTATATTTCGTCTGCCATGAAGCTTGCTTTATAAAGACTATACACTCAGGTGTCCTTGGATCCTCACTCTCTTCAGACCTTTCAACTTTAACTTGTTTGTTTACACAGAAGAGATAATCTCTAATCGGACAAAAAACTAAGTCCACTTTAGAATCTTTTACAGCACTAAGATAATTCAAGCCAGATTCACTTACTTCTACTTCTTGTTCCTGTCCAAGAAGGTCAAAAACTTTAATACCTTCACCTGAGAACAAGGCTATATACTGATCATTATCATCCCGGTCTAACTTGACACAAACAAAGTCTCTTGTATTATCTGGAGATTCTATATCACTAACCAGAGTTGTTGCTGGTCTGCGTCTAAGGAATTCAGTAATAGTTGAGTGGCAATTTATCTGCTCTTCTGCCTGAGATGGCATACGGACATTCCACGGCTGCTGGGAAACGCCACCAATGAGATTGGATATAGACCCTGAAATCAGACCACCATTGTTCGACTTATTGCGATTGTAGTAGAGGTTAGCCATAATGACGTCCCCCTCTATTGAGCAACGTATAAATAGGATTCCAAGTTCCAGTAGATGACATATCACCCTTCAAGATATTTGGTCTATTCATCCTGTGTTCTTCATCAAGGAGGTTAGCCCTCGCTCTGATCTCATCTTGAGACGTGAATGAAGTGAGTGTTGAAGAACCTACAACACGCTCCTGAAAGACCCTTGAAGCTCTGATAGACACATATCTTCTTGCAGTCTCAGGGAGTTCGTCAAAGGGAAGTATCTGAAGGATAGATACATCTACTCTAAAGTTATCATCAAAAAGAAATGTGTGATTCTTTCGGTCATACACATGAGAGCCTCTTACAACCAGTTCTTCATCATAAGGATAAGGAAACCAGACCCTAGCAATGGTAGGGTCTACCTTTATCTTATGTGTCATAACATCCGGTTTGAGAGGAAATTTGTCCTCAGTATTCCATTGCCAACCTTCCAACTGAACAGCTTTGGATACTTCCATGAGGGTATTACGGGCAACTGCAATGTCACCAGTGATTTCTTCAAAAGAGTTTATTGGAGATTCGCCAATGGTTGACAGCATGATGTTGACCGCTTCGATTTCAGTGGTCGGCGAAATAGGTGCAAAGAGACGAGCGTTAGCCATAAGCTACTCTCCTTATAGAAACAAAATAGCCTCTCCCTAGATAATCTAAGGAGAGGCTTAATTTATAGGATTAGTGGATTAGGAAGACGCCTTGGAGATTTCAATAGCGCAACCGGGCCTCAAGATACCATGACCCATAGCATACTTACCAAGCATGAGCGTGGACTGATAGACCAAGTTGAAATCAGCACCAGACTTCTGGACAGTCAGATCCTTCAGCTTGACAGTACCGATGGCTTCCTTCTGGAGAACGAGAGCCACAGTATTGGTGAAGTTACCATAATAGGTGTTCTTCTCACCAGTAGTAGCGGAGGCAATATTCGTGGAAGGCAGATGGTTAGACTTGAGGATCGTGATACCAGCAACCTTCATGACCTTACCATCACTGTAACTGCCAGCACCATTCCAGTCCTTGTTCAGGATCTTCGTGGTCTGAGCCATCAGGTAATACTGAGCAGGACGAACAATAACATTACGTTCCCACTCAACAACATCCTTTTCATCAAAGATCTGAGCGGCACTAAAGATAGCAGAGGCGAGGACATCACCATCGGTAGCAACAGTAGAGCCAGCAGCAATCACAGAGCCACCGGGTTCATCAGCAATGAGACCAGAAGCACGGGCGGCAAGGACACCAACCCTCATGGTCTTTTTATCAAATTCAACAGCAAGAGCCTGACCAAGCTGTTTAGAGTATTCCTGACGGACATCATAATGGTTCTTGGCATCGTCAAGGTCATAAATCGCAACGTCTGCAATCAGGAGATCATCGATGTTGATGATACGTTCGCTGGTCGCAATAGTGTTGTTACCAAGGATGGCAGTGCCGGGAGTATGATAACGGGCAGACGCCTTACCAAGGATGGCAAAAGAAGCGGACTTGCCATGATCAATAGTACGCATACGATGAAGGTCTTTCATGATGTTATATTCATCAAAAGCCGCCATAACTTCGCCGCTAAAAACTTTCATAAACAGAGCATCACGATCACCAGCAAGTGCATTCTGCCCAGGAAGAGACAAAGTGAGATCAGTATCAGCCATATTAGACTCCAATTATTTAAAGGTTATTAAATATTTCAGGAAGGATATTTGTAATCATATTGAACATTTCGTTCAGAAACCCATCCATAAAGGAAGGGGGAATATCATATCCTAAACAAGCGCACACAGGACGTGCTACATACTCATATAAACTTATGCAAGCCATGAGGAAGATACACCAATGAACAACTATTTTCTTGATAGTGGTCTTCTCTACAGTGACTTCAATGGTTCGCCCACCTACATCAATTTCCTTGACGGCCTTGTAAAGACCAAGGAACTTAGGAATGCAAGTGAGCATCGTTTTAAAAAAAGGAATGACATTGAAAGCCATACCGCACCCCCTTTATGTTAAAATTAAATCCTTGTAAGGAGAGCGGAAAAAAGCAGGACAGCCCATAGACGCCGATATGAAAGGCGTTTAGGCTGTCCTACCACAACTCTCTTCCCCAGCGTAATAGGTACTTCTTGAGTTGTGAACGTACACATTTTGTTTACCTATCCAAAGAATGAACTCTGAGCTACTTTCTGCTCTACCATTCGTGTGTATGCAGGGTCTCGACCATAACGCTTATCCTGCATGGCCTTGACCATCTCAGCCGATGATGCGAATCCCTGCTGTTTCTTTGACGGACTGCTAACCCTACCCTGTGTAAGCTTTGGTTCACTTCCAACAGACTGTTTGTAGCGATGGGTCATACCAGCCACAGCCAATGTGATAAGTTCTTTTTTACCGCTTGCCATGACGGAGTTATAAGCTTTGAGGTCTTCTTCAGGGACATTGTTAATAGCCCATTCGGACATCTGCCTATACTCCTGTTCACCCCCTGCAATGGCGTACATATCGCTCACTATCTTTTGGACTCTAGCCTCTTGCCCTTCAATGTAAGCGTCTACCATTTCCTTAGGAATCCCTGCCTTGGACAGCTTTTCATAGCTTTCTTTCGACAGTTCACCATTGGTCATGTACTCCGTCTCAAAATCAGACATGACAAGACCAGCGTTCTCAACTACCTTAGTTGCCGCTTCTTGTGTCTGAGGGGGTTCTATTTCGCTTTTCTTTTCTGGTTCTTTTGTGGTTGCTTCAGAAGCCCCTGAAGAAGGATCAGTATTGACACTAATGTCACTACCACTCTCCTGACCATTCTTATCAGCTTCATTATCCCCTGAAATAGAGGATACATTTTGCTGGCTGTTATCGATTTGAACAGTATCTTTATTATCATCATTATAATGATTGACCGAAGTCTCCATTGCCTGTTCCATGATGCCCTCTTTAGTAGGTAATTACTGTGAAGATGTTGTTAGGCCCAATGTGTGTTTCTACTGGTTCACGCTTCTCGACAACAGGAGTGTCGAGACGGGAAAGCGTGAGATCACTGTCTTTCTTCTTCGGTTCTTCTTTGATCTCTTCGACCTCTTTCTTCTTGGTGTCTTTAGCCATTCATTGCTCCTTCAATAGGTGTTCCACCACCGCCACCCATGTTACCCATCATTTGTTGCATCATCTCAGGATTGTTACCAAGTTGCTTAATGACTTCCGGAGCAATCTTACCCATCATATCAGAAGTCTGCTGTTGTTCAGCCTGTCCTTGAGCCATCTGTTGAGCCTGTTGCTGTTCCTGCTGGATTTCTTCCTCAGTCTTGACCAGACCTTCCGTGACGATACCCAACGCCGAAGCCAGTCTCTGGATAGCATCAGGAACATTGAGGTACTGTAGTGCTGGCTGTCCAATGTTCTGTACGACTGTGCCAAGGAATTCCATAAGTTTCTGCTTATCATTTCCCCTACCCAATGCTTCAAATCCTGTGACAACTGAAGGAGCAACAACACCCTTAGGAAGTACTGGCAGCTTCTTTTGTTTTGTCATGCGGTTAATGCGGGAGCGTATATAAGGCAACTGGAATTCCTGAGAGATAAGCGTATAGACACCACCAAGACCAGCTTCAAGTTCACGGGCAATCGTTCTTATCTCTTCTGCTGTGACTCGTTCACCATCCCTTCGCACACCTTCCATCATGAGGAAGTTAGACTTAAGGGTCATTTCCAGAGAGTGTATCTCTTCCATTGCGACCCTTAAATCAGCACCTTTCTGCACTTGAAGGAACTGAACATCATTAACGTCACCTTCAATGAAGTCACCATTCTTGGCTTCTGTCACAGACCTTGAAGATGTAACACCATTAGGCTTGACCATACCTATAGCAAATGCTGAGATAGCTGCACCTTCAACTAAAGCCTGACGCAGAGACTCCAAAGAGGTAAGGTCTCCAAGCTGCATTTCAACAAAAGACCGCCCATAAGACTCTCCTGCTATGGAATACATGCGAACAGGGAAGAAGGGACAAGTATCGACCTTATACGTTCCCCTGCTGTTCTTCAGTTCGATGCCTTTGCATTCCTGATAGACTGTCCAAGTCTGGTCTTCACGATGGAGATAAGTAAAGATGTCAACATCACGATCATCCTTATCACGCACTGAATGAGCGAGTGAACTGTCGTTCTCTCCATCGTATTCCCTGTCATCAACTTCAATGACAGACAAGACCTGTTCTTTTGTATCATTATCAAGGCTGTTTATGGACAGTACTTCTTTCGTAATGATTTCTATAGGATTACCTGATGGATCTCGACTTACAACAAAACGTGAAAGAGGAAAGAAACGAAGACCAAAATCAGGGTCATCGAAATATAGCCCATTACCAGATACGATAAGATGCTGATTGCCTTCATAAACAACAGACCTGTCACCCTTCTCTTCGATATCTGCAAGGACGGCTTGTTCCATCCTTGAGAGACCCTTTTCGACTTGAGTCTTAAACGCCTCATCAACTTGCTCCTCTTGCTGTTCCATCACAAGATTATTCACCCTTAACCTGAAGCAAGGCTCATTAGGGGGGAGCATGGTCATCAACAATTTAGAAGCAAGATTGGTAACACCATTTGCACCAACACTTTGGTAAAGAGAAGGGAGCGTCTCGTTTTTTCCTATGTCATCTTCAGGAATGAGATAAGGTATGGTCAGCTTTGCACAGCGTCTGGCTCTGTCAAGGAATGGCTCACGATCTACAGAGAGGGCTTCATACCTTTTCTCAGCAAATCCTTTTTGTTCCTTAGTATGGAATGTTGACGCCGTTTCCATTGCTTGCACCACCACCTATATTAAGGTCAATCTTCAAGGCAGACGTGCCTTTCCTTTTCATTCTACGTTCATCAGCCGTCTGAGCAGATTCAGCAGCAACAGGAGCCTCTGCCGTCTGTTCAGGAGACGGAGCCTCTGCCGCTACATATGTTTTAGGTGCTTCGACCTGTTTTACTTTTGGTTTACTTCCCATAGTTCTTTTTCCTCTAAGTCAGATATTTTACGCCTCTTTCCTTTTACATAGAAAGGCGAGACAAGTTTATAAACATTCGCTTCACAATACTCTAATTCGTTCGTTTCAGGGATGTAGATTGGTGACATTCCCGGTATCTTTCCAAGAAACTCTGCCCCCAATCTAGAAGCAAGGCGGTTGCTATGCAGATAAAAGTCAGGAGTAATGAACAGAAGGCAATCCAAAGTATGATTTGCAAAGAGATGATCCATGAAGAGACGGGCATAGAGTTCCTTATTCCTTATGCTTTCCTCATTCCTGAAGAAAGTGTAATGCAGCCTTGCAGTTCCACCTTGAATGTTATCAAGTATAGCAAATGCACAAGGCTCACGAGTTGTTTTTGAGAATCCTGCATAGACCCAAAAATCTTTGTCTTGTACAATCTTCTTGAAAGCATCAAAGGACTGGACAGTCCCCATTGCAAATAGGTATTTGTCCAGTCCTTGACCTTTCATTCTAGCCCATAAAAGAGCCATATGTACAAGATCCAAGCTGTGTTCGCTAGGGATGTCACATAGACAATCCAGCAAGTTGGTCAGCTTTTCTCCTGCCAAGTTCTTCATTGGATATGTTCCTTTTCTGCCAATTCCAAGCTTCGTTAAGCATGGTCACAAGATAGCGTTGACCAGCGTAAAAGAAGATGTTCCGTTCAGTTTCGTTGAGGTCAGGACATCTTTCAGGGATGAGTTCATTAAGAATGTCTATGAGTTCCTGAGACAGAGGTGCGTCAAAGACTGACTTAATCTTCTTCATCTTTATTCCCCTTCATGATGAAGTACTGGTTATCACTTGCTAGTTTAACTGTGGTATCACCAAGCTTTGGGTCAAAGTAATCAGCCTCATAAGACTTTCTTCCTTTCATGTACGACCCAAGTTTAACACCATCGACCAATTCAAAAATCTCATCAGGCACGTCTTGGATGACTTCAACTCCTGTCCAGACCACAATCTGAAGATGCTTATTGGTCTTCCTCAGAGTCCTAAGGAATTCACAAGCGTCTCCAATATCCTGACAAAGAAGGTCACCACCAACGATCCATACTTTATCAATGAGAAGACTGAGACCTTGAGATATGTTGTAAGCGTTTTCTCTCAGCCACCTAGGCCATTTTTTACCGACACCAAAGCTTTGGAGTTCAGGATTCTGACAGCCTTTACATCCGTGTGTGCAACCAGAGACGAATATCTCAAGAGCGTTGTAGGTATAGTTTATCTCACTCCCAGCAATACTGAAGTTAGCCATTAAAAGCCTCCTTCAAATAAAACTTACGATGTGGATAATCAGTTTTCCTTCTCGTCTCATTCCAATGCTTAGTGTTCGTGAGAAAGCCTACTACTCTAGTCCATTCATCAGTGACCTGACCGCCACACTTAGGGCATACACCTTTGTAGAATGAACCTTTATCAGAAACAAAGACGTGCTTATTCTCACACTGAAGCAGAACAAGATTGATTGCAAAATAGACTATGCCATACTTACACGCCGTCTCAATGAGGTTAGCCATGTCCTTGGCAACCTTGAAAGGCTGTGCCGTGTTGATGTGAAGTATTGACCCACCATCACACAAAGGATCAAGACGCCCCTGAATCACAAGCCTGTCACCAAGCCAAGCGTCTTCTATAAGAGGAACGAACTGGTTGCTATATAGTTCGTAGTCTTTATTGATACCAAGTATCTGGTCTTTTTTGGCAAGCTTCACCGCAGAGTTTTCGGAAGGTGTCTGCTCACAATTGTGAGGAATTCCAGTCTCCTTCGTCAGTCTCTCGTTCGTCTGACGAATCGTAGACAGGATCTTCTCAGCAACATGAAGACCCACTTCATCCTTAATGTCGTAGCCAAGAATCTCAAGAGCCTCATACAGTCCAGTGAATCCGCAAGTGCAATACTGCCTAGACAGACTCATGTAGCCAAGGTCATAGAGTGGTAAAGCACCACGACTAATGCGGTCTTCGATGAACTTACGCTTTGCCCGGTTGACTATAGAAGCAATGATTACATCTGCTTTGAGCATATTAAGGAAATCCACAAGGACACCATCAAGGCTCTCAACGCCATCTGTTGCAAGAGACGCAAGTTGTGGAAGGTTGAGAGTTACAACACCCAAAGACCCAATCTTCGTTGAGCCTGACCCAAAGCTGTTAGTGTATCCAAGACCATCTCCATCACTCTCGCTACGAAGACGGCAACAAGAGGACAAGGTTGAAGACTTGCCCATATAAATGTTAATGAAGCCATTCTTCAGATTATACTGAGAGATGTTCTCAAGAAAGTTCTTATCTTTAATGACCCTCTCACCATCTTTCTCTTCAACAGCGAAACAGGCAGTGGTCACAGGGAACGTGATAGGAGTCCTGTCAAGGATGTCATTCATGCATTCTAGGTAGATATTCTGCATGATTTTGACATTAGCGATATCTACTGCTTCACCAAGCACAACATAAGAAGGAACAAGTTTCTGAAGGAAAACATCATCGTATACAGAGACATTCGTAAACGGAGATTGGTTACCTCTAAACTCCCAATTGAGAGTGTAGATGAGGGATGTAATCAATTCCTTAGTATAAGTTGTAGGGAACGTTACAAAGATGTGATTATCCTTCCCTGTCTTTATCATCCGCTGATAGTACCCAGCAGCCACAATGAGAAGGTCTGCTAGACCAGTAGCCCCAAGTGTACTGTTAGCAGCATACACAGTGAATTGCTCGACCTGACGAAGGAAAGACGCAAGAGATTTAGGCGGGTCTATCTTGAGACGATTGCTCATCTTCAGACCTTCCAGAGCAATGTCATACATACTGTAGTTAAAGCAGTATGGGCGTCCAATATCATAAGCGTCATTGATGTAAATAGTCCCCATGATCTCAGCTTTCATTACTTCGTTGGCAATGTCAAGACCATGCTCTTCACGAATGTTCTTCCAGAGATTGTAGAGACTGTTTAGCTTGGAGATGGGTTTGGATAATTCATAACAATATGTGATTGTATCCTTACCAGAGACATTGGCATTAGCGTCAATTGAGGCGTCTGCTGTGGGATTTTCACCAAGCTTAAAGAACTTCCGAGTTGACCGATTAATGTCTAACTGCTCTTCATGAATCCCTTCAAGCTTGAACAACTCTTCTGGAAGTCCCGCTTTTAGTTCTTCAATAAACTTGCTAAATTCTGGATCAAAAGAATGAGTAATTTTCAAAGTCAACTCCTAGGCAAAAGAGATGGGAATGCGGTCAACAATGTCATCAAGCTTTGGCTCTTCATAGTGAGAGCCTTTAAGAATTTTTCCATCTTCCCTGAAGATAGGCTGACCATTGTCATCAAGCTTACTCATGTTAGATTTGTAGAGTTCAAACATTACCGAATCTACATCAACACCCACATGAGCAGACAGCCAGTAAACAACCCAAAGAAGGTCTCCAAGTTCCTTAACAAAATGGTCTTTGTCACCTTCATCATTCGTCATCTTATGGACTTCAGCCATCAATTCATAAGATTCTTCAATGATAAGCTTCATGCCTAGAAGAAGATGCTTCTTGTCAGTAAAGCCTTGTGACACTGGTTGCTTGAATGTTTTCATCCACTTTGAGACAAGATTAAGATTCTGACTCATGTCCTTCCTCGTTTTCGATTAGACGCCGTAAATATTCTTGTGCCTTCTTCAAGTCTTCAAGACCATTCTTATAACGCCACCTTGACACATACTTAATGACGTTACCTTCAAGGAATCCTATGTTGTTGGTAATGCAATATGCTATACAATCATAGGAAGTTCCTGCTTTTTTATAATGCTTTGGCTGGATACAAGAAGAGGTAGGCTCTCCATTACCTACCTCTTCAATTCCGTCCAGGAAAAAATCCTTTAGATTTGAATTCATCGTGTTGGTGTCCACAATTTCACCTTCTTATTTTTAAAATCATAGTCAGACGCCCTAAGAATCCTTGCGACCCTAGCTTGAGTGATGGCTTCTTCTTCTGAAAGACCAGCTTTCTCATATGCTTTCTTTACAGTTTCCCATGAGCAATCCTTGTCGAGAAGTTTCTCCGCACTCTTAGGTCCAATCCCCGGACATCCTGAATAGCCATCTGTCGAATCACCAGTAAGGGTCTGCATGAGAAACCATCTATCTGCTTCTTCCTCGCTGATATGAACAACACCCAACTCAGGATGCATGGCATTATAGAAGTTGCATGGAATAGACTTCATGTCTTTATCTACAGACACAATGACTTTCTCATGGTCTGGCTTGTAACTCTTCTGTGTGGAGAGGATGCCAAGGCAATCGTCAGCCTCAAGACCATCTCTGATATAGATGGCATTGAAGGGATCTTTCATGAGCCATTCACGCAGTTTAGTTAGGATAAGTGGTCTTGGCTTTCCGTCTCTGTTGGCTTTGTAAGTAGGTAAGACTTCACGTCTGAATCCACCATTATGGTCAGTAGAGAAACAGTAGACGCAATCTTTTCTGCTTACATCAAGTTCCCTGATGACATCATCAATGAGATTATCAAAAGCTGACAAGCCTTCAGCGATAGACGCAATTGGGAAATAGTTATCATCATCTAGCGTGATGATTTTTTCCACTCCTGCCGCAGCCTTAAACGCAAAGACATCAGCGTCAATCAGAAGGATTCTCTTCATTGTCTTCCTTCTTCTCTTCAGTGTAGTTAACGTCTATGGCTTCTTCATCTTCAAAACGCCAGCGATAATGTTCTGAACACAGGACTATATCTCCATCCATACATCTCTCCTTTCCTTTGCACTTCGGCCCAATATATTCCGCAAGCCAAGACTCTTCACGAATGACAAGTTCTGCCATTGCTGTTGCTGCCTCTCTGATTTCATCCTGTGCTTTTCCACAAAGACGCTCATGGAAAAAATGTATCAGTTCCCTAAGGTTCATTGTCACGACAATCTTAGTCCGTGTTGCTTCAGGTAGAATGTAACGAGCATCTTCCTTGGGTATGCCTTTCTCTATGAGGGTGTTATAGAATCCAGAGATGGTGTTGAGCATCTCAATGTATTCCTTATAGTAGATTGTACTGATGCTCTGAGGTATGAAGAAAGGCATATCTTTCATATCCATCTTCACATATCTCTGACTCTGCTGGGAATAAGACGCTAGACGATGACGGACAAGCTGATGTGAGCAAGCCCTTGAACATCCACTGATACTGAATGTAAATGATGCGTGTTCAAGTGGAGATAGATGACCACGTTTGATACAGTTCCTGATGAGGGTCTCTGCATAGACTGTATGGTCTTCCGTCAATGCATCATTGAAAATAGTCTGAGCGGTGAGCCTTGAGAAACATTGACGATAAGCAGCATACACAGTCTCTTTCATGTTCGGTGTGTGATTCATGAGTGACACATCTATACTGTACATTAGCGTATCTCCTGTACTTCTTAACAAGTCGTAGCCGCCATCATGGCATCTCTGACAGACTTCGGTACGTTCTCGATGAACTTCCAATCGTTTGCTATAATGTCATCAACAATCGGAGTGAATGGATCGAAAGAGGGATAATGGAACACATCACCACTCCAAAACCTGTGGTTAAATCGTATTACAAACATCCCGTCTGCCCAGCTTTCACGCCGCATCATTGCGACAAGATACGGCTCATTCAGTAATGTGTGCAGTGTCATGCTTACCATCCTCATTGAAAAAGTCGCGCCAGTCCTTCCATGTTACGTCATCGCAAACGGAATAGTTCTTGTCGAAAGGACACCTAAAATGCTCACCAGCGGGGCAGTTCCAGCCGCCGACATTCTGGTGATTGCATTCATGTGCCAGAATTTTGCACAGGTTCTTTGGCTCAAACGGAAAGTCCATCCATATCCTCCTCGACTTCTATTCTTGCAGCTTTCAAGTAACACCATGCACATTTTCCTTGAGGCCAATAAGGACAATCCCAGTTTGTTTCGCATACTAATGGTTTGTTGTGTATGTGTTTTGCCAGTTTCTCCGCAACTCGCTCGGAGAATTCAAGGGCGTCTTCAATGTCTGGATACATAGGACAGGCTCCAACGACATGATTCCAGTAGCAATCGTCTGTTTTTGGATGTACCGTGCAATGTCTACAAAAGAGATAAAGGTCATCTTTCCCTTTTCTATTTCTGAGCCATTCCCGTTCACTTGGGGTAATCATTGTAACCTTCCTTAATGGGTCTCAGCCCAGTTCTTACCAATCTTATACTCACCTGTTGTCGGACACGGAAAACCGAAATGTTTCCCTGCCAATTCAATTGCCTGTACCGCAAGACACCCTAAGACCTTTGAAGCCTCAGGTCTGCAATTTAGTTGGAATTCATCATGGACATGAAGAACTTCAACATAGTCATAACCAAGAATGTAGCCTTCCTCTTTAGCAAGCTTGTGAAGGATGACAGTGGCATACTTCATCATCACAGCCCCGGCAGATTGAAGGAGAGTATTCAATGCTGAATGCTGAGACCGAATGTTCAAGCGTCTCCCGTCTATTCCAATAAGATACTTTCGTTTAGACGCTGCTGCTTGGACATCTTCGGTCAATCTCTTCAAAGCTGGAATAGCTTTGTCAAACTTCCTTTGAAGTTCCTTTCCCTTCCTTTTCTGTACAGACGGAGACGCATCAGGTGCTACGATAGACCCTAGCTTTTCATCTCCTGCTCCATACAATTTTGCATAGATAAAGGTCTTTGCAGAGTTCCTAGTAGGAAGACCAGCAGCTATTTGGTTTCGTGTATGAATGTCTCCAGTAAGGATTTCATGTGCGTAATTTCCACGATCATAACGAGCCATATAAGAAGCAAGCATCCGCAACTCAAGACCTGAAGCGTCACAACCCACCATCTCCATTCCGTCAGGAGCAATAAACAAACTCCTACACACAGAGCCAAAATTGCCACGGGCAGGAATCTGAGCGAGGTTTGGAGAGTTGTGAGTGCATCTTCCAGTGACTGCTCCATTCGTAATGACTCGTCCATGAATCTTATGTCCTTGGTCATAAAGTTTGAGCCATGCATTGTTACCTTCCGCTAACATCCCTATGATTTTGGTGAGGGAGAGGTATTCAACCAGTCTTTTACAGACATCGTATTGACCTGAGATTGATTCAAGGACATCTTCATCAACAACTGGTTGTCCGGTTTCTGTAAATTCTGAAGGAGACCAGCCAAGGCTTGTAAGACGTTCGGCAATCTGTTCTCTGGAAGAAGGATTGAAAGGGATACTGTATACTCTTTCAATTGGGACTCCAGCTTTGTATCCTCTGACTTTGTTATCACGCTTTGGGACAAAGACTTCTACCTCTCTTTTAGGGGGAAAAATCTCCTGAAGTTCTGTCTTCAGGATATCTCTTCTTGACGCCAATTGTGCATAAAGTTCTGTTGCTTTTTTAACGTCAAACAAAACTCCAGCTTGTTCTTGTTTAAAGATGACCTCTTGGAATTCATGCTCAAGACTTAAAGCCTCTGGAGAATAGTTTTGCTTGAGGATATGATCATAAAGCTTTCCAAGCACGACCACATCTTGCATACAGTAGTCTTCCATTTCCTGTGACCAATGATCCCAAGCGTTCTCTGTAACTTCCGCATAGTCATCCTTGTATTCTCCAAGACGATAGCCCCACGCTTTGAGGGAGTGTCTACCTATGAGTTTCTTTGGGAATTCCACCGGGAGTTTCTTTGAACGTATCCTTGCAAAGTCATCGTTCGCTACGTCTGTCCAGATGAGACGAGTGGCTACAAGAGTGTCAAAGCAACGGGGTAACATTTGTGCAGGATGAAGTTTATGGAGAACAGGAACGTCAAAACAAAGACCATTGTGGGCAACTATGATTGGATAGTTGTAAGCCCAATCGAAGAAGTCATCGAAGTTTCCTTCTTGACTATTCCACACCCATTTCTCTTTGGTCTGATAATCCATTGCACATATACAATGGATCTTTGTCGTGTTCTCCAATAGACCATCAGTCTCAATGTCAAAAAGAAGGGCTGGAGTTTCCGCAGTTGGAATCCAGCCCCAATGGTTTTCAAAAAGTTCTCGATTAGGGAACATTATTAGAAGCCTCAACTTCTTGTATTCGCTGTCCTATCCAGCGCATTACAGGTACTGCCATTGAATTACCTAACGCTTTGTAGCGTACACTATCAGGGGGATGGTCTTTTCCTTTGTAAGGGATGTCAGTCCATTCATCAGGAAATCCTTGGAGACGCTCACATTCTAGAGGTGTAAGCCTTCTCACACCTTCCTTTAAATAAGGAGGGCGTTGGGTAACCAACGCCTCAGTTTCCACTCTGGAATTCCCTGTCCTTGAATATGGCGGCCCTGAAGATGTCATAGCTGGAGCAACAGAAGCGCACACTACTGCGTGTCTATCTGTTGTGTCTAAAGTAAAGCTGACATCCTCTTTAACACCTATCCCGTTTGGGCCATTATGCAGTTCCATTCCTATCATATTCCCTTGGAGACAAAAGCAACGCCTTACAAAAATTTGCTGGTCTTGTGTTGCCGCCAAAGTGAAAGCTTTCTCTTCGCTACCCAAGTATCCTTTACCCCCCCGTCACAACCTTGACGGATCTTGAACGATAAAGTTCTCAGTTTCAAAGTCATATCGTTCGTTCCTTGAAGTCAGACATTTTGCGACTGACTGACTGACGCTAGAGCTTGCATGAGTTCCTCTGGAAGTTGCTTTCCTCTTTTCGCAACCCTTCTTAGAATCCCCGCACAGGCTTTCGGGGTCAAAAAGTACTTTGACGGGACATCTCCAGTCTCTAAGATGTCCGACAGTAAAGACTCTCCTGCGACGTTGCGGGACTCCGAAGAACTCAGCATTAAGAGTTGTCCATGCGACATGATACCCGCATTCTTCCCATCCTTTGAGAATGAGCCTGAAGTCTTCTCCTTTAGAAGATGATAGCATTCCTGGTACGTTTTCAAAAACAAACCACTTTGGCGTAACTTCTCTAAGAATTCTGAAAAACTGAGTGACGAGTCCACTAGCCCCTGCCATACCATTTCTTTCTCCTGCGATGGAGAAGCTTTGGCAGGGGCTACCACCGACAATAAGGTCAACCTTTCCACGATAAGGACTCCAATCTACGTTGCGTATGTCCCCAAGGTTAGGGACATCTGGATAATAATGTTTGAGAATGGCACAAGGAAACGGGTCAATTTCACTAAAAGCAAGCGGCGTCCAGCCAAGGTTTCTCCATGCCACAGACGCCGCCTCTATACCTGAGAAGATAGAAATGTATTTCATGGTTCAGAAGATTTCCTCTTCATCTGTTTTCTGAGTTTCTTCATCGTCCTTTTCAAAAGGTGAGTATGGCGTGAGCCTCCCAGTCTCAGTGTCATAGGTAGCCGCTCCAGCCTCACCAACAACTCCGTAAGGTCGGTTCTTAAGGATACGAATGTGAGATACGTTCGCTTCTTTCTCATTCTCATTTTGCTGGTCTCTCTCTAATGCTATGACCACATCACTCAATTGCTCAAGTGATCCAGAGCCTCTCAAGTCTGTCAATGATACTTGTCTACCTTCACCATAAGACTTGCCTTTATCTGGTCTTTTGAGATGAACTACCGCCAAGACCATCACCCCAGTCTCTTCAACAAGAGACCGAAGCTTTGTCATAAGGATATCAATGGTCTTACGCTCATCACTCCCTAAATCATCCAGACCTGAGACGATGATTGAGATGTGATCTATCACAATGACATCACAGCCAAGACCAGTAATCATGTATCGTATCTTAGCGAGCAGACCATCAATGTTTGTTGACCCAAAGTGATCGTATATCCACCACTTACCATCTCCCATGACGGCGTCAAAAGCTTTCCTCATATCCTCTTGAGATACGGATGAGTATCCTTGAGGTGTCCATATAGGTTTGTTCAGGTAGATTCCAAGGTAACGTCTGGCATTCCTCACAGGACTCTCTTCCAAAGACATGATGCCAAGAGAGAGTCCGTGTTTCATCTTCAAGTGATAGGCTATCTCGTTGACGATGGTACTCTTACCTATGCCAGACCCCGCAGTGAAGAGATACAATTCACCTTTCCTGAATCCCTTCAGCTTATCATTAAGGATAGAGTAAGGAATGTCATAACCCTGCTTTGGCGGTTTGATGAGTTCTTCCCACAGTTCCTTACCAGACCTTATCCCGTCTGGTCTCCACGGTTGTGCATTCCATATAGCGGTGATGACAGCCTCTCCCCTCTTCGCCATGAGACATTCATTGGCGTCTTTCATAGGGAGATGTGCGATGTATGCCTTACCTATTGGAAGGATTTGAGACACCGCTTGTGCCGCTTCTTGACCGGGTTCATCTTCATCAAACATCAAGACCACTTCTTCAAAACCACAAACCCATTCAAGGTTATCGGTAATGGACTTGACCGCAGACTTAGCACCATTGGGTAAGGATACGACAGGCCACTTGTTCCCTTCTATCTGAGAAACGGATAGGCAGTCTATCTCGCCTTCCGTGATGACCACCTTCTTACCGCCTGTTCTCCAAAGACGTTGACCAAAGAGTTGGACTTCCCTGCTCTGACCAAGCCAACGAAACTCTTTACCTTCAAACCTCAAATGCTGACCAACTAGATCACCATTCTTGTCATAGTAAGGAGCAACATGACACGTCTTATCACCCATCTTTGAGATGCCATAGCCATATAGCTGTGCGGTCTCTTGACTAATGCCTCTAGCTTTGAGTGGTCGATAGTCAATGTCGAGGAGATTGGCTGGCTTTGGCTTGTGTATAGGTGTAACTTCTTCACCATCACCTTTTTCAAGGTAACCACAAGCAAAGCAGTAAGCATGACCATCACTGTATCTTGCAAGGTTGTTTCCACTCCTGTCTCCACCATGCTTTCTGCATTCAGGACAGGGTTCTTTACGAATCAATACGGATGATTGAGTCTCCTGCGAAGACATCGTAGAAAGCCTTCCTTTGTTCCTTTGAAGGTTTGTGTCTTTTCCATGATGGAGGCATTGTACCTATCGACCAAGGAATGTTGTGCTTGTCACACCACTGACCATAAGTGAGAGACTTGGTGATATGATCATCCTTATAGAAGACCATCCTGATATCTATTCCAGGATGTTGTTCAAGGACTAAGAGAATCTTATCCCTGTCTTCCTTACTGAAGTAGCCTTTAGCTTCAAGGAAAAAGCATTGTTCAGTAAATATGAAGTCAGGCTTATATTTGCAGATATGCCTGACTTCATACGGGATATTTGTGGTCTCATATTCCCACTTAACATCTTCAGGAAATGAATCGCTCAAGTCTTTTTCAAACTGTGATCTATATCCTGTCTCTCTTCTGGTCTTGTTCCATGAACGATGAAGTTCTGCTTTAGAACGGGATATCATTATCTTCATCTTCCTTATCATGAGACGCTACGTCTTCATTTACATCACTTACATAGCCGTCTTCATCCACCTCAAACCCATAAGACTCAGCAGTCCTCTCACCACCCTTGACCATCTTGGCAACCTGAATGGCGTTGATATACATCGTAAGACCACCCATGCCCTGACCTTCCACAAAGTAGGGATTGGCGCAGAACGAGACCCGTATTTCAGAGCCATTACCAATCTCGTCTTTGAGTTTGACAGGCTGGTTCATGGAATCAAACACGGGGATATGACGCTCAATCTTCTTCCCGGTATTCTTATCTTCAAACTTGTAATTGCATTTGAAGTTCCACTTGTAATTCCCGGTAGGGTTATCATCCTTATCATATTCAGGAGAGCAGACATCATTGAACGAAAGCTTACCTATCTTTTCCCTAGTCGAACGCTTGAGGCTATTGAACTTCTCTTCAGCGAATTCCCTAGCCTTGTCTATTTCGTCACTGAGCTTGTCCCTAAGCCTCATGCTCTGGGCATCATCAAGAATGAGAGTAACTCTATATGCCCCTTCAGGATTGGGGTATTTTTCGTTACCAAAATCAGGGTCTTTAATATGTGCAAAGAGAGCAGTTCCCTTAGGGGTCAAGTACATGATTCGTTTCGTTTTAGTAGCCATAAAGATTTCCTTTTACTAAGCGTTAAAGATTTCCTTTGTGATGAATTCCTGACAAGCCCTGAACTGAGGTAAACGATCTATCCCATCTGTCATAGCGTTCTTTGAATAGACCACCATGTCTGGTATGGAGATGTTGACCACTTCCGAAAGGAGAACGAAAGCTGATGTTAGACCAGCCAACATAGATCCTTTGTGAGGGCAGTCTTGAATTGCGTTAATGACACTCATACATACTTTTGCGGTTTCTTTGGATGGAGCATTTCCCATAAGGTCGCGGAGAGATGATAGTGAGACGGGGATGGTAGATGTCATGTGATGTTTAGGACTCCTTAAGGTTAGGGTTAAGATTGATGATAATGAAGGTTGAGTATCTCTAACCAACATTTATCGTTACCCTGATAATGTTGGTTAAGAAGCTTAGAGATTGATTAATTGATCCTTGTTGGGAAGACTAATTGTATCTTTGATGATGGGTTATAGTATGGAGACAAAGCTACATTAAAGGTATCCTAAGATAGCTTAAACTCCCTATGAACATCTGTCTAAACCATAATGAATCTTCAATCATACCTTATTAGATATTCTATGGGGAAGTATCCCCCTAGACCCCCTCTTTTTTCTTTCTTATTTAAAATGATATAAATTAAGGAAAGTATAATAAGCTTTAGGTCTATCTCAAAGAAATATTATCGATCTTCTTTAAGACCTCTTTGAAAGCCTCTTTAAGTTTTATGAATATGGGATATTGACGGGGGAGAAAAAGAAGCCCCCCTACCCCCCACGAAATCACACTTTTTCAAGGAAAAAACCATCACACAATGTCACTTTTTCAAGGGAATTTGTGATATGTTTTTACACCTTTTCAAGAAGATGTGGTCTCATGTTTGATAGTGAAGTTCTTACCCCCATTCAACATCATTACATCACGGAATTGTGATTTTGACGTGGAGTAAAAAGAAGCCCCTCAGAAGAAAAAGAGAATCATTGTTTTGATTTACTTCCCCCAATGGCAAGGGAATAAAATTTGTGGTCTAGCCAAGGTTGTGTCTCAGCCAGACCTAAAGAAGGCTTTGACATGACATCAATCCTCTACACAACAGGGCATTGAGCAGTGGTCAAAGCACGATAAGTGCAAAAGAAAGACGGGGAGTGAGGAGAGAAAAGGAGACAATCATGATGGCAAAGGAAGGTAAGGTAAGCCATGACTCCCCGTCTTGATTTGAGGAGAACACCTACCAAAGTATGCACAGATTTCAGGTCTGCCAATAAGGTAGGCGTTCTCTCCTATTAATGTCTACCAAAATTAAACTTGTTGAAATCATGAGAAAAAATAAAGGCTGTCTTTGACAGCCTTTACTTCCAACTTTCCAAACTCTGGTCGAGGCGGTAACTCTTCAGTCTGAAGCTTTGGATATCTCATTAATAATCCGTCTTCAAACTCTTTGAGTAGGTCTTTTCCATCGAACATCTCAACGAATGTTTCCCTCAAGACCCTAGCTAAGACAGGAGCGTCTGCGGCATGAGTACCATAGCTGTCGTGGATCATGGCGAATGAATGAATGCTATGGTCATTGGCACATTTAGAGACTGTCTTCATGAGACCAGAAGCATCAAGACTATGAATGAAGTTAGGTGAGATGGAGTTACGTTGCTTGACCTTATCAAGACCAATCGGCTCATCATAACTAATTATTCTTGTGACTTTATCACCTAGTAAAGTGTTAATCACGAATGGCTTGAAGTCATGATATTCCTGCTTGATAGGAAGACCACAAGGAGTTGTCCACCATACCGCTTCATTCAATTTGTTGGTCAGACCAACCATCTTCTGTAGATAGTCCATAGCCTGTCTGGCTTTGACTACAGTCTCTGATATTGAATCCCAAATATAGTGTGCAAGAACTATTGAGAGACGTCTGAATTCTTTTTGTGCAAGCTTTGCGTCTTCGGCATTGAGATGTGTCTTGCCAGGGAATCCAAAGTCAATGTTTGTCTGCTTCTTCATCCAGATTCTTGTGTATTCTATGCATGAGTTGAACGTAGCACCATAAGGCAGGGTCATGACTTGACGTTTAGTTGTACTACGATCAATAAGCATCATTGCTAAAATTTTTGCGTCATCATCATTTTTTTCAGCTAGCTTTTTGATGACTCGTTCAGCAACAACACCATAGATATCATGGTATTCAGGAGCAGGAACGAGGTTCGTTGCATATCCACCGATTTCATCTCTTAGCATGAGCGAGAATAGTTGGAGACCATTGCACGTTCCATCCATTGCAACAGGGAGAGAGGACTTGTAAGCAAGACCTTCACGCACATATCCAGCCCACTCATAGCATGACGCTAAGAAGCAGAACGGCTCATCAGCATCCATCCAACCAGTCTCTGAGAATGGATCTTCAGCACAGGCAAGGATGAAGTTTTGATTAGTCTTTACCCATTCATAGCGTTGCTTCAGAGTAAGCTTTGAGTTGCCATAGCAATTAGCAACATGAATTGCTAACCACTTGACTGCCTCTTCAGTACGGAGAGGCTTGGCGTCTGCGAACTTGAGCAGGGCTTTGGCGAGGTCTGTTCCCTGAGGTGTCAGGAATGAAGGGATAGTGTATAAACGCCCTCTGAAATCCAACTGATAAGGGAAGTAGAAGCGTTTATACATCCTTAATGGAGAGGCTATAGCAAGGGTAGCTATAATTCCTCTCTTCTGCCCGTCAACTTCTGCTACAGTGTCCCGTACACCATGTGTTGCGACTTTCCATGCCTTGAACTTATCAACGATTTCTTTTTCCTCGCTTGTCAGTGAGTGATAAGCATGGTCTTCCTCTTTTGTGGGTGCTATGGTGTCGTTGAGGGTACGTTTCAGTTCCTTGTATTTGAGGATGGCAGGATGGTCGAAGCATTCATGCCTTTGACCTTTGCCATTCATGTACGCTGAACATTCCCTTGTTATGTCCTTCCCACAGAACGGACATGGCGGCATTGAGATGAGGTCTGAGGTTGGAAGACCAGCCTTGCCACCGCCATTAGACCAGATTTCAGTAGCTACCTTGTAGATGTCCTGATTGATAGTCCATGCTGTGTTTTGAAGGGCGTTGATTGCCTGTTTTATATCCTCAAGTTTACCATTGCAAAAAAGACTATCCACATCATGTAGATAGCCTTTGTCACGCACTTTGAGAAGCTTTAGTCTTAGGTCTGGGTGTTGAAAGTAGTAAGCCCCATCCGAGATTGATGACCAAGGTTTAGGCGGGATGATTGTAGGGTAGTAATCAGGTGAAATTATCGCTGAATATTCAATATAATTGTTCACCCATGAACATACTTCTTTTGATGGCTTTACCAGATAATAGTCGGAGTGTTTCTTATACGTTAAACAGTTAAGACGCTCCATGACAATATCAAATAAGCCTGTGGTTTGACTTATTATTTCAATTAGACGGATACCTAATTGTATCCTATCATTCTTTGCCCAAACTTCAAAGTTTGCCAATTTAGATTTTGAAAAGGCAACATTCAATACTGTTGAAACGTATTTTCTTGATTGACTGTTATGCAGATAATGATTGGTCAAAGACCATCGTTCAGTATCTTGTTCTTTGAGGCTATGTAGTTTACGTTCAAACATTATTTCATTGCCAACAGCCAACGCAATGCCTTGAAGAATGGGCTTATCATTTGACATCGCATCAATCAGCTTTCGTAAGGCAAGGAATGCTACAGTTCCTGTGTCCATTCCTTCAAGTAGTTTGGCTGCTGTCTGACGTCTTCCTCTGCCACCACTCAGTGCCTTGGCAAGGTAGGCGTCAATGCCTTTCTGGATCTTGTCCACGTTCTTTTTGATGATGGCAAGACCATAATTTGTTGTGCCTTCACTGTGGGCTTTCTTGAGGTTGTCAACGGCACGTTGATAGCGGTCTTTTCCACGTTTGAACATCTTCATTTCCCATTCTTTTTCCGCTTCAAAATCCTGCTCAGTGATGAGGCTTTGGAGATGTTCAGTATACGCTTCAGCTAATGGATAAGAAGTCATAGCGTCTCCTTGTTTTGATTAAAAAGAAAGGGCGTCATCAGTATTGAAACCGATGACGCCACTGTGGCACAGGAGAAATTAAGGTTGCAGATTGCTAAAATTCACTGCAATCTTATGAAAATGTGCCTTGTAACTATTTGAATTGTTTACTTAAAAATTCTGTTTTTACATCATATATGCAATATCATCTAGGCATTGCAAAAGTAAAAGATTAAGTAAACAAATTCAAATAGTTATTATATGGTTGCTGAAATGATATCTGAATGTTATTGCATCAATCATTTCAGCAACCAGACACAACTTGTGAACATTAGCTAATCAAACAGTTCCGAAATTTGCATTAAATCGCTCTTTCGGAAGTGAGTGTAACGCATTGTTGTTTGAATGTTTGAGTGACCTAACCACTCTTTAATAAGGTTAAGGGATACGTTCTTTGCCGCAAGCCTTGAAGCACAAGTATGACGTAGGCAATAAGGTATGAACTGCTCATCATTTTGCAGTCCCATTTCAGTTTTTGCCTTAGACCATGCACGTTCTAGTTTCATGTTGTTCCAGCCAGGAAACAAGACGCCACTAGGATGTGTTGAGATTGCATGGTCAAGGATTGAACGAATCTGCTTGACGATGGGAATTGTCCTTGACTTGCCAGTTTTAGTTTCCCAAAAAGTCACTGTATGGAGCGTCTGGTCAACGTCTCTTGCCTCAAGACGCCACAGTTCCCCTGCCCTACATCCTGTGTAAAGTAAGACCTTAACGAGTTCCCAACATTCTGGAGTTAGGAGTCTTTCAAGCTGTCTTTCTTCCTCGTCTGACAAGACCCTGATTCGACCTTCCCGCTGTGTTTTGACTTTGATATGGGGCGGCTCAGTATCCAGCATTCCCCTTGACCTAGCCGTGGAGAGGATGTTTGATAAGACCATAAGCTTTCTATTGATTGTCCCAGTCTTGTTACCTTTGGCTATGAGATGGTCTTTCAAGGCATCAATAGCTTGATGATCGATAGCATCAAGCTTCATGTCTGCACCAAAGAATGACATGATGTCCCGTGCATTGACAGTGTGTGTCATGAGTGACCTTAACTCACGCCAGACGTGAGTTTGACAGTATTCAATAGCGGTCTTTAGAGTGACTGTTTCCTTGACATCTACGCTGCCAGTGATGGACTTTGCAAAGTCCTTATCGGTATCTAGACGCATTCTAAACAAGATCGCATCTTGAAGATTGTCAAAGGTTTTCGTGAAGCGTTGACCATTGATGGTCTTATCAATGATAAACTTGCCTGACTTGTGCAGTCTGATACCCTGCGGCAGGATTGACTTTGAGCTTGCCATGTTCACCTTCCTTTGTTTGACTTACTCTGCGCTTGAATTGGCGTAAGACAGGAATGTCTATGAACTCAAAAAAATCATCTTCAAAGACCGACTTAGTGTGTTGGTCTATGAATCGTTCAAGATTGAAGTTCATTGCTTCACCTTCCTTGTTAGATTGTTCCACAAATAAAAAGACCACCCGGAAAAGGATGGTCTTTCTAGTATAGAACAAACTAGGTTTTTACGCTTTTTGTTTTTGCCTTTGTGCCTGTTTTGCTTTCTCTTTATCTGCCTTTTTAGCGAGATAAAAGATGTATGCAAAGGCTAACACAGTGAACATGATAGACAAGTCAAAGAAAGCATTTAAATCTGCAACATCCGTCTTATGTGAGAACGGAAAACCGAATGGACGCAGGAAGTCCAAGAAGGAGAAAAAGGCGAGGTCTGGATTGACGCAATGATGGATAGGGAGCATTAGTATATCCTTTCGTTGTCTATTTGTTCGATTATCTTTTTCATTTCATCAGGGTCAGGTAGACATGAGTCATCGTTCTTGTGTATTTCATCATATGCCGTGATGAATTCAGGAACATATTCGCACAATTCATCACTATTAGACACATCATGTCCATTAACATTAATGCTAATATGGACTCTTGGAGTTACGCAATTATTACTGTTTATGTCTGATGGTTCACATACCTGACCATAAATGCCTTCGTTTGCGAGTCCTTTGTCTCTCCAGAAAAAGGCATTGCGTCCATACCATCGAAGCATTGCAGTTGCGATAATGGCCTTAAAAGGTGTCATGTCGTTAGGATATTCTGCGTTCCATTCATGATTCATACGGGATATTATTGTGTCCATGCGTGGGCGATAAGTCTTGTCTATGTCTGAGCCATCCCAATCCCTTCCCGTCATGGTGATTATAATCTTGTGTGTCATGATAAACCTTCCTTGTTTGAATTGTTTATGGAATCGAAAAAGGGAGCATATGGATCGGTATGCTCCCTTTTTGGCTATCTGTAAACAATCGTATTTTTAGAATTCCTATTGATTATAAAACGTCCATTCTCTTGACCATCCGTCTTTTGTATAATCAAAAGAGCAGATTATTTTTTTGTCTTTATCGTTGTTTTTGTATCCATAGATGTAAATTTTATCGGCATAGATTAGGCGTGCAATATTTGTTGCACGTTGTTTTATGATACTTGTAGACGTTCCTTTTTTAGCATAGTAGATAGCAAGAGCATGATTATTGCTATCTGTAAAATGAACTTGATAACGATAAGTGTTTGTCATGATAGTACCTTCCTTGTGTTTAGTGATCGTTCTTTTCAATAATGCATTGAATCAATGCACAGATACCAAAGAAGACAGCAATGGCTATAACAAGATAGTCTTGCTGCATTTGTAACTCATGTATAGTTGGAAAAAGCTGCATTGAGTACCTACCTTTTGTATTTTAGTTGCTAGATAATAGTAATAAGCTCTGTCCACTTTTCACCTATTGAAAACTTAGAACAAACAGCTTGCTTATAATCGCTATAGCAACACGCAAGGAAGTTATCATAAATCCTTGCATACATCCTTTCACCTTCCCACAAATGACGCTTCATCGCTTTTGTTGCCAGTATCTTTGCCTGATGTAATGTGTCCGCAATAAGCGAAAATGATACGCCAGTTTCCTTGTCCGTTAGCTGGATATAATAAGTTGCCATAAGTACCTTCCTTTGTTTTAGTTTGTTTATGGGATGAATAAAGGGAAGGTTTAGACTTCCCTTTACCGACCGATAAACAAATAAAGCTGTCTTTATTTAGTGCTGCACAAAAAGCACATACGGAGAGCTTAAGCAGACATTACAAGTCTTCCCACAGTGTGGCATTGCGTCTTCAGACATTCCTTTGCGATACGGGCAAATAGGGGCATTTAATTCCCTTGCCTTTATTGTTATGTAGTTTTCAAGTCCATAGTTTTTAGTCCCATCGGGCAGGACAGACTTAACAACATTGACATTGTTTAGTGATTCAAAAGCGGAAAAATCAAGTATGTGATCTACCTTTGTATAGGAATAAAATCTTTTCTTTGGAAACATTGACGCAATTTCAGTCCACATATCAAGATAAGTTTGACTGATGAAGTCACCACTTGAATGGATCCGTATAACCTTTTTAGTTGTGCGGTTTAACTGCGTGACAATGATATCTTTCAACGTAGGTATATCATACTTTGCAAGATAGGTATTTACAGATCTTTTGAGTAAAGTATCTATGTATTGACGTTGACTCTTTAATGCATAACAAGTGCCTTTGCAGGATGAGCAATTCATGCATGTTACAATTGCAAGTAAGTCAAATATGAGTATTGACTTATCCAGTTTTGAGTTGCCTCCAGTTAAAGGACGGGAAATATAACAATCGTACTTCTTGAGATAAATTGTCTTTTGTGAAGTCTTTTGTCTGTTGCTTTCCATGTAAAAAGTCATACGGGAATTTAGAGACATTTTTGATACTGCTTTAACAGCTGTTATGTTAGGATTGCGTGACATAGTAAACCTTCCTTTGTTTGTGGTTGTGGTTGTTTTATTCCAAAAATAAAAAGGACAAGTTATGTATTGAAAACTTGTCCTTTCAATTAAAGAATAAAGTGAAATTGTATTTTACTTGTAATCTATCCAGTAGCCATTACCAAAACTGAAAAGCGCCTTATTACGTTCCATTCTATTTTCATCAATTGCATTTATAAGAATGGAATAAGCTTTTTTGTCATAAGCTGAACGAAGGCAATAAGCTTTTGTTTCAGTAATGCGGAATTCACGAATAAAATAATCGCATATCAAGTTGCCAGCATTATCTGAAAAATAAAGGTGATAAGTGGTGAGCTTCATAGTGTTACCTTCCTTTTGTGTTGTGTTAGATCTGTGCAATTGCAAGCCTGTTAACAGTGTTTATAAAAGCGTTAACTAAGTCTGTTATTGCTTCATAAGCTTGAGGATAAGAACTGCAATTTTCCCATATTGCCTTTGCTTTGTTATCGTATTCAGCAAGTAGTTCATTACTTGCAACATAATTACCAAAGCAGCGATAACCACATATTAATGCTGTGTGATCAAAAATATAAATGTCTGCATTCCATCCATACTTGCCACTTGTATGCGCAACAGGATGGATAAAGCGTAAGAGATTTTGCAGCCGTCCATAGCCACAATTGATTGTCATGTAATTTGCCATAACGTCACGCTTTGTTGTGTGAAGAGACATAAGATACCTTCCTTTTGTTAGATTGTTTGTTTGTTTGTTTGTTTCCTTGTTAGGATGAATAAAGATTACCTTATTCATCCTATAAGAAAACAAGCTGTCACCTTGTTTTGCCTTCATTATCATTTGATAAGAGGAAGGTCTTTTTCCTGTCTCTTGTCCGGTTCACAAGCTTACCTGATATGTGGGCAAGGCGATTTTCTAAAGCTAGCTTTATACTAGGCTTAAAAAAATTATGTCAATGAACTTTGCAAGCTATTCGGTGTTCCTCATCGCTTGCAAGTCCTGTTTATAAAACTAGCTTTAGTTTGTCAAGAAAAAATTTTAAAAAAATCGAAAAAAGTTTAAAATTTTTCTTAACGTCTTGAATTCATTTTATCATTTTCAAATAAAATTTTGACTATATCCTCTGATAAAAGACGATAAACACCTATTTTATAGGATATAAGCTTGCCCGCTTTGATCTGCTGTGATAGCCAAGAAGAATTACTATAGCCTAAAAATTTGCTAGCTTCTATTAATGTATAATACCCTGGTAGGCTGTTTCCATCTTGTTCACTTCTTTTTTTCCATAAAGGCTTAACATATTCCATTGAATAACTCCACATTGAATAGATGATTACTACACTAAATAAAAACCAATCGATAAAGTATAAACAAGAGCATAAATGTTAACAAAGCGTTAACAAGTTGACCTGGCTATTCTTTATCTTATCCCTTCCCTTTTTGATCATTCTCTGCTCTATTCTGCATATCTTTCATTATACATGCATAAGCAAGCTTGCCATATCGCATACTTATGAAAGGAAGGTCATCAAAAAGGTCACGCCGCCCACATCCTTCATATATGGGCAAGCCTCCACACACCCACACACGTCCACAACATCCCCACACGCCGCCAGCGATCCAGCCCACGGGGGACAAGCGTGTTCAGACCAAAGCGGTTGAGACCTCAAATTTTTCACCATTTTTCAGTCCCCTTAAAGTTCCTTTAAAGTTTCCTTAAAGTCTACTTTAAAGTCTACTCTCCCTTAACTTCCCTTCCTTTAACCATACTTAAAACTTTCCCAACTAACTTGCAAACTTTCCACTAAACTTGCCAAACTCTCACCAACAATCAAACCAAAGTAGGTGAGGGCAACCACACCCCCACCTACACACATCTCTCACGCAAGGAAGGTAGAGCATGAGAGATACCTTTAACTATCTTTAATCACCTTTAACGTCAATCCTAAAATCTCGCTAACAATCCACCACACCTTCCTCTCCCCTCACTTTCAAACAAACTCCTAGTCTTCTTCACAGGATTCACAAACGTATCAAACCCAAACAGCATTCTCTTGCTTTCATCCTCATTATCGACATTATATCCCTCACAGACCGCCAACCTTACAGTCTTCTGCAAGGTATCTCCAGACCACACCTTTAGTTCCTTATCAATCAACTCTTCCTGCCTTTGACGCATCCTAACTTCAGCGTCTAAGGACATGACCTCGACCCAATAAGCAACTGCCATCGACAGGCAATCAAGTCTGTCATCGTGCGCTAAAGACCCTCTATCTCTTGTTATGCGAGACATCTGGTAAAAGAGTTGATACTTCAAGGCTTGTTCAGGCGGTAGGTCTTTAGTGCTGTGATAGTCCCACTCAACGACCTTCTTATCGATCACAAGACGATGCTGATTCATGACTGGTTCAAGGGTGTCAATGATCCTCATCTCTTTCTGTCGTGAGTGTTTAACTTCCTCTATCGAGCATTTGTATCCAATCTTAGCAAACCAAGGTTGAAGTAATTTGGTGAACATTCCATCACCATAGTTTGCTTCAATGACCACATAATTCACTTTCTGGTCTCTAGCGAGTTCTGCCAAGGATTGTAAAGTGAAGTCTGAATAGCCGTCTCTAAAAGCCCTGACCGCCGTCACATAAAGATATCCATTAAGCATCTTTATCACGACCGCAGCAGTCTCGTCACTTCCCCTACCACTTGGGTCAATCGCCATTACAGTTCCCTTATACGGGATCCAGTCTCCCTTAGTGAACACAGGAGGATGGTAATGGTCTCCATTAAGACCAACACAAGGTAAGTCATCAATTCGCCCTGTCGTTCCCCAAACAGGCTGTTCAGGAGCGTTTTCAGGATCTATACCCATGACTATCAAATCACTCAACTTCAATGGATATCTATCCTGATCACTCAGCCGTGTATCCAACATGAACTGAAGCTGAAATCCAGACCGACCATAACTCAGTTCACGTTCTGCCAAGTCCTCATCATTAAACCTGTCAGGGTCTGTAGAAAGACCTATACATGAAGATCCTAGCTTCTCCATTTGATCTAGGATAAATGGGCTTAATGCGTCTCCATAGTTCTTTCTCTGGTTCACGTCAGGAAATCTAGCGGGCCATATCCTTACCTCATAACCTCGGTCTGGAAGTTGGTTATAAAGGCTCTGTTCGGTCTGTGGAGTTCCTAAGAACGTGATTATGCCATTAGGTTTAAGGATGGCGTCATATTCCTTCACTGCCTCTGAAAGCTTATCTCTCATGGTCTGTGTAAAGGAATTGTTCATGACCTCAACGTCATCACTAATTATCTCATCAGCACGACTTCCCGTTATCTGGCTATAGATACCTTTAGAGACCACACTGGGAGCATGGTCAGCCTTACAAGGAGCCACATCGAAACTCAGCTTGGAACACCTTTGGTCTGGTCTAGGTATCAAGCACTGTAGTATAGGCATCTCGCTAATGAGCCTAAGACAGAAGGTCGTGAAGTTATCGGCTCTGTCCTTAGACGCCGACAAGACCATAAATTTCCGATTAGGATTACACCTTAACTTCCAAACAACATAAGCCGCCGCTATCCAACTCTTACCGACTCCACGAAAAGCCTCTATGACCTTTCGTCTAGACCCATATTGAAAATACTGGGCAATGGAGTTTTGGACAGGCGTAGGAGGAGGTAAACCAAGGGACTTCCAAGTGAGGTAAAGAAACACTCGGAAGTCCCTAAGTTTGTCGGGTATAGGTGTAAATCCTTTCTCTAGTGTGATTGGATTCATATATTACTAAACCTTATTGAGTCCTCAATACGACATCTTGAGTTCCCATTGGGTCATATCCATCATCCAAAGGGAACGAAGGAAGAGCGTCTACCAGTTCTTTCATGTCATCGTTCTGAGTCCCTATGCAATTTATTCCATTGTCTTTAAGGAACTTGACCGCAACTGAAAGGTCTGCTGAAGACGCTTCTCCACTCTTTATCTTATCTATAAGTGATGTAGCGATAAGGGCATGAAGGTCTGACAAGATTTCTTCAGACGCCCTTTTACCTTCTTTTCCCATCACTTTTCTCCTTCTTTAGGAATACCATATTCATCAAGGAACTTAGGCACGGAGAAAACAGGACAGGCTTTGTTAGCAAATTCCTTATGACCATATATCGTAGCCTTAGGGAATCTCATGCGAAGGAACTTAACGAGAAGGGCAAGGCTGTCGAACTGCTCTTTGGTGAAATAAGGGTCTTCTCCATTAGGCCCACCACCGACCATACAGATGCCTATTGAACTGGCATTATGATTGGTACAGTGTGCTCCAACTTCGTTCAAGTCTCGTCCGGGTTCAATAAGACCATTCCTACGGATGACATAATGATATCCTATGTCTCTCCATCCATTTCCTTTGACGTGCCACTGACGAATCTCTTTAGCTCCGATATCCTGCTTAGACCAAGTGGCAGAGCAATGAAGAATGATTTCTTTGATGAGTCTCATGGTCACTCACCTCTTAGGCCGCTCCACCACTAGAGGTAGCCGCCGCAATGGCAGACGTAACGAATTCATTCACAACACCACCAGAAGCCACAGAATCACTAATGGCAGAGGTAACATAAGTATTCACGACACCACCAGAGGCAACACTTGCAGAGACCCCACCATTGACGGCAGAGGTAACATAGGTGCTGGTCACATATCCACCAGAAGCTATAGCCGCAGAGCAAGCGGAAGTAACATCAGCAGCAGAAGCAAAAAGGGTCTCAGGGGTAGTCTCAGTAAGGGTAGCCGTACCACCGCTCTGGGTGAGGCTAAAGGTTCGGTCATAAAAGATATAAGGCATTATAATGCTCCTTTTATTTATCTTTAAGTTTATAGTAGAGTCCTATAAGGTCTGAGCATACCTTAACTATATCATCCTTACTAAATGTATTAGTAAAATACATCTTCATAAGTATGATTTTAGTCTCTGCATACATAGCCTCAGGACTGTCTTCATTCTTCTCTATGCGAGTCTTAATTTCCTTCAGTAGATCTGCTCGTTCCATTTAACTCATCCACCTTCAGAAGCTTATCATTGCTTACATCTACGTTGCCATAGGAAACGTCACTACCTTTTATATGGCATATTGCATTAAGCTTAGAGACCCTTGCATTGACCACAGGAGCGGCATAGACATTAGCTTTAAGCCATTCCTTATCGCTGATCATTTGAGGCGTGAAGGTAGGAACAAAGACCGGGCTAAACCACTGGTAAAGAATCCTTGAAGGTTGCTCAGTCTCTACTCTAGGCTGGCGTACACCTTCGACCACATAGACATAAAGTTTGGTCTTCAGGTTAGGAAATTCATGATTCCAGAAATCCACGATCTGCAAGGTTTTAGGGTCTGGGATATCTATGGTCGAATCAAGACTGGACTTGACGAGAGACCATTTGGTATTGGTCTCATCGGTAAATTCTTGAACAGGAGTGAAGCCTTCAATTTGATTGAGGCTTAGAGTGTTCTTTATAGCTGTGCTAGGAGATGTCATAAAAGGATTTGTCAGGAGACCATTAGTAGCTGACGCATAATTGAACATAGTATTATTCAACATTGTTCAGATGCCTCCAAAGGTATAAACAGGCAGACGCTAAATGGACGAGTTCACGACTGCGGTCTTCCACCGAAAGACCTTTTGCTTCGGTCTGCTTGAATTCCTCAAACTCCATTTCAATGATGCTCTTCATTCCATTTTCGGTCTTAGGGTATCTAGACCATGTCTCAGGAATATCTTTGAGAACTTCTCCGCTTTGTTCCATGAAAGCCCAATCATTCGGTTTAGGTTGTGCCACGAGAGTTACATCATCCTTTGAAGGAAAGAAAATCATTCGCATAAAGACTCCAACAATAAATTCAAAAAGAAGACCCTACCAATTAAGATAGGGTCTTCATTAAGATTAAGGAGATTCGTTCTAAGCTGTCGTTGCAGCTGGCTTAAGCTGGTCAATAAGGTAGGCTGTCTGCTGGGTCAACTGGTTGGTCAAGTTGATTTGAGCCACCAGAGCCGCATTCTGCGCCTGAGACTGAACAAGCTGGTCTCTTACTGCCTGTGCCTGAATATCACGCATCAAAGCCCGGTCTTCACAGTTCTCACGGAAAATCTGAGCAGAGAGTTCAGCGTGTTGATTCTGAAGCTGTGCGGCAAGTGCCTGTGCCTGAAGTCTGGATTCATAACCCTGAGTCGTGATATTGTTATTTATGCAGCAGAGTTTTTCGGAGAGATTAGCGTTGCTCTGAAGCTGGCTAATCGTCCCTTGATTGATAGCACCAGTGACATCGGCAGATGTGTTAGCCATCTGAAGTCCAAGCTGATTGGAAGATTGAAGCTGGCTGATCGTACCCTGATTAACTGCGTCTCCAACGTGTTCAACAGCATTGGCAAGACCGACATCAGCAACAGCATTACCACGACCATTTCCACCCCAGCCGCCCCATCCACCATTCCAGATAGAGCCAAGGACAAGACCACCAATGAAGCCAGCACCCATACCGCCAGCACCACCAAAACCATTGTTACCTTCAACGATTGTAGGAAGAGTCATTTCAGCCATAGTAAATACTCCTTTATATAGAGGTTAACATTATACAGACGCACCTATATCATTTGCTCCAAGGGCATAGACATATAAAGCTTTTCCAGCTTTAGACGCCCAAGGAGACTGAACATTTACTCCCAAGCATAGTCTTGGGATTCCACTAACAGGCATGATAAAAATAGCTTCAGGTTCACAAAACGCTACATCATTTTTATCAGTTAGTTCTTGATTTCGATTATATGCTTCTTGGAATCCAAGAGTTACATATTGATTAGCAGTAACTAGTTTTCCATCAAGTGTATAGCACCATATTGCCGCTGGCTGTGTTGTGTTTGTCTTGCTTGCAAGTATGTAGACATAGTAGCCATCGCAAGCCATGCACTGGAAGCCTTTTGCGCCGTTTGAATAAGATGATAAAGTTGGATAAACAGGGAAATCAGCAATGTAGTTTGAAGTATAGTTTCCAGCACCACCATCAACAAGTGTTTTAAGATTGAAGACACGAATGTGATAGTTACTGCTGGTGTCACGATATGTTACTAAAAGGTATCGTTGGTCATAAGATATTGTTGGTGCAAGTGAAAGGTTTCCACTAACATCAACAAGTTTATACTGTTGTATGTTACCAACATTATTACCAGCAGAGTAAGAAAAACGAAGTGCTGTGCCACCATCTTGTCCATATTTGTTTGAAGACCATAATCGAACATTATAGTTGTTTTTGACAAGCCCAGAAGTACTTGTATTCAGTGATGTGATGACTTCCACCGCAAGACCCTGATGACCTACGTTATCAAGTGTGAGCGAAGATATATCCTTTGTTGTCACTATGTCAGTTCCAGTAGTCAGTTCATGACGGGATATTGCGGCATATCGTGCTCCACTGTTTCCAGAGATGTAACCTTTTTCATGGAGCATGAATAGAAGTCTGTTAACAGGATCATATGTGACTGATTGAACAACAGCACGACTATTATCACCAGTGCCTCTTTGGTCACTCCTAACAACTAGTTTTGCTTTTGCTACTCCTGCATGAATATTGAATGGAGCGTGCCCACCAGCGATATTTTTTGTGGAATAAGTACTAACAATATTGTTACCATTAGCATCATTAGTTGCTTTAGTAGCAGTAGCGGCATTTCCATTTATACTTCCTGCAATAGTGGAAGAGAATGTTTTAGTCCCTGCTATTGTTTGGTTTCCTGTGATATTAACAACATCAGTTTTCTTTGCATAGGTATTTACAATATTGTTACCACTGCCATCTTGCGTTGCTTTAGTGGCTGTTGTAGCAGAATTAGCACTCCCATTGATGTTCCCTGAAATTGTAGATGTAAATGTCTTTGTGCCATTAATAGTTTCGTTACCAGACTTACTAACGACTGTTGACTTGACTGCATAGGTATTTACAATATTGTTTCCATTTCCGTCTTGAGTTGCCTTTGTAGCAGTAGCGGCATTTCCATTGATGCTTCCAGAAATCGTAGAGATGAACGTCTTTGTGCCACCTATGCTTTCATTACCAGAGTTATGGACAACAGTTGAATCATCAGCAAAAGAATTAATATTCTTTACTGTTGATACCACGCCAGTGCCACTGAATGAAACGCCTCCCATCGTTATAAAATTACCAGTAATGCTGGAATTAATTTTATAAGTTCCTGATGGAATGAAGATGTTTTTTCCATTAGCTACTGTTACTGCCGCAAAGAAAGCTTCTGTATCATTGTTAGACCCATTACCAACAGCACCATAATCCTTGACATTTACGATATCTGCAAACCTGTCCCTGATATCTCGTTCTACTACGGATCCTGTTGACTTTGGAGTATATACAAGTGGTTTAGCCATTGTTAGACACTCCTTCTTGTTCTTCGCTTGCTGGAGATATCAGGCTTGCAAGGACAGCCTCCAGTTCCCCAAGTCTGCGCTCAAGTGAGGAAATCTTTTCATCTTTTGGGTCAATAACAGGCTCTTCATGTGCTGGCTCTGGCATTTCCATAAGTTCAAAATCGCCATTGCTATTTCTGGCAAACATAAGTCCATTTTCATTGGCAAATTTCGACATTGCCTGATAATCTTCCATCTTCCCGCCGTCTTTCCAAATATCGCCAAGTTTCATTGCTAATTCCTCGTATAAAGCAGTAAAACAGTTACTGTAAAAGTCTTTGAGGTTTGATTTGTGTTATGCACCCATACTTGGGTAGGTTGCCACCAAGAAGCAACAAGTATTCCTGTTGTGCCGTTTCCTCTGCCCCCTACTATTTGTTTCGCCGTATATCCAGCAATGGTAGGAGCGGTAATTGCATAAGATGTGCCACTATTAGCACCTAATGTTCTGCTTGTGCTATCGGTGTACTCCACAAGCTGAACACCAGGTTTGGCGGCTGTATTAATATTGCTCCCATCCCATGTAGCAGTGCCATTATTATCAAGCACTAAATCTTTCGCCCCAGTACCACTAGTATTTGTAGAACGTAGTATTATTCCACCAGCCCTGTTAAGCCATATCTGTGGCCCAGTATAAACTTGCGTTCCAGATGTTGCTTTTTCGCTGATTTGGAGGCGTGGGGTACTATCATCATCGTTGACTTGGCGTATCATTGCTGTCGCTGTATCATTATTTTCTGTGAAATATAAATTAGATAAATCAGATGTAGTTGACCTTTTAATAGCGATGGTTCCATCTAATGAAACAAGACCATCGGTGAAAGTCTTCGACCCGCTTATCGTCTGCGCTCCACTAGTCGTGACATAGCTGCTTGCCACCACCCCACCAAGGGAGGAAGCATTTGTGCAAGTGCCACTTATTCCACTTGTTACAGTCAATCCACCACTGATGGTTCCACCTGATGTATGGATCACACTGGAATCATTAGCAGGAGTATAACCAATGGCACTCATCACTGCATCACTTGTAATAACAGCCGCTAATTTACCACTGGAGTTGATGTTAATAGTTACTCCATCAGGCTGTAATGGTTCTGCGACAAGTGCAGACAGATTGGTATTAAGAAACTTAAAAGCAAGAATGTCACCAGCATTAGCATCAAATAAAAGCTTTATCTGATATGAAATAGTATCATCATTTCCTACTTCTTCATACTGATAATTCTTGTAGCAATCAGTTCCATTCCATCCTACAGCAAGTGTGTCAGTTCCTACAACGTAAGTCATGTAGTTGTTATTGCTATCTTTAGGAAGACTGATAATCGTATTTGCTAATATTGGAGAAGTAAGTTTGACAGTCATTGTTGTATAAGTGCCTGTCACCTGTTGCAAGATACCATCACCATAAGCTTCAAGCCTTGCCAATTGAACTCCACCTTCAGATGTAATGGCAGAGATAGTGGCAGAACCAGAAGATGCGATGGAGTTTAATGCACTGCTTTTAGCGGAATTAATAGCTGATGTAGCTGATGTCTGGGCAGAAGTGATAGCTGAAGACGCTACGCCTTGAGCAGTAGTGACAGCATTCACAGCAGAGGTTTGAGCCGCACTAACTGCTGAAGTTGCTGTAATCTGCGCTCCATTTATAGCGTTGACAGCACTAGTATACCCGCCACTAATAGTTGTCATAGCTCCGCTTTGAGCGGAACTAATATCTGATAAGGCACTAGTCTTAGCACCATTGATAGATACTATAGCACCAGATGCCACTGCTGAAGTGTTATCAACATATCCAGCCGCCACAGCTAATGAACTACTTATACTACTTGCATACCCCCCTGCCAAAGTAGCGGCAGAAGAAGCAACATCAGCCGCTGAAGAGGCTATGGTAGCCGCAGAACCAGCCGACCCTGCATAGCCTTGAGCCGTCAGTAAAGCAGTGTCAAAGGCAAGCTGAATGCCTGTGTAGTCAAGACTGAAATAATCGTAAGCTTCCTGAACAACAAATAGAAGCTGAGTAGCAATGAGGTTAAGGTCATCTTCAGTCAGGATAGAGCTGTTCCTGAATTCAACTTCAGGTTCTGCCCTGTTAGTTATCCTCTGGAATTTTATCTTCACACCTTCAGCGGGAGCTGTCGTGAACCTGATGATATTGGATGAATACCAATGGGCTTCAAAAGGTGACGGAGGATTGCTTGTTGATATGACTGGATAGACACTTATTGCTACGTTGTTCAAATATACATGCACATCTTCCGTATACAGATAAGGGAATGGAACTACGAAATTTGTTGTAGTACCATTCCCTGTGTACGTTGCAGTGCTGTATAATTCTGACGTTTCATTAAGAATGTTTTCATTCGCCATATTATACAACCTTTTTTATTTGCATTGTGTTAGGGATTTATGGTGTCGAGAAGCCTTTGTCCTTGTGATTTTCCTCTAAGATTAGACCTTCTAATCTTATAAGCTTCGTTAATCTTTACCTTAATATCAGGATATACTCTTAGAAGTTCAGCTTCAGCCCTTTCACGATACCTTTGAATGACTTGAGTAACTAATGAGCCACGATAGCTTTCCTTTGCAGAAGGAGCATCTGAGAATCGTTCACGTTTCATGTCATATCTTGGGGACTGCATGAGATCATAAATAGCTTCTAACTGCGTCTTACCATTTAGCTTCATTGTTCCTTCAAGTTCACAAAGCTTACTGTACTGTTCAGGTGTCAAATCAACTTTACCTCTAATTTTCCTTTGAGGCTCTGCTGAAATTTGACCAGCAATATTTGCATTAAGAAGTTCATTGATAACAAACTTCTTCTTGCTATCCATGCCATTTGTATCCTTATAGAAATAAGAATGCATAGGAACTTCACCAGTAAGCCAGTCATATCTAACAGGCGTACTCTGCTCTCTCAGTTTCGTAGCCTGTGCAAAAGCTGAAATGTTATTATATCCCATCAAAGCATCAGGCTTCTGAGGAACTTCTTTTATCCTTGGGTCTACAAGATAACTGGTCTGCTTCAGGAAACTTGACGCAGGAATGAAAGCCTGACCAACCTTTGTAAGATAGACACCTCGTTTTGAAGCGTCACCCTTGATAGCATCTGCCATATCCACTATGCCAGTCATGAAGGATTTATCTACAAGAATACTGAAGATAGAGGAAATGCAACCTTCTATAAGTTCAGTTGTTTCTCTGTCGGTCATGTCATCAGCAGAATTATTGATGGTTTGATAAGTATTTGCAACGATACTTACAACAGTTGATAAAGGATCTGCCCTTTGATACTGATACCATTTACCATCAATCTTCATTGAATAAGGCTTCATCCCAGCACGTTCCTGCATCTGACGTATCTTCTTATCCTTAGATAGTTCGCCTACGATATTCCCTTCAGCACACATATCCCACAGCATATAGCCACCGATAAGACCAGTGACAGCTTTACCTATAGCCGTCTGCCTCCTTACACCACCAGCAGCAATATCTTCTGCCATTCGTGAATTGATACCGATCATCCTACCAAGAATAGGAAGACCAGTATATTCAGTTCCTGCTCTCATGACGTTATAAACAGTCCTTACAAATGGCATACCCATCTTGATAAAGAAGCTTTTGTTTGTAAGGGTATTGATAGCCTGAATAGTGTCAGGAACATCTTCTGCAAAGACGGATTCCTTAGATGACTTATAGGCAAGCATAGCGTCTTCATTCTCTTTATTCACTATTCCATCAGAAGTGAAATAGGAATCTTCAAGACGCTTTGCAGCAGCTTTTCTTTCAGCACCTTCTAATCCAGCGTCATCAAGCTTTCGTGTTATCTGAGATCGCATCTGACCCCTGAATGTAAGCTGTCTAAAGAACTCATCTTCAGCTACCATGATACGGGCATTGAGCCTTGCTGGAGTTCCTGCAAAACCTAAGACATGACATATCGCATCCTGCATCCAGTTAAGATTATCTTTACCTGAATTCTGAAGGAATATGTTCTTCCAAGCGGTGTATGATGAAGGCTCTGCAAGACCTTGACGAGTAGGCATTTCAATAAGCTTAGAGCCAATGTTTGCTCCAGCTTCATCAGTAAGACCAGACACTCCAGTCCTGAATGCTGAAGCCGCATAAGAGAAAGCGTCTTTTATTGCAAGCGTCTGATCTTTGATTCTCCTAAGAGCATCGACAGCGGCCTTTCCATCAAACCCTACGACAGCCCCTACAAGAGCGTCACAAGGAAGAAGATAAGACTGTAAAGCGTTGCCAACGATGTTGAAGGCATGAGTAATAGGCCCGGACAAGATATTGTTAGTGTAGACATAACTAATCTGTCTTCCTATCGTATCATTCTTTTTCAAGGTATTCATAACCTTAAACATCTTCTCAGGATCTCCACCACTGAACAGAATCGTATCAAC
>Ga0247611_10001323_pt1 | contig 44823 bp, 47 predicted proteins | sample 177DNAGHGhighgp2_FD_192422 | JGI IMG/M metagenome (GOLD analysis project Ga0247611, IMG submission 192422) | Sheep rumen microbial communities from Palmerston North, Manawatu-Wanganui, New Zealand - 1770 DNA GHGhigh gp2 | ecosystem: Host-associated > Mammals > Digestive system > Stomach > Rumen... | reverse complement strand
CGAATGGGGTGATGAAGAAACGTTTGACACTCGTGGTCAGGAGATTCAGCGATGGCTTGAGGACAATGCTGTAGAGCCTTACCGCTTTGTCATTATTGATGACTTCATAAAACGTCAATTCAACCTCCTCGCCCCATTCACGTCCCCGGCCGAGAGCGTCAGTACAAAGTTCCTGGCCCCTCCCTTCTCATAGAAGTACACCCGGAACACCTGCCCCCTTGTCAAGGCAATCTTGTCAAACGTAAACACCAGCTTCCCCACATCCTCCGGCTGGACAACCCCCAGCCCATAGGACTGCTTCGGAAAAACAGCCTTCTCATACTGGAGTCCGCGCTTGGTGCGCCGCTTGCTCTCCACGGCAAATCTCGGCGCCGACAGCTCATAACTCACCGCCGAACCGTTCTTGAGCGAGATTAGCAGGAAAAGGACATCATCCTTCACAAAAATGTTCTCACAGAGGATGTCTATCCCGTATCCTCGCGTGCCTATATGGTAAAGTTCCTGTTTCATATTGGAGATTTCTTCAAAGTTGAAAGAGGCCGACGGCCTGCCATCGGCGTTGGAAGGTGAAAAAGAAGGTAAGGACTGGGCGCTCCGCGTATCAATTTCCAGCCGGGACGGATGTTCCCGATAGGCAACGATAAAAGTGTGCATCGCACCGCTTGCCTCCAGACACGACATCGAGGTACATTCCCCGAATGCCTCCCGGGCCTTGACGGCCACGAAATCCTTGCTGCCGTCCACAATCTTGGCCACGATGTCCCGGGAGCCGAGATTAACGTACTTCAGCTCAGAGGCAAAGCGCAGATGCACCACCTGCGAGGTCGAGATAAAAAGCGTATCCGGGGTCTGTGCAAGGCCGATTCCGGAGCATACCCACCCAAGGGCAAGAGTAAAAAGCAATCGTCTCATTTTCTTTCAGATTTAACAAGGTAAAACTCATAGCCGGACACGACCGATACCGACACTTCGCCGGAGGCGCTCCGGGCAATGGAAGCGCCGGTCCGCAGGACCGTGGACGCCAAATCGCCCACCAGGCCGCCGAAGGTGGTGCCGGCAGCGGAAATCGCATCATTGGATGCCTGACGAGAGTTTTTGGAGGCCGATGTCTCCGGGCAGTAGATGCCCTGTAGGCCGTCGGTATCATAGGCATCCAATGCCAATGGAACTATCCGGCCGTTCATCTCCAACGACCGCACAGACAGCTCCAGCCGGTCTCCAAGTTTGCAGATAGCCGCCAGGTGCGTATTCGCCGGAATCCGCACGCCGCCATCCACATAATCCTCCAGCAGGCGCAGCGTCACCCGCTGCCCGCTTCTGAGCTTCTGGTCTCGCACGAACATACAACGGAACGGCCGCTTGGCTCCTTCATACTGCACCGCAGCATCGGAAAAGTCATCATCCAGCGTGGAAATAATCCCTTCGGATGAGCCGACAGCCGAAAGGTCGATAGAAGCCGGTTCCGCGGCAGCGTCACCCCCGACTTGATCCGGGGCCTCCTCGGCGGCTCCACCCGTCAGTACATCCCGCACCATCTCGGCCCGCCTTCGGTCATAATCCAGCTTCTCATCCGTGCTCATCGGCCGGGACGCCGCACCACCACCAGAAGATCGGCGTGGCGCCGCCGCAGGTGCGGAAGGAGCCGGGCCGAAAACCCTTTCAGCCGCGCCTTCCGAACCGGAGGCTGTAGCGCTGGAAGAAGCCCTCGGAGCTTCGGGAGCATTAGACACCAGCGAGATGTCCTCATCGGCCGCCCCGGCCTTGTGCCCCAGACCATCGAAATACTCCTCCGTGGAGACCTTACCCCGGAAGGCCTCGGACTTCCTGTCCGCGATTTCCTGGGCTACTCCGTCCGGAATGCCCACTTCAACGGAAGCACGTTCCGCCTGCTCTCCGCCCGAGGGACGAAACTGCGTGACCAGTGCAAATACCACCAGCCCCACGACCACCACTACAAGAGCCACAAAGCCCCAGAGCAGCTTCTTGTTATTTTTGTCAAATGCCATAATGTCAAAGCTTTACAGAATCATTTTCAGCGCCTTGTACAGATACCATATCCCGGCGCACACCATCAACGCAACGCCTGAGTATGTGATAATTCTCACCAGGCGGGAATCATTCTTTATCTCTTTCATCGCTTGCGGGTTTCTACGAGATTATTCTCCACCACTTTGAACTTCTCGATGATGAGCCCGTGCGGATTCACATCCGAGCGACCCGCATCAATCAGTTGGCAGGTGGACACAAAGGAATACTGGGACACGGTACTCTCCCTCACCACATATTGCCTGGCGTAGGTCTTCACCTGATACGGATATCCGGCAGCAACGAACTTCACGCTGTCCACAATCATCTGCTGGGAGATGTTGGCCGATACCAGGCGCGCGTAGTAGCCCTTCTCGGCAAGGTCTTGGGAGTATTCCCACGCGCTCCGGTCCGCAAGGTTGAAGGCCCGGTCCAGATTCTCCTGGATGGTCTGCTTCTGTGGCGAAAGGGTAAACATCAGCTCGTGAAAGCGCGTCACGTGGTCCCGAATCTCCACATCCTTCGAAAGGATGGCATCCGTCTGGAGTGCCAGCAGCAGGCTCTTGCCCTGGTCCAGCACATAGATCTTCTGCCGTTGTTTCTCTGCAAAAGAGAGCGAGTACAGCCCTATGATGAGGGAGAAAAGGAGCGAACCGCCAACGGCAACCAGTGTCAGCCTGCTTTGGCTCCGGAAGGACTTCTCGATGTCCTTGGTCATAGATAGTATCTTATTCATATTCTGAGGTTTTATTATTTCCCGGCAAGCATGGCCGCCTTCTGGGCAGTCTGTGCGATATTGCGGTTTACGTCCGATGCGCCGGCACTGGTAATCACCCACGAAGCCAGACTGGGAACGCCCAGCAGGCACACCAGCGTCACCACATCGAAGACAATCAGGTGGATGGGATATGCGAAACGCTCGATAAAGGCGGCATTCCACATCGCACTCACCATGGCGCCCTTGATTTTGATATTGACCATATCCACAAAGGCCGTCACCGGTATCCAGAACGAAATCTGGATATACCTCGCCAGCCAAGTGCGGATATTGTTCTGGAACCCCGGCATCAGCGACAGCGCAAAGGCAAACGGGCCGATAAGCCCGAGGATAATGAGATAGACGCTGCTCACCGCATACAGCACGTACTGCACCAGCTTGACGATGATGGAAAGAAGCGCCGACAGGATGCTGCCGAGGTTATTGACAGCCTGCCCGATCTTGGCACTCACAAAACCCTTCACGCCGGACCAGAGCCGCTTGAAGAAACCCGGCTTTTCGCCCTTCTCGATGGCCGACTCCACGATGGACTCAGCGATGGCCGATGTCTCATAAGAGAGGCCGTCCAAGTCTGTGGACGAAGACTCCCGGCCCATCTCTTCCTCGAACTGCCCGGTTAGGGATTCTTTGTCGTGCTCCTCGACAGCGGCATACAGCTCATTGATTTTGCCGAATACGCCGTCCCGGTCACTGTCAACGGATGCGGTGATGGCCTTCGCTACAGTGTGCGTAATGCCGTCCAGCGGCATCAGGACAAAGGAATAGAAGTTACACGTGAGGAACAGGACCATAACCGTCCGCACCACGGACCGCACATCCAGACGGCCGAATGGGTCGTTCATCATCTTGTTGTACCAGGTAATCAGCGAGAAACTGGCGGCGATGCACGCCACGGCACAGGCCAGACTGTAGATACCGGAATGGTCTCCGCTGAAAATGCTCATCTTGATGTCCTGGAGCATTTCAGGATAGTTCAGTTGTATCATAGCGCGTCAGTATTTGATTTTGAAGGCCTCATCCAGACTCCCGACGGCCGATGCCATATCAGCCCCGGCGTCGATGTCCGCGTAAGTGTTCCGGATGTGATAGTACAGCGCCGCATTGGCCCGGCTCAGCCGCCGGTCGCACTCGGTAAGCTGCGCTATCCTTTCCTCTTCGCTTACCTGCGACTTGCTGTCCAGATACTCCCGGGCCCGCTTCACCTCCCGGGAAGCATAGAGAAGGTACTGAAAACCCTCGTTCACCATTGAGCGCCCCTGGTAATAGGTAATCTGCTGGCCGTTCATATCCTTTACCCGCGTCACATAGCGCGTGAACATCCGGGCCATCTGCTCGTAGTTCTTGGCCATCCGGACAACGGACTGGGCTTTATAGAGGTCACTCCGGACCTCGCGATAGCGTTTGTCCATCTCCTGCAGGAACTCCAGTTGCTCCTTGGCAACGCCCAGGTTCTGAAGGAACTGCTCCGTATTGAGCACCATATTGTCCCCGTCCTGCAGGAAGGACAGGATGGCCTGTGCCAGATTCGACGCATCAAAGGTCGCAAACTGGGCCGATGCCCGCTGTTGCGAGCCAAACATGAAAGCCACGGCCAGAAATGTCATTCTGAGCGCAGCGAAGAATCTCTTTCTCATATCTCCTCCCTCTTTACCAGTTTCTTGATGGCTTTGATGTAACTGCCGCCGGATTTCTCCACGGCAGCGGCCAGGCGGATTTTATCTTTCTTGGCCGATGAAAACGCGATGCGCTCTTCCGGAGACACCTCCAGCCGCATCACAAAACTCTTTTTGTTGCCAAGGTTGAAGAACACCTCGCGCCCAGCGTCATGCCCGGCCCGGCCGGGCATTTTGAACCGGTTAAGCGACAACACCATTGCCTTGTCATCATCTGACAGCGACAACTGCCCGGCCAATTCCTCGAATCGGTTCACATACTTGGTCTGGTCCAGCAGAATCTTTACGCCGGAGTTCTCCACGATAGAATCCTTGATGATGGGCGAAGATGTGATGTCCTTGAGTTCCTGCGTGACCACCATCGCCGCCGTGCGGTGCTTTCTGGCCGTCTTCCAGAGCTCCAACATATAAGTGGCCATTTGGGTGCCCATAATGGCCTTCCATGCCTCCTCAATGCACATGACCTTGAATTCCGTCGAAGAGGTCATCTTTTCCATAAAGGCATCCATTATCACCAGCGTAGTGATGGGATAAATCACGGGATCTCCCTTGATATGGTCAATCTCAAATACCACAAAGCGATCCTCCAGAATATTGACGCTTTCCCGTGAGTTCAGCAGGTAATCGTAAGGTCCACCCGTGTAGAACTGTTCAAGCGATATCAGGTAATCCTTCAAGTCAAAGTACTCTTTCCCGGCATCCTCCGCAGCCAGCAGGTCCCCGAACACGTCCCGAACATACTCAAAGTAGTCGTTGAACACCGGGTCTCTGCCGTCATGCTCGACCGCACCGTCATGCCCGACCTGATCGGGCATCTCCCACTGTTGCAGGAATTGCGTAATGCTCTCCCTGACATACTTCTCGGCAGAACTCGATATCTCTACCTTCCCATTCTTCCACAGTGTCACCATCAGCGTGAACAGGAAGTTCATCGCCTCGCTGTCCGCCTGGCTGAACCGCCGAACATTCCGGAAGGGATTGAACGAAATCGGCTTCCCTTTCTCGAAGGTGTAGTAGGTTCCATCCTTCCCGCCGGATTCCTCCTTGATGATATGGCAAAGCGCCCTGTACGAGTCTCCCACGTCGATGAGGAAGCAATGTTGCCCAGCCACATAGCAGCTGCGCAGGTATTTGTTCATAAAGAACGACTTGCCGGAGCCGGAAGGCCCCAGCAGGAAGACATTGTAGTTCTCAATCAGCCCCGCATCCAAGGCCTTCTCCTGGATATCGAAGCGCTGCGGAATCAGGCGCAGCCTGTCGCTCATTTTCAGGACGCCGTCGGCAATGCCAACGTCAAAGCCGTCATACAGGTTCAGGCACAGGGCTGACTGCAATTCCATCGTCATATACTCGCTGAACGCCAGGCCGCTTTCGTTGCCCGGGATGGAAGTCCAGAACTGAGCGGGAGCGTTGGACGTATCGGCCACAGGCGTGATGCCCAGTTTGGAAATGGCCGTCACCGTCCTGTCCCTTTCCGTCGTGAAAATGTTGACGTGGCAGCGCACCGTGTACATCTGCTGCGTAGCCGCCGTCTCCAGATAATCATTGATTTCCTCGGCGTACTTGCGGTTCTCGGCGCTTCGGGCGCTCATACTCTGCATCTGCCGGCGCTTGCTGTCCAGACTGCCGTGGATGTCCTTGAGCGGTTCCTTCACGATGAAGGTGTTCACCACATGCTCGCAGTCCAGGTCTTGTCCGATGTCGTTCAGGAAAGACAGCGAGACCACGGAATTCTCCGTACTCAGCGCGCTCACACGGCGGCAGGAAGCCACCTCTCCGGGCAACTGGTCCAGATCCGCAAACAGATAGCAGAACACTTCCTTTTCACCGGTCCGGAGCCTGTCGGGCGCCACCTGAATATCACTCAGCACATCCGCCCCGCCATCCGTGAAGTTCAGATAGTCCTGCAGGATATGCCCGAAGATATCCTCCTCCGTCAGCCTTCTCAGCGACAGCAGCCCGTTCCCGGCGAGCATCGCCCAGAACTGGTCGGCCGATGCCTGCATCCGTACAATCTCGGCCCCCTTCGGCAGTCCAGGAGAGGACAGCCCCAGAAGCCCGGAACTGCCGCCCCGCACATTCTTCCTGGATGAAAAAGAGAGCCACAGGAAACACCGGTGGTCCAGGTACTCCCGTCCGTCAAAATGCTCCTCATAAGCCTTCTCCAGAAAGCCGGAGACCTTCTCCGCCTCGTACCGCTTCCGCATAAACACATCCTGCTTATGCACGATGGTATAGTCCGGTAGCAGCTGGATGGCCGCCGAGAGCGTTCCCACCAGCGAATCGTACTTCTCTTCATTGCAACGGAAAGCCGGAGGCAGCTGAAGCTCCCAGCCCAAGCAGATGTCACCTCGCTTGGACAGGATGACCCCGTCCCCGCCGTTCATCACGGGGAAATTGTCCCTGATATCTATCTGCTCCATACCTTACTCCTTACAAGAATGAACTTCGGAAGGCGCAACCCGGCAATCTTCCTCGACAGCGCCTTCTCGCCAAACTTCTGCTGAATCTCCGTCAATGCAAGGTACCCTCCGACCACCAGCGCCAGCGCTGTGGCCAGTCCTGCAAAGGTTCCGAGGATGGAGCCCACAATCAGGGCAAGGATGATGATGGCCACCAGGCCCGCTCCGGCCACAGGGATGTATTTCCCTTTGACCCCCAGCAGCGTGAACGGCCGGTCCAGATTACGATACACCCTGCACTTCATAGGCCGATAAAGTTTTTCAGCACGAGGGCTGCAATGATACAGAACACCATACCGCCGCACCAGCCGAGGGCCTTCTGGGCGCTCTCCTGGTCTCCGCTGTACAGTTTGATGCCCACCGTAATCAGGGACACGATGGCAATGATAGCCAGAACGGCTATGACAACCTGGTAGATGATCGAGCCGGCAGAACGTATCTGCGTGTTGGCCTCGTTCAAAAACGAAATGGCATCCTGAGCAGATGCCGAGATACTCACGGCAAGCGCCAGGACGCCCGTAACCGCATATCTCACTCCACAATTCTTCATCACATTATGCGTTATTCATTATTTCACTTGCAAGCCGTCCGGCTTCCAAGTCTGTATTGTAACCGCTTGCAACGGCGGTTCTTTCCTCCCGTTCCCGCTCCTGTGCCGCCCGGGACTCTTCCTCCTCGATGCGCGGCTCCAGGAACCTCGAAATATTGGTGCGGGACGCTGTCTCTTCCTTGCTCTCCACCTCCGGGGCATGGTCCGCCAGCCTTTCCGGCAGCATTATCTTCTCAAGCCGGACAAGAGGGATAATCTCAGACAGGTCGATGTCCCTGTCCGAAGGCGGCCCGGCTCTATCCGGCGGCTGTCTCTTCTTCCTTCCCCACATAGTCCAGAACCTCATTGAAAAGCTTCACAATCTCCGGATTCACCGCTCGAATCTCCTTGCCGGGAAAACAGATGCTGCTGCGTACAAAGCCTGTCACGGCATCGGAATCCCGGCGCATCTTCACCGTATTCTTGACACGGCAGTCCGACAGCGGAATCCCGCCCTTGGCAAAGAAATCCGCAAACTGTTCATACATTTTAGGATTCTCCCGGCCGACAACCCGATTGAAGAACACCAGCATCCGCTGGCCAAGCTGGTGGAAGATGTTCCCCAGCGAGTAGCAGGAAGCGATGCTCATCCCGTCAAGTTCCACCGGCACCACAACAAGATCCAGGCACTTCTCCACAACCATCTGGAACACGGCGTCCGTCTTTAGGAAAGAGCCCTTGAAGTCCATTATCAAATAGTCGACCCTTTCTGCAAGGCCGGCAAGATTTCCGGCGAGCTGGCGCAGTTCTTCTATCGATAGCACCTCGATTGACTCGATGGGATAGAGGGTGGCCTCATCGATTTCCCTGCCAGCTCGGCGGGCGGCATCCAGCTCACGCCTGCGCGTAACGGTCAGGTTGTATTCCGGAGCGTCAAAGTCCAGCACGATAACCCTCTTTCCTTGCTCGTATTGCAGGAAAGAGGCTAGCAGCATATTGAATGTCGACTTGCCGGTGCCACCTTTGGCTGTGAAGAATGAGATGACTCGCATAACACTTCGTTGCTACAATTTACTGCACAAAGGTAAGGGATACTATATCAAAAACAAATTAATTTGCAAGCATCGCCTTTCTACGCACCTCAGAGGCCGATTAAAAAAGAAACCGGGCACAGGAAACCCCGTACCCGATTTTCAAAACCCTATATGATTGTGCGATTTATTTCTGGAGGAATTCCTGTCCGCATTCGGCGCAGGCCCACTGCGGATCCGCTCCGCTGAGGCAGCAGCCGCCCAGTTTAACCTCTCCTTTTTCAGCCTTTTCAAAGGTTTCATCGCTGGGCTCCCCATAGATGATGGGGATAATCCTTCCACCGCAGAAAGGGCATGTCGCGGGCTTGGCCGCCACTTCGTTCACATCCAGTGCAGCAAATTCCTGCTGCTCTTCCATCGAATAACGGTCAAATAGCGCGTCACTCCAAACCTCTACAACAAACTCGGCAATTTCATCATCGGTGGGGAGTTCGTTCAGATTTACCTCGGCAGGGATATCTTCATCCTCGTCAACTTGCTCGCTCTGCTCAATATAGAAGCAGGCCAGTGCAAATCTCTCGGCTGACGACAGGGCACCTAGGCCGTTCTTAACCATCTCCACAGCGCGGGAATACACCGTTCCTACATTCTCCAGGCCGCAGTATTCAACCTTGCGTGCCAGAAAATCCGTATAGCCCTGACAGGCGGACTTCATCTTGTCCGAGACCGCCATCTCCGAGAACTTCTTTTCAAGAGAGGAAACAAACCGGTCGATAATCTGGCTCACTGCAGCCTCGCAGAGTTCATACAGTTTGGGATTCACTTCGTCAAGCATAAGTCTTCGAGTTTTAAAGGTTAAACGTCTGTTCCTGCCAGCACAGGATCAGAAATACAGGGAACAAAAACAAGGCAAGCATCAGCCTTCCGGGTGTCATTTTCTTCGCTCTCATAACATCGTTTTTATTTGACTACCCAAAGTTAGGAAATCCTTGTCAATATTCCTACAAATTTTCAAACTAATTACTTGAAAATCAATTAACTATTACTTCTCCTAAAGGAGTGCGAGTAGTTTAGTTTTCCTGATTTCCGGCTGCAAAGATAGTCATTGGAAGTGACAGTTTCTGACACACGGACTTGTTCATCTGCAAGAATTTGAATAACTTCGCATAAATACCAAACCCCATACAATGGACCAACCCAAAGTTGAGAGGATGCTGCGTCTTATGCAGCTACTCTCCGGCAATGTGCATTACACCATCGACGAGATCGGCGAAAAGCTGGAGCTTTCCCGCCGGAGCATCTACCGCTATATCGACACCTTCCGGAGCGCAGGCTTTGCCGTCACCCGCATCGACGAAGGAACCTACCGGATGGTGATGAGCCGCAAATCCTATCCCGACCTTTCCAAGATTGTCTATTTCTCCGAAGAAGAGGCCTACGTGGTGAACCGTCTCATCGACAACCTGGACAATACCAATGCGATGAAGCAGGGGCTCAAGCGGAAACTGGCCGCCGTCTATGACATGGCCGACATCCGGAACTTCATCGACAACAAGGCCAACTCCGCGAATATCGAGGCGCTGTCCGATGCCATCAGGGAGAAAAGGACCGTGCTCCTGGTCGGCTATTCTTCCTCCCATAGCGGCAACAAGAAGGACCACACGGTGGAGCCCTATAAGCTCAATTCCAACTATATCGACTTCTGGGCATACGACCTGGAGGATGGCGTGAACAAGCGCTTCAAGGTTTCCCGCATCGATGAAGTCCAAGTCCTGGAGACGCCCTGGGAGTATGAGGGCAGCCATGAGGAAGAGCCGTTGGATGCTTTCCGGATGCACGGCTATGCCCCGTCCCACGTCCGGCTGAAGATGGATATGGTGGCGAAGAACCTCCTGCTGGAGGAATACCCGCTGGCCGAGAAGGGGCTGACCGGTGACGGAGACACTTGGCTTTGGGAGGGCGATGTGAACGGGATGAATGGTGTGGGCCGATTTGTCCTGGGACTCCCGAGGCATATCGAAGTGCTGGAAGGTGATGAACTTCGGGAGTTTTTGAGGGAAAATGCAGAATTTATACTCAAAAAATAGCCGTGTGTCAGAAGTTGTCAGTTGCAGGTTTTATATTTGCGGCGTAACCCCAAAAACCGTATGAGAATCGAGGAAGCCATAGTGTGGCTGCTCTCCACGGAGGGCCGCGGAATGACCGCCGAGACGCTGGCCGAGCAGATTAATCTGCGCCGGTTGCATCGGCGCAGGGACGGGCAGCCTGTGGGTACTTCGCAGATTTGGGCGGTAGTGTTCCGGAATCCGGAGATGTTTGTGCGGGATGGGAAGTTGATTAGGTTGATGGTGTAAATACTGTTACGTAACCCTCTGAAAGTGAGAATAACTGCATTTTTTAAGGATTATCCGGCGAAAAAAGTTAAATTTGTAAGATTATACACGAATACATACATATGACAAGATACTCGTTTTCAGGGCATGAGTCATTCTTCTGTAAACCACTTTGGCTTAAGAAGGCTCATGACGCAATGATAAATGACGTTAGCTTCACAACTCCCGATGCTGTAGCAGCACTTGGAGTCGGGAAGAACATGGTTTCCTCAATACGTTACTGGTCCCGCGCACTCGGACTTAGTGAAAACGATAAGCCAACGCCTTTTGCCATTTCTATATTTGATTCCAACAACGGATTTGATCCATACTTAGAAGATGAAGGAACACTTTGGCTTTTGCACTATTTCCTTCTCACAAAAAGAATCGCAAGTCTTTATCATTTAACGTTCCTGGATTTTCAACGCGAAAAGAGAGAGTTCGACCGAACTCAGCTCTTATCATTTGTTCATAGAAAATGTAATGTGTCAGAACAGAAGAATGTTTATAACGAGAATACTGTAAAGAAGGATATTGGCGTTCTCCTTCATAACTACGTTACTCCTTCCGAACTGAGAAGCAATGAGGATTTCTCCGCTATATTCCTGGATCTCGGTCTCATCAATGCATTAGGCTCAGACCGATTTGCCTTTAACGATACTGACCCAAGTCATATTAATCCTGACATACTGCTATACGCACTCTTGGACTACAAAGGAGAAGACAACACAGTTTCCCTTGATGGTATGCAAGAATTAGCTCTCATTTTTGGTCTTTCGCTAACGAATTTCATTGAGTTGCTTCGTGAAATCGTAGCTCAACATCCGGAAGATTTGTCATATACCGATAACAGCGGAGTGAAGAACCTTCAGTTCATTCACGACATAGATTCAGCCGCCGTTCTTAATCATTATTACGCGGAGGCATGAAATACAGTGCATCAGTAAATATTGAGATTGGAGTTCAAGATGACTTCCAATACATAGTTACACCTAATGTTAAGCGTGTACTTGGTGAAATAGTTTCCAGCGTTGATGCTGGAGTTCATTCTTTCTCAATAATAGGCACATATGGAACAGGTAAGTCCAGCTTCATTATGGCCCTTGAAAAAGGATTGAGAGGGAAAGATACTTCTCTGGTTAGCAATCGTTCTGTGTTTTTTGGCCTTGATTCTTTCTACTTGCTCAATATTGTAGGGGAATACGCCTCTCTTCAGTGGCTTCTTGCCAACAAGTTAAACACCGAGAAAAATAACGCTTTAGACGCCTTGAAGCAATACTGCAAGAGAGCAGAGGCCAAGAATAAAGCAGTTATTATTGTTGTCGACGAGTTTGGTAAGGTTCTCGAACATGCAGCAAAGAACAATCCAGAGGAAGAGTTATATTTCATACAGCAGTTTTGTGAAATCCTAAACGACCATCGCCGTAAGGCTATACTTTTGACAACTCTTCACCAGAATTTCAGTTCCTACTCGTCAAAACTTTCTGAGTCTCAACGCCAAGAATGGCAGAAGGTTAAAGGCCGTTTCAAGGAGATTGTCTTCAGCGAACCGGTCGAACAACTCCTTTATCTTGCTTCAGAGCAATTGGACCTAAAACCTGAGCAGAAAGCAGACGAGGCCGACTTTGTATCAGTTTATGCTCTGGCGAAACAGTGTCGATTTATCTCAGATAGTTTCTCTGAGGATACAGCACGCAAACTGAATCCTATTGACCCTCTTGCTGCATCTTGCCTCACATTGGCAATCCAGAAATATGGCCAGAATGAAAGGTCTCTCTTCTCTTTCCTTACGACCACTGGGCAGTTTTCGGTACTCAACTATCTAAGAAAACCGCACCAGACATATAACCTGGCAGACGTATATGACTATGCCATCTACAACTTCTATTCGGAAATATCCCAGGTCAATCTGGAATCCTCTGGCTGGTCTGCCATCAAGGTCGCCCTCGGGCGCATAGAAAGTGGCATCCTTTCCGATGAGTTTATTTCCGATGCACAGAAAGTTGTAAAGTCTATTGGCCTGCTTAGCATTTTTGGCTCATCTGAAACTTCCCTCAACCGTGAGGCACTTGAAAAGTACTGCCAATGTGCTCTTGGAATCGGAAATGCAGGTAAAGTTATACGAGAACTGGAAAGGGTTAAGGTAATCAGGTATGCCACTTACAAGTCCCAGTATATCCTATTCGAGGGGACTGACATCAACATAGAGGCAGAACTTCTCCGTGCCGCCACAATGGTTCCCACACCGTCTGCAACCGTAGATGAACTAAGGGATTACATCAAGCCTCGTATTGCTTCCGCATCGGCAGCATTCTATTCAAAAGGAACGCCCAGGTATTTCTCATTCGTAGTCCTGAATGAGCCGGAAGCAAAGATTCCAGACGGTGATATAGATGGATTCTGCGAACTCATCTTCCCGCTCGAGGATGGTTGTATGAATCAGGTCAAGGCGCTATCGGCATCCAGTGAGGAGGCTTTACTCTTTGCTGTGTTCAACAATGTTTCCGACATAGTCAGGCACCTTCACGAAATCAAGAAACTCCAGTACATTGCGGAAAAGGTTGCCGTTGACGACCAGGTGGCGAAACGGGAGATTTCGAACATTCAGGAGTTTGAAAAGAATTGCCTCAACTCTGCTCTGAATGATTACCTGTTTGATGGAAGCGGCAATGTGACTTGGATATTCAAGGGACAGGAATGTCAGATTCATTCCAAGAAAGACTTTAATAAACTGCTATCAGCTGTTTGCGCTGAGGTTTATTCAGGAACGCCAGCCATTCAAAATGAGCTGTTCAACAAGCAGAAACTAAGCTCCGCCATTTCTTTGGCCAAATCCAATCTTCTGGACAGGATTCTCAACTATCCAGATCAGCCAGACCTTGGATTTGGTGCAGAAGAGTTCCCGCCTGAAAAGACGATATATATCACTCTGCTTAAGAATACCGGCATTCATCGTCAGGACGAGGACGGGGCGTATGTATTCGATGCTCCCACCGATGATAGAATCATGGAGTTCTGGAATGCCTGCGAGGAGTTTGTTGCAAAGACTGTGGATCGCCCACGAAAAGTGAGTGAACTCATCAAGATATTGATGTCCCGCCCCTTCAAGATGAAGCAGGGTTTTATCGATTTCTGGATACCTATTTATCTGTATATCAAGCAGCAGGACTTCGCTCTCTATGGTGCTGCCGGTAACTACGTTATGGGCATCAATCGTGAGGTTTTCGATCTATTGTGGAAGCATCCTGGTGATTTTACCATCAAGGCTTTTAGCGTAAGCGGGGTGAAACTGGAGTTTTTCAGGAAATATCGCCAGTTCCTTAAGAAGGACGATGAGATTGCTTTGAGCAAAGATTCCTTCGCTAACACCTTCAAACCTTTCCTGTACTTCTTCAAGAACCTCAACGAGTACGCTCAGCATACATATAAATTCAGCAACCCGAATGTCGCCAAGTTCCGCGATGTGCTTGCTAATGCAGTAGATCCTGAGAAGGTGTTCTTCGAGCAGCTCCCAGAATCCCTGGGCTATCGCGGAGACGCTTTGGACGATGATTTCATCCAGGACTATCTGGATAAGATACGTTCTGCGGTTCGGGAATTAAATGCTTGCTATCCGGAACTCATTAAACGCATAGAAGACCGGTTAATAGAGAAACTGGGGCTTCCTGCAGATTATGAGTCGTATAAAGCAGTGTTAACCGCAAGGTATGCTCGCGTCAAGAAACACCTGCTTACCCAGAAGGCAAGATCATTCCTTGATAGGGTACTCGCTCCAGCGGAGACCAACAAGGAGTTTATAGAAAGAATCTCCAGTGTTGTTCTAGACAAACAGTTATACAAGTTGAGGGATAAGGAAGAAGAAGCCCTTTTGGATAACATTATATTCCTCTTCTATGAACTTGACCGTTACGTCGGTATATCAGATGTAGCAGAGGCCGACTCGGATGATACGCTCTACAGTTTTGGGCTCTTGAATACCAACGGCGTAAACGAGCAACAGAAGACCTACCGCTTGCCTAAACCCAAGCGGGCAGAGGTTCAAAAGCGGAAAGCCGAACTGGAGAAACTCCTTTCTGGTGATTCCAACTTGGACGTTTGTATCCTTCTTGAAATGCTGGCAGACAAGATTAAGAATTGATACTATGGTAAGACATATACTTGGAATATCTGGCGGCAAGGATAGCGCGGCCCTCGCCATCTACATGAAGAATAAGTACCCGGATCTCAAAGTCGAGTATTATAATTCTGATACTGGGTGCGAACTGGCTGAGACGGAATTGCTCATAGCCCGTCTTGATTCGTACCTCGGTGGAATCAAGATATTGAGAGCCGCCGAAGGCAGTCCTGAACCTACACCGTTCCACCATTTCCTCAAAGCCAGCGGAAATTTCCTTCCGTCTCCTCAAGCTCGATGGTGTACCCAGAAGATGAAGCTGGCTGAAATGGAAAAATTCGTCGGTGATGAGCCGGCCATTTCCTATGTTGGTATCCGCGGCGATGAGGACCGCGAAGGCTATATTTCTACAAAGCCGAACATCCAGGCCATTTTCCCGTTCCGTAAGAACATCTGGAGCCTCGATGTTATCAATAAGGTTCTGAGCAATGATAACATATCTCAGATTCACGGTTATTATGAATCTATTTGCCCGGAAGACATTCGGCAAGAGGCGCTGAAGATAGTCGATACACCGCTTTCCAAGACCTTCTTCTATTCCAAAAAGCTAAACGCTTTACTGGATTTGGATGTGAAAGTCTTTAATAGAGTCGTATTCAACTTCCTTAAAACTACAGACTATCCTGTTGGCCAACTTGAAGAATTCCCTTTGGTGGATAATGATGATGTACTGGTGAAAGCTGACATCTTCCAAATTTTGGAGGATAGCGGCGTAGGTGTTCCGGCCTATTACAATCCCATCGTGTTTGAGGTTGATGGCAAGAAAGGCACTTACAACCGAAGCCGTTCCGGCTGCTATTTCTGTTTCTTCCAGCAGAAAATTGAATGGGTGTGGTTACTTGAACAGCATCCAGACCTGTATGCCAAGGCTATGGAATTTGAAAAGGACGGTTATACTTGGAACCAAGGTGAAAGTCTTGATCAATTACGCCAGCCAGAAAGGGTTCGGCAAATTAAGCTAGATGCCATCAAAAAACAAGAAGCCAAGCGAGCCGGAGCAAGCTGCCGACTCATTGACAATCTGGACGAGGATAACGACGCATTTTGCGCTAATTGTTTCATTTAGGTATAGAATGCTATGCTCAAGGATGTGAAATGGTCTGAAGATGGGACTTATACTCCTCAAGGGAAGCACACGCCCTTTGAGTTTTTCTCTAATGCTCTGGAGAATAGTTTCTTCTTTGACATAGAGCTAGGCTATTTTAACTCCGCAGCAATCAATGTGCTTGCCGGCTCATTTGCCTCTTTTATAAGCCACGGAGGTAAAATGAGGATGGCGATAAACCAAATCGTATCTGGCGATGATAAAAAAGCAATCACGGCAGGTCTCGAGGGAGGCATTAATTTAAGTCTCGATTTGACAGATTGGAAATCTTTGCGAACCTCTCTTGACGAGTATGGCGAACATTTCTTCAAGTGCTTAGCATACTTAATTCAAGAGAATCGTATTGAAATACAAATCATAAAGCCAAAATCAACTTCAGGTATCGCCCATACTAAGAAAGGACAATTCATCGATCTCGAGGGTACTGTGGTCGGTTTCTCCGGTTCAGCGAATTTTACATTGGGTGGTCTCTTCAATAATCTCGAAGAAATTAACATCTTCCTAAGTACTTCCCCAGATTCAGCCATTCAGAAGAAACTATCGAACCAGAAAGAGCATTTTAACAAACTGATGGCTCAAATTGAGGATGATATAGAATATCTTTCCGCAGGCGAGCTCCAAGAAGCGATTGTTTCGTCCTTTGGTGGTCAGGATATTGAAGACCTGCTCAATGTGGAGCGCAAACTGAGGGATTATAAAAAGTCAATAAAACGGAAGCCTGTCACTACCCAAAGCGATGAATCTCAACCAGAGTTCCCTTATAGCTCAGGGCCTCGAGACTATCAAAAACAGGCTTTCGAGAATTGGAAAAAGAATGGCCAAAAAGGGTTGTTCGCGATGGCAACTGGTACTGGTAAGACGATAACTTCTCTTAATTGCCTTCTGGAGATTTACAACCGCTGTGGCTATTATATGGCCATAATACTTGTCCCGACAATAACTCTGGTTAATCAGTGGGAGGAAGAGTGCCGTAAATTCAAATTCTCTCGCATAATCAAACTCTTCTCAAAGAACCCTAAGTGGAAAGAGCGCATCGAACTCATTAAAATGGAGGAAAAGATGCTGAAGGAGAATGAGGTGCCCAAGAGTTTCATTATCATCTCAACTTATGCTTCCTTCGCCAGGGAGTCTGTCTTTGATATACTTAATAGTTTCGATCGAAAGAAGGTTCTACTGATTGCAGATGAGGCGCATAATATGGGCTCGCCGTCTATATTAAAGAAGTTGAACAAGATTACGTATTTAAGGAGAATCGGACTCTCTGCTACACCAGAACGGCAATATGAGCCCGAGGTAAATGAAAGAATATTCACGTTCTTCGGAGCTAAAGAGCAATATACCTTTGAATACTCGATGGAAGACGCTATCAAAAACGGCGTCCTTTGTAAGTATTATTACTACCCCCACATGGTACGGCTTACAGAGACCGAAATGGAGGAGTATATAGATCTCTCAATAAAGATTTCTAAATATTTCAATTACAGTAAGGAATGCTTTGACAAACAGGACGAAGTTCTTAAGAAGCTTCTTCTTGCCCGTAAACGCATAATCCATAAAGCCCAAAATAAAGTGGCTGCTTTTAGGAATATAATGGAGGAGAGGTTTAAGGAAAAGGGAAATTTAAAGTATTCTTTGGTTTATGTTCCGGAAGGTAATAAACCAGATTATATTGAAGATTCTGACATCTTTGACAAGAGCGAGCAACTTGACGATGATGCCGTCTCCGATCATCTGATTGATGTCTTCACTCAGATAGTATCGGATATTGATAAATATATTACCGTGAAGCGATTTGTCTCTGGGCAAACTGATCGAGATGCCGTATTAAGAGATTTTGCTACAGGGAAATTGCAGGTATTAACATCAATGAAGTGCCTGGACGAAGGTGTGGACGTTCCTCGAAGTGAAATGGCTGTATTCTGCGCAAGCACTGGCAATCCTCGTCAGTTCATTCAAAGACGAGGAAGAGTTTTACGTACCCATCCGGACAAACATATGGCGGTCCTTCACGACCTCGTGGTTATTCCAGAGGTAGGAAGCGCATGCGATAGTTTCAAAATGGAACAGGTGTTACTCAGAAATGAATTGATTAGAGTAAAGAACTTCTCTATGCTTTCTGAGAATCCCTCTTTCTCGCAGATTGAACTTGGTCCCGTCATGAGGCACTATGGATTGAATTTATATAATAATGAACACGTATGATAACACAGAAAGACAAAATGCTCATGTTGGTCTTGAAAGACCCGCAGTTGCAGGCCTCCTATGGTTATGATGCAGCAGACTACGAGAGCCTTTCGGAAGCGCTTGACTCAAGCAATCCCGTCGTGGCTACTGTTGCTAAAATCATCAAGGAATTAAATGGCTCCGAAGACCAGGGGGAACAGAAACGAGTCTATCAAATCATTTTCAATTATCTTAATAACAATCTGTTGGTATGATTATCAAAAGTATTACACTGGAAAACTTCCGTAGTTATTACGGGGTGAATACGATTGAAGTCGGGGATCGCCTGACTTTGATGATCGGTGCCAATGGAGAGGGCAAAACAACTTTGTTCGAGGCCTTGGAGTGGCTTTTTGACACCACAGACCTAATGCCCAAAGTGGATACCAAATACGTGTCGAAAAAGAAGATTTCGGACTTAGAGAGCACGGAATCTGCGAATGTTAAGGTTTCCATGACGTATGTATGCAACGGAAGCGAGAGAATATACGAGAAGTCCTTCAAATTCACCAAAACGCTTTCTGGAGAAATATCGCCGTCAAATTTTGCGGTGAGGCTTTATATTCAGAATGGGGTGGAGAAGGATGTCCGTGATGGAAATGCTGCACTTGCACAGTTCGATAGAGATTTCCCCTCATCTGTACGACAGTATTGCCTTTTTAAGGGAGAACAGGAACTTAATATCTTTAACAAACCGGCAGCGTTGGCATACCTGGTTGAGACCTTCAGCCAGGTTAGGAACTTTGATCCATACCTGCACTTTATGGAAAGAGCAAAGTCTTTGTCTGAAAAGGCCACAGATAATGCTATGAGTTCCGATCGAAAGAACACACGAGAGGCTACAAGACTTAGAGGGCTTATTAAGTCCGAGGAAGAGAAACTTGGAGATTTAAAATCCGAGCTTAAAGTCAAGCAAACGGAGGCAGCGAACTTCCAGTCATTACTCGAAAACTTGGAGCAGAACAAGGAAGCATCATCCCTTCTCCATAGCACGAATGAGCGGCTCGCCACCCTTAAAGAACAGTTGAAACAAGCTCAGGGGGAAATTAAGGAAGAATACAATTTCCGCCTCCTTGATGAAATGTGGATATTGATGGGATTCCTGCCTATCGCAGAAGAGTTCAGACAGCTGGTTGCGAAATTAGATCAGTCCAAGCGTGCCCAACAAAGTAAGTATGATCAGGAAATTGGTGCTAAGAAACTTGCAAAGACCATTCAGCAAGAATTAGTAGACGGGCATGTCCCTCTTGCTATTAATGTCCCGGATGAGAATACAATGCGCGAAATGCTGAATGACGAGATATGCAAAGTGTGTGGACGTCCTGCCCATAAGGGGACACCAGAGTACGCTTTCATGCAAGCCCGTCTTGACGCTTTTTTGGCATCTAAAAAAACAGTTGAGGACGAAGAGGAAGTCGAACCTCTTTTCAAAAATGACTATATCGGGGAGCTTAATAGGATGTACAACACCCTGCATAATAATATGCGTTTCCTGACAAATCTTGACGGGTTTATCACAAAGGCTATTTTCTTTAATTTTGAAAAGCATTCCCAGATTGATAAGATTACAGCAAATATAGACCGGGAAGAAGATAGCAAAAAGAAGATACTTGCTCAGACCGAAGGACTTACAGAAGATCAACTTGTCTCCGCCTATTATGAAATCTCCGAATGGTGGAGTGGCCGTATGCAGGCGGAAAGAAGTTCTGAGTATTTGAGCACTCAAATTGAGAAACACGAAAAGGACTTAGCGGGTTATCGTCAGGAGTATTCCAAAATTTCCGAGGAATCTTCTGCGGCTATGTATGCCAGGAGCAGTCAGGCTATTCTGAAGATTCTTAATGCTTTCACTGCGGCAAAACAATCAAATAAGAGAGAGTTTTTGAATCAGCTGGAGGAAGCCGCCAACGAGTATCTCGCACAATTGAATAAGGGTGACTTTAGAGGCACCGCTCGTATAGTTGAGAAACCGGATGACTCAGCAGAGATTATTCTCGTTGATGTTGACGGTACGAGGGTTTACAATCCGAATACAGCTCTTAAAACCACTATGTATATGTCTTTGCTCTTCGCTGTCGCAAAGCTTACGACCATCAAGCACGAGAATGACTATCCACTCATTTTTGATGCCCCTACGTCCTCATTCACAGGATCGAAGGAAGGAGACTTTTTCAGCGTTATTGGCGACATCCAAAAGCAGACTATTATTGTCACCAAGAGTTTCTTGACCGAGAAAGAAAACTCTCTTGGAGAATCTTTATTAGATAAGTCCAAGATTGAAAAAATCAACGCCAAGAAATACCGTTTGAAACTCAAGCGACCTTTTGTAGAAGAAGACCTCTCAACTATCCAAACAGTTATTGAAGACATTTAATTCGCCATGGCATACACATACAACCCAATAGTATCGGCTTTCGAATCATGGGGGAAGAAGAACCCATCATATGAGAAGCATTTCGAGGAAAGTATCATTAAGCCCTTAACTGATTTTGGTAAGGGGACAAATGAGGCATCCGATGCAAAAGGCAAAGTCCTCGGCGCTGGATATGAGGCATTAATTATGGCCTTTTTCATTGGTCTATACAGCAATAAGCGCTTACCCTTGAGTAAGGACTCCGGCATTAAAGATTTAGGGCAACCTATCCAGTACTGGGGTAATATTGAGTCGCGTAAAGGAAGGAAGGCTTATCCGAGGTTGCGCGAATACATGTTTATCGCCCTGGTGTCAAAGACTCCTGAAATTGATTGGCTGGAACTTGAAAAAGGAAACAGGACACTCAACGAGACGGTTAACCTCCTAATGTCCACAATGGAAGAGTATATCAACTATGGACTTTCTGTAATGGAGGAGAAGATTCAAGAGGATGAAACATATTTCTACAATAATAGTGCATTCCTGGACATTTTCCGCCAGCTGACTGCGCCAGAAGAAACAGCAGTTGCGGCCTCAGAAAGTGACGACAGCCCTGAGCCTCTTGATTAATTAATGCCCCTATGAAGCTATATCACTTCACGTCAGTCAATTCTTTTTTGCGAATCTGGAGTAATCAGTCCTTAAAGTTTGCCGAGGCGAAGAATGTTAATGATATTCTAGAAGCCAGTATTGGTGTATCAACGCCTATCCATTCTGGTATGAGAATTAATAAAGTAAACAGTTTCCATAAAGTACTCTCTGAGTATAAACAAATCAGTTTCTCAAAAAGTGGTGGTCTTAATTCAGGATGTTTTTCAACCATGATGTGGAGTCACTACGGGGACAAGGGGAATGGGATTTGCTTGGAAATAGAGTCCGACTTATTAAATCTTCCTGAACCACCCATTGTTTTTGAGGGCGACATTCAATATGTGGATTATTACCCTGCATTCAAATATCTTCCTATGGAATGCAACACAAAGAAAGAAATGTATGAATATGTGGAAAGAAATCCAACATCATATTTTTTTACGAAGACAAAAGACTGGGAGGGAGAAAGCGAGTACCGAATTATCAGTAGGAAGCGGTCCTTCCTGTGCATTAAAGACGCTCTAACCCGTGTGATTATTTACAGGTGGAATATGCCAGATTACGATGTCCTCGATTCTATTATACCTAAAGGTTTTCCTTTTGATGTAATAGATTGGAGAGTGGGATTACATCCAAATGAAAATGCACCGCGATTGAAAGATGTGCGCTCCTTTAAAAAAATGATATCAAATAATAGCAATCCCTATAGAGCTAAAATGATAGAAAAACAGGTGGCTGAGTTACTTAAACCATTCCACTAGTTTTGAGTGTCTAGGAGATTCTAATGACCTTCCTTATCGAATCCCTCATAGCCTGCGCGGTCTTCACGCTTTTCGTGTTCCTGATATCCAGGGACCCGGTGAAGATGGTGTTCAACTATCCTCCGGCCATTGTGAAGCGCTGCAAGTCGCTGGGGCTGGTGGATGAGTCCAACCGGCCCGGAGGAATAGTCTTCTATGTCAAGAAGATTACTGCCATGGCCATCTTCGGTATCCTGCTGGGGCTGTTGGTGCGCTATGTCAACGGCTGCACAACGTTCTGGTGTGGATGCCTTACCGCATACGCTCTCTGGTGCGTGGTGAACTGGTTCGATGCCTTCGTCCTGGACTGCCTCTGGTTCTGCCACGACAAGCACTTTGTCATCCACGGGACGGAAGACATGGTCAAGGATTATCACGACTACTGGTTCCACATCAAAGGCGGCTTCATCGGTATGTTGCTGGCTATTCCTGCTGCGCTGGTCGCTGGACTCATCGCAATCCTGTAGTCTTGCCCCGCATCATCTTTCATATCGATGTCAACTCCGCCTTCCTCAGTTGGACGGCGGTGAAGATGGTGCGTGAAGGGAAGCCGGATATCCGCCTGGTGCCGTCGGTGGTGTCCGGAGACCCGAATGACCGACGGAGTATCATCACGGCCGCATCCATCCCGGCTAAGAAGCTGGGCATCAAGACGGCGCAGCCGGTGTCGATGGCGCTGCGCACCTGCCCGTCACTGGTGATTGTCGGCGGTGACTGGACGTGGTATAAAGCCTGCTCGGAAGGTTTTCTTGCAATATGCCGGAGTTATTCCCCAGTGCTGCAGCAGTTCTCCATCGATGAATGCTTCATCGACATGAGTCTTCGTTGCACTCAGGAAAACGCCGTGACGGTGGCCACCCAACTAAAGGATGAAGTGAAGACCAAGCTGGGATTCACTGTGAACGTGGGTATCGGCTCCAATAAACTACTGGCCAAGATGGCCTCTGACTTCGAGAAGCCGGACAAGGTGCATACCCTTTGGGAGAGTGAGGTTCAGGAAAAGATGTGGCCGCTGGGGGTAAGGGACTTGCTTTGGGTCGGCAAGAAGACCGAGGAACGCCTGACGGCATACGGCATCCACACCATCGGCCAGTTGGCCAATCTGGGCATCGGCTCCCTGACTCGGCTGGTGGGACAGAAGTTTGCTCAGCAGCTCCACGAGAACGCCAACGGCCGGGACAACTCTCCGGTGGAGACGGAGATGGCCGAGGCCAAGAGTTACAGCGCAGAAAGAACGTTCTCAAAGGATTATACAGATCCTAAGGACATTGACCGGGCACTGTTCAATGTGGCCTGCATTGTGGCGCACCGCATCCGGAGGGATGATTTTCGGGCATCCACGGTGTCCATGTTCGTCAAATACAACAACTTTACTGTTTCCCAGAAACAATGCGGACTCGCCCAGCCAACGGATGTGACGGCCGTCATCCTGAATGAGGCTCGGAAGCTTCTGGCGGAAGCCTGGGATGGAATAACTCCCATCCGCCAGGTGGGGCTTGGCGTTTCAAAACTGACGCACGAATCGGCCGTCCAGATGTCCCTGTTTGAAGATCCCAAGATGGAATACTACCGCGAATGGGATAGGCAATATGACGAGGAGAAGGCCAAGGCCGAAGATGCCAGGATGCTGGCCTACGAGCGAAAGAAGGCAGAACTGAGTGGCACTCCGATGCCGGAGACCCCGCCACCTCCCACTGTTGTACCTCCGCAGCATTATCGGACGCAGCTGAATTCCGTGATAAAGCCGGTAAGACGCCAGGCGCCAAAGGATGATGCCCTGGTATTCAGATACCCTACAGGCGAGGCGGCGCTCTCAGCTGCGAAAAAGGCAATCCGGAGTAACCCCGCGTACCGTTTTCATCGGCATATCCTCGATGACGGCACAGATTGTTTCGAAGTTCTTGCCGACAGTAAAGTAATTGAGAGACATATCGTTGGCCGCTGATTCCAGACCGCAACCTTGCAAAGATTTGCATAACTCAAAAAAACACAAGACCTTTGCCTGAGAGAAAAAAAGGCAGGCCTCTGCAGCGGCCTGCCGTACAGATTGCCCAAATCCCGAGCAAGGAAAAGCAATCTGTGTTTTGTCCGTTATCACGAGGGGCAGGCACAAAAAAAGTGCAGGCTCCCATCCTTGGTAGATTGTACCTTCCACAGTACAGCCCTTCGGATGGTGATAGCGCCTGCACATAAGGCAGGCGTTTCACCACTCCAGAACCAGGGCTTATAAAACTGTGGAAGGATTTGTTCTACCGGTTCTAAAGCGTCAAACGCTTGTGTATGTCTTTACACTATGTGTATTTGTTTGCTAATGCATTGCAAAATTAGTGATTTTTTGTGAATTAGCCATCAAGGCTGCATTTTTCGCCTTTACGGCATCGAATTTTTTTTTGCGTGTGTCAGAAGTTGGCACTTTTGTGTGCTATCTTCGCCTTCGAAAGTTTTGGATTAGTACGTTGCCTCCGGCAAGTATTTTCTTTATGAAAGCTGGCCTGCAGGGATGTACGCCGGCTTTCGACATTTTGATAACACGCTGATATGTCAAAAATATTTCATGAAATAGAGCGGCCAGGATGAAACTCCCGGTTTGTTCACAGTGCACTTACCCAGGTTATGCGCATAACTTTCCAGTCATCGGTGGCAATAAACTAATCCTATGTTTTTATGAAAACACCAACTTTCAAAACCATGGATAGCCAAATCCCGAGCAAAGGAAAGGTTATTATCCACAACCTCAATGAGGTTCTCACCCAGATAAAAGATCTGGAACCACTCTGCGCAGACTACCAGCATTCCTTGCAGCGCTGCGAGAAAAGTCTCATCCAAATAGCAGTCGACATCGCGTGCGTATGCACCGGGGACGACGAAGACTGGGACAGCGTCGCAGCACTGTTGAAAGAAGGCGGAATACCTCTGCCAGAGGAACTGGATGAGGAGGATATCTGATAGCTATTGAGTAACTGTCCGGGCCCGGACTTTTTTTTATAACGCAAAAAAGAAGCGGAGACCTTCACAGGCGTCCGCTCCGAGTTTAATGTTTAACTTTTAAAGCGTTATGAAAAAATCTTTAGCGGTTTAGGTTTATATCGTAATCTCGAATGTCACTGGACCTTCCCATTCCATTACCGTGATGGTGAAGGTCTTGGCAGGGAGGTCGGCCATAATATGAATGTCTCCGAGGCTTTCCCGCTTCCAGTCGAATCGGGCCTTGGCTATTAACTCGCCGACGGGAATCGTATCCACAAGCGCGTCTTCGCTCCATAGTTCCGCCGTCAGGGAATTGTCTTTCTGTCGCGGAACGCGGAACTGATATCCGCGCTCCGGAGCGGTTTCCGGAATGCACTTGAACGGGCCTTCCTTCGGCTCCAATGTTTTGGAATCAGCACCCTGGATGTTGCCTTTGACGATGATGTCATAGTCCGTCCGGCCGTCTTCCAACTCTTTGAAGTCCAGTGTCACCGTGGCAAACTGTTTTTTCAATTGGACCTTTGCAAAGGCCTTCTCTCCGTCGGTATCCACGTGCAGTAGTTCGGCGAAGAGTTCGTCCATTTGGCTGCCTTCCTTTACGGTGAATTCACCCCTGGATGAGATAATGGCAACGTCGCCTCTCGGTACCATCCGGTCCACGAAGCCGCCCTTATGGCCGTCAAAGATTCTTTGACTACCATACCAGCCCGTGAGCGTGGCGGTACTCTCGGCTTCAACCGTAAGCCAGCAGGGGCAGTCGCTTCGGTCTTCCTTGACCGAGCAGGATGTCAGGGCTCCCAGCCCCAGCAATCCAATCAGTATCCACCGTCTCATAGCACCAGATTGTCAATTTCGGCCGTGTTGCCATGAACGCGCCACTGTTCTACATCTTCGGTTGCTGCCGCCTTCGTAACTTGACCGCCGCGAATCCATGTGTTGGCATACTCTCCGGGTTCGCCTTTGAGTGTGATGTTGTTGATCTTGTAGCACATGTTCGGGTTCAAGCCTTTAATCATCTTGGAGTAGAAGTAGAGCGTACCGTTGATTTTCACGGCCAACACCAGCCGGAGCTCATTGTTCTGTTGGTCCGCGTTGTAAGCGGGCTCGTTGAACCAGACGTTGAACTTGGTGGGAAGGGTGTAGAAGGCCCTGTTCACATTCAGGGGCCCCAGGTAGCCGTCAATGTCGCTGCAAAGCTTACCGGCCAATTGCGGCAGATAGGCATTCGTATCCCACGTCTGTTGGGACAGTTCCTTCAACTCGGCCGGGCACTCCAGATTAATGGTGTTCTTGGGCTGCATGTGGTTGTAGTTATAGATGTACCTGTAACTCTGGTTCAGCTTGCCGCGTCCGCCATAAACGCCCTGATTGAAGGTTCCCGAACCCATGTCGGCATAGGTCATGTCGTAGGTGCTCCACTGGTCCTGCTCCAGAAAGCAGTTGGCCATATAGTAGTGATACGACGGGCTTCCGAAGGCATTTGCGCCCGAGCTTTTTGGGCCGAAGATATCCTTGGTGTCCCCATAGAAGTTCCTTGGCGGTGTCTGGCAAATCCGGACGGTATTCCAGGCATTCACAAAGGCGATATGCTGGACATACACGTTCCGGTACAGGTCAGGGTCGCCCCAGAACTCGGCGCTGATGGTCCCAATCTGGAACTTGGACATATAACGCATCAGGTTGACGCTCACCGTGGTTGCAGAGCCGAACAGCACAAAGGCGGTCGCTCCCATCAGTGGATAGTTCACGCGGGCATTGCCGGCACTCCAAGGAATAAACCCTTCCGGATACCGTGCTAAATCCACGTTGTCCAGAAAACTGATGTACCGGGCGCTGTCCGGGTCCAGGTTGGCCATAATGAGGTAGTGCCGCTGTTCTCCGTTTTCACCCTTATCCCTGAAGCTTACCTGTGTCAGGTCCAACGGACCGCCGCCGTATTCGCCGATGACGGTGTGGTCATATATCCAGCCGTCCTTGTCGTAGGCAAAGATGTCGATGCGGTCCACAAGTCCGTCTTCCACGTCGGCTGAATAGGCCTTGGTGGAAGGCTCGTCATAGCCCATGACACTGAAATCAAAGACAGTCACTTCCTGGCCGGAGCTTTCGACTGCGAAGGCGGTCGGAATCGGCTCCGGGTCGCATCCTGCCAGTGCTGCCAGCAGCACTCCCGCCCATACTGTCATTCTGAGCGGAGCGAAGAATCTCTTTATTCTCAGTCTCATAGGCCTAATAGATTTCAGTTCCGGCATAATCCTTATACCCCATGTCGATGTTGCTCACTTCCAGTTCATCCCAGCCGGTAATCGCGACGGGAGAAATCTCGCCGCCGTATTTCTTGACGTAGAAGTTGGAATAGTCGCTGCCGATGCCCCTGAGCGATATGTTCCGCACCTTGTAGATGGAGTTCGGCTGGAGATTCATAGCCCGGTAAGGATAGAAGTAGGTCTTGCCGTCAATCTCCACCTCGATGACCAGCTTGGTGGTATCATCTTGCCCGTTGAAGCTCGTGCACATATAGGTGGCGTAGCTGTTGCGGGAATTGGGATAGACATAGAAGGAACGGTCAACATTCAGCACATGGGATTGGCTAGCATTTGTGGAAGAGCAGATTCTTCCCGTCTCTCCCGTAAAGGTATGGACAGTCGCTATCTGCATGTCCGTCGGCGCGTCAATATTGAGAATGCCCTTTTCCAACTGGTAATTATTGTTGTAGATATAAGGAAAATCGGCAGCCAGTGCCCCTGTAGCGCCATAGCCTGACAGATTATAGGTTTCCTGCAGACTGACCCAGCCGTGGTGGTTCTCGTTGGCCTGGTAATAGCGGTATCCGCTCTCATACTCGAGATTTCCGAATTCATCCTCGGGGAAGTAAGTGGACCTGCTGCCCCAGAGCGGAGACGGACTTTCCACCTGGTTGTAACTGGGGAAACTGAACAGCGGCCGAAGGGCATTCGGGATATTGATCCAGGCAATCCGCTTCACGATGACATCGGAGTTCATCAGGGATGCTTCGTCAAAATTGGCAGTAATCTTCTCAATGTCAAAACGGCAGATGTAACGATATAGATTTATTGCAATGACTTTGTCCCCAGGGCTCGAGCTATAGTAGGATGTCTGGCCCAGATATGCCGTACCGACTCCGCCCATAATATGCCGATGGGGCCGATAGTTGCCCTTTTCCAGTGTGATAAGGCCACCATAGTAAGTTTGTACACGGGTACGGCTGAGCGTTGCAAAGTAATCTGCCGTGGCCTCATCCAGATTGGCGAGAATGAAGAAATAGATATTCGTACCGGCAACGTCATAGTATTTGACATCCACGGTCGAAAGGTCCACCCCAGATGGATCCGTATAGATATGATGACCTATAGAGACTGTATCCTTGCTGTTGTACACGAAGATGTCCAGCCGGTCGATAAAGTCATCATCGGCGGCATCAATGGCATCGGCCTTGGTCCTGAGGGCTTGCATGGGTTCCACAGCCAGACGGAGTGATACTCCGCAGCGCTCATTATTGCCCGGCATATCCGGTCCCCATTCTTTGTTGCAGGCCGTCAGCAGTCCCGCTGACAGCACTGCGGCTATATATAGAATCTTTTTCATTTTCAGTCGATTTTAATTCTGTTGGTTTCCAACGGGCTGTCCGGTAACGGGGTCCACGCCAAGGTCAAGGTTGCTCACTTCCAGCTGGTCCCATTCCCTGACGGAAATGGTGAAGGTGGCGTAATACTTCTGCTCGATGAAGTTGGAGTACTCGGAGCCATCACCTTTGATGGTAATCTTGTCCACCTGATACACGGTGTTGGGCTGCGGATAGGTAATGCACACAGGATAGAACCGGCTCTTCCCGTCAATCACCAGCTCGACCACCAGCTTGGGATACTGCACCTGCTTGTTGTATGCGCTCACGGCGCTATAAACGCTGAAACATCCGCGTCCCATAAAACCGTACAGGCTCTTTCCGACAGCCATGGTCTGGGCAGATGTGTTCCCTGCATAGGCCAGATGCCCTTCTCCTGCAGCGATATTGTAGGTCTGGCAGGTGGCCTCCAGATACTTTCCGGTGGCGTCGATGTTCAAGACGCCTTTCTCCTTCATGTAATTGTCGTTGATGGTTCTGGGATAGTCCTGATTGAGTTTTCCGGGACCGCCCGGATTCCAAGTCCCGCCCTGGGACCATCCAATTGGGGCGTTGGTATAGAAACTGAATCCGTCATCGATACCGCCAAAGGCTCCGGTGGATGTGCCGGCATACCCGCTTCCGCCAAAGAACAGATACCAGGAGTAAAAGTGGCCGATACTGTCGGACTTGGTGGGATTGAAGTGGTTGCCGATGTTGGTGATGGCTATGTTTTTCACATAGACATCTTTGCCTCTGAGACTTTCATCCTCGGGGTCATATACGATACTGCCGATGTCAATGCGCCACATCAGGCGACGAAGTTCCAGTTCCACGGTGGTGTCTCCCGTGAAGTAAGTGTCCCGCGCACCCACCATCGGAATCCGGTCGAAGTCAAAGTTATTCGCCGTCCATACGATGGGACAGGGCATGTTATAGTCGTCGGCAAACTGACTGAGCGTCTTTCCGGAAAGGAATTCCGCCGTATCTTCGTCCAGATTGGCCATGGCAATGATGCCCACACGCTCGCCGACCTTTTCCTTGATCTTGAACTCGGTGGTACCGCTGGGGTCCGGCGTAATGCTTACATGATAGTCATCCTCGATGGCTGTCCTGTGAAAGATGTAAAGGTCCAGCCGCTGAACGCCGTCCGTGAGCGGGACATCGGCCGTATTGCGGGCCTTGGTCTGGGCCCCGGAAGCGCGAATCAGCAGCGTCACTGTGTGCTCTTCGTCTCCTGTGGGGTTGTGCTGCGCTGGTAGTTCCTTGCTGCAGGAGACAGGCAGCATCAGGGCCAGGGGCAGCAGAAGTGTCAGTATTTTTCGCATAGTAAAATGGATTTGAAAATGGGGCCGGCGGGACCGGCCCCGGGTAATTATGAACAAGTATCAAAACACGTCATCGCGACGTTTAGATATTCACTCCGCTGGTTACAGGAACAACGGTCCAGTTGGCCACGGAGATGTCAAAGGTTCCGTCGTTGACGGTGATGGGGATATCAGGATCCGTTGAGCCCTTCCTGGTAATGGTGAGATTCTCTATCTCGTAGGACTTGTTGCTGTTGATATACTGCAGGTTGATGGGATAGTAGTAAGTGGTCCCGCCCAACTCTACTTCTGCAACGATACGGGTAAAGCGGGGACTCCAGGTCGTGGACTGAGTATCCGGCTGCTGGAGATTGGGATAGCAGTAGTGGATGCTGGGAATCTCGTAAGCACCGTTTTTGAGGTTGTGACCGGGACTCAGGACAGTGTTCAAATGCTCGGTCAGTCCGGAGACTTCCTCATACTGGCGTTTTGCATGCCAGATGGTGGGGGTACTGTCGCCGTAGAGTTTCGCGTCACCTACGACATTGATGAGATAGATACGTTTCAGGATGCAGTCCATGGCTGCTTCTGCCGGATTGGTGAACGCTGCAGTCACCTTCTTCAGGATGACGCGGGTAGCGATGCGGCTCACGGAGATGGGAACATCGGTAGCGTTGGAGTTATACTGGCCCACCATCACGAAGCCGTCGGTGTTGTCCGAGAGCAGGGTCTGCGTGTTCTTGAGGTCATTCAGAGTCAGAATCTGGGTGAGGTCAGGTGCGTTCACGACGGCCCAGTACTTCTTCTGTCCGGCCTTGACACGCATGACACCTTCGTTCGTATTGGTCACTTTCACATAGGCGTCCAGCTTTTCGTCATCGGAATTGAAGGCAAAGAACTGGACACTTTTGATTTCGCTGAGCTCCGCGTCGATGTCTTGATTGGCCGACTTGGTGGGAGCATCTCCCTTAATGGAGAGCCTTACTTCTACACGCCCGTCCTCATCGGGAATGGGTGCTGGTGTCTGGGTGGATGAAAAGTCCTTGTTGCACGCTGCGGTGCAGAGGGTTGCGGCCACAGCCGCGAAGAATGCAATTTTTCGCATAACTTTTTGTGTGTTAAAGGTTTGAAATTAGGATTGTATTTGGTTTTAGAACCTATTCGCGGTTCAGATTGTATCGCTTGATAAGCGCCGCTATCTCAGGATCCAGATTGCCTCGGTGCCAGTAGGACGGCGTGAGCTTACAGGCTTTCAGGTAGTGCTCTACGGCATCCCGGTCTCGGCCCTGGCGGCTGTATATAACGGCCAGCATGTAATGGACCTGGTCCGTTTCCGGCAGCGTCTCCAGAATGGCCAGCGCCGATGCATTGTAGTCCATCGCACAGAAGGCTACGGCGGCATTGTAATCCTTATAGGGCCGCAGAATTTGGATGGCCGTCTCATAGTCGCGGTCCCGAATGGCCTGCACTCCAGCCATGTATTCCTCATCCAGCACGGTGGTCTGGATGGTATCCTTCACCATTCCTTTCCGGTGGAGATGGAAATCGAACTTGACGGTACGGAGCCTCGGGTAGAGCACTTCGCGGAGGAACCTGTAGTAGGGTTTCCGGGAAATCATTTCCTCCCGGGCATCGAGGTCTTTCACCTCGCAGATGTCGATGTATTCCCGCTTCTGGTCAGCCGTCAGTGAATCGCTTTGCGCAATCAGCACATCCAGCATCCGCCAGTTCTCCGGATTGTTCCGCGAGATGAAGACCACATCATTCCCGGTCTGACCCGGAATATCTTCCTCGGCCATCCCGTCAAAATAGACATGGACCATATTCTCCTCTCGGAGTGAGTCCCTGTAAGCGCGAATATACTCTTCAAAGTACCGGCTCACGGACTCGGAGCGCCTCTGCGAAAGTTTTGTGTTGAATGGCACGGAGCCTTCCGGAGAGCAGCTCGCCGTGACGATGATGCTGTCCAAATCGAACACCTTGTTCTCAATAAGGCTGGCCAGGTTCTGCTTGATTCGGCCAATCTCAAAGTGGTTGTTGCTCATATCCTCGTCTATCTCCGCAGAGCCCTGCTCAAAGTCGATGTAGCAGGCGGTATTGGCCTGTACCCGGCGGCTGGTAATCTGCTTCTTGTATCTGGGCGTGCCGTCCACAAAGGCCGACAGGCTGCTGATATAGTAAGTCAGGGGCTCCGTTTCCGGTATCTCATACAGACGTTTATCCTGCTCGAAGATGTCTCCGGACAGCACCACATCCACCTTTCGAAGCTTCGGACGGGTAGTGATGGTCTGCACGTAGTTGTAGATGAAATCACCGTTCGCAGCCGTAATCACGGTATCCAGCCTCAGACCCTCGTGAACGATCGGAGCTTTGACGTACTTCCGGTACATCTTTTCTCTCTGCTCCCATCGACGGGCATTGAGGCGCTTGGATATCGTGTTGGTATAGTGCTCAATGGCATCCCGGCCGGTTACGCCGAACTCGGAAGCGAAACTGCCTGCAACCTTGGTGTCCAAGATGGTATTGAAATGTTCATCAGCCACCTCGGTGGAATCAGCTTTGAAGGCATATAGTTCGGGTATATTACGCTGGATGAATAGCTCCAGAAGCCGCATGTTGATGAATCTGGTTGTATCGGTAATAATAGATGCCAGGTATTTCTCGTATTGCTGGTATCCTTTCAGCTGGGCCTTGCGGTACTTGGCCCCGGTGATGACAACCTGGTCCAGATGGAGGGTATCTTCCAGAATATGCATCCTAGGATAGAAGCGCAGTTGCCACTGCTCGTCCTGCATCTCCTTGGGCACGCGAATCTGGAACTCGATGTCCACCTTGCCGTGCCGCTCGGCCACATTCCTGAACCGGGCTTCGACTACGGCGGCATTGATGACATCCGTCGCTACCATCTCACCGTTTTCGTCTTTGATGGCCTTCATGATTATCATCTCCCGACCGTCATCATCGTGAACGACGAGTGTGTCCGGGCGGGCAATGTCATAGACCGGCGTGTCCTTTGTCATGCTGAGCGAAGTCGAAGCATCTTCCACCAGCCCGATGCTGGCTTGCAGCCTCTCCGTCTGAATTTGCTGGAGTTTGCTGGGGCCCGCGCAGCTCTGTGCGCAGAGAAGGAGGATAACCATAATAAGGAGAATGGGGCACATCACCATCGCGAAAGCGGCGCAGGCCGATACCATGAACAGTTTCCTGTCATGTTCGCTCATATTCTCCCAGTCATCCGGGCGCTGGCAATACTCTTTGTACCAGGTCTTTATTGTCTTGAATAGTTTTTTCATTATCGTTCCATTTCTAAGGATTTTCCCGTCGAGAGGTCCACAAGCATCTCGTCATTTCGCCTCGGGTTGGAAAGGTCGTTCGACGCATCCACAAGTTTCTTGAACTCGGCCTCTATCTCGGTGACAGATTCCAGTCCACATAGACGCGGGTCGCGGAACATTTTCTCGTGCCCATTGATGTCAAACATTCCGTACTCCGGATGGAACCTGTTTCCATATTCACAAGCCTTATAGGCAAAGTGAGGGACACCGTGAAGCCTGCCGATAAACCGCAGTTGCTGCACCACGTCAAAGTTCCGGAGCGGCGTGTTGATTCGCTTATCATTCTCATCGACCACGGAAACATAGCCGTCCTCATAGCGGATGAAGTAGATTCCCTGGCAGGGATAATCGACCTTGCTCACTTCCGGGTCGCGCAAATACTTCTCGATATTCATAACGGAATCACGATTTCAGGTCCATCCTGCCAGTCTCCTTCATTGCTTGTCAGCCCGTCATGGCCGGCTTGACCGGCAATCTCCTCCGGCTGCTCCACTTTGGCAACGCCATTCTGCTGCAGCGCGCCCTCCGTCCAGAAGTTGAACCATCGGGGCTCTTCCAGATTGGTGTCATCCAGCAGGGTGTCAACGATGATATAGGGGTCCGTCAGCGTGACGATGTAGTTCAACTTCGCTTTGTGCGGAGTGAAGGGAGCCGGATTGTAGCTTGGCCCGGCGGACAGTCCATACAGATAATCCTGCTGTTCGCTGCAATCCATCAGTTCCGAATGGTCAAGCGTCCCGGACACATCCAGCGTTCCGCTGTACGTTGGCAGGGCGATGGATTCAACGTTGTTTGCGTCATTCCACGGCCAGCCATAAAGCTCTCCGGCAATATATACCTGGGCCGAAAGCCCGTCATAAGTATGCTCCTTCACAGAGAATCCAGCCATCCCATTCAGGGGACAGTATTCCGTCTCCAGCATCAGATGGCCGAAAACATACACCAGGTACCGGTACTCAAAAACGTCACCGGCTCCGGTAGTTACGGCCAGATTCAGCCAGGTTCGTCCCGGCTTTCCGGTCTTGAGCATCCAGCTTTCCGACCCGGTCCGAACCAGATGAAGGATTTTTCCGTCATCGGCCTTGACCGAATAAGTCGCCCGGGCCTCATCGCTGGACACATTCAGAATCAGGTCCAGTGCGTCATCGGTCACGAAAGCCGTGTCTTCGGCCAGAACTTTCTTAGCATTGATGTCGGTCCCGGGCGCAACGTTCATGGTGACGACCGGCCTCGTGGGCTTCACGCGGCTGTCCACCAGTGTGAACTCCTCCGTCACCGTCCTCTCGACGGTCCAGTCATTCCCGGCTTGACCGGGAATCTCGCCATGTCCGGCCGCCACAGCCGTCACAATCAGTTTCCCTTCGCCGTTAGCCGTAACCTTGAACTGGTTGGGCAGTTCTCCCGCCTTGATTACCACTATCTCCGGATTGGAGACCTGCAGGTCGAACCTGTCGCAGATGGCCGTCTTGGGATTGGGCACAATGGTGAAAAGGCGCTCCTCTCCGTACTCCCACTTCTGGGCATCGTTGCTGATCTGCAAGGCGATGCTTTTCAGCTCGCTGGTATCCGTCACCACCAGTTCCTTCGGATTGCACGAAGCCAGGGCTAGCGTCGCCGTGGCCACCGCCACAGCTATAAACAACTGTTTCATATGATTTTACCTTTTTACGTCATACCCGGCGTGACCGGGTATCTTCTAAAAAATATACACCAGCGAGAGTATCACTTCATTGGGCAGGATGAACCATTTCTGCCCCTCATCAACCACCTTCCCACAACTCGGGCAGGCATAGGTGGTGTACTTGGTCCAGCCTCCCCAGAGACCGAGGCCGAAGTCCAGGTTGATATGCTCCTTCAACATCAGGGAATACCCGCCAGAGATGGCGGCACCGACCGCATCACCTTCCTCGGATGTCTTGGTGATAATGCCGCCGTGATTGTATTCCTGATACTGGGCCTTTCCTCCGACCCACCACCCGGAATACACATTCCATGGCCACCAGCGGGCACCGATGGCGTATGCCTGTTTGCGGTCCTGCTTCTGATCCGGATTCGGCTCAGAAAAGAGGCCGTTGAAAGTATCCTTCTTTCCGAAGGTCCAGGGGTTGAACTTCGCTCCGACATGAATGCTCCAGTGCTGTGCAACGGCAGCGGACCCTTCGACGCCGATGGTACCCAGGTCAATCATATCGGCGGCATTCGCCGCCACCGCCCAGGTCTGGGCTGCGGCCATATGGCCACCGGCTATCAGTAGAGTAATAACGAATGGAATTAAAAATAACTTTTTCATATTGAGTGAATTAAAGATTTCAAAGGGAATCCGCTCTCTCCTGCGGAGCTGCCATCTCTCAGCCTCAATCATTCTCACTGGCAGCCCCTTGGCGCAGGAGAGAGTTTCATCCCGGATTATAAGAAGTCGCCACGACTATCTCTCCGTGCGGGCCTACACCGTTGATGTGTTTGCCAGCATAGAATGCATCGCCGGCATCGAAATTAGCCTTGGGAATTGTCATCATCCACGGCGCTTTTACACTAGACAGGTATTCCTTCAACACTACATACTCCTCATCAGTGTATGTGTGATAGCCAACGGTCTTGAAAATCTTGCCCAGCGGTGGATCCAGGACGAGGAAGTCATCCTCCTTCGGCCGGACCCTTTGCATGAAAGTGACAGCATCCTCGCCGAAGAATTTCGTCTTGGCCATCCGCTCCTTGAATTCCTGAGACTTCATCATGGCGATTTTTCCGTCCAGGGAGTGCCTGTTAAGTCCACGACCTCCGTATGTCGGCCGGAACACGCCATGCCTGTCAAATGTAAACTGACCGTTGCTCGAATACTCCAGCAGGAACATCAGGATGGCATTCTCCTGGTCGCCGGTGATTTTTCCGGAAGCATAGAGCTCTGTGAAATACGAATAGACCGACATCTTCATAGCCGTAAAGACGTATTCCTTCAGAAGTGATTCATCCTCCGGAGGATTCTTCTGCAGCCGCCAGAACATCTTTGAATACTGGAAGCGCTTTTCCATCTCGAAGGAGTAATCCTCAGTGTATCTCACCGGAAACACTTCGGCATACTTCACACTCCGCATCAGTCTGTCAACCCGCTCGACAAATTCGCCATAGCGGTTCTGCATATCGCGGAACTCCAGATACGGCGCAATCAATTCTTCCTCCCGTGCGCGAAAGACTTTGCCGATGTTCCACCAAGCGATATTTATCAGTTTTAGCGCCGACCGGACCGGGCAGCATCTTTCCTGGACCCCGGTGTAAAGCGCGAACAACTGAGGACACAGATCATTGACATAGTACCGCCCGAAACCATCGGCATTCAGGAACAGGGAGCCCCCGCCTGCAAACGGTTCTATATAGCGCTTCCCGCCCTTCGGCATCAGGGGAAGAATCCTGTCCAGGTATTTTCCCTTACCTCCAATCCAAGTGACAAGTGATTCCATACGCATTATCATTTAGAGGACAATCTTGATTCCGGCGCCGACGTTCCAGCGAAGTACGCTGCCGTATGAGTTGAATACCATAGGGACGCTTCCGTGAAAGACCATCCCTACGCGCTGGCTCCAGAACAATTCGGCGCAGAGCCTCGCGTATATTCCATATATAAAGTCAACCGCTTTTGCTCCGGAGGATATGTAATCAGGAATCTCCTTGAGGGGATCCACGAGTTCGGCACCGGCGAGGATTCCGCCGCCGGCATATAGATTCAGACTCCGGCTCCGTGTTGCGGCCAGGCGATGCATATATCCGCCCGCGGCAGTAAGGTCCGCTACCTTGACGGACAGATTCCCGACAGGGAGCGCGAAGTTGTTGGTGGTCACTCCCGCATCCCAGTATCCTCCAAGGGTATATCTTTCATAGAAAGCCTCAGCGCAGACGGACCGGCCATTGAAGAGCGAGGAGGCTCGGAGCGAAGATTGGCCAGACATTGTCCGCTGCGCTGAAGCGTAGTGTGCAGTGAATATCACCAGCAAGGCAGTGAAAATGATTCGTGTTTTGTAGTTCATTTTGCTATCCGTTGGTAAGCATTACTGAACGCAAAATAAGTTGAAATTTTTGTCTCCTCCAAATTTTTCCATACTTTTGCGGAAAGTAATACTTATCGGAGGTGAGCGAAAGAGACATGAAAATGGCGCCGGAAAATACCCAAAAAGGCGTGGTACAGAGCGATGAACTGTACCATGTAAACGGCGTTGTTTACATAGAAGCAAACCTGAAAATCAATGAGTTGCGCGTACTGATAGCCATTGTACAGCATCTCCAGGGAGCCATCCTCTTCAAGGTGCGCCGAAGGGTCCAAAAGGGGCCTCTGCCCGAGGTCTTTTTACCCGAGCGAAAAGTTGTACCCGATCTCCCGGATGTCCGCGTAGTCACCATACCTGTTTTGGATTTTCACTTCGGTCTGAACAACGGAAAACGGCTCCGTGAGTGCCTGGAAGCCCTTTGTCACACCCGAATCGCTTTCCCCGAAGGAAGAAAAAACGACACCGCCGGCTCCCTTATTGTAAACAACTTTCCCGGGCTTATCAGCGGCTTTTCATTTCTTCCATACGCTTCTTCGGTGGATGTCTACCTTTCCGACCCGCTCATCGAGCGCCTTCTGCTTACGGAAGAAGGCTACAGCCACTACTCACGCTCCAAGGCTCTTAGCATAACCAATAAATACACGGTCAGGGTCTATTGGCTCATCTGTTCATGGCGCAGCAAAGGCGGCTTCTGCATCAGCCTCGATGGATTCCGCAAATTGTTATCCCTTGGAAAGGGATACGACAAGCCAAGCAACATCGTCGCCAGGATACTTGAACCTTCAAAAGCTGACTTCGAGAGCGCTTTTCCCATCAGTTTCCAGTACAGATTCCACGAGAGCGATGGCGGCACGAAGATCGTCTTTAAGATAAAAGTCCCGCTTCCGGAAACCGAGATAAAGCAGCGGAAAAAAGAGGCTTATGAATTCTGCGCCAATCTGTTGGCAAAATCGGGTATAGACCGTTCATTGCTCTTGCCCCTTCTGGAAAGCCTCGATTGCGAGGAGATTAGGCTCTTTGTCATGAAGGTGACCGAGCTTTGCCGCTTCCTCTCTACAAGTAAGGGAATCAAAGACCACAACCGCTATTTCCTCTCTTCTATGCAGAACTGGCTTGAAGACTGGACGCTGCGCTACCAGGACATCGGCGGCTGATTTTCTTTTTCACCTTTTGGCGGGTCCTCATAGAATCCTTTTGTTAATTCTATAGGATAATCTGTATAGTTCCCATTTTTCTCTTCTTTGGAATGGACTGCATTTCAAATGCTTATGCCGCTAGCTATCCATTACCCAGAAACATTTTGACTAACTTTCTACGCCTCGGGGAAACGTTTTGACTGACACCCGGCTATAAAATGACTAACCCTCGGCAACAATTTGACTAACTTCTTCGCTCCCCGAAACAAAATGACTAAATCCTGCCTCTGTGAGGTAAAGGAGGCTATCGAAAAAATGCAAAAGACTCTCGGCTGCAAGATAACTGACTAACAATCAGAGGAAACAAAATGACTAACCTCCCCAAGCCGAGAAACAAAATGACTAACTTTTCTTGCTTCCACCACAATCATTCAGGGTTTTGAATTACCCCGCAAAGATAATCAATGCTGACGTCCCCTTCAGGGCCGTCTGCCAGCTGCAAGGTCAAGCCCTTCGGGTTTTGCCGAAAATCTCCACCCCTGCGGGGTAGTATTTTCGACAAAAACCTTGCATCTGCCACCGCATTGATTACTCACGCTCAATAATTCAAAACCCTTAAAATGATTGCGTTATGATTACATCAATTCAAAAGAACACTCCTTCAAAGAAGCAGATGCTTCAGGAGATGGCCTCCAGGATGACATCCTCTGCAAAGCTGGAACTCAGGAGCCTGATCGACGAGTTGGGACTAAGTCTCATTACTGTTTCACCCTCTAACACCATTGCCTTATGAGTAACAAGCTGCATTTCGCACACACCTGGCAGGTCCACTACACCTCCGAAGAGACCTTCAACCTGGATTCCGTCCAGTTCAAGGAGCTAATGAAAGTCCTTGACATCAATTGCTTCTACGATGACGATGAATTCGCTGATGACATGGAGTGCATGGTGGATGACTGGAAATCGGTCCTCGAACGGTTACGTAACTATCCCTACATTCCGGAAGATGACTGTGACGCCATTGAAAAAGCCCTCGCCATGCTGACACCTAAGCCCTCCGTACAGGAACTGAACGAATACCTGACCCGTATCTACACCAATTCCGACACCGAAGACGGATACATCCACATCTCCTTCTTCTAGAATACTCCCTCATTCTTGCAACAAAGGCAGGTCATCATTCGTGATGCCTGCCTTTTTCAGACGCTTACGGTCATAAACCTTCTTTGACTTGTGGAGCGCCGACCTCATTGAAACCGGCCTCCCATGCTCCTGGATCTCCTCCATCCTGGCCGCCAGCCGGTTCGCCAGCAGAAAATCCTTCTCCGTAATCCGGAGTTTCTTCATTTTCTTCTTCGGTTTCATAGTTGTAATGGTTGTACGCCTGTATAGATGCAAAAATCATCCCTCTCGTTGCCCTATGCTGATTGTCGTTCGCCTCAATTTACCTATAAATTAGGATTGACGCACTGTCATAAAGTTTCGAACTTTGCGATACAAACTGTTTATTCTTGTGTCTATGAATAAAAAACTCAACCCTTGGGCCGCCATCGGAGTGGCGCTCCTGTATCTCCTTTTCGTATTTGCATCGTGTTTCATCGGCTTCCTGCATCCGGCCTGCTGGGCCTATTTCTCCGTATTGGCCGCTATCCTGGCAGTCGGTCCTTATTTCTGGCTGGCAGCCCGCTGGCAAAAATTTGGTGTAGGAACTGTCCTTGCCCTGCTCGTCTGCCTTTTCTGCCTGGCCACCGGTGAGGCCAGAGGACTGCTCTCCAAGGCCATCATCCTGGGCGGCGGAGTCCTGGCCGATATCGTACGCCAGTTCATGGGTAACGGTTCAAGGAAGGCACTCTATTGCGCCTACCCATTTCTTGCGATTGGCAACATCGGTTGGATCATCCGGCTCTGGTCAGATAAGCAGTTCTATTATGACGGGGCGGTCGAGGAAATGGGCCAGGCCTATGCCGAGGGCATCAAGGCCCTCCAGACGCCCGGCCATCTCGTAGCCGTTATCGTCCTGACCGCATCCGTTGCCGTCCTCGGCATCTGGCTTTGCACTAAAGTCGACAAGGGATCCTCAAAACTGCTTAAATAATGGGACTCCTCAGCAAGATATTCAGCAACACGCGTAAGCCGGAAGGGTTTTTCGGCAGGCTGATGGTCGCCGGAATGAACGGAGGTTCCCATGCCGCCATGGCCAAGTGGGGACTGGAAATAATCGACATCCCCCAGACAGGGGAAATCCTGGACATCGGATGCGGCGGGGGAGCCAACATCGCCCGGCTGCTGGCCCGGAGCAAGGAGGCGAAAGTCATCGGTGCGGACTATTCTCCCGTTTCCGTCGCGAAATCCTCCAAGGTGAACGACAAGGCCATAGATCAAGGACGCTGTGAGGTCCGGGAGGCCGATGTGGCAGCGCTCCCATTCGGTGACGGGCAGTTCGCCCTTGTGACCGCCTTCGAGACCGTCTACTTCTGGCCGGATATCGAAAAGAGTTTCGCCGGAGTGAGGCGTATCCTTTCTGATGGAGGGACCTTCCTGATCGTCAACGAGGATGACGGCCTGTCCGGGAACAACGGGAAATGGGAGAAGATCATAGACGGGATGCACACCTATACACCCGACGAGCTGAAGACACATCTGACCGCGGCCGGTTTCAGGAACGTGACCATCCATCGGGATGAGTCCAGGCATTGGCTGGCAGCAACCGCCCAGAAGTGATGAAGAAAACCTACGAACCACTGCCCATGGTCCTGAACGGCCGTTACGCCGTCCTGTTCGGGAAACTGTCGGAAAAGGAGAAGGAAGACACGCTCGCCCGGATGGCCGAGCTCATCGAGGAGGAACGCGATTACGAGGACAAGGGCAATTACGGCCATTTCTGCAACATCCTTCCCACGATCGCAATCGACGAGGCGCTCCGCAGGAACGGAAAGACCCAGGAGGAGGCCTTCCAGCTGATCTCCACCCACATGTGGGCTGCCCTCACCCCGGAGTCCTTCCGGAAGATGTCGCGGCTGCGATGCTTCCTCCCTATGATGAAGAAGATCATCCCGCTGGGCTTCAAGTACGGCTCCGGCAAGGGCTGGAAGTACGCCTGGCACAAGGACGATCCGGCCGACATCTACCACTTCGAGTGCCTGGAGTGCCTCTACAAGTACGAGTTCTCCAAGCACGGCGTCCTGGAGCGCTTCGGGCCTATGTTCTGCCACAGCGACATCATCAACTACGGCAATCTGCACAACATTGATTTCATCCGTACCCGGACCCTCTGCCAAGGCGGCGACTGCTGCGACTTCCGCTTCGTCCGCCATAGGAAAGGAGAAACCTGGGAAAGGGCCAAAAGCATCTGAGAATCGATTAAGCCACTTTCACCGAAACCCCAATATGTCGCTCCAATCGGCTTGCCAGCGGGGCTGCCCGGCTATCCTTATGAATACAAAAACGGATCCCAACATGAATGAGGACCCGGCCAAAATCTGTTCAATCAGTTATTTCTTTTCAGGCAGCTTCGTGTAAAGCACCAGCCCCAGCACCGTGAATTACAACTCCACCTACTGCTCGTCTATGATGCGTCCGAGGTTGTCAACCCTCTTTTCGAAGCGGGTCATGCCCACCACGGCAAGGATATAGGCAACGCCGTTGGCAATGATGGCAATGCCGATGATGGCCGACAGCACTCCGGCGGTGACATCCAGGTTCTTGAGGCCGAAATAACCCAGAACGGCGGCGCCTGCACCCAGAAGCAGGAGCACCCACCACATCGTAAATCCGACCCGCTTGTAGTCGAAGCTCTGCACGGCGATGACAACGCCTTCAATCATGACCCAGATGGCAAACACCACTGGAAGGGAAACTGCTGTTCCAAGAATGTTGAACAGGAAAAAACAGCCGAAGAAAATGTCCAGAATGGCGCTCAAGGCGCGGGTTCCGCTGTTGGGGAGGAACGCCTGCGTCTTGAAGGTGAAGATCAGTTTAGAGACACCGTATCTCCTTCTTCTAGAATACACCCTCATTCTTGCAACAAAGGCAGGTCATCGCTCATGATGCCTGCCTTCTTAATGATGCCGCTTAACATCCTGTTGGTCGCTCCAGTCGTGTTGCCGGCAAGCCGTCAACACCACTTCCGCTCCGTCGGCGCTTGGGACCTCGACGTCAGCAAGCTGCCGCCGAAGTCCCACGGCTCCGCAGACTCTGTCGTTTGTGCCCGGCGAACGGCCAACGTTGTCGGCCTTTTCGCTCGGTCCCAAGCGCCAGAGACTGCTCCACCGCCGCGCCTCACACCGCCCGGCAGTCGGCAAAAGCCGTCTGCCCGGCTCCCATTTATCTTACCACCTGCGTAAATACCGGAGCCTCACCATCCTTCACCGTCACATATACGGTAATTTCCACCATTTTTGATTCAGGGGTTGCCTGACGAGGTGCTGTGAGCGCAATGAACTGATATTCCGTCCCACCGGGAATCTTCCTGGAAGCCACCTTTGAAGCCGTTGCGCTGAGCATGCTGTAACCTTCCACGGCGGCATCAAAAATGGCCGATTCCTCCTCGCTCACAGCATGAGTCTCGGGGAATTCTTCCAGTTTCACATAATCACCCTCCAGGAAACCGTTTGCTTTCAGGAACTGGTCCACTTCTTCCAGCATGGCCATCATGCGAGCGGCACGGACGCCGTATCCGGGCAGCACTTCCGCCTCCGGTTGTTTCTTAGCAATATCAGCAGCACTGGAGAAGAGGCCGCCGCTGCCGAAGGTGCAGAAAGGAACCACCTTCTTTCCCGAAAGGTCTATCTCGCCAAGGCATGTAAGCATCGGAAGAGCACAGGTGCCAAACCAGATAGGATAGCCAATGAAAACTACGTCGTATGCAGAAATATCGGCCTGCACTGGCTGAATCTTGGGAAGGATTTCTTCCTCCCGTTCCCGGATACAACGCTGGATGGTTTCATCATAGGTGCCGTTATATGGCACTACAGGCACAATCTCTTCCAAATCAGCGCCAAGGGCTGTGGATATTTCCTGCGCAACTGCCTTCGTGTTATCACTCTGGGAATAGTAGAGTACGAGCACCTTGGGCGCCTCCTTTTTCTGCCCGCAAGAAGCGGCGGCAATCATCGCAGCCAGGGCGATGGCCATCATCTTTATAAATCTCATATAAGTTTGATTGAATTGATAATCCTTCCGCATTGGACGCCCTCCCGGCGTGCAGAGAAGAAATCCGGCGTAGTGAAGGTGTCGATTCCGCACACTTGAATGTTCTCTTCCTTCACTCCGGCACTTTCCAGCAGCCAGGCATTGGCTTTCCACAGGTCAATATGGTGTCCGCCCGACATCGGCAAACCATCTCCCGGCCCGCGGAACGACCAGATCATGTCCATCGGGAAGCCGGCATTCTTGAAATGCTCCGCAACCTCTTCTCCCACTTGAAAACTGTCCGGGCCGATAGAGGGACCAATCGCAGCCAGCAAATCCCCGGCATTACAGCGGAATTGCTGCTCCATCACATAGATGGTCTTCTGCGCGATATGCAGGACCGTCCCTTTCCAGCCGGAATGAACTGCTGCAACGACGCGCCTGATGGGATCGTAAAGAAGAATGGGTACACAATCGGCCGTTCTGACACCAATCGCCACACCCTGAAGCGCAGTCACAAACGCGTCATATCCTTCCAATTCCTCAGCCGCATAATCCGGACGGTCTATAATCGCGACCTTGCTGTCATGCACTTGATGACCCTGAATTACAGGATAAGGAAGCACACTGTCCCTCCATGTGGAAAAGGCTTCCACACTGTCTCCCAACGCGTATTTGAGCAGTTCTGTGTACATCCATGCAAATTTAACCATTTTCGCCGATATCCTCAATCCCCACCGCACGCTCCGACCAAGCGTCCGGCAAGCCGGCCACTTCATCGGAGCTTTCCCGCGCTTTGGACCTCGACGTCAGCAAGCTGACGCCGAAGTCCAACCCGGTGACAGACTGGCACCGGCAAGCCGGCACCAGACTGTCCCTCGGGCCGCGCACCCACGGAGCCCGGCAGACAGAGGTGGGCCCTTCAGGCGCCACCTCCGCCCGCCCGGCTCTCCATCTCACGGAAAATGATTACATTTGCAGAGTAAGACAAATCGGAATTTATCCGTCATGCCCGGCCCCGACCGGGCATCTGATAATCAGCAAGATGGCCGATCAGGTCGGCCATGACGGTAACGTTAAATTTGATTTTCAAGTGACATACTTGATTCTCATTTT
>Ga0247611_10001322_pt1 | contig 44832 bp, 33 predicted proteins | sample 177DNAGHGhighgp2_FD_192422 | JGI IMG/M metagenome (GOLD analysis project Ga0247611, IMG submission 192422) | Sheep rumen microbial communities from Palmerston North, Manawatu-Wanganui, New Zealand - 1770 DNA GHGhigh gp2 | ecosystem: Host-associated > Mammals > Digestive system > Stomach > Rumen... | reverse complement strand
TTCACAAGAAGACAAACTTGCTGGTCGTGTGGAGAAATTCTCTTCATCTGAGGAAATGTTCAAGTCATTAGGAATCTGAGCACCCATGTACGAAATCAGGATGACCAAGACGTTCCGCAAAGACACGGAACGGTGTCGTAAGCGCGGATATGACATGGAACTACTCAAAACCGCCATTCGTTTGCTGGAAGCCGACGGTCAACTTCCTATGAGCTACCATCCTCACAAACTTTCTGGACAATATGGCGGATGTTGGGAATGTCACCTTAAACCTGATTGGCTCTTGATATGGGAACAGAACGATACGGAATTGACACTCTTGTTCACAGGAACAGGTACTCATTCCGACTTATTCTGAGAGAATAGAAGATAATGTATAATCACAAAACTGAAAATCCGATGGACAGATAAAAGATAATAGGACATAAGACTGAACGTCCACTTTTGATTCTTGTTTTCCGACAATTGGGGAATTGAACGAAAAAGTAGCAAGAACTGAAGTAGATAGTTCACGCCTCATGGCGTGGGCATTTACTCGTTTAAGCTACAAAGGCCATCCCCAATGCCTCGGAAAACGTAAGCGAAGTAGACTGCTCACGTTTTTCTTTTTTATGAATCTATAATAACTCAAACGATTAATTATGAAACAGGTTTATTCAACATTCACATCATTGAAAGAGCGTAAGTGTAGGACAACTTTCACGTTCAACACCAAAATGAGAGTCCTTTTCGTTTTGATTTGTTGCTTTATGACTTTGCCTATGGTATCCCAACAGAGAAGAGCCACAACACCTCAAAAGAGGAGAACCACAGTTTCTCAACCAAAGAAAACTTCATTTGAATTTTATGTATATGAAAACGCAACCTTCAAGAAGGCTGGCGATACAGATTATTATGTTGTAGATATGGGGAAAAAGAGTGCCCATCAATTATATATGGACGTTCTTTCGAACATTTCATCTATTTACAGGGATCCGGATCGTGTAATAAGCAAGGTTGAAGATCGTTCTATCGTAATAAATGGGTATGCTAATGAGGTTTCGTATTTTAAAGACTGGCAAGGTTATTCAACTTCTGTGAGTTTCAAATATAGAATAGAACTACAGTTCAAGGATGCTAAGATTCGTGTGAATGCACCAGATCTGCCTGATATTTATACATCAAATGCTTTGGGTGACAATAAACTTAGCAGCTACCCGACTAAGTACATCGGTTATTTATTTGGAGGAGAAACTACAGCCATGAAGAAAGAGATAGATAAATACATCAATGCTGTTATAACCGCTATTGTATATGGTTCTAAGGATGATGAATGGTGACACAAATAATAACACTCATGTTCCGCAAGCATAATCCCGCAGGGTTCATTATCAGCGGATCCATACTAGCAAAACTTGAATTAGGTATGACTCATATTGGGTTATCCTACAAGTCACACTATCAGCTTACAGAGGGAAATTCCCCTCTGTAAGCGTAGTCGTATTTTCACCAAGACATTAAAGAAGCCTCATCGTATAAACATTTCCGTCATCTTTTGCCTTGAATTCGATATCCGCTCCATTGTAAGAAGCATGATAGACTAAAAAAGAGCAGGGATGGTGTATGCCACTTTCCTTACGTCTAAATTTCGCACATGGAATCCATTCTTCGAAATGTTTAGCTATTCCCATCGTTTCAGCGAGTCGGCTATTGTGAAGATTCTTTGCAAATGTCTCATCAAGAAATCTTCTACGTACTGTCAGTAAAGTTCCGCTTTCACACACCTCAACTATTAAAGAACGTTCATTCCTATTCCCTTTGCAAACCGGCCGAACATGTTCTTTGAACCATGATTTGTATTCTTTGCGCAATTCTAAAATTTGTTGAGTTACATGTCTCCTGCTTTGAGAAGAACGAGACAATTCACTTCCGCTCGCTAAATGCTTTTGTACTTGATGAAATTCTTCCTGTTTAGTCATTACCTTTATTATTTTTTACACCAATCAACGTGACTGGATAAGGCAATGTACATCATTACGATTCAGCTGTCAAGGGCAGCTCAATACCGTTGCTTGCTACCATTTTGGGGAGCTGAAGATTGTGCAATACTTTCTTCTATATGTCTTCAATCAAAATGTCACAATTGGGAAATAAAGAGAAATAAGTCTTGTTTTGATAAATTTCTATAGTTTTTATTTGTGGTTTGAAGCTATATTCGTATATTTGCACTCAGATTCGGTACAATTCTATCAGTTCTCGAGATGTACAATAGGTTTAGGACGAAAGATAATAATATGAAACATGCTCTTCGACTTAATACAAGCCTGATTACTTCCTTGGGGCATGTGCTTGGAAAGACCAATGCAGAACTTATGGAGGCTACAGGCATCAGTAATGCTACATGGTATCGTATTATGGGACATCCAGACGAAATCACAGTCCAGCAACTTATTTCTATTGCTAACGGGCTGTGTATTCCCGTCTTTCGTTTTTTCTCGATTGATGGTCTCAACGTGATTGGTAACAAAGAGGACTACATAGAAAATCCGTATAAGCCTTGCTACTACGATGCAGAAGCACTGCAAGCTCTGATTAATAAACGCAGTGCTGCTACATGGCAGGATGTAGCAAACTCGCTTGGGATAACTCGGACAAATCTTCGCAATTCACTCTTATCTTATACACGGTTGCCCGTTGCACGTTTTCTCGCTGCCTGCGATGCTTTTGACATAGAACCTTTCTTTGTCATCGTGGACCAAAACCCACAGTATATTGATCGAGGTGGTGAGAAGGTCGCAACAACAGCACTCGGATACACAAATCTTTCAGAGTTCGACACCACACGGACAGATTTTGACAGTGTGAGAAGAGAATTAGCTGAACTGAAAGACGAACTTGAAAGGGCGAGACGTGACATTGCTGATTTAGGTAAAAAGTTAGACTTGATGTTAGGTACTCACGAACAATACCCAACGGCAAAACGGACTAAACGCACAGTCTCAAAGATTGTCCAAAATGCGGAGCTGAAACATCAACAAGCAAACAAACTGATTGTAAACAACTAACAATAGTACAACTATGGAAAGAATCGTAGAAATTTGGCAAACGGCATTTAACAAGAAACAGACAGGGTACAACATTGTAGAGCCTATATTGGAAGATGTATATTCTTGCATATACCGACTTGACGATGGTAGAGAGGTGCGTATTACGACAAAATCAAGTATGTATAATTTCTCTACAGCACTTTGTAACAAGACATACAAACATATTGCAGGTATCTCAGATTGTTTCAAGATAGTTCTACCTGGCCAGTACGGTGAACCTCAAAATGTATTCTGCATCGTTGGCGAACCTCTTAAACGTAATTTTACAGCAACAACTAATATACAATCAGGCATTAACCTTTTTAGAGATTTGTGGACTGATTGTATAGTCAAAAAACATCGGTTAGATTCTAATCCATTTATTGATATTGAAACGGCATACTCCAATTTGGATGAAAAATCAAGGACGTTTGTTATTCATAATATAAAAAGTGCAGATGCGACACAAGTCGCAAAGGACGTGGCACTGGCAATTGATGAGGCCTATCATGTCATAAAAACCCTCGACGCTGACTCTTTTTGGCATCCCTATCCTGATAATATTGGATTAGGCGAAAATGGTGATGTAAAAATTTGCAATATTGATCACAAGTTTATGGGACTCGATAACAATTATGAAATTGAAACGGATTCTAATTCTATTACTGTCAAGTATGACCCCATAATTGATGAATATAATGTTAAGAACAACCAAATGCTGATGCCGCTAAAAGTTCTTGTTGGTAGCAATGAAGAGCTTGTATTAGGATTAATAGATACAGGGGCTATGTCATCGGGATTCTCTGACGACTTTTTTGAATACGCATCACTTAAGAATCTTGGAAAGACAACGGTGAGGGGCAGTACGGGTAAACGAGAGTCTATCAAGACATTTTGCTTCGTAACATTTCCAAATGGACAAATTGAAAGTCTAAGAGGTTTAACTATAAGTCCCGATGCAGAAGTTTCTATTGTTATTGGCATGGATTTACTGTCAAGGTGCAAATTTGAAAGCGAACCTTATTGTAATGGCTTTAAGTACAAATTAACATTTCTATAAGATATGACTAATGTAGTGTTTGATAATATCGAGGCAAACATCGTCAACCAACTTATGTTGGCGCAAAAATCTATAAAAGTTGCGGTCGCATGGATTAACTCGAAGGATATACTAGGCATCCTTTGCTGGAAACTAAAGGGAGGTGTTGATGTTGTATTGGTTTTGCAGTATGACGATATTAACAATGGGGGCAGAAATTCTCTTGATTTTAGTGAGTATAAGAAACTTGGAGGCAAACTGTATTGGGTAGAAGAAATGAATTCAACGATGCATACAAAATATTGCATCATCGACAATAAGATTCTACTGCATGGCTCATGTAACTGGACTTATCGCGGATTTAACAAGAATGTTGAGGCTTTCAACATGACTTACGACGAGCCATCATTGATAGAGGCGTATTCCGCGCATTTCGAAAGACTTGAAGAAGGAAGTAATTCAAATGATAAATCAACCACAAACCATACGTCAGTCTCTTCAAAAGCACATCGAAATATCATTCTTTCTAAAGAGGAGCGTGTCAGATTATTTATAGAAGACCTGAAACACGCTGATATTGATAACTACAGCAACGATTATATCAAATCGTTCATTGAGTATTGGACTTTTAGTGTCACTCATCAAAAAATGAGGTTTGAAGAAAAACCTGACTTCTTGATGAAATTAGAAATAGAAGACTGGGCTCGCAAGCAAGACCAACTGAAAGAAGATGAAGAATATATTGAATTTTGTCAGAATGCAAGAAATGAAGCTGAAATTGCCTATGAAAATTATTGTAAATATATTGACAAACTTTTTCTTTGGCCTGATTATAGAGACAGACTGAAAGAATTGAATGATGCTATAGAATCAAACAAAGAACTTAAAAACTATAAAATAAAGGTGAACAAAAATTCTATTTCAGCATATGAGTACATTAAGAAACATCATTTGCCCGCAATAGTTGCTTCTCCAAATTATGAATTCGGGGATAGTTCTTTGCAACGCAAAATATTCTCCTATGATGGAAAAGAACCAGAATTTACATATGAAGTTCGGCCAGATAGCAGAAAAAGGAATAGTTTTTTTAGTTGGGAAATTATCGGGGAGAAACCGGAGTTTGGTGGCACTCTAGGTAAAATCACAAAAATTACAAATACTCCTTTTGTGGAATTCGTCACGATACCTGCCATTGAAGATTATCCAGATAAAGAAAAATACGTAAAGCGATTTATAGGGTCATGCGTCTTCAATTCTCGCTTTTCGCATAAGCTAAAAAGAAGAAACAGATTTCTGAAAAAAGAAAATGTGCGTTTACTTTTTGAAGCAAATTATGCAATTGAGTCCTACAATCAACATTGCCGAGAAAGACTTACTAAATGTAAGAATGTTAGCATACTGGAAGCTTATAAGATTGCGGAAGAGATTCATAAAAGGAGTGGGAAAGAAGTGATAAAGTGCCCAGATGAACTTCAAAATAAAACCATCGGCGATATTTTGGATACCAGAGCTTTATTACACCCTTCACAGCTTTGGCTAGAGATGTTTGTGTGTGAAGATGACAGTATTTCATCCGAATATATAATGGAGCCAGATTATTGTCATATTACAGTTTTTCATAAGGCTTTCCCTTCATCAGAATTGCTATATGTCTTGCAATTCGTTGCAAAATATGATTACCAGAGTTGGCATGTTGACTCTTGGGGGTATTTAGGATGGTGGCCGGAAACAACATACCTCATACCCGATGACATGTATTATGCAAGGGATGGATTTAGATTTCTTTCATTAAAGGAAGCTTGTGGATTCACTACAGACGGATTACAAGTAAAACCATTAAAATACTATAGTGAAGAAATCTTGTCGTGGTCACGAGAAAATGAACTTAGGTTTATACGTAACCCATCTTTTAGATAAAAACTTTACAAACAACAAATGCCATTACATGAATAATTAATATGATAACTTTCAAAGATAGCATAGATTTTTCACTCAAAGATAGAGTTGGAGAAATAAGAATGAATCAAGCCACTATAGAGTTTGATGGAGCAAATTATATTTTAAGTGCGACAAGTCCAGAAGATAGCCGTTTGGCGATGCTTTCAAATGAACTGGTCAATAATCCGACCAGTTTTAGCGACTATATAGGCAATTCATCCCAGATTGTAGGTGATCATGGTCATTACGATTTCTCTGGAATAGTATTACTACATACAAAAGTGGAACACGTTGCATATGGTGTAAAGTATCAATGGTCAATTAGTTCTTTTAAAAGAGTGATAGAGTCAAACGAAGAAGAAGGTTATTTGTTTTATGTCGTTACTACAGATAAGAAATGGCGTGTTAAGGGGCTTGGTGATAAAGATGTAGAATTTGAATATAGGCACAACAAATATTTACTCTCACAGAATAACGAGAATGAAATACTGATTAAAACGAAGAGAGACACCCCATACAAGAACATGGTTGTTTCTTTGTTATCGTTATTCCAAGGAACGGCTATGGAAATCAGGTGTATGGAGGAGTGTAAAGATGGTAAAAAGATAATATCGTACCTTCCCGTGCAATATCGATTTAATGAACGATTTCCGTTTGTCAGAGACTTGAACTATTTTGAACCTATAACTTTAAAAGATTTCATGCAAATTTCTCTTAATACTGCTGATGTCTATTCAGATAGGACGAAGAGGGAATATATGGTGAAAGCCATAGAAAGATATATAGGTTCAAAATATGTAGACAATTTAACCAAATTTGTATATTTAGTTTCCATTCTTGAAGTCATTGCAGAAAAAGTAGAGAGGGTAAAGACAATAGAAAAAGTAGTTGATAAGGACGGTAAAGAGCATAACCATCAGCGGGATGCCTATGATATTGTAAACGAATCCATGAATAGGAAAAACTTAGATATATCTAAATTGAATGCTACTATTAGTGACAGTGTTGGCCTAAATAACTTTGTGGCCCTGAGGAATGAAATATTACACAGGCTTCCGTCAGAAAAGGTTATTAATTATTTGAACCTCAAATATCCTATGTCATATTTGGAATTTACTGTATACATAGTATTACTTCATCATTTAGGCTTCGACGACATCCACTTCCGAAATGGTTTTAAACTAAGTGTATTAAAAGATTCGTAATTTGTAAAACATCTACCATGTCGGCTATACCACAAAAGTATCTTTCAAAAACAACGCTCCGTCACCTGAAGCCACTACAAGGATTGCCAGTGCGTTACCAACGACGTGCGCTCGATGTGACGTTGGCCTGTAAGTTGACACATGCTTATGGTAAGTATCACTTGGCAATGCTTCACAGAGAGTTGATTATGAGTGAAGAGAAGACTTCCTATCAGCAGGCGGAACGGATGGCGGCAATGATGAATCAGTTGACTATCATTCATTCCTCGCCGTCTGACTTCTTGCACACAAAGGAGGAAAGTGTGGATGAATGTATTAATGCGTGGAAGGACTTCAAGCAACTTGTGGATGAATATGCTGATACCTATTTCGTGCCAAGCGTGGTAGAAGATTTCTGCAAGAAGGTCTATACGGACGATGAGCACTTTATCTTCTTCAAGCCGTTCTGCAACTTGCACTACTCCGTTTATGCCGATGCGCTGCTATGGTATCAGCAGGGCAAGATAGACTACGAGACGTTCTGTCAGGAATTTCAGGAACTTAGTTCTTAAGACTCGCTACGCTCATATAAGCGGCAAAGCCGAGCGGAATGGACGGCAAACGGACACCGCTTGACGGAAAGAGGTTGAGAATGTATATTGCCTCGATGCGAGAGGTAGTTGATTTCTATAAATCATTGCTATAACATAACCACCCTACTCGTCCCACCATGTCATCAACTTATACTCCCTGATGAGGTGGTAGAGGTGGAGAGTTTTTCGGGCGGAGAGCCAGACCCCCTCCCTGCTTTGTTATCTTCTGAGGTTCAGAAACGGCAAACAAGTCGAGACTAGTGTCTATCGTTTGATGTTGCAAGATGAATTTGCTTATTTTTCATCATCCTTACACTTTTTGCTGTAATTCGCTGCTATCTATATTGTTAGGTGTAGTGTAGGGTGATTTCATCCTTACACTAAATGGGGCGTTTTTGAGGCTCTTGATGTAAAAGTTGATCATCTCAACAAACTCTGCAAACGTCTGTCAAAGATGAGTTACGAACGTAAGCGCATAAACAAAGTGGCATTCCTCAAGATCGTCTTATATCTATTAGAATAGTAAAACAAGTTGTTTTACCTTCAACTACATAGGTGATACCGGCCACACAGCCAACTCATACAAAGTAAAACAACTTGTTTTACCACTAGTGAAGGTAGTGTAAGGACAAAATCACCTTACACTCATTCTAACAGCGCATAAATCAATAAGTTATAACAAAAAGTGTAAGGACGGCGAAAAACGGCTAAAAATGGTTCTATTGGATTTAGTGTGAATTAACAACACCAGAGAATGCTCAGCGCATCTTGACCTCATTTATTTCAACGCAGAGTCGCGGAGGCGCGAAGATTTTTGAGGTTTTGGAGGAAAGGAGTGCATTGCAGCTGACACTATCGTGTGAGTTCGCTGATAATCACAGCGCTACGCGAGGCTGTGATTATGGAGGTCGCAGAGGCGGAGCATTTCAGAGAACTGAGTGTTCTCGGAAAGCGCACGGGTGCAGCCATCGGCTTGTGCAAGTCACGGCGCGAAGTGACGGGACGCCGCAGAAGACGGAAATGGCAAAGGGGGACAAGCTTGAAGAATGAAGAATTCATCAATCATCAATTGTCAATCATCAATTATCCATTATACATTATCCATTGTCCATTATACATTCTTGCTTCTGCGCCTCTGCGTTAAAGAATAAACCTGCTGCGTTGACAAAAATCGGCTACGTTGAGAATAAAACAAATACGTTAATTCACACTAAAACCAATAGAACCTTATTTTCTTCTACCGCACCAAGTATGGGGTTGAGGGGAGGAGAACGAGGGAGCGTTATTCCTTGTTGTCGGTAGTGGCGGGGGGCTGGGGGTAGGACTGGCCGTCGGCGAGCATCTGCTGTGCACGTAGTACGGCGGGGTCAACGGTGCTGAGGTATTGTAGGCGCCATGCCTGGTCCTCGGCGTTGTACACGATGTTGGCGATGAGGTTGCGTTCGAAGAGGGGTGCACTGCGCTGTAGCATGAGGTTGCGACGCTTCAAGCCGTGCTGCTCGCCGTAGCGTGCGAACTGTTCGAGCAGGTTCTGCTGCTTGAGCCATGCGACCATGTCCTTGACGTTGCGGAATCGGTTGAGCTGGTCGCGGTGTTCGTCGGTGAAGAGGAAGGCGTACTGGATGGTGAGTCCCGTGAAGACGGCTTCGCGGAAGTAGCTGGTGTAGAGTGTGGTGTCCTCGGGGATGAAGATGTCGGGCATGATGCCTCCTCCGCCATATACGGTACGTCCGAGTCGTGTCTTGTACTCGGGTCCGTCCTGGCGTATGCTGTCGGCTGAGAAGAACTCGCCGCGTTCGTATCGTGCGATGAGGTCGTTCTCGTAGTCCTGTCCGTGGCCTTTCTCGTAGGGCTTCTGTATGCAGCGTCCCGAGGGTGTGTAGTAGCGGGCTATGGTGAGTCTGACGACGCTGTGGTCCTTGAATTCAATGGGTTGCTGTACGAGTCCCTTGCCGAAGGAGCGTCGTCCGATGACGGTTCCTCGGTCGTTGTCCTGAATGGCTCCGGCGAAGATTTCGGATGCTGATGCTGACCCTTCGTCCACGAGCACGATGAGTGGGAGGTGCTGGAATGAGCCTCGTCCATCGGTGCGGTATTCCTCGCGTGGTGACTTGCGTCCTTCGGTATATACGACGAGCTGTCCGGCAGGCAGGAACTCGTTGACCATGAGTATGGCAGTCTGCATGTATCCTCCGCGGTTGCCTCGCAGGTCTATGACGAGGTTTTTCATGCCTTGTACGTTGAGCTGTGCGAGTGCTGTGAGCATCTCGGGGTAGGTGTTCTCGCCGAAGTTCTCGATGGAGATGTAGCCTGTCTGCTTGTCGAGCATGAAGTAGCTGTCAACGCTCTCGACGGGCACATCGCCACGTACGACGATGAAGCGTATGGGTTCCTTGTGTCCGTGGCGTACGACGGTGAGCTTGACCTTTGAGTTCTTTGGTCCGCGGAGTCGTTTCATGATTTCGTGGTCCTTCATGCCCACGAGTGAGCTGTCGTCGGCAGCGATGATGCGGTCTCCGGCGAGTACGCCCACTTTCTCGGAGGGCCCTCCCTTGATGATGTTCATCACGTTGACGGTGTCGTTCTGAATGGTGAAGCGCACGCCGATGCCTGAGAAGCTGCCCTTGAGTTCCTCGCCTGTTTCCTCGGCTTCGGAGGCGCTGATGTATGTGGAATGGGGGTCGAGCTCGGAGAGGATGACGGGCATGGCTTCTTCGATGAGGTCATTGGCATTGACGGTGTCAACGTAGTTGTTGTCAATGATTTGGAGGAGGTAGTTGAGCTTGTTGCTGCCTGTGTTGACGATGCTGAGGCGGTTGCCGGAGAAATGGCTGGCGTAGAATGTGCCGATGAGGACGCCGAGGATGACGGCAACGGCGAGCAACAGGGGTACGAGACGGGATTTTGTTTTCATATCATTTTATTCTTCATTCTTCACTACTCATTCTTCATAGCCCTCGATGGGGAGGTGCTGGACGTCGATGCCGGCACGTCGCAGGAGGTCGATGCCGTCGGTGAGACGATAGTCGCGGGCATAGACTACGCGGCGTATGCCGGCTTGTATGATGAGCTTTGAGCATTCGATGCAGGGTGAGTCGGTGACGTAGAGGGTGGCGCCTTCGGAGTTGTTGCCCGAGCGTGCTATCTTGGTGATGGCGTTGGCCTCGGCATGGAGCACGTAGGGCTTGGTGACGCCGTCCTCCTCGCAGACGTTTTCGAATCCTGAGGGGGTTCCGTTGTAGCCGTCGCTGATAATCATCTTGTTCTTGACGATGAGGGCGCCGACTTGACGTCGTTGGCAGTAGCTGTTCTCGCTCCAGATGCGAGCCATGCGCAGGTAGCGAAGGTCTAATGGAGACCCTCCCCCTGCCCTCCCTGTAAGGGAGGGAGCAGTTACTTTTTGCTGTTTATTGTCAATTTCATTCATTTTGCTTTCGGTATTTTATGCCCCTCTATTACAGGGAGGGGGTGGATGTGGGTCTTTTTATTCCATTGCGTTCGAGGAGTGCATCGATGGTGGGGTCTCCTCCGCGGAAACGGCGGTAGAGGGTCATGGGATGTTCGGTGCCACCCCGCGAGAGGATGTTGTCGCGGAAACGTTGGGCTATCTCACGGCTGAAGATGCCGTGTTTTTTGAAGAGTGAGAAGGCGTCGGCATCGAGTACCTCAGCCCATTTGTAGCTGTAGTAGCCTGCGGCATATCCGCCCGACATGATGTGTCCGAACTGCACCGTCATGCACGTCCCTGGCACCTCCTCGAAGAGCTGAGCCCGTTGCCAGGCATTGCGCTCGAAGGTGCGGATGTCGGCATCGAAGGGCTCCGTCAGCGTGTAGTAGGCGAAGTCCAACAGTCCGAAGCTGACCTGACGGATGCAGGCATAGGCTACGTTGAAGTTGCGGCTGGCTACGATGCGGTCGATGAGTTCCTGCGGGATGGGTTCGCCCGTCTCGTAATGGGCAGCGAAGGTGTTGAGGAACTCGGGTTCGATGGCGAAGTTCTCCATCAGCTGCGAGGGCAGTTCGACGAAATCCCAATAGACATTGGTGCCTGAGAGGGAAGCGAAGCGCGTGTTGGCGAAGATGCCGTGGAGGGCATGTCCGAACTCGTGGAGGAAGGTTTCGACCTCGCCCAGCGTGAGCAAGGCAGGCTTCTGGTCGGTAGGCTTGGTGAAGTTCATCACGAGTGAGACGTGCGGACGCTGGTTCTTCCATGTCACGGGGTCCGTGGGTGTGGTGAGCACCGTGAGTCCCTTCTCCTCGTACTCGTGCAGGATGTTGTCGTCGAGCTCGGGGCCAATGCATTGTTCCTTGAAAGCGGTCATCCATGCTCCGCTCTGCTTGCCTTTGCGTGGATGGAAATCGGTATAGAGCACCGCGAGGAAGCTGCCGTCGGCATCGAGGACATCGAAGGCCTGCACGTCGGGGTGATAGACGGGGATGTCCTTGTTCTCGCGGAAGGTGATGCCATAGAGCTTCGTGGCGAGGCCGAAGACACCCTCCTTGACACGCGAGAGCTCGAGGTAAGGACGGAGCATCTCGGCGTCGATGTTGAAGCGCTCCATCTTGAGCTTATGTCCGTAGTAGGAGAAGTCCCAGGGCTGCAGCTTGAACGCCTCGCCTTCGATCTTACGCGCCACGTCCTCGATGTCCTTGAGCTCCTTGCGTGCAGGCTCCATGTAGGCATCCAGCAACTGGTCGAACAGGTCATAGACGCGCTCCACGTTCTCTGCCATGCGCTCCTTGAGCACGAAATCGGCGAAGGTCTTGTAGCCCATCATCTGAGCACGTTCGCGCCGGAGGTTGACGATGCGTCGGACGATGTCCTCGTTGTTGCGTTCGTTGTCCTTGATGCAAATGGTGTTCTTGGCGATGTACATCTGCTTGCGCAGTTCGCGGTTGTCGGCATAGGTGATGAAGGGTCCGTAGGAAGGTGCCTGTAGGGTGAAGAGCCATCCCTGTTTGCCCTGTTCCTTAGCGGCTAAGGCAGCAGCCTCGCGTGCTGAATCGGGTAGTCCGGCGAGGTCGTTCTCGTCGGTGATGCACAGCTCGTAGGCATTGGTTTCCTTCAGCTGGTTCTGCGAGAACTGTAGGGTCAGCAGGCTCATCTCCTGGTTGATGGCGCGGAGCCGTGCCTGTTCGTCGTCGGTCATGGCAGCTCCGGCACGGATGAAGCCCTCGTAGGACTTCTCGAGAAGCATTTGCTCCTCAGCTGTGAGGGGACGTGCAGTAGAGGGAGAACCGTCGTTAATGGCAGCGGGATGGTACTGGTCGTACACGGCTTTGACACGCTCGAAATAGGGCCGGTTGAAGATGATGTTGTTGGCGTGCTCGGTGAGGATGGGCGACATCTTCTGCGCCAAGGCATCCATCTCGTCGTTGGTGTCGGCCGAGAGGAGATTGAAGAAGACCTTGGTGACGCGCTCCAGGAGGTCGTCGGGCGAGACCACGGCAATGGTGTTGTCGAAGGTCGGTGCCTCGGGGTTCTCAACAATCTTCTGGATGAAAGCCTCGTCGCGACGAATGCCCTCCATGATGGCGGGCTCGTAGTCCTCCATACGAATCTCGTTGAAGGGTGCCGTCTCATGCGGCGTGCCGTAGCGCTTCCTATAGAATGGATTCTCTCTCATATATATATGATTACACGTTGTTTACGTTTTGGCAAGAATTTCTCTTTGGGCGTGTCATTGCACGAGTTTCTCGAACTTGGGGATGACGATGAGCCTGCGGCTTAGTTCCACCACTCCCCTATCCTCGAGCCGATGCAACGCCTTCGAGACGTAGCGCGGGTCCTGTCCCAAGTAAGCCCCCAGCAACGGCAGCGAGATATGAAATCGCTTCTCTCCGGCAGGGCGCATGACATGGCGTCGCAGGAAGGTGATGATGCGCCCCTCCAAGGATGCCGATGGCGGGAGCCAGTTCTGCTGCTCGTGCTTGACGATGCCCGTCGTGAGGAGGTTCAGCAGGTTCAGGCGGAACACCTCGAAGTACGCCGTGAGGGCGCCCACCGTTCGTTTGTCCACGTCGAGGAGGTGCACCTGTTGCTCGGTCCGATAGCTGTGCAGATGCCAACGTGTGCGACCATAGAGCACTTCCGTGCCGATGACCAACGGCGCTGCGAGGAGTTCCTCCACACGCCATCGGCTGTCGGCGGCATCGGTGCTCATACACACCGTTCCGTCCATGACAAACGTCAGGCCGTCGCACGAGGAGCCTTGGGTGATGAAAGTCGTGCAAGCTTTCAGCGTGCGGAAATCCAGACGCGTCGATTCAACGATGCGCGTCAAATCCTCACGGCCTAATCCCTGGAACAGCGGCAAGGCCATCAATGTATCGAACATCGAATTCACCTTTTGGCTCTTTTTAGGGCGCAAAATTACACTATTTACGCTTCACAACCAAACTTTTTACGCCCTTTTTAATATAAAATAAGGCTTAAGCCTTGAGAGTTGAAATATTTTGCCTAACTTTGCCGCGTTTTTGAGCAATAATCCATTACAAAACGTACAATGAAACTTTCATATTCCCTTTCCCCAAGGCGTTTTATGCGGCTCAGTATGCGATGCCATTACCTGTTTCTGGCCTTCTTCGCCCTGCTGCCCACGACGCTCTCAGCCTCCGACCCCGACGAGCCCCGCGAGGACACGCTTTTCGTTGTCAAGAAGGACGGCACCGTGGACATCTTCCCCGCATCCACGGTGAAGCAGAAAGTGGTGTCATCCACAGCGCTGAAGCTGACGCTGATTGACGGAACATTGAAGCAATACAGGTTGGTGAATCTGGAGTCGCATGGCCACCAGATTACGTTCAACAAGCCGACCCTCACGTCGTTCAAGTTCAACAACAAGTTCAACCATCAGGTCTTCTCCGACATCGAGTGCGAGATTACGGACAATCGTCGCATCACGGGTCAGATGGCCGCTATCGGTCATTGGCTGACGCCTTCGTTCAAGCGTTCGGACAAACGTGCCAACGTCTATCTCGACTACGAGGAACAGCTCATCAGCAAGCATAGCCGCGTGAAACTGGGCGCAGACCACATCATCACCGTGGCCTACCCCGGCATCCAGGTGGTGAAAACCGTGATGACGGACCCGGGCAGCGGCGGTTCGACAACCGTAGAGAAGACGGAGATTCCCCTGACGGCAGACATGCTATCGACGAATGCACCCTCCAATTATCCCGACCGCGAGGACCTCGACAAGATGCTGGACAACGACCCCTCCACCTTCTTCCACTCCACGTGGGGCAGCGGCGCCTACGAGAAGCTCCCTGAGAACGAGAGCCCCTACATCGAAATCACCTTGCCCGAAGCCGTACATCATCTGGTTTACGAACTCACCAACCGCACGGATGTCGGCAACCGTTCGCCCCTGGAGCTCAGCCTCATGGGCAGTGCCGACGGCAACGAATGGGTGGAGCTGCACCGCTTCACGCAAGCCAACGGTTTGTCCAGCGAACAGGGCGCAACCAACACCTCGCCCATCATCGACATGGAGGACGACTACACACATTTCAGGATCTATCTGGTGAAAGCCAACTACAAGAACTATTTCTGCGTCTCGGAATTGAAGCTCTACACCGCCGTGGTGAAAACCGAGGGCGGCACACCGCCGACCTACGAAGTCCGCTTTGTACCTTTCGGCACCGATTACGAGCTGCATCTCGACTGGTTGAAACCCAACGGCACCCTTCGCGTGGACATCGACACCGAGGACGGCTACCCGCCAGCGTCGAAAGACTACTACATCTCAGGCGAACTATCCATTAACGGAGCTGGCTTCTATCCCTCGATGGAAAAAACGCCGTTGGAAATCAAAGGCCGCGGCAACAGCAGCTGGAACGGAAACTGGTTCTCCAAGAACCCCTATCGCATCAAGTTCCCCGAAAAGCAGAAACCCTTCGGCCTGAAGTCCGGCAAGAGCTGGGTGCTGCTCGCTAACCGTCAAACAGGTTCGATGATGACCAACGCTATCGGCATGTACGCCGCAGGACTCTTAGGTGCCGACGGCGCGAACCATATCGTCCCGATAGACCTTTACATGAACGGCGCGTACTGGGGCAGCTACAATTTCACGGAAAAAGTGGGACTCGCCAACAATAGCATAGACCTCGACGACGAGAGCAAGGCTTGCCTCGTAGAGCTGGACACCTACGGGAATGAAGAGATTTTCTATTCCTCGCCTTATAATATCCCGGTAAAAGTCAAAGACCCCGACTTCGAAGAAGGCGAGACGGAGCTGAGCTCCGAAGAGGATATCATGAAGCGCTTCAATGCCTTCGCACAACTCGTAAAGGACGAAGCCGACATCTCCAAGGAAGTGGACGTGGAATCCATGGCGCGCTTCCTGGTGATTGACGAACTCCTACTGAACTACGAACTGATGCACCCCAAGAGCACATACCTCTACCACGAGAATGTCCTCGAGGACACGTGCAAGTGGAAGTGGGGACCCGTATGGGACCTCGACTGGAGCTACGGCTACGAAGGCACAAGCACCTATTTCAAGAACGGAGCCAAGGACAAGTATTGGACGGGCAAGAGCATGGAGGCTTCGACCTTCATCAGCAAGATGCGCAAATGCGGTGAACCGCTTGACCGGGCAATGTACAAATACTGGACACGCTTCACACGTCTTTACCTCGACGAGCTCATCGACTATTGCGACGAGTACTACGCATTTGCCAAGCCGACGTTGGACAACAACAACAACCATGTACATCGCTCAGACCGCGACTATACGGACTATGCCTCCAGCACCGAGGCAGCGAAGCAATGGTTGCGCAACCGTGCCACAGCCGTCATGGCCCAGCTGACACCTTACGATGTGAGCGACGAGGAAATCATCGGCATCGTGGAGGACGAAGACGAGGAAATGCCCGACACACCGTTCTACACCGATAAGGTCGAAACGCCCGAGACACCCACCTTCTTCGAGGTCTATAACCTCCAGGGTGTCAAGCTGAAGTCACGTGCCCGCTACAACGAATGGCGCAACGGACTCGCCCCTGGCATATACATCGTCAACGGCAAGAAAGTGCTGGTACAATAATGATAATCCCCGCTGAGTAGCGGGGATTTCTTTTTACCTTATAAACAATATTTCGCGGTACTTAGGCAGGGGCCAAAGCTCGTCGTCCACGATGAGCTCCAGCTTATCGACGTGGTAGCGAATCTCCTCGATGAGAGGTGCCACGGTGTCGTGGTAGGCTATGGCCTTCTCGCGTTCGTCATCGATGCGGTTGGCTATGCGACGAGCATCTATCAGCGCTGTCACCTGCGAGGTGATGAAGCGTGTGTGCTCAGAAATCTCACGGATGAGAGCGATGTTGTTGTCGTTGAGTTCGCGGGCTTCCTCCTTCGGGAATATTACCTGCAGACGATGGACATTCTCGACGAGTACGCTCTGGTAGCGTGTGGCCACAGGGATGATGTGGTTCATGCACAAGTCCCCGAATATGCGTGCCTCAATCTGAATCTTCTTCGTGTAGGTGTCCCATTTGATTTCGTTGCGAGCGAGCAATTCCGAACGGGTGAACACGTGCGTCTTCTCGAACATCTTCACGCTGTCGTCGTCCAGATAGCGGTCGATGACAAGCGGCACGGAAGCCTCGACGTCCAAGCCACGACGTGCTGCTTCGAGCTTCCATTCGTTGCTGTAGCCATTGCCCTCGAAATGAATGGGCTTGCAGGTCTTGATGTCCTCACGCACGACGGTGAGCACAGCTTTCAACGTGTCCACGCCCTGAGCGATGAGCCGGTCTACGCGTGCCTTGAAATCCATAAGCGATTCAGCAACAGCCGCGTTCAGCGCAATCATGGCGCTGGCACAGTTGGCCTCAGCACCTACGGCACGGAACTCAAACCTGTTTCCCGTGAAGGCAAAGGGCGAGGTGCGGTTGCGGTCGGTGTTGTCGATGAGAAGTTCAGGTATTTGGGGGATGCCCAAGTGCAACTCATGTTTGCCGCTCAGCGAAATCTCGTCGTCGGTAGCCTGCTCCAGATGCTCGAGGACATCGGTCAGCTGCTTGCCAAGGAACGACGATATGATGGCTGGCGGAGCCTCGTTGGCGCCTAAGCGATGGGCATTCGTGGCACTCACGATGCTGGCCTTCAGCAAGCCGTTGTGACGCCACACGGCCATCAGCGTTTCCACGATGAAAGTGATGAAACGAAGGTTGTCCAACGGCGTCTTGCCGGGAGCGTGCAGGAGGATGCCCGTGTCTGTGGCCAGGCTCCAGTTGTTGTGCTTACCCGAGCCATTGATGCCCGCGAAGGGTTTCTCATGAAGCAGCACGCGGAAACCATGCTTGCGCGCCACTTTCTTCATCAACGACATCAGCAGCATGTTATGGTCCACCGCCAGGTTGGTCTCCTCGAAGATGGGCGCCAGCTCGAACTGGTTGGGGGCTACTTCGTTGTGGCGCGTCTTGCAGGGTATGCCCAGCTCTAAAGCCTGAATCTCGAGGTCCTTCATGAAGGCTGCCACACGCTCGGGGATAGACCCGAAGTAGTGGTCGTCCATCTGCTGGTTCTTCGCGGAATCGTGACCCATCAGCGTGCGACCCGTCATCAGCAGGTCGGGACGTGCGGCATAGAGCCCTTCATCGACGAGGAAATACTCCTGCTCCCAACCCAGGTTCGTGATGACTTTCTGCACGTCGGGATAGAACAGTCGTGCCACCTCGGTAGCAGCCTTGTCCACGGCGTGCAGGGCTTTCTTCAACGGTGCCTTGTAATCCAGGGCTTCGCCCGTGTAGGCGATGAACACAGTGGGAATCATCAGCGTGTCGCCCATCACAAACACCGGGCTTGCAGGATCCCAAGCCGAGTAGCCACGGGCCTCGAAGGTCGAGCGTATGCCTCCACTGGGGAAGGAACTGGCATCGGGTTCCTGTTGCACGAGCTGCTTGCCCGTGAACTCTTCCACCATGCCGCCGCGGCCATCGTGTTCGACGAAACCGTCGTGCTTCTCTGCCGTACCTTCCGTCAAGGGTTGGAACCAATGGGTGATATGCGTAGCCCCGAGTCCCATCGCCCAACGCTTCATCCCCTCAGCCACAGCATCTGCGGTCTTCAGGTCCAAGGTTGCGCCATGGTCTATCACGTCCACCATCTTCTCATACACGCTGGCGGGCAGGAATTGCTGCATCTTTTGGCGGTTGAAAACGTATTTGCCAAAGAACTCTGACGGCCGCTCCTTAGGCTCCGCCACCTCCACGGGACGTTTCTTGAACGCCTCGCCGACAACTTGAAATCGCAGGGTTGAGGACATAGTATGATGAATGGTTTTGACGCCGCAAAGGTATAAAAAAAGAATGGAGAACAGCGATGCGACGGAGCGTTTTTGCGCTACTATCCTATTATTTATTGATATATGCAGCTATCGCCGCCAGCACGGCATCATTGCAAAGGGGGTAAGAATTCGTAGCATCCGGCATCGGGAGCATCGTCGTTCTTACGGCTTCGTCCCAGGCGGTCGAGAGGATAGGGACGCGTGTAGGTGGAGTCGGCTATGCCTCGGATGGCAGAGGCCTCGACGGGGGTGAAGTCGTAGAGGAAGTTGTGGGAGTCGAAGAGCTGGAAATGCTTCTCGCGGTTGATGTCGGCTTCGAGGGTGTCTATCTGACAGTCGATGAAGCGTGCCGTATAGAGCTCATCCTCGGGCACAACGGTGGTGAGGAAGCAATGGACGAACTGATAGTTGATGGGGACATCAGCCATGTCTGAAGGCATATCCTCGCGGCTGAGCGAAGGCATCATCACGACATCGTCGGCATAGCCTGTGGCGACACAGTTGATGAAGTCTGCACGATAGAGGGGGAAGTAACCCAGGGAGTCCTGATTGCTGATTTGAATGGCATTGCCGCGGTTGGCACTAAGAGGATAGAACTGAGCCAGCGTGCAATGGGTGAACCGCGCATCACCACCGTTGACATAAGCACAATGGCCGAGGGTGTTGGAGATTTCGGTGTTGGCCACTTCGGCCCGACAATGGTTGAGCTCGAGGCCATTACCGCCAAGGTTATGAATGCGGGCGTTCAGCAAATGCAGTTTCAGAGGGTCGATGCCGGTGCTGTCGCAACGAATCCCGTAGAGTCCACTATGCAGGTCGAGGTAAGTGAGTTGGTTGTCGTGGCTCTCCCGAGTGAACGTCAGCCCTTCCCATCGGCTTGGCAATCGGTCGTAGGGGAGGTAGTCGAACATGTGGTCTGTGCGGTCGCCACGCAGGATAACTGGTGCCTCGAGCGTGCCGTTGGCGATGAGTGTGCCATGGACGACCATGCCTGCTTTCTCATGGAAGAGGAGCTGCGTGCCGGCATCGAGGGTCAACGTCGTGTTGGGGGCTACGACCAAGCTATCGTACACAACGATAGGACGTCCGGCGGTGAAAGTGGTGTCGGCAGTCAGCGTGCAGGCTTGCAGGAAGTATGCATTACGGCCGCTGACGACGAGGGTGACTTTCTGCTGGACACCGCTCTCGAGCGTGAAATGCAGCACGTCTTTGATTTGGGCAATGGAATCATCCACCTGTTCGGGCACCGTCACTTCGATGCGCACGATGATGCTGTCGCGGCGACGTACCTCAAAATCGGTGGCACGATTGTCAACCGTGCGGCTCATGTCCTGCCCGTCGATGTTGATACGGAAGGGGCTGGACGCACCGGCCTCAAGACGTACCTCATTGATGCGCAGTCCTCGGTCGCCATGGTTGTAAACAGCCAATGTCTTGGTGCTCGAGGGAACGGTGGTCAGCAACGTGTCGAAGCGGACGGTGTCGCTGCTGAACGTAAGGGTGGAGGAACGGTCGGTGGTAAAGGTGTCATAGTCATCGCAGGCAATGAGCACTACGCCCATCGCCGCGATGATGAATATCATGAGTTTTCTATACATTCTCCAAGATGGCAAGCAAGTGTTTCCACACCATATCGACGGTGGGGATAAGCAGGCGTTCGTCAGGCGAGTGAACACCGCGGAGTGTAGGCCCGAAGCTGACCATGTCGAGACCAGGATATTTCTCGGAGAACAGACCGCACTCGAGACCTGCGTGAATACCACGTACGACAGGTTCTTTCTTGAACAGGCGGATGTACTGCTCGCGGGCGATGCGCAGGATCTCGCTCTTGGGGTTCATTGCCCATCCAGGATAGCCCTCGCCAATCTCAACCTCGGCACCAGCCAGCTCGAAGACAGCGGCAACGGTGTTTGCCATATTGAGACGATTGCTGAGCAGCGAGCTGCGCTGACTGCTGTTGACGAAGATGACGCCGGGCTCCACCTGCTTGATGCTGGCAAGGTTGGAACTGGTCTCGACGAGTGCGATGTCCTGGCTCATGGCATAGACGCCATTGTCCACGGCCTGCAAAGCCGAGATGAGGCGACAGTTGACATCCGCAGGCAGTACGGTGGCTGCAGGCTCGGCACTCTCGAGGATGAATTCCATGGTCTTCTCCGTCACGCTGAACTCCTCTTCGACCTCGGCAGCAAAGACGTTCCACGCTACGCGCGCCTGTTCCTTATATTTAATAGGTAGGCAAACGAGGCAGCTGGCTTCACGGGGAATAGCGTTGTGCAGACCACCGGCTTGGATGTCGCTCAGGCGCAAGCCCCACTTCTTCATGCCGTTGTAAAGGAAACGGGCAAGCAGCTTGTTGGCATTGGCACGCTTCTTGTCGATATCGTCACCGCTGTGTCCGCCGGTGAGACCTTTGATGGTGAGGCGCAGGAAGAAAGCATCAGCCGGAGCAGCCTCAGGAGTGAAGCGGAAAGTGGCTGCCGTGCGGCAACCTCCGGCACAGCTGACGAAAAGTTCACCCTCGTCCTCAGAATCGAGGTTGATGAGCAGCTGTCCGGTCATGAAACCGGGTTGCATCCCTTCGGCACCGGTGAGACCCGTCTCCTCGTCGCGCGTGAAGACACACTCCAGCGGGCCATGCTTCAAGGTGTTGTCGGCAAGTATAGCCATCTCCATGGCACAGCCTATGCCGTCGTCAGCACCGAGGGTTGTGCCGCGGGCTTTCATCCATTCGCCGTCCACGTAAGTCTGGATGGCATCTTTGTCGAAATCGAACTCGACGTCGTTGTTCTTCTCGCAAACCATGTCCATGTGACTCTGCAGGATGACAACGGGACGGTCTTCCATGCCAGGACTTGCAGGCTTGCGGATGAGCACGTTACCGGTTTCATCGACTTTTGTTTCGAGGCCGAGGCTGATGCCGAAATCCTTGAGGAAGGCAATCATCTTCTCCTCACGCTTGGAAGGACGCGGAACAGCGTTGATGCGAGCAAACATCTCGAACACGCTGGCAGGTTGAAGTACATTCTTTTCCATTTGAATATTGCTAATTTAGGTTAAAGTCTGTTGATAACGATGCGTAGCTAATCTTTTTGCCGTATCTTTGCACTGCTTTTGCACTGCAAAGGTACAAGAAACCTCGTTTCTGACCAAAGAATCTTCAATAAAAGAACGCATACGATGCTTAAATTATTGCTCATAACACTCGGAATCGTCGCTTTTGCGGTGCTACTCCTGTCCGCAAAGCTCATTTTCAAGGGCGACAGCCGTGGACCGATGACCCACATCGGCGCTTCAAAGGCCATGCGTGAACGCGGGATTCATTGCGTCGAGAGCATGGACGCCATTGAGCGGCATCAGCTGGCACACAGGCCACATGCGAAGGAGAGGAGAGTTGAAAGTTGAAACATCATATAAATAACAAATGAAGAAAATTCTTTTCATCGCCATCGGTGCCATGTTCGCACTGACGGCTTGCAACAATCAGAAAGAAGTCGATGGCGCTGACGAAGCTACCGTCGAAGTTGAACCTACAGGCCTGAAGATTGCCTACGTCGAAGTGGACAGTCTGATGAGCCAGTATCAGTTCTGCAAGGACTACAACCTCCTGCTCAACAAGAAGGGCGAAAACGCTGCCAACACGCTCGCGCAAAAGCAACGCCAGCTGCAGCAGCACGCCAATGCGCTCCAGAAGAAGTACGAGAGCAATGGTTTCACCACCCGCGACGAGCTCGAACGCGCACAGAACCAGTTGGCCAAGGAACAGCAGGACCTCGCTGAACTCGACCAGCGCCTCACCAACGAGCTGGCCATCGAGAACGCCAAGCTCAACGAAGAGCTGCGTGATTCCATTCAGGCTTTCCTGAAGGTGTACAACAAGACGAAGAAGTACGACTACATCTTCTCGCGCCAGGGCGATAATATCCTGCTGGCCAACAAACAATTCGACATCACCGATGAAGTCGTGGCCGGACTCAACAAGCGCTACAAGGCTAAGCCCGAAGTGAAAGGCACTGCCGACAGCAAGAAAGACAACAAGGAAGCCGAAGAGTAAAGGAAATGAAATACTTCGAACTGTCTTTCGGAATAACCCCTAACAACGAGGCGGCGGCAGATGTGCTGGCCGCCTTGTTAGCCGATGTGGGCTGCGACACGTTTGTGCCTAACGACGAGGGGCTCACGGCGTACGTGCAGCAGGAGCAGTACGACGAAGCTGCCATTCAGGCTCTCGTGGCCGACTTTCCCATGCCCGACACGTCCATCACCTTCACATGTGCCGAAGCACCCGACGAGAACTGGAACGCCACCTGGGAAGCCGAGCACCAGTTTGAGCCGATAGAGCTGCCCAACGGGGAGAGCTTCAAAATCATCCCTCGTCAGGCTTTCGGCAGCGGTGAGCACGCCACGACACGTATGATGATTGCCATGCTGGCCTCGTTGGATCTAAGTCATCAGGTCGTCGTCGATGCCGGTTGTGGCACAGGCGTGCTTAGTCTCGCCGCCATCAAGTTAGGTGCCAAGCACGTCTATGCTTACGATATCGACGAGTGGAGCGTGCGCAATGCCCAGGACAACTTCGAATTAAACGGCTATCGAGCTTCTCCCTACGAAGGCTTCTCGCCCGAATCAACTTACGTCACCGATACCTATCCCGCAGAGATCACCCAAGGTGATGTGCGCCGTCTCAAAGCATGTCCGCCCGTGGATATCGTGATGGCTAACATCAACCGCAATATCCTCCTCGCCGACCTCCCCGTCTTCGCCTCCAAACTGAAACCAGACGGCCACTTGCTCCTCTCCGGTTTCTACGAAGCCGATGTCCCGCTGCTCGTAAGCAAAGCTGAAGAGCTTGGACTAAAGTTGGCTGACCATCGTGCCGAAGGCGAATGGCGTGCTTTATACTTTAAACATTCAACGTTTAACCCTCTTGCCCAGCGCTTGCTAAGAACTTTTCGCTCTTAACTTTCCGCTCGGCGCTTGCGACGCTTCGCTCAGCGAAGAACTATCAACTCTCCATGTCCATAGAAGACCGCATTGACGCAGACTTTCGCGTGTTGCAACTGCTCTCTCAGAGCTTTCCCAATATTGCAGCAGCCTCCTCCGAGATCATCAACTTGGAGGCTATCCTCAACCTGCCCAAAGGAACTGAGCATTTCATGGCCGACATCCACGGCGAGTACGAAGCATTCCTTCATATCTTGAAAAACGCATCAGGTAATATCAAGCGCAAAGTCAAGGAGTTGTATGCCGACAGCCTCTCATCGGATGAAATACGTGAGCTTTGCACCCTCATCTATTACCCCGAACAGAAGCTGCAGATTATCAAAAACCAGAAGATGGATGATTCGGCATTGATGAATGAGTCCTTCTACTCCACCACGCTGCAGCGCCTGATTCGCGTGTGCCAAAGTGTTAGCTCGAAATACACCCGCTCAAAGGTGCGCAAGGCCCTGCCGATGGAGTTTGCTTATATCATCGAAGAACTGCTTCATGAGTCGCCCTCCGACGATGACAAACACGCCTACTTCGACGGCATCATCGAAAGTATTGTGGCTACAGGAAGAGCCGATGCTTTCATCATCGCCTTGGCTACCGTCATCCAGCAGTTGGCTGTAGATCAGCTGCATATCCTCGGCGACATCTTCGACCGCGGCCCAGGAGCGCATATCATCATGGATCGCCTTTGCGAACATCATAGCTTCGACATCCAATGGGGCAACCACGATGCACTATGGATGGGCGCTGCTGCCGGCAACGACTGCTGTATTGCCAATGTCCTACGCCTGTCGTTGCGCTACGGCAATATGCAAACGCTCGAGGACGGCTACGGCATTAACCTCGTACCCCTCGCCACCTTCGCTATGGAAACCTATGCCAGTGACCCCTGCGACCTCTTCGGGCCTCGCTTGGACAAGGACGATACGACCCACAACGAGAAGACACGACGCCTCATCGCACAGATGCACAAGGCCATCTCGATCATTCAGTTCAAGCTGGAAGCACAGATGATTCTGCGACGACCCGAATGGCACATGGAGGATCGTTTGGTGCTTCAATGTATCGACAAGCAGCGCGGCGTGTTCGTTCGCCACGGCATCGAGTATGAAATGACCGACACGTTCTTCCCCACGCTTGACCCTGCTCATCCCTTCGACCTCACTGCCGAGGAAGCTGAATTGGTTCGCCAGCTTCACCATTCGTTCCGCGTAAGCGACAAACTGCAGAAGCATGTCAAATGCCTCTTCACTCATGGTTGCATGTACGCCATTTACAACGGCAACCTGCTCTTCCACGCCAGCGTGCCATTGAATGCCGACGGGTCGCTCAAGGAGGTTGATCTAAACGGACAGCGCTTTAGCGGCCGTGATCTATTACACCATATCGGCATGACCATGCGCGCAGCCTTCAACGCCGATACACCACGCGAGGAGAAACGTTTTGCCCGCGACTATTTCTGGTATCTCTGGTGCGGACAGGACTCGCCACTCTTCGACAAGGACCGTATGGCAACCTTCGAGCGTTATTTCCTCCGCGACAAGTCAACGCACGAAGAACGAAAAGGTTACTACTATCTTCTGCGCGACGATGAACAGGTGTGCAACCGCATCCTCGATGCCTTTGCCGTCCAGGGCAAGCATCGCCACATCATCAATGGTCACGTGCCAGTCCGCGTGGCGGGCGGCGAGAGTCCTGTCAAAGCCAACGGCAAACTGATGGTCATCGACGGCGGCTTGTCCAAAGCTTATCACGACACCACGGGCATTGCCGGCTACACACTCGTGTTCCACAGCCGCGGCTTTGAACTTATCCAGCATGAACCCTTCGAGAGTGCTGATGATGCCATAAGCCGAGGCACTGACATCGTCAGTTCCAAGCAGATTGTTGAGCTGAGCGGTCGCCGTCTGCGAGTCCGCGACACCGACAAGGGACGCGAGCTACAATCACAGATTGAGGAACTGAAAGAACTGCTCTACGCCTATCGTCACGGAATTATTAAGGAACGCGCACGCAAGTGATGAGAACAGCCATCGTCGGAGGTGGGGCCGCAGGCTTCTTCCTTGCCATCAATCTCAAGGAGATGTGCCCGCAGATGGACGTCACCATCTTCGAGCGAAGCCAGCATGTGCTGCGTAAAGTCAAGGTGTCAGGCGGTGGCCGTTGCAACTGCACCAATACCTTCGAGGATGTCAGCGACCTCAGCCAGGTGTATCCCCGTGGCCATCGTCTGATGAAACGCCTCATGAAAGGCTTCGACCAACGAGATGCCTATGTCTGGTTCGAGGGCCATGGCGTGCCGCTTGTGGTGCAGGATGATCATTGTGTGTTTCCTGCAGCTCAGGACTCGCAGGCCATCATCGGCTGTTTCCTCACCCATTGCCGACGGCTTGGCGTTGAGATGAAGACAGGCGTTGAGATTCGCGCCATCGATGACCTTGCCGGTTTCGATTTCATCGTAGTCACCACCGGTGGTCAGCCCCGCATGGACAACCTTCGATGGCTCGCCGACCTCGGTCATGAGATAGAGCTTCCTGTTCCATCGCTGTTCACCTTCAGCGTCGCAGATTCCGCCCTGCATGATCTCATGGGCACTGTCGTGGACGAGGTCACCGCTTTCCTACCTGGCACGAAGCTGAATGCTCATGGTCCGTTGCTCATCACCCATTGGGGCATTAGCGGTCCTGCCATCCTCAAACTGTCCAGCTATGCCGCCCGCTATCTTGCAGAACGCGATTACCACGCTCCGTTGGCCGTCAACTGGCTGTCAATGAACGAAGAGCAGGTGCGTCAAGAACTCAACAATTATTTTGCCGCCCATCCTCGCAAACAGCTCACGCATCTTCATCCCTTCGACCTCCCGTCCCGTCTCTGGAACTACCTTTTGCAGAAAGCGATGCCGCAAACAGCATCGTTACCACTTCCTGCGGATCTCTCCAAGAAAAGCTTGAATCGCCTTGTTGCAACGCTCACTGCCGACACCTACGACATCGCTTCGCGAGCTCCATTCAAGGACGAGTTCGTCACCTGCGGCGGTGTCAGTCTCGCAGCCGTGAATCCCTCTACGCTCGAGAGCCGCCATCGTCCTCGTCTCTTCTTTGCCGGCGAACTGCTCGACATCGACGGTATCACGGGCGGATTCAATTTCCAAGCTGCCTGGACTACGGCCTTCACCGTAGCCCAAGCAATTACCAAGCAAGCTACAGCTGAGACTTAAACCGTCAACACGTCATCAGGCGAGAGAGGAACATAGGGTCCGTCCTTTGCCTCGAGAATCACCGTAGGTTCGAAAACCTCCACCGTGTGCCATTGTCCGAGCGGAATGCTCAGTCCACGGTTGTCCGTATTGGCGTCGAGGTGGAAACGCTCCGTCTCGCGGCCCTCGTCATCAAAGAACACCTCATCCATCCTTCCACGAAGCATCACCACCACTTCCGTGCTCACCATATGACGATGAATAGGCAATACGGTGCCGGGCAGCATGGCGTTCAACATACGCTGCGACTGATCCTTCGGTGTTGTCCGAAGGTCAAGGTTCATTCTCAATCGCGGACTCTCCTGTGCCTTCAGCATCAGTTCGTCCATTACTTTTTTGTCTATAAACATATCTTGTTAACTTTAAACTTTCAACTCTTATCCCTTATCTCCTCCAGTTCTAGCCATCTCATTTCCTTCTCGTCGAGTTCCTCTTGCAGGGCAGGCAGTCGTTTGCTTTTCTCGGTCAGTTCTGCCACTGAAAGCGTGCCGCTGCAGAGCGCCGCCTCCAATTCTTTCTTTTCGTTTTCGAGTTTAGCAATCTCATTTTCGAGAGCCTCCAATTCCTTCTGCTCCTTGTAGGTTAATCGAGCCCCACTCCTCGTACCCCCATCATTGGGAGCGCCTCGCTTTACTCGTTTCTCTTCCTGCTGTTTCTTTGCGCCAGCCTCTCCCCTCCCCTCTTGGGATGTTTCGGAATTGGGACGGTTCCTGTATTGCGTATAGTTGCCGGGAAAATCCTTGATGCGGCCGTCGCCCTCGAACACCAAGAGATGATCAACGACCTTATCCATGAAGTAGCGGTCGTGGCTCACCACGATGACGCAGCCCTTGAAGTTCTTCAGGTAGTCTTCGAGAATGTTCAGGGTCACGATATCGAGGTCGTTCGTAGGTTCGTCGAGAATGAGAAAATTGGGGTTCTGCATCAACACCGTACACAGATAGAGCCTGCGTCGTTCGCCACCGGAAAGCTTGTAGATATAGTTCTGCTGTTGCAGCGGCGTGAACAGGAAATGCTGTAGGAACTGCATAGCTGTCAGATGGCGTCCGCCGCCCAAGTCCACGTATTCTGCCACGCGGCGCACGGCATCGATGACCTTCATCTCCTGGTCAAACGCCATCCCTTCTTGCGAAAAATAGCCAAAACGCACAGTCTCGCCGATGACGAAGCGGCCGCTATCTGGCTTCACCAAACCCAGGAGCATCTTGATGAACGTCGATTTGCCTGTACCGTTGGCACCAACGATGCCCATTTTCTCGTAGCGCGAGAAATTGTAGTAGAAATCCTTGAGTATCACTTTCTCTGTGCTCGCCGGATTATTGGGGTCTGCAGGGAACGTCTTGCTCACATATTCAGCCTCAAAGATTTTCGAGCCGATGTAGGTACTGTTGAGTTGAATGGACACAGCCTCCTCCGTCACGCGTTGCTTAGCCTTGCATTCAAGGTCGTAGAAAGCCTCCTCGCGATAGCGTGCCTTATGTCCTCGGGCCTGCGGCATCCTTCGCATCCAATCCAGCTCCGTGCGGTAGAGATTGTTGGCACGCGCTATCTCAGCATTGGTTACGTCGATGCGCTCCTGCCGTTTCTCAAGATAGTATTCGTAGTTGCCCCGGTACGTGTAGAGTGTTTCGTTGTCCAACTCGAGAATGAGGTTGCACACGCGGTCGAGGAAATAGCGGTCGTGCGTCACCATGAGCAGCGTCATATACGAGCGCGACAAATAGGTCTCCAACCACTCGATCATCTGCAAGTCCAGGTGATTCGTCGGCTCGTCGAGGATCAGCAGGTCAGGTTCCTGGCATAGGACATTGGCCAGCGCCACTCGTTTGAGCTGACCACCCGACAGCTGGCTGATAGGCTGGTCGTGGTCCGTGATTTTCAATTTGGTCAGGTATTCCTGTATGCGTCGTGGCTCCTCCTTGCAATGCCAGAGACACGCCTCCATCACCGTCATCTCTTCTGGGAAGACCGGCGTTTGCTCCAGGTATGCCACGCGGAGATCGCGTCGATACGTGACCGTTCCGCTCTCTGGTTCCTCGTGCCCGGAAAGGATGTTCAGCAACGATGTCTTGCCTGTTCCGTTCTGCGCTATCAACCCCACATGCTGCCCTTCCGCGATACCAAAGCTAATATCGTGGAAAAGCGTCTTGTCGCCGACAGCAAAACTTAGCTTTTCGACTTGCAGATAGGGATTAACAGCTGCCATGAATTATTTTTTCGCCGCGAAATTACACAAAAAAAGCGAAAACGCTTGCTGTTTCAACGAAAAAGTGTACCTTTGCACTCGAATTTATGAAGGATTAGCCGTTTGAGCGGCCTGTCCGTTTGTAGTTTCCACCATTTTTATTACATCTTTTCACTTTGATTTATTGATTAAGGTTGCTCGAACCTTATTATATTCTCATCAATACTATGCACACAAAGATTGAACTTGAGGCATTGCCCATCGAGGAATTAACGGGCATTGCCAAAGCGTTAGGCATTTCAACAAAGAAAGACACAGAAAAACTGGAATTGATATATAATATCATCGAAGCTGAACTCACTCAAAACCCTGCCGAGCCTGAGCAGAAACCCAAGAAGCGCGGACGTAAGCCTAAAGCCGAGGCGGCTGCCATGGCTTCATCACAGGCTACGCAGGATTCGCTCTCGGAACTCGAGGAAGCGGCTAAGAGTGCCACCAAGAAAGTGAAGAAAGCCGAGAAGAAGGAGAAAGAAGCCAAGAAGGCTGCACCCGCGGCTGAAGCGCAGCCCGTTCAGGAGGCGGCAGAACCGACTCCCGTCATAGCACCTGTAGTTGAAGCGGCACCGGCACCCAAAAAGCGCGGACGTAAGTCAAAGGCCGAAAAAGAGGCCATAGAAGCTGCTGCCAAAGCTGCCGAATTGAAACTCTTTGAGGACAACGATAAGGAGCCACAACAGCAGCCAGAGCCTGCGACCATAGACGCAGCTGAAAAGGCTATAACTCCGGAACCCGCAGAGAATCAGCCAGCAGCGATGAACCCCATGGGCGAGGAGCCCTTCAATGAGCAACCCTTTACGCCCGAGGAAGTTGAGGCTTTCTTCAATGCCGACGAACCTGACTTTGTCATCATTCAGTCGATTCCAGAGGAACCCGAAGTGGAGTCTTATGGACTCATGGACGAGCCTCATGACATCGAAGAACCGACCTATCTGCAGAATCTCAATGACGTCACGTCCTCAAACTTCGCTGACCAGAAGCCTGAGCCCATTGCGAAAGCAGCTCCTGAGCCTCCCGCCCACTACGATTTCGGCGACCTCGTCAAAGCTGAAGGCGTGCTCGAGACAACACCCGATGGTTGGGGATTCCTTCGTTCCTCCGACTACAACTATCTTTCCAGCCCCGACGATGTCTATGTCAGCCAGCAGCAGATCAAGCAATATGGCCTGAAGACGGGCGATGTCGTCGAAGGCGCTATCCGTCCACCGCGTGAAGGCGAGAAATACTTCCCCCTCGCCAGCATCGACAGCGTCAACGGAGTCAATCCCGTGCGCATTCGCGACCGCCAGGCCTTTGAACACCTCACCCCGCTTTTCCCTGACGAGAAGTTCAAGCTCTGCCGCGGCTACAACGACCCCATCAGTGTACGCATCGTCGATCTCTTCTCGCCTATCGGCAAGGGACAGCGCGCACTCATCGTGGCTCAGCCCAAGACGGGTAAGACCATCCTTATGAAAGAGATTGCTAACGCCATCGCTGCCAACCATCCCGAAGCCTACCTCATGATGCTGCTCATCGACGAACGCCCCGAGGAAGTAACTGACATGGCACGCACCGTCAACGCCGAGGTCATCGCCTCGACTTTCGACGAGCCTGCCGACCGCCACGTCAAGATTGCCGGCATCGTGCTCGAGAAAGCCAAGCGCATGGTGGAATGCGGTCACGACGTCGTCATCTTCCTCGACAGCATCACACGTCTGGCACGTGCCTACAACACTGCCGCTCCTGCCAGCGGAAAGATCCTCACAGGTGGTGTCGATGCCAATGCCCTACAGAAGCCCAAACGTTTCTTCGGTGCAGCACGCAACATCGAAGGCGGCGGCTCGCTCACCATCATCGCCACAGCACTCATCGACACGGGCAGCAAGATGGACGAGGTCATTTTCGAGGAATTCAAGGGCACGGGCAACATGGAGTTGCAGCTCGACCGCACATTGGCCAACAAGCGCATCTTCCCCGCTGTGAACATCGTCGCCAGCTCTACGCGTCGCGACGACCTGTTGCACGACAAGACCACGCTCGACCGCATGTGGATCCTCCGCAAGTTCCTCTCCGACATGAACCCCATCGAGGCCATGAACGAGCTCAAGAGCCGCCTCGAAGGCACCAAGACCAACGAGGAGTTCCTCATCTCCATGAACTCATAAGGTCGTGAGATTATAAGGTTTTAAGATTATAAGGTTATAAGGTTTTAAGGTTATAAGGTCACTGTTAACGAAACGACCTCACGACCTCAAAACCTTATAACTTATTTATATACATAAGTCGTTTGCATATTGACATAGCCGGTAGGCCATTTCCGGCGGTCGATATACAGTCGGACAGTGCCCTTCGAGAGCACGAACAAGTCCGGGCGGACTTCCTTGCACTCAAAATGCATCATGTTCTGTCCTTCGGCATAGTCCATGGCCTTGATCTGCCAGCAGCCATCGACGATGTGTACCGTCAGGTTATCAAGCTTCACCTTGTAGATCAGTCTCCCCTCGGCGGTGTAACTGCCGAGATAGCGCATGCCTGTTTGCTGCTTCTTCTGGTATTTCTTCTTGAGCTCCTTAGCCTTGCTGCGCACCTTCGCATAGAACTTGTCGAAGATGTTGACCCTCATCATCCGGTCATGCTTCAGGAAGGATTTCACCTGCTTGTCTGTGAGCTGCTGCTTCATCTCGATGATGCGCGGATTGGATGTTGACATCGTGCCGTCGTAGAACAGCACATCTTCAGCCATGGTGATGCCGAACTGCTTGTGTTCCATCAATGCAGACACGATTTGTCCGTAGCCCGCCAATTTGGCGGCAAAGGTGATGGTCCTGCGTTTGGGCATCTTCTTGAGGTCGATGTCCTTATCCATGCTTGTCTTCACCGTGTAACGCAACAGCTTCACATGCTCCTTCAGGGGCTTGGCATTCTCGAGCACCTGTTTTACCAAGTACTCCTCAAACGACATCCCATCAGCCACGACCACGACTTCATTCATGCTCGTGGTTGCAGCTACATCAAACTCGTCCTGCGCCCTGACGGTCAACGCCATCAGGGCCAGGCAAACGAGTATGGTCACCAGCCGTTTCAAAGGAATCCTTATTCGCAATAGTTGTGGTCCACAACGATGACGACCTGCATCTCAGGTGCCAGTGGCTTTACCTCATCCGTCAGCTGACTGATAAGCGCTGCATCGTCATGGACGGAGAGGTCAGGAACGACATCAACGGACAACAGCTTGTCTTTCTCCGAGTAGAGGAAACCGTGTACCTGAACGATCTCTTCGTGGGCTGAGAGCGTCTGTATGACCTTAGTCTGAAGCGCTGCACGCCGGTTGCTGCCTGTAGCTATGGCATAAACACCCACGGTCATGATGATGCCATGACGTTCGAAGAGAAACGTTGAAATCCTGCGCGTCAAGGCGTGAATCTCGTGAGCCGACATCGTGTCATAGACGTTGATGTGCAGCGAGCCGATCCTGACATCTGGACCATAGTTATTGATGATGAGATCAAATACACCATGCACGCCCTCAAAGTCAGATACCTCTTTCTTAATCTCACTGGTGAGTTCAGCAGGGATGCTTGTGCCCAGCAATTCGTTGACGGGAGACGCCAGCATCTCGATACCAGCCTTGATGATGACCAGAGAGATCAGCGCGCCGAGGATGCCATCGAGCGATACGCCCCATAGCAGCATGACACCTGCCGAGACGAGCGTGGCGAGGGTGATGACGGCATCGAACAGGGCATCCGAACCCGAGGCGATCAGCGCGTCGCTCTTCAGCTGCTCGCCCTTACGCTTCACGTACTGTCCCAGCACCAGCTTCACCACGATGGCTACCACGATGACCACGAGTGTCGTCGTCGTGTACTCGGGCTCCGTCGGGTTGAAAATCTTCTTGACGGATTCGATGAGCGAGGTGATACCAGCCGAGAGCACGATGACGGCGATGATGATGGCGCTGAAATACTCGATGCGCCCAAAGCCGAAGGGATGCTTGCGGTCGGCAGGTCGTTGTGAGAGCTTTGTGCCGACAATGGTGATGACGCTCGAAAGCGCATCGCTCAGGTTGTTGACGGCGTCCATCACGATGGCCACCGAACTGGCCAGCATGCCCACGGCGGCCTTAAAGCCCGCAAGCAGCACGTTGGCGGCAATGCCTATCCAACTGGTACGAATGATTGCCTGACTGCGGTCCATTTCTTATTTGGCAGGCTCCCACTTACAGCGAACGGGCGACACGATGGCACCCTCTTTCTTCAACTCGGCAAAAGCCTTGTCCACTTCCTTACGGTCGGCACCCAGTGCCTTGGTCACGTCGCCTGCCGACACGGGCTTTCCTGCCTCGCGCATGGCATGTAAAACTTGTTCTTTCATTTTCGTTCTTTTTTAAGGATTAAATGATTAACGTTGATTATTCGATCCCATGTCTATCACAAGATCGTTTCCATACCTGTTTTCTGCACCTGCATGCCCATGTTTTTGTAGAAAGCCAATGCCGGATTATTGCCCTCCCACACATTGAGGGTGATATTATAGCAACCAATGGAACGTGCATAATCGCGGACGAACTCGTACAAAGCCTGTCCGATGTGATGACCGCGCTGTTTCTCGTCAACGCAGATATCATCGATATACAGCGTCTTGATGTCCTGCAGCAAGCGGTGGTCACGAATCTCGGCAATCTGGCAGAAGGCGTGTCCGACTACCCCTCCGTCGTCGTACACGAAGATGGGTTTGCTGTCGTCGTTCAACAGGGCCAGGAGTTCCTCTTCGTCATACTTTGTCGTGTAGGGTTTGAACAAATCGGGACGTTTCTCATAATGCACCATATTCACCTGATGCAGAAGTGCCACGATTCCCTCAATGTCTCTTTTGTCTGCTTTCCTTATCATATTCTTTTAGCTCGCTGAATGAAGAATGAGCAAAGCTCAAGATTTCGGCGGCAAAGATACAAAAAATCCAAGAAATGATATGCAAAACTTTATTTTTCTTGCTTTTTATGGGTCTTATTAACCCAAAAATGACTACCTTTGCGCGCTCACAACAGTATTCTACACCTAAAATTCTCACTTTATATGAAGAAGCTTTTCCTCAGCGATTGGTGGCAGGCGCTTCGTGCCAGATCCTCGTTGGCCATCATCATAACTGCCGCCGTGTTCATCGAAGCGACTTCGGTGATACAGTACTTGTACGCTCGGAAAGGAATCCGGGATGAGGTGGAGCACCGCGCGCAGTCAGAGCTACGTGCCAAGAGTCTGGAGATTCACGGCGTGCTTAACTCCGTCGAGGTAGCCATCGAGAACACAGCGTGGCTGATGGAACAGCACGTGAACTCGCCGGACGAGCTCTACGCCATCTGTGATCAGCTGCTGACGCACAGCCCCTATCTGGTGGGCATGGGCATAGGTTACGCCCCCGACTACTTCCCACAGCACGGACGATGGTACGAGCTCTACGTTGGTCGCAACGACGACGGAACATTCTCTCACCACCAGATAGGCTCAGAGCAGCACGACTATCTCGAGAGCGACTGGTACAAGCGTACGATTGCTGAGGGAAAGGGCGTATGGACAGAACCTTATTTCGACGAAGCCGGAGCCAATATGATGCTCTGCTCCTTCACCAAGCCCCTGCGCGATGCCACGGGACGCATCGTGGCCATTGTGGGAGCCGATGTGTCGGTTGACTGGTTGAGCGACGTAATCAACGCGCACCCCATCTACCCGTCGTCCTTCAGCCTGATGATCTCGCGTCAGGGACAAATTATGGCCTGCCCTGTTGAGAGCCTGGTAATGCGGCAAAACATACAGGACGCCTCCTCGCAGATCAAGGATACGTCAGCCCGATTCGTCAACCAGCAGATGATGTCAGGCAAGAGCGGACAGGCTACGGTGAAGGACGATAAAGGCAATAAGAACTACGTCTTCTTCGCTCCCGTCGTGGGCTCCACAGGCTGGTCGATGGCTATCGTATGCAGCGACCGCGAGATCTACTACACCCTGCGCCAGATAGGCTTCAACCTGATGCTGATGATGCTGGTGTGTCTGGGCCTGCTGGCCTTCATCATCGCCCGCGCTGGCCGCAGCTTCAAGAAGCTTCAAGAGGCCAACGCCACCAAAGCTTCCATCGAGAGCGAGCTGCGCATAGCAAGCAACATTCAGATGGCGATGTTGCCGAAGATATTTCCACCCTACCCTGAGCGCGACGACATCGAGGTCTTCGGTTCGCTGACGCCTGCCAAAGCTGTAGGCGGCGACCTCTACGACTTCTACATCCGCGACGAGAAGCTCTTCTTCTGCATCGGCGACGTCAGCGGCAAGGGCGTGCCAGCTTCGTTGGTGATGGCCGTCATGCGAACCCATTTCCGCACTGTCTCAGCCCACGAGTCAGCCCCCGACCGCATCCTGATGACCATCAACGAGGCGCTGTCACCCGACAACGATTCGAATATGTTCGTCACCCTTTTCGTGGGCGTCCTTGACTTACCCACCGGGCGCCTGTACTACAGCAATGCAGGCCACGATGCTCCGCTGCTCATCGGCAACGGTGAATCGAAGCTGCCCGTGGAGGCTAATATCCCCATCGGCGTGATGGCCGGCTGGAAATACAAGAGTCAGGAGATGCTCATCAACCCTCAGACCACCATCTTCCTCTACACCGACGGCCTGACGGAAGCGACGAACAAGGACAACGAACTCTTTGGCTTAGAGCGCGTAGAAAAGCTTGCACGCACGCTGACGACGCCCGACGACCAGCAACCCAGCCTCATGCTCAAGCGCATGACGGCTGCCGTGGAAACCTTCGTGGGCGATGCCGAACAGAGCGACGACCTGACGATGCTGGCCATACGCTACACGAAGCACGAACGCGAGGAACGCCTGCAACGCTGTATCGACCTGCCCAACGACGTGCAGACGGTGCCGCAGCTGGCTGAATTTGTGGACGAAATCTGCGAAGCTTCAGGCTTCGATATGGGCACGACGATGCAGATGAATCTCGCGCTGGAGGAGGCTGTCGTCAACGTGATGAACTATGCCTACCCTGCCGGCACGGAGGGCAAGATACACATCGAGGCGCAGGTCAACGACATACGCCTGAAATTCGTCATCACCGACAGCGGCGTTCCCTTCGACCCCACGGTGAAGGGCGAGGCTGACGTGACGCTCTCAGCTGAGGAACGCCCCGTAGGAGGCCTCGGCATATTCCTGGTGCGCCAGATCATGGACTCCATCAACTACGAGCGCATCAACGATCAGAACATTCTGACCCTGCGCAAGAACCTGCAAAAGACTGAAAATAACTTTAACATATTAACAACAAAATGAACACAATTGTAAAAGAACAAGACGGCGCGATGGTTGCACTCTTCGACGGCCGTCTGGACACGGCCGCGGCGGCTCAGACCGAACAGGATCTCAAACCGCTGCTTGACAGCAATGGCCGCGACATTATCCTCGATTGCTCCAACCTGGCCTACATTTCCTCGAGCGGCCTGCGCCTCTTCCTGAGCGTGCTCAAGAATGCCAAACCCAAAGGCAGCCACGTGTACATCGCCAACATGAACGACGACATCCGCAGCGTGTTCACCATGACGGGATTCATCAACCTGTTTGAGCTCAAGTAACGTGCGATCGAGACCCATAGGCTCTATCACTCCCATAACGCAACAACGAGGGGCGGTGCCGTGTAGCATCGCCCCTCGTTGCGTTGCAGGGAGTCACTCCCTCTTTTCTAGTATTATTCCATGACCAGCGCAGTGCGGGCAGCCTCGATCTGAGGAGCTGCTTCGTTGAGCTGAGTTCTGAACTCCTCAACGCTGACAGCATTGATCACCTTAAGGGGTTCGATGGCGTCAGCTACGGCGATGAGTTCGGGGTCGTAGTTGGTCAGACGTTCGATGGCATCCTGGATGAGCACGATGCGCATGGTGACGTTGGCCGCAGCAGCGTCGTCGAAGGAAGCCAGGAACTTCTCGCTGTTTTGAGAGATGACGTACATCTGTTCCACAAGCGACGTGGCAACGATCTGCCAGTAGAAGTTGATGCGTCCGTTCTCGTCCATGGCCTTGTACAGTTCCTGCGAAGCTTCGTAGATGCCGTCGCTCTCGGAGATGACCTTGAAGGAGGGGTCGTTGATGTCAACGAGCAGCTTGGCAATCTCGTTGTCGTACTCGGCTGTCGGCATACCGTAGAGCTCGGCAATCTCCTTGTCAACCTGCATGGCGCTCAGCACACGATACTTCTGGGACAGCGTGGTGGTGTTTTCCGCCACAGCGGGTTCCATGAGGTAGGTGGGCTTCACCTGACGCTCCTCGTCGGTCAGCACAACCATGCCGTTCTTCTCGGTGATGGGAAGCTGCTTGAGCTGTGCCATGGCCGTTGCCAGGCTATCGACGTTCAGCTTGATGCTGGCCTCGATCTGCTCCTGTTCGAAAGTCTTAATGTCCTCTGTTTCTTGGACAGTCTGAGGTTTCTTGTTGCCTCCGCAAGCTGCGAAGAGTACTGCGGCAAATGCCACAGCCACGATAGATAGTTTCTTCATCTTTGCTTTGTTTTTTAATTGATTATTACTGTTGTTAACTTAATATTCTATTTCATAAGAGAGAAAAGGCTTTAGGCTTCACTCGTCACGTTTCCGCAAGTAGCGGCCAGGGCAGTCGGTCAGAAGCGCCAAGGCCACGACGACACACATGAGCAGCAGCACGGCGACGTTGAACCAGAGCGTCTTGATGTGCCACGAACCGACAATCTTCTCGCTGCTGTAGAAGGGTGCGCGTCCGATGCGACTCTGAGGTGTCAGGAAGACGAGGCTCATGCGCGGCACGGCATAGCCGTCGACGATATCGAGCAGCCGGCCTTGGTCTGCGCCCATGACGAACTCCTCCAGCTTGAGGTTATAGTTGTTGCGCTTCAGCTCCAGCATGGCTTCCTTGCCACGCTCGCGGATATAGTTGACCATCAGGCGGTCACGTCCTAAGGTGGTCTCGTTGCCACGACGCACCAGCACGCGCTCGGCCTCCTTCAGGTAATTATATAAAGAGGTGTAGCTGCCGTCGCCGGCATAAGGCTCCAGGCCGCAGAACGCCGTCAGCTGGGGCAGGTTGGTCTCGATGACACGTGCGTGATTGGGATCCACCTCTACGCCTCGGCGCTGTTCGTCGCGCTGCGTTTCGAGCTGCGACTGCAACTCGTCGAGCAGACCGGCATGGTAGTACTGATTCTCGTATTTGGCCTTGTCCCATTCGAAGAACGAGCGCTCGTAGAGGTTGTCCGTGAAGGACGTCACCGCCAACGCCTCGTACGACCAACGCGACGGGATGAGGTCGCCGATGAGCGGCGTGTTGCCCGTAGTGCTCTTGGGGGTCAGGTCGGAGAAGCTCACCACCAAGCCGCACAGCAGGATCTGAGGAATCAGCAACAGCGGAATGCTGATGTAGATGGCCACCACCGAACTGAGGCATTGCGAGAGCAGCAAGCCCACCAGATTGGAGAGGAAAGCCGTCACAAACAGCACCAGCCACCACGACCAGAACAGACCGTGCAGACCCATGATAGCGTTGCCGACGAGGATGAAAAGGAGCGTCTGTAGCAAAGAGACGCCTGCCATGAACACCATCTTCGACCAAATGTAGCTGCCGTAGGACAGGCGCAGGAACTTCTCGCGCTTGAGCAGGGCGCGGTCCTTGATGATTTCCTCGGCGCTGCCGCTCATGCCGATGAACGTAGCCACAATAACCGACATGAAGAAGTAGCTCACGAGGTTTTTGTTGTTCATCACGCTGTAGCCTTCGGGTGGTGCAAAGCGCGTCAGATAGGCACAGACGAGCGCCAACAGCGGCGCTTCGAGCAACGTGATGCAGAGGTATTGCAGGTTGGTAATTTTCGTGCGGAAATTGCGGCTGAGGAAGAGGGCGAACTGCGACAGCACGTTGGGGCGCCGCTGATCCGAAGGCGGCACGTCGCACACCTCAGGAGCTGCCATCGGTGCGCGACGCTGCAGGTACAGCTCGTGCCATTCCTGAGGCGTCATCTTGCGTTCGTCGGAGACCTCGCCGCTGCTGGTGAGCGCTTTCTCATCGATGATGTTCAGCACGATTTCGGGGTTCACATTTCCACAGGTGGGACAGGCGCTGGTCTCAGCGTCCGGATAGTCGGCGGCTTCCTTGAAATAAGTGATGGCATCGATGGGGTTGCCGTCGAAGACAGGATAACCGCCTTTGTCCAGCAGCCACAGGCGGTCGAACAGTTTATAGACATCGCTCGAGGGCTGGTGGATGTTCACGACGATGAGTTTACCCTTGAACGTCTGCTCCTTCAGCAGGTTCACCACCTTCTCGGTGTCGGCAGACGAGAGCCCCGATGTGGGTTCGTCGAGGAACAGCACAGCCGGTTCGCGTATGAGTTCAAGGGCTATGTTCAGCCGCTTGCGCTGTCCGCCCGAGATGGTTTTCTTGATGGGCGAACCGACTTTCAAGTCCTTGGCGGCGTCGAGTCCGAGATCCTTCAGCGTCTTCATGACACGTCGATGGAGCTCGTCGGCCTGCATGCCCTCGAAGCAGAGGCGTGCCGTGTACCAGAGGTTCTCGTAAACAGTCAGCTCCTCGATGAGCAGGTCGTCCTGAGGCACGTAGCCGATGAGGTTCCTCGCTGCAGGCTCGGAGATATCGTGACCGTTGATCGTAATGCAGCCCTCCTGCGGCGTCAGCGAACCATTGAGGATACTGAGAAGCGTGGACTTGCCTGTGCCCGAACCGCCCATGATGGCCAGCAGCTCGCCGCTGTGAAGCGTGAAGCTGAGATCGTGCATCCCGTTGTCGCTGTTGGGGAAGCGGAAATTGATGTCGCGCCCGCAGAACTCGACGCCCTGCTGCTCGTCAGCTGCCTCCTTCGCGCCATTATGCTCGTAGGCCTTCAGGATGGTGGAATAGTACACGGGACGCCCGTTGTGCCCTTTGAGCACGCTGCTCTGGAGCCACACCTGATAGGAACCCGACAGCACGGGTACATCGTTCAGCAGCACCGTGTCAGGTCCCGAGTAGGTGAAGATGAGCTGTCCGAGCTGAGGGGTCAGCAACGTCTTGATGATGCCGTCGAAACCCTCGAGGCGGTGCAGCCGCACATGATCCGTTTCGCGTGCGCTGACAAAGTCCTGGTAGTCGTTGAACGCCTCGCCCGAGACGCCAAGCGTGTCAGCCATGGCATGGAAGATGGGGTGTGTGGGCTTCGACGCCTTGTTGCTGTCGGGAGCTTGCTCCCCTGGCTGTGCGAACTCCATCAGACGCAACAGCAGCAACGATGCTTCGCTGCTGCGAATTTTTCCACGCAAATTGCTGCAAATGGAGGTCACGGCTTCCTGCACGTTCAGCCCCTCTGCCATCTCGTAGGCGAGGCGCATGTCGCTGTACAAGTCGAGGTAGCTGTCGATGTTGCGGATGCCAAAATGATGGCGCATATAACTCACGAGCATGGCTTTCGCACGTGCTTCTTCCACCTGTTCCTCCTTGCCGAATAAGGCAAAGAGACTCAGAAAACTGGAAAGGAGAATGTCCGTCATCTAATGTATGCGTACACCGAAAGAGTGCACATAATGTCAAATTTCGGTGCAAAAATACAGAATAATCGCGAGCAAGGACAACTTTAGTTGTTAAAAAGATTTAAACAGCCTGCGAGATCTTTATTTCAGGTTCTCAGCTATACCTATACCCACGCACTTTAACGACCTTTCTTTAGTGTCTTAACGAACGTCTTCCATGGCAATCGCAGCACTGCCGTCTTGCCCACCGTGATTTTCAATTCGAGGACGGTGGCTCACGGGCATCGCTGAGCCATAGCCAAATCGCGGGAAAATCGTAGATGTAACCGAATTGTAATCGCCATTTTTAGGACATTTTAAAAGTTTTTGCGTACCTTTGCCGCGTAATTATAAAAACAGACTATTATATGACGATTGAATTGTTTTTCCGTTTGCTCGGTTCGTTGGCATTACTCATCTACGGCATGAAGACCATGAGCGATGCCCTGCAGAAGATGGCCGGCCCCAGTTTGCGGCACATCTTAGCCCGTATGACAGGCAACCGATTCAGCGGTATGCTGACAGGAACCATGGTCACTTGCGCCGTGCAGTCCTCCTCTGCTACGACTGTTATGACCGTCTCGTTCGTTTCAGCCGGTCTGCTCACGCTGGCTCAGGCCATTTCCGTCATCATGGGCGCCAACATCGGCACCACGCTCACGGCATGGATCATGTCCCTGGGCTACAATCTCGACCTCACGCTCGTCGTGTTTCCTGCCTTCCTCGTCGGCATGGTGCTTATCTACAAGAAGCGCCACCGCGTCGCAGGCGACTTCCTCTTCGGCATAGCCTTCCTGTTTTGGTCGCTGGTCATGCTGAGCAGCGTGGGACGCGACATGGACCTGGCACATAATGAAGAGGTCGTCCGCTTCTTCGCCTCGTTCGACACCGACAGCTATCTCACCATCCTCGCCTTCCTTATAGCCGGTACTATCATCACCTGTATTGTTCAGTCGTCGGCCGCCGTGATGGCCATCACCATACTGTTGTGCTCCACTGGCGTGCTGCCCATCTATATGGGTATAGCCTTGGTCATGGGTGAAAATATCGGCACTACGGCCACGGCCAATCTGGCCGCACTTGGTGCAGGAACAGAGGCCCGGCGAGCTGCACTCGCCCACCTGCTGTTCAACGTGTTTGGCGTCATTTGGGTGCTCGCGGTGTTCTATCCTTTCGTCGATATGGTGTGCCATCTCGTCGGCTACGACCCTTCCGAGCAGGGACAGGCAGCACGTATCCCCGTCGTACTGGCCATGTTCCACACCTGCTTTAACATCTTAAATACAGCTCTGCTTATCGGTTTTATCCCTCAGATGGAGCGAATCGTGTGCAAGCTACTGCCCATCAAGAATGTCGAGGCAGAACTCCCGACCACTCTACACTTCATCAGCAGAGGTGTCATCCAGACACCCGAAATCGCCGTGCTGCAAGCCCAGAAGGAAATTGTGCATTATGCCGAACGCATCCATCGTATGTTCGGAATGGTTTGTGCCATCATCGACGAGAAAGACAAGAAAGAGCTCGAGAGCCAGTACGCACGCATCCAACGCTACGAGACCATCGCTGATAACATGGAAATGGAAATTGCCGACTACCTCGAACAGGTGGGCAAGCAACACCTCTCCGACGACACCAAGGACAAGACACGCGTCATACTCCGTCAGATTGGTGAACTGGAATCCATCGGTGATGCTTGCTTTAAGATAGCACGCACGGTCAACCACCTGCGCGAGAACAAAGAGGATTTCACCGCTGAACAATACGTCCGGCTACACGACATGCTGCGACTGGTCAATGAGGCCATCGTGCAGATGATTGTCGTGGTGAGCGGGCGACGCAAAGACCTCTCACTCGCCGACTCGCAATCCATCGAAAGTGACATCAACCAACTGCGCGATCAGTTACGCGGCGATACCCTCCTCGGAGTCAATGAACACCACTACACGTATGCCCTCGGCACATTCTACAACGATATTGTTGCCGACTGCGAGAAAATTGGCGACTTCGTCATGAATATCGTCGAAGCACGACTCGGAAGACGAATGCTCGGCTACAATGGACTGCTGCTCAACATCGACAAGAAGACCACAACCGTTGACGGCACGCCCGTCAACCTCACGCCGACCGAATTCGCCCTACTCCACCTGTTGCTGCAAAACAGAGGCAAAGTGCTCTCGCGTCAGCAGTTGATGGATACTATCTGGGAAGGAGTCATCGTCACCGAACGTACTGTCAACGTCAACATCACCCGCCTGCGCAAGAAGCTGGGTCCCTACGCCCAGAACATCGTCAGCCGAACGGGCTTCGGATACGTCTTTGAGGAATAAGCGCAAGGCGGGTGAGGCCGTTCATTTCAGATGCTCGGCGAAGAACTCGGCCAACGTGTCCCAGGGAATGAGGTTCTTAGGCTCGCCCTTGCCCGTAAGTTCCGTGTAACCGCCATCATAGAGGTCGCAATGTGAGGCTCCGGGAATGATGAGCAGCTGTTTGTTCTCGGGGTTGGGATTTGGCTTGCTGACGGTATTGTAGCCATCGGCCTTGCCGTCCACCATATAATGATAGGCCGCCTCGCCGAAGTAGCGTGAGTGAGCCTTCTCGCCATGCATCACGAGCACGGCAGAACGAATCTCGTTGATATAGTAAAGGAAACGGCTGTTGGCGTATGCCTGTGTGCCTATCGTGCGCCAACCGTCGTTGGAATTGCCGCTGCGTTCGTGGTAGCCGCGTTCGGTCTTGTAGTAGTCGAAGTAGTCCTTCACGAACTGGGGAGCATCCTCAGGCAGCGGATCGATGACACCTCCTGCCATAGCCATAGGGTCAGAGAGACGCTGTTTGGCCATTGCCTCACGGGCAGCGTGGCGCGACTCTTCCTTGTCCTCGCTGTCGAAATAGCCATTGCCGCTCACGCGCGTCATATCATACATTGTGGAGGCCACGGTAGCCTTGATGCGAGTGTCGGCAGCGGCAGCATTGAGCGCTATGCCACCCCAGCCGCAGATGCCGATGATGCCTATGCGCTCAGGGTCAACGCCCTCCTGCTGCGACAGGAAATCGACGGCAGCCATGAAGTCCTCAGTGTTGATGTCGGGCGAAGCCGTGCGACGCGGCTCACCGCTGCTCTCACCCGTATAGGAAGGGTCGAAGGCCAGCGCCACGAAACCGCGCTCCGCCATCTTCATGGCATAGAGTCCGCTCGACTGCTCCTTTGTGGCTCCGAATGGACCGCTGACGGCGATGGCCGGCAATTTCTCACCTTTCACATCTGACGTTTCAACGTCTTTGGGCGTATAAAGGTCTGCCGCCAGCGTCAGTCCGTACTGTGTCATAAACGTCACCTTACGGTGGTTCACTTTCTCGCTTAGGGGGAACACCTTGTCCCACTCCTGCGTCAATGTCAGTTCCTGTTCCATATTCTCGTTTGTCGTTTGTTTGTTCGTGCAAGCCGTGAGCATTCCACCCAGCAGCAGTGCTGTTAATATAACGTTTTTCATACCTATTTTATTATCTTCTTTCCGTCCTTGATATAGATGCCTCTCGAAGGCTTCATCACTCTACGGCCGCTGAGGTCATAGACGGTGTCATCTTGTTCCTTTTGGCTGGTTACAGCCTCTTGGATTCCTGTTGAATTATCACTTCCCAAGTACTTCAGCTGGAAATTGTCCCAAACGACCCA
>Ga0247611_10001321_pt1 | contig 44832 bp, 22 predicted proteins | sample 177DNAGHGhighgp2_FD_192422 | JGI IMG/M metagenome (GOLD analysis project Ga0247611, IMG submission 192422) | Sheep rumen microbial communities from Palmerston North, Manawatu-Wanganui, New Zealand - 1770 DNA GHGhigh gp2 | ecosystem: Host-associated > Mammals > Digestive system > Stomach > Rumen... | reverse complement strand
TGAACCTCAAAGGGCATTCCATCTTGCTTTCTTGGCATAGTTGATGATAGTTTTGGTTTTAACGGGTGCGAAGGTACGAAAAAATATTGAATACCGCAAGTAAAAGGGGTAAAAATGTTCCTGTTTTAGTTGTCCGTGCAACCGATTGCATGAGCGTCCAACCCATATTTAACGGGTCAAAAGAATAACGTGAGGGTAAAAGCACTAACTTTGCACACAAGAACTAAAAACTGCTGAGATATGATGAAGAAAATCTACACGACATTAATCGTATTGGCTGCCACGCTGACCGCTTCGGCTCAAGGGTGGCCCGCAAACTATGGCGGCGTGATGCTGCAAGGCTTCTATTGGGATGGCTATGACGATGCCCAGTGGACTGTTTTAGAGTCACAGGCTGATGAACTGTCACAATACTTCAAGTTAGTATGGATTCCTCAGAGCGGAAACTGTGGTGGTAAGTCAATGGGTTATGACGACCTGTATTGGTTTCCTGGTGGTAATAACTACAATAGCTCATTTGGTACAGAGGCAGAGTTACGCTCGATGATTAAGACTTTTAAGGAGAAAGGTATTGGTACGATTGCCGATGTCGTCATCAATCATCGTCGTAATGTGAGTAACTGGGTAGATTTCCCCAAGGAGACTTATAAGGGTGTGACTTATCAGTTGAAATCCACTGACATTGCCTCAAATGACGACGGTGGTGCCACTAAGACATGGGCTAATTCCAATGGCTATTCGTTGAGTAGTAATGCTGATACTGGTGAGGGCTGGGATGGTATGCGCGACCTCGACCATAAGAGCACAAATGTACAGACAAACGTGAAGGCTTATCTGAAGATGTTATTGGAGGATCTGGGTTATGTGGGCTTTCGCTATGATATGGTGAAAGGATATGCTGGTTCCTATACCAAGATATATAATGAGGATGCGAAGCCACAGTTCTCTGTTGGTGAGTGCTGGGATGGTACGACGACTATCAAGAACTGGATCGATGCGACAGGCAAGACCAGTGCCGCCTTTGACTTCCAGTTCCGCTATACGGTGCGCAATGCGGCAAATAATGGTCAATGGAACAGATTAGCACAGGCTAACGAGGGTAACTACCCCTTGATTAGCAACAACTATAATAGTGGCAGTTACAAACAGTATGCCGTGACTTTTGTGGAGAACCACGACACGGAGAAGCGTCCCAATGCCGCTCAGGACCCGTTGAAGAAAGATACGCTTGCCGCCAATGCCTATTTGCTTGCCATGCCTGGTACCCCTTGTGTGTTTATGACCCACTGGCAGGACTGCAAGCAAGATATCAAGTCGATGATTGACGTGCGTTATCTGGCAGGGATCCAGAATACGGGCAGTTATACGCAGGTGACAAGTAATACCAATGTTTATGCTGTAAGCATTGAGGGTACAAAGTCTAAATTACTGTGTGTGGTTGGTAAGACCGCTGGGAGTTATACCCCTTCTGGTTCATCATGGGTGAAGGTGCTTTCAGGTTATCATTATGCCTATTATCTCGACAAGGCTGCAAATACCGCATGGATCAGCCATGCCTCTGGCAGTTATGAGGGCACGCTGAAGGTGCTTCTCTCCGCAGTGACCAGTAATGACGCCAAACTGGTGTACACCACGGACGGCTCTAACCCCACATCCGGAAGTAAACAAGTGGCAAGTGGTACGGAGATTACGATTCCCAAGGGAACGACTACTTTGAAAGTGGGACTGCTTATCGGTAGTTCTGTCAGCAGTATCCAGACTCGTACCTATATAGTGACAGACCCGGAGGAGTTTACTATTCCCTCTTTCTGTCAGGTGAGTGACGGTGAGATGTGTGCCTTCTTCGAGTCACCTGCCTCTTGGACGAAAGCAACCTGCTGGGCATGGAGTACGATAAACTTCACTGGTGGCAACTGGCCTGGTGTGGAATGTTCGCAAGTGGGGACACTGGATAATGGTAATAAGGTGTGGAAGTGGACTTGGGATGGCAAATGCTATAACAGCGACACCAAGAAACAGGTGACACCAAGCGGCAAGCCGACGGGTATTATCTTTAGTAATAACGGCAGTTCCCAGACCGATGACTTGGCATTCGAGAATGCCGCCTATTATAATAAAAGCGGTCAGAAGATGGGTATCGTCACTGGAATCAACGTGATACGTGCCGATGTCAAGGCAAAGGATACCTATTGGTATGACCTTCGTGGTCGCAGACTTACCGGGGAGCCGACAACGAAGGGTATCTATATTTACCAAGGAAAGAAAATACTTAAGTAAGAGCGATTTGAAATATTGTCAGGAAGAGAAGGAAAGTGGATTACTTTCCTTCTTTTCTTTCGTTCATATACTCTCGTGGCGACATGCCATAGAACTTCTTGAAGATGGTCGAGAAAGAGGCGGCATTGTTGAAACCGCAGGCATACATCACTTCTGTGATATTCACATTTTGGTTGGTAAGCAGGTTGGCAGCTTGTTTCAGACGGATATTACGAATGAAATCATGAGGTGTCTGTCCTGTCAGCTCTTTCATCTTACGGTGCAGATGAACACGGCTGATACCCACCTCATCGGCAATGAAGTCAACGCTCAGGTCTGCATTACTGATGTTCTTGTTGATGACAGCCATAATACGCTCCAGCAGTTTGTCGTCGGGCGACTTCATTTGTACTTCGTCCACTTTTTCCTCTAACTGGTCATTACGTCCGTATTTCAAACGCAGCATCTGGTGTGAATGGATGAGGTTGACGATGGTGCGACGAAGAATATCCATATTGAAAGGTTTGATGATATAAGCGTCTGCACCCGTCTCTAATCCCTCTAGTTGGTCCTCGTCCCGGTTCTTTGCTGTCAGAAGGATGACTGGCACATGGCTGGTGGCAGGATTAGCCTTTACCTTTGAGCAGAGAGTATTGCCATCCATTTCAGGCATCATGATATCGGAAATCAGAAGGTCAGGAATGGTCTTCAGCACCTCTGTCAAAGCCTCCTTACCATTCTCACAGCCAATAACTTTATAGTTGTTTGACAACTCTTGTATGAGGTATTCGCGGATTTCTTGGTCATCCTCAGCGATGACGATGGTCTGCTGTTTGTTAGCTTTTGGAATAGTTACCCCCCCCAGGTCGGTAGAATCGACCATTGTGGTGTCCTCATCAAACAAGCTGGTTGTGTGCGTAACATCTTCTTTGTCAGTAATCATCTCTTCTGGTTTCAGATGTTCATTACCCAAGGGGATGGTAACGACAAACTCACAGCCCACCTCTTTGTTGTGGGCGGAGATCGTGCCATGATGTAGTTCTACCAGAGAGCGAGTCAGGTCGAGTCCGATACCTGTTCCCACTTTGCGGTCGTTGATACTGCTTGGAGTCTGGTAGAATCGTTCGAAGATATGTTCCAGTTTGTCTTCTGGAATCTTTTCACCACTATCGTAAATTTTTATGGTTGCATGCGTGTTGTCATGAGTGATGCCGATGCGGATAGTGCCACCTGTTGGTGTGTACTTAAAGGCATTAGAAAGAATATTGACAACAACCTTATCAAAGTTTCCACGGTCAATCCAAACAGGCAGCATCTGTGTGTCATGCTCATAGCTGAACTGGATGTTCTTTGACTTCGCCTGTTGGGTAAAAAGAGTGTGGATGTCACTGACAAAACCAATCAGGTCTGTTTCACACATGTGCATCTGCATCTGCCCCTTGTCAATCTTACGGAGGTCCATCATCTGGTTGATAAGTCCTAAGATACGCTCCGCATTTCGTCTGATGGTCTCATAAATGCTACGTCGGTGCGGATCGTCATCTTGTTTAATCAAGGAAAGCAGTGGTGATACAATCAAAGTCATAGGTGTACGTATCTCATGACTGATATTCATAAAGAAACGTAGTTTTGCCTCGCCCATTTCCTCTGCATGGATATGCTCTTGCAGTCGCAGACGATTCTGTTCCTGGTGACGACGATAGAGGAGGTATCTCCATACGATGAAGCATAGGATTAGCAGATAGCTGATATAGGCAAGGTATGTACGATACCATGGTGCATGTATATACACAGTGAAGCAGCGCTCCTCGGAGGTCTGGTTGTTTCGTTGTGCCACCACACAGAAGTCGTAACTGCCAGGTGCCATGTGTGAAAACGTAATCTCGTTGCTTCCTGGTTGCAGACGTACCCAGTCTTCCTTGTTGATACGATAGCTGTAGACAATGTGCTCAGGATTATCATAGGTAAGGGTTGACAATTGTATAGTGAACGAGTTGTCGCTACTGCTCAGTGCAAATCTTTTGGAAGCGATAACGGTAGTGTCGGTAACATGATACCAACCAGATTTTGTTTCTGGTGTGACCAGTTCACCATTGATGGAGAAGGCGGTCAGTTTCACGTCGGCTTTCCATTCTGTTTGTTTGATATCTGACGGATTGAACCAAGTTACACCGCCGACACCTCCGAATATCATCGTTCCGTTGGGTGATACACTGGAGGCACCATCGCTGAACTCATTACTTTGCAGACCATTGTCTACAAAGAAGCTCTGGGTTAATTTTGTTTGAGGGTTATAGCGGCACAGTCCGTGGTCAGTACCCAGCCAAATCATTCCTTGTTGTCCTTGTTGGATGGAGGCGATACCATTATCGGCAAGTCCTTTCTCCATATTCATGTGTCGCAACTCCTTGTTGACGAGATTATAGCTATAGAGCCCGTTGTTGGTACCAATCCATAGTTTGTTATCGTATTCCTTGACGACACGGATAGGAGTGCCATAGTTAATCGTATTGACATCAAAGACTTTTGTCCAACTCTCTGTAGCAATATCCAAGCAACAGACACCCATAGTAGTGGCAAGATAGACACGTTTCCCGTCGGGCGAGAGAGACATTTTGGAGATATAGTCGTTTACAAGACTGTTGACTTTCCTGTCCGTAATTGCATTCTCTGTTGTCTTGTAGGTTTTTATCTCACCAGTCTTGAGTTGTAGGCGAATGAGCCCCTCACCCATTGTGGCAATCCAGAGTGTTCCTTGTTGGTCACAAGCTATGTCGAAAACGCTGACGGCATTTCCTTGGGGTAGTGGCTGGCGGTGGAAAGAATGACTTTTGGTGTCAATCCAGCCGTATCCCTCACGGAAAGAGCCCACCCAGATACGTCCTTGGTTATCTTCTGTGATGCATAGGATGGTACTGGGGAAATTCTCCTTATAGTGGAAAACAGGACGTTTGCTGTTGTCGAAACTGTAGAGTCCGTCTTTATCGGTTCCAATCCACGTATAACCTTTGCTGTCAATCAGTACGCTGGTGACACAAGCCTGTCCGATCAAGTTGTTTGTTCCCAGTTTGTATCCCATATATTTAAAAGGTGTCTCCGTGCGAGGTTGCATGAAGATGCCCTTCTGCAGTAGTCCCAGCCAAACGTTTCCTGTTTTGTCCTCCACGATAGAATAGCACTTGCTCTTGGAGATATCGACCTCTCTGCTGTAATAGGGATTGTTGGTCAGAATTCCAGTCTGAGGCTGGAAGATACCCATACCCATTCCGTCATAGCCTAACAGGAGTTCTCCTTTTATATTGCAATATATTTCTACGACAGGTAAAGTCCCTGAAACCTCGATATGCTCGAAGAATCCTTTCTGCGTCAATACATAAAGACCATTTTTCGCTGTACCAACATAGATTCTTCCGTCTCTGCCCTCGCAGATACTGCGCATTTGGGTACGTGAAGCATCATCTTCGAAATAGCGGAAAGTTTTATTGCCGTCATAGCATACCAGTCCTTGCTCCTCGGTAACCAGCCATATCCGTCGTTGCTGATCTTCTATCATACTGTGTACCCCGATGATGTCAGCAAGCGCGCCCCCCATCTGATGCGCATTCTCTTTGTCGGTAAGGTGGACCAGTCCATGACCTGATGTCCCTATCAGTATTTCTCCATTCTCTCGTTCCAAAAGACAGGTGACGTAGGGTGGCATGACATGGTTTTGCAAATCGTGTACTTTAACATCCTTGAAGCGGTAACCGTTAAACGACTGGAGGGCACCATACATACCCACATAGAAAAGTCCGTTGCGGTCTTGTACCATACAGTTGACATAGTTGCTAGCCATTCCCAGTTCCGCTTTCTTCTCTTTCTTATATAAACGGAATTGGTAACCGTCATATTTGTTCAGTCCATTACGGGTTGCCACCCAGATGAATCCATCCCGGTCAAGGTACACTTCACTGACAAAACTACTTGATAACTGCTTGTCAGCATCAAATAATTTACCTGTCTGAGCAGTAATACTCAAAGGCATGAAAAAGAGTAGAAATACAAGAACTTTACTATTCATATCAGTTTGCATGGTTATGATTATGTTACATCAGAACAAGTGCAAAGATACATCTTTTTGTAAAATGTATCATAGTTTCTTGTGAAAGAAAGACAAGAATGTTACATATGGCAAAGTTTTCGTTACTTTTTGACCTTTTTATTGGTGAAATCTGGAGTGTTGAAGGAATAGAGAGAACGGCGGTAATACGCTTTGGGATTTCTTTGTGGGAGCAGGAAGGGCTTTGTTGCCGTACCATTCTCCATGGAAGAGAAGAAAATTTGGGTATAAAGTCCGTTCTCCCTACGACTGGTGAACAGGAACCAGTGACTGTTTGTTGACCAGTTGTGGAAACTTTCCGCACGCTGACTATTCACTTCGTTCATCGGGCGAGTCTTACCCTTCTGGAGGTCGAGTAACCAGAGGTCTGCTTCAGGATGCCATATTGAGAAATAACCATAATACAATGTGGTGTACATCAGATATCTCCCGTCATACGAAGGTCTTGGCCATGTCACACTTTTTCCTATGTTCTGGGCATGGATGAGTGTGTCCACCTGTTTTCCAAACTTTCCTGTCTCCGCATGGAAGGCGACCCGGCAGAGGTTATATTTCTGCTTGTCGTAGCCTGTAGGATATGTCTGTTGGTGGGCAGTGACGAAATACAACCATTTCCCGTCAGAGGAGAAGGCAGGACAGTTCTCTGCCCAGTCAGCACGCATAATGAGCGTGTCCTTAATGACTTGGCGCGTCTCAGTATCATAGACGAATACATCGGATTGTGTATCATAGACCTCTATACGCTTGTTATTGGTGAGATGGAACATTTGGGCTGTTTTATTGGTTGAGAAAGCACAGTAGCGTCCGTTTGGGTGCCAGTATGGATAGACCATTGAGCCGCCTATGCTGTCATTGCGTCCTTTCAGGAAATCGTCTTTCCCTCCACGATGGATGACAGTAGCGCCCTGTGGACCTCTGAGATGATAGACATATTGGTCGGGACTGGTGCGGTTTGCCGTATGGCAGTTGGCACACATACCGGAAGCGGGAGAGTTCTCGTACAGTATGGTTTCCTCGAAGGTGGAGAGGTCACGTTCATAAATTCCCATCTTACTGTAAATCTTGTAACTGGGAGGGATACGGCGGTAAGTGATACCCCATTCGTCCAGTGGATATCTGCTGACAAAAATGTTGAATGGTAAGTATGATGTCCATTGCCCGTTTTTCTCTGCTACTACGGTCACTTGTAGTTTTCCTCCTTTATTGTGTTCTAATAATTGATGCCATTCATCAATATCGAGGTCAGCATAATCCCCATTGACATGCATACTACCCGTCTTGGAACCTCGAATGGTCACATCAACAGTCGTCACCTCATCATCTGCCATAGAGAAATTCAAGGGGGCTATCCCGACGGGGATGGTGACATCCACATAATCAGGATAGATAGAAGGGAGTTCCTTACTCATTCTGACATGGTGTGGCTGTGACGTGCATCCTGTCAGCATACACAATAACCAAAGCCATCCTATTGTTTGTAGTAATCTCATATTCTCTTAATAAAAGAATGTATCGTCGGTTTGTTTGTATATTTCTTGCAGCCTTCGGTAAACTGGATGTTGACGAATAAGTTGCGGGTGCTCTGCCAGAGGCTTCATCTTTCTTGCCCATGTTCTATATAATGAGGTGTCTTCCAGTATACTGATATATTTTAAGGCGACCTCATACTGTCCGGTGATGAGGCTCGTCTCCACCAGACGGCTCAGTGCCCTGCCACTCTTGTTGTGACTGGGTATAGACTCCATAGCCTCGAAAGTGGCGCGCTGTGACATATTCACCAATCCTAAATGGAAATACACCTCATCCATGATGAAAGCTGATGACTCACTATGCAGAGACAGGTTGGAAAAGACATCAGCACGGTAGAGATCTTCCTCAGGAATACGCTTCAGATAGTATTCCGCCAATCGTTCCGCATGCTGGATGGCAAGCGAAGGGGAGGGGTGCCTGTGGAATTCTTCTACAATACCGGTCCAGTCTTTCATGCGTACCATGAGGTCGTATCTCATTTCTTCCAAGGTGCTCTTACGTTCTTCTTCCCAATAATAATCTGCAATACCAGGTCCCGTCATCCAGAAAATGACAGGCAGAAGGATGATCAGAGAGATTGTTTTTCCCTTTTTTTGTTGGGGAAGAAATGCCAGCCATGTCATCAACAGTATGATAGCAATGGTAGGAGTCAGTGGGATATAGGGGAATAGGGAAAGTCCCCAGAGTGCCAGGGGAGGAAGGAATGACAGCAGGGGATACTTGTTTCCGAGGAGTTGTCTGGAAAGACCGTAGGTCAGCAGGAAGAGGATGGCATAGATGCAGGCACCATAGACGGGGTTCCTGAAAAACTGCACGAGGCATTCTGCGATATATTGGGCGAATCCTCCAGGTGTCGTGATACGTTCTGTGAAATAATCCCATGTCCAGAGGAATAGCTGTGACTGTTCCCTCATCGTCAAGATGTGGGGATAAAGAAATAGCCAGAAGCAAAACACTAAAATGACGAGTGTAGCCACGAGGAGTTGTTGCCAATGATTTGATGCCCAGTTCTTATTCTTCATTTAGTAATCAAAATGGGGCTTTTGTATATTGCTGGTGTCTTTTACTCTTTCTAATAGGAACTTGTCAATGAAAGCCTCTACTTCCGGGTATTGACTCTCGGGCAGAACGCAGTGAGGGTGACCACCGACGATGGAATAGCCCATACGGTCCTCAATACCGAATTGTTGCCATACTTGGCGAGCCGCTTGGACAGAGACCCATGCCGAACGGTCGGCAAGCCATTTGTAATCGGGGTTACCGAGAATAAGTAAAGCACGGGGACACACCATCGCACAAAGTTCGTGGTGGTCGTATGGCATACGGTAGACACTATCCCCGGAGAAGGTGGTGCACATACTCTCCAAGAACCAGTGGTAATCGGTTTTCTCCAGACATTCCACACTGTCCATCTGGTGGGAGATACGCCATGCGGCAGCACCTCCGCCTCCGGGTTCCTGGGCAATGGTAAGGGCGATACGCTCATCGAAAGCACCACAGAAGAGTGCCATCTTACCGGCATAGGAGCATCCTGTCACCCCGATGTGGCGGGTGTCTATCTTTGTTTTCTCTGCTCCCAACTGCTGTAATCCGTCTATCAGTCGGCTCAGTCCCCAAGCCCATTCGCTATAGGCACCATTATCCTTCAGTTCTGGATAGAGACGGTCGAAGGGATGCTCCCCACGCTCGTGATGAGGTCGCCATTGGGAGTAGTCATTGACCTGATCCTCATGGAACGTCATGGTGGCGATGGGGCGGTTCTCAAAGAGAGGTTTGGGAAGACTCAGCATACTGGTGCCTATCATCAGGGCATAGGGTGCCTTGCCAGTCTTGGGGTAGTGGATAGCAGAGCGCAGGGTAAGTGTCTCACCATTGACAGTGACCTCAACGATGAGCGTATCTCCTTTCATGTACGCCTTTACATTCTGTGAATCGACAGATGGTTTCTTACCGATACCATAATGCTGTATCTCTGCAGCTATCTCGCTACGCCGGTGCTCCCATTCACTGAAATCCTTGACGGCTCCTTTCCCATTGCTCCATTCTAAGGGGTTGGGCAACTCGCGGCATTCTTTTAACTGGTCGTAGCCCAACAGGGCAGGAGTGGTGAAATGACTGCCTGTATGCTCCTGCTCATAAACGAGAGGAGGCTGTTGGCTATACCCTCCGAGGCTATAGCCGACAGCCATCACTATATGGAATAATCTTGTATTCATAGATTACTTGAACAGCAGCTGTGCCATCTGGTAGAGACTTCTGCGCCAGGTCAGGAACTCATGGGCGGTACCTTCGGAGATATAGCCATAGGCATTGAAACCGGCTTCCTTCAGGCGTGCGGTAGACTCCTTGATGCCGTCGGGACGTTCCTTCGAACCACAGCTCTGGAAGATGAGTTTTACTTGTTTTTTGTCTTTGATGTCTTTAGGCTCATACTGTCCACCACTCAGCAGTCCATAGCTGCCGAACACCTCAGGACGGCGCAGGGTGATGAGCTTGGTCTCGAAGCCACCCATCGACAGCCCTGCCATCGCACGGTTCCACTTGTCGGTCTTGGTAGCGAAATGACTATCAATATAAGGTACGAGCTCATCGACCAGTACGGTCTCGAATTCCTTGGCAGTAAACTCCTGCAGACCGCCAAAGCGTACGTCGTTCGTCATACCATAGGTCATCACGATGATGAAAGGCTTGATCTTGCCGTCTGCAATCAGGTTGTCCATGATGAGGTTGGCATGCCCTTGGTTGCTCCATGCCGTCTCGTCCTCACCCCATCCGTGCTGCAGATAGAGTACGGGGAATTTCTCCTTGGGGTTCTTGCCATACGTGGGAGGAGTGTATACAAAAGCACGGCGCACGGTATTAGTACTTTTTGAGGGAAACAGAACCTGCTGTACATTGCCATGTGGAACATCCATACGGCAGGCGTAGAAAGCCTGGTCGTGGGCAGGAATCTCGATACCGCTCTCCCAACGGGTAGAGCCGTAGTAGTTGTTGGCACCGGGGTCGTTGACGATACCACCGTCGACGGTCAGGTGATAGTAATGGAAACCCTCGTCCATCGGTCCTTCTGTCTGTCCTACATAGGAGCCGTCGTAGGTCTTATGCAGTTTCGTACCGCCACGACCACCTAGTCCGAGGCTGACAACAATATCCTTGGCATCGGGGATATCCACACGGAAGCGTACATAACCTTGTGAGTTCACCATGGGGAACTGTTGTCCTGGCTGGTTCATGACAGAAGGTACGAAGTCTTCCTTCACGCCTTCCTGCTCGGGGAAGGCAAGCTCTGGTTTGAAAGGAGGTTTCTGCGGACCTCCGAACCCACCGCGACGCTGGCGGTTAGGGTTGGGCTTCGGCTGTGCGGGCATTGCCCATAGTGCCGGTTTCATATCCTTGATATACTCGTAAGCGAGTTTAGGCTGATACTCGGTGTCGAAGGGCAGGGGGTAGTTAGCAGCACCCAGCCAGGAGTCACGGTCGCTGAGGTTCCAGAAGGTCACACAGTCAATGACATCCTTGTGGTTGCGGAATACCTTGAAGACACGGGCATACTGGTCGGCGAGGTGTTGTTTGATGCTGTCGCTGACAGCCACACCATCACGGCTGAAACGTAACTGTCCACCCATCTCGTTGTTGGTGCGGATATCGAGTTCCGTCACATGGATATGCTTCACTACTTGTTTGTAGAGTTTGATGGCAGCATCCACAGCTTCCTCTGTAGGACCATATATATTATAATGTCCCTGCATGCCGATACCATGGATAGGCACACCGGCGTCCTTCATCTTCTTCACCATGGCAGCAATACGTTTGCTCTTCACAGGGTCGCACTCGTTATAGTCATTATAGAACAACAAAGCGTTGGGGTCTGCCTCATGGGCATATTCGAAAGCCTTGGCGATGAACTCGTCACCACAGAGCTTATACATCGGACTCTGACGGTAGGGGTCCTCTGCCTTGGGGTCGTCAGTCATCGCCTCATTTACCACGTCCCAGCAGTAGACAATGTCCTTATAACGGCTGACCACTGCATTGATGTGTTTCTTCATGCGGGCATAGAACACCTCCTTGTCAGTCACACCCTCATACATCCATTTGCCAATCTGTGAGTGCCACATCAGACAGTGTCCGCGCATCTTGATGCCGTTCTGGCGACAGAAATTGGCGATGCGGTCGGCACCCTCCCAGTTATACACGCCCTCAGACGGCTCGGTAGGCTCCGGTTTCATGTCATTCTCAGCCGTCACACTATTGAACTCCTTCACGACAAGTGCCTGTTGTTGGGCATTCGTCACGTTGCGCTGATTGACAGCAACACCAATCTTGAAATAATTCTTATAGACCTCTTTCAGTCCTTGTGCTTTTGCGATGTTACCCACCAAGGCAAGCACAGCCGTCATTAGAATCCATTTTCTCATAATAGTTTCAGTTTTTAATTCTTTCCTTGTTTTTGTGCGCTTGCAAAGGTACAATAATATTTTTACATATCCATATCCAGATGTATCAATTACTTTCTTTTATGTAACCATTCCTGGCGACTTTCCAAGTTCACCCCATTGTAGCCAAAGTTCCATAATCGCATGGCTGTCACCATTTTAATACACGATATTCCGGATAAATACTGGGATATATGATTTGTTGACGAGAGTCGTGACGGTCTGCCCTCCCTCGTAATGTTGTCCGGTGTGATAGTCACGCCATCCTCCTTTGTTCCGTGGCAGGTAGGTCTTCCACTGCGTCACCCCTGGTTCTGTGACAGGACTGATGAGCATGGAAGGTCCAAACATATACTCGTATTTTTGTTTTAGTGCCTCAGGGTCGTCAGCAAAATCGAAGACGAGCGGACGCATCAGGGTATAGCCCTCTTCTGTGACACGCTGTGCACACTCCTTGATATATGGAAGCAGCCGCTCTCGTTCCTGTAGGCACTTTTTGATGATGGCGAGTGCCTCAGGACCATAGTTCCATGGCTCCGTATTACTCATATACCCATGGACACGCATGAGGGGGAGGTAGACACTCGTCTCTACCCAGCGAAGCATCCTTTCGATATACGCACTGTCCGTATACTGATTCTGGGGACGGAAGAAACCGCCTGCGTCATAAGTCCACCAAGGGACACCAGCAGCCTGCACTCCTAATCCTGCTGTGATTTGCCGGCGGAAGGTCTCCCAGTCGTTGCCCACATCACCGCTCCACAATGCCGCTCCATATCGCTGGATGCCTGGGAAACCGCAACGGGTGAGGATGAACGGTTCACGACCGGCAGCTACCAGTCCTTCATAGACCGTCTTGTTGACAAGTAACGGATATACATTACGTACCTGCTCTCCTGTCCATCGTCCATGATTCACCATCCTGCCTGCAAGGTCGTCGTTCTCTGGTTCCGTGGCATCCTGCCACCACGCATCGATACCTAATGGCAACAGTCTCTCACGGAAATTCCTCCAATAGGCTGCTGCTGCGTCAGTGTTGAAGAAGTCTATCCAGTCAGTGTTAGGGATATAATGTCCCTCCTGTTCCATCTGCTTGCCCACTTCAGAGTTCTTGTCAATCTTTGACCATACAGAGAGCATCAGGCGGATATCCATCTGATGCAGACTGTCTGTCAGTTGTTTGGGATTGGGGTAATACCTCTCGTCGAATTGCATGGAGTTCCATCCGTATTTCCCCCAGTACTGCCAGTCTTGCACGATCATGCTGATAGGTAACTGCTCCTCACGGAACCGTTTTGCCGTCTGCAGGATCTCGTCAGAGGAGTGGAACCGCTCCCTGCAATGGATATAGCCCAATGCCCAGTCAGGGATGAGGGGCGCCTTGCCCGTCAGTTCACGATAGGATGCGATAATCTCGTCGGCACTGCCGATGAATACGGTATAGTCGACTGCCGTGGCGACAGGTGAGTGGAAGACCGTCTCGTCATTGACCACCTTATAATAAAGGACAGGAGCGTCACCCTTGGCAAGCTCTGCCGTTACCTGATGTTGTCCTTTCTCCAGATGTACGATGGTGGAGGTGGTTGGTGGCAACCATACGTTCTGCATCTCTATGACGGTCTTGCCGTCGAGAGTGAGGTTATGGCGGCGTGCCATCTTCTGTCCGACATCGAGCAGGAGGGTATAGTCCCCCTCTTGGTCTACCGTCAGCGATGCCTGATAGATGTTACGCTCCCTGACTTCCTGTTTTCCGCCTTCTGTAGAGGTGACATTGACAACCTCCTTTGCCCCTGTGCCTTCCATCTTCTGGAGCTTCACCTGTTGGCTTGCCGGGTTGAAATCAGTGAGTCCGTAGTTGTTCCATAGGATGCCATAGCCCTTGCTGGATATCAGCATGGGCAGACTGATCTGGGTATTTACTTGGGTAAGCCGGCGGGACAGTCCCCGGACATTACTATAGCCGTCCTGAAACTGTCCGAGTCCAAAGAGGTACTCATCCTGGGGGGATGTGAAGGCAAGGGTCGCCTCTCCGTCCTGGAACTGATGGCGGGTAGCAGTGAAAACGGTGTTGCCCTTCTTATCCGCAATGCGTACCATCCCTTTCTGATGGTCGACATACACCTTGATGTCCCCCGCCACTTCGTCGTGCTTGACATACAACCAGTCGGGCAGGTCATGGGTGGTCTCCCCCTGTGTATATTGGATACGTACAGCATTGGGGGCAACGGTCTTGAACGTCAGTTGTCCCTTCCCGAAAGGGATTGTCTTTGCTTGCAGGGACACACTCAACAAGAGTAGTCCCCATAGAAATAGTCGTCTCATGATGGAATTATTGTCGTTTGTAATGGAAGGCATCGATATCCACATACCCGCCTTTCTTCTTCGTGGCATAGTAGAATATGCCGAACTTACTGCCCATGAAGAATCGCTGCCAGTCGAAACGCAGGGGGTAGTCGGCGGTACCAATCTGTGTCCATTGCTCACCATCCATGCTATAGTAGAAATTGGCGGCATCCCGCCCGTGACCACCGGTAGGACGGAAGTCTGCATCGATGCGCAGATGGATGCGGGAGGAGGGCTGGAGGGTCAGGAAGGTACGCTCTATCGTCTTCTCCTTAACACCAGTCACTTCCTTGTCACGCTCTGAGAGTTGCACGGAGAGCTCACACATCTCAAGGGTGAGTTTCTTGCCCTGTTTCCTGATGACCAAGGCACCGGTGTCACTGTTGAAGGCGGCAAGCCCCGCACAGTCACCGTCTTTCATCTTCGAGACATCAAGGGTGATACTGCCACTGCAGGTGGGACCTTCCATCCGCTGTGTCAGTGTGTTGGGAGCCAGATAGAGGTTGTCCACCACTCGGCTGCTCTTGAGACGGAGGAACCCGGGACGCTCTGTCAGCGACCATGCCGCGTCAACCGGGTTGTGATTCCATTGCCAGTGGAGTCCGAGTTTGGCGGAGGAGAAATCATCACTCCTCACGATACCTGTGGCAGGTTGATCACAGACTAGGGGACGCATGGTGTCAGGTACCTTCCCATTCTCATCACCTAACATCGGCCATCCATTGATCCAGCGGCAGGGCATCAGCGTGGGGACACGTCCCACACCGCCCCGGTCCTGGAAGATAATACCGTACCAGTCACCATCCTGTGTGTCGACGATGGTACCTTGTGCCTCGTAGGAGAAACCGCCGAACTCACTCTCCAGGATGACCTGTTTCTCATACGGTCCATGGATGTCGTCGGCTCGGTAGCATACCTCACGGCGGTGCTTGCCAGGGGCATAGACATGGGATATCATCAACAGGTAGTACTTGCCGTTATGCTTGATCATACGACTCCCCTCCAGCAGTCCGCGCTCATCCTCCTCCCGTTGGAAGATATGCTGGTGAGTACCCTCGATGACATCCGACAGGTCGGGCTTCAGTTCCATCAGCTCCCCGGTGCCATAGATGACATATACCCTGTCATCGTCATCGAAGAATAACGAGCAGTCGTGGAAATGACGCATGCGGGACACGATAGTCCACGGTCCCTCCGCTTTCTCCGCTGAGAAGATGTAGGTGTCACCCATACTGCCCCGCTCGTTGGGAGCCAGTAGTGCATAGAACTTCCCCTTGTGGTATTTCAGGGAGGTCGCCCATTGTCCGCGTCCATATACCGTCCCTTCCCTGAGGTCGTATTTAGGGGAGTCGGTCAGCTTGTCGAAGATATAACCTACCGTCTCCCAGTTCTTCAGGTCTTTCGATGCCATGACGGGACCACCCGGCATCAGGTGCATCGTGGTGGATACCATATAAAAAGTGTCGCCCACCCTGATGACATCGGGGTCTGGCACGTCAGCCCACAGCATCGGGTTCTGTATCTTCTCTTCGTGCAGGGTCGCATAGTCGTCTGCCTTGACCTCCAGCAGGGTTGGTGTTAAGGTCAGGAGCATTACGTTCAACAGTACTTTTCTCATCTTCATCTGTTTTTGTCGGCAAAGATACAGAAAAGTCCGCTAACTCACCTTATGATATGTCACAGATAGTTTATGTTATGTAACCTTAATGGGCTTACAAATAATGAGGATGTGCCTATTTTGAAGTGAACCCTCTTTTTTATGCTTATGTACGAAACGCTAAATGCCGCCATAACTGATAATATCACCTAAACTGCCACCAGTCTAACCGGTTATCACCCTGTGTGTTACTGAAACAGAGGTAGAGGTCGTGGATGCCTGTGGCATTCTTCACCTTGGCGCTAAACGACTTATATTTGTCGATGGAGCCTGTGGTCTTGATGACGGCGGTGCCGACGACAGGACCGTCCAGACTGTCGAGACGGAGGGCGACGGTCAGACTGCCGGTTGACGAGGCGGTGATGCTGAACTGCTTGGCACCTTTGCCGAAGTCGACACCCCGCAGACGGATATACTCCCCGTCGTTCAGGTCGTAGAGGTACATGTTCCTCTTGCCAGTAGACTCCGGCATGTCGTTGATGACACCTGTGTTGGCGATTCCCATCTTTGCCGATTTCAGTCCGTAGCCCCAGTTCATCGTCTCAGCCTCTACCCGCTGGTAAGGGTTGAGCCAGTGCCGTTGCTGCAAAGGCTGCTGGTCGAGCCAGTAAGGTACCTCCTCGATGGTGCCGTCAGCGAGATACTTGATCTCTGTTGCCGACACACTGCGGCGCTCATGGTGCACAAAGGTCTCCAAGTGCATCAGGTCGTAGTTCTGTCCGAAGATATAGGAACGACCTTTGTAGTCACAGATACCGGGGTGGTTGCCACGGTCACGCTGGGTGGGCTTCATGATATAGCCCTGGCTCTTCCACGGACCAGTGGGTGAGTCACTCATGGCATAGCCCAGTGCCTCCGGGCAACAGGTAGTGGCATACCCTAGGTAATAATGTCCGTTGCGCTTATAGAACCACGGTCCTTCCTGATAATGGTCGATATGATAGTCCAGTTTGACGATATCCCCTTTCGTGGATATCATGTCATCGTTCAGCATGACATAGTAAGTGTTGGGATTTCCCCAGTACATATACGCCTGTCCGTCATCATCCACAAAGACGGTAGGGTCGATGTCCTCCCAGTGCTCCTGTTGCCAGACAAGTGGTTTGCCGAGCGGGTCCTTGAAGGGACCGTAGGGTGAGTCAGCCACCAGGACACCGATGCCATGACCGTGAAGTGGGGCATAGAGATAGTATTTGCCGTTACGCTCCACCGTCTGTATCGCCCATGCGCCATTGTCACGACTGCGCCAGGGGAACTCCTTCAAAGAGGCAACGGCACCATGCTCCGTCCAGTTGACCATATCGGTGGTCGACCATAGCAGCCAGTCGTACATGAAGAAACCTGCCGAGCTCTTCTCGTTGGGGTCGGGGATGTCCTCTGGAGAGGCATCATGTGAGGTATACAGGAACAAGGTGTCACCCACCACCAAAGGAGATGGGTCGGCAGTGAACTTCGTCTGGAACAACGGCATGTTCACCTGTTCCAGACCCCGCATCTCCCACCAGTCGAAATTGAAGAGCTTGGGACCCTTACGACCCGTAAACACGAAATACAGGTCATGGGGAGTTGGGAGTGTAGAGTTGAGCGTTGAGGGTTGATAGTCCAAATCACAGGTGATGGTCTGCCACTGCTCCCAACCGCCTGTGGCAGGAACCACCAGGCGACCCAGGAGTTGACCGCCGATGCTGTCGATACGGATCTCGATGGTACCGCCACGCAGTCCACTTGCCACCCGTGCCGTGAAGGTACGGGGTGTCTTCTTGCCGAACTCTACGTTCTGCAGTTTGATATAGTCACCATTGTGGATATCCGTCACATAGACACCCACCTGTTCGTTCTGCTCCGTCTTGACACCCTTGGAGAATGCCATGGTCTCCGCCTCCACCTTACGGTAGGGATTGAATGTACCGACAGGTCTTACCCCTTCATCCGTCGGCAGGATGGTGGGAAAACTGCCGTCCGCATTATACTGGAACTCCTCGACGGCAACACTGCGTCCGAAACCACCGCCGTTGGGCAGTTTTCCGGTATGGTAGAAGAAATAGCTGTGACCTTTGTAGTCGGCAACCCCGCAGTGGTTGGTAAACGACTTGGTGTCGCTGAGTGGCATGATTTCTCCCGCATATTTCCAAGGACCGGTAGGAGAGGATGCCGTACTATAGGAGATATGCTCCGGGACACCACCGGCGGCATACAGCAACTGGTAGGTGCCGTTCCGCTTGGTGAGCCACGGTCCCTCCACGTAGCTGTCCTTATACTTTTTTCCTTTTTCCCGTTTGCTCATGATAGGACCGCCGAAAGCCTCCTCTGTCATGTCAAGGAGTCCTAACTCCCCACTGTACGAGATCATATCCTCGTTCAGTCTCAGGTAGTAACACTGAGGGTTTCCCCACATCAGCCACGCCTGTCCGTCGTCATCAATCATCACGGTAGGGTCGATATGGTCCCAGCTGCCGTTCTCAAAGAGCGGTTTCCCCAACGCATCATGGAAAGGACCGACAGGGGAGTCACCCACAGCGACACCTATCGCCATGCCGTTAGACAGTTTAGAGTGGGCACAGATATACCAGTAGAACTTTCCGTTCTGCTCAATACACTGACTTGCCCAGGCACGGTCGTCCGCCCATGAGAAACTTTCCAGCGCAAGAGGAGAGCCATGGTCTGTCCAGTTCACCATGTCCTGTGTGGAGTACACCCGCCACTCCTGCATCCAGAAGAAGTCGGCACCGTCCTCGTCATGACCGGTATAGACATACATGGTACCGTCGTGTACCATAGGGGCAGGGTCACTGGTACACCACGTCTGTACGAAAGGGTTCTGTGCCTGGCAGCAGAGACCACATGCTGCCAATATCCATGTAGGGATTATTCTTTTCATATCTATTGCTTTTTGAAGTTCCATTTGGAGTTGTCAGAGTTGAAATCATAAGGGGCAAGGGTGGGAGTGCTGTCACCTGCCGAGTACAAACAATATTTCTGGTTGAAGTCCTTCTGTCCGGGGATGGCGAAAGGCATGATACGGTAAGTACCGTCCGTCAGCTGCTCAATCCACCAGAGCTGGCTGTCCTGTCCCTCAAACGCTTTGGCGGACACCTGCAGGTCAGCCGTAGCCGTCAGTGCCCGGTTGGTGCCGTCAATAAAAATCTCATAGAGTGGTCCCGTCAGTCGTCCACCAGCCTGTGGTACTGGCTTGATATTCCAGTGTTGCCAGGGACGGAACATATAGTCGCTGCAACGGACGGCAATCTCACCTTCCAGCCAGCCACCTATCACATCTTCCAGTTTCTGGTTGGGAATAGCTTTCACGGGCTCGTCAGGGTCTATCTGCCAGAAACGCTGACGTTCCTGTTCCATACGGACGAAATCAACGCCCAGTTCCAGACTGTAGCCACGACGCTCAGAGAGAATGGCAAATGTTCCTTCCTTGAGCCGCTCACCAGCCACGGGCCATCCGTTTCTCCACAGCAGGGGAAGGATGCCCAGCACAGAACGTCCGCTACGGTCGAAGTCTGCCTCGAAATGACAGGACATCACCTCCACACCCTCATCGACGACGGTACGTCCGAAATGTCCGGGACCCGTCTTGCGGTCACCGGCGGCAATCACCATCCTGCCTCCACCGTGGAACATGTCACGTCCCACATTATCCATATAGGGACCCTCCACGCTGCGGGAGCGTCCTACGACAATATTATAGGTGGAGTTAACCCCGTCACAGCAGGTGCCATGTGTTCCTAACAGGTAATACCAGCCGTCCCTGTACAACAGGTCTGTCGCCTCGCAGTCGATGGCAATATCCTTTTCTTTATTCCCTTTCATACGTTCCCCCGTCTTAGGGTCCAGTTCGATGAGGCGGATCGTTCCGAAATAGGTGCCGTAGCTTGCCCATAGCCTGCCCGTGGTGGGGTCAAGCAATAAGCCCGGATCAATAGCATCCTGGTCCTCCATGCCATCCGAGTAACACACCTCTATGGGGTCAGACCATTTGAAGTCAGGACTCTTAGGGTCGAGGGTTTTGTTCCACATAGTCAGGATACGTCCGTTATGACCACCACCGAGTCCACCACCCGTGGCACCGTAGATACAGAGATAACGGTCACCAATCTTCAGGACATCAGGAGCCGCACCGCCACCAGGGCGTACGGCACCGCTGTGCCATGACCATCCGTCCTCGCTGATGAGTCCGCCACCACCCGTGCCGAAGGTGTAGTATTTCCCCTCACACTCCGCAATGGTCGAGGGGTCGTGGATATAAGGAGCACCTGTCTGTGCCTGGCAAATGGCAACTGTAGAAATGAGGATTGAGGATAGAAGCAATATCTTTTTCATGTCATTGTGCTTTAATCAAATAGTTAGTAACAGGATGGCCTTTCTCGTCCATGAAACGGGCGCACATGTCGGCGAGACCAGGTCCGTTGATGACGGCAACACGTAGGGTGTTACGACCTTTCTTCAAGGTCAGTCGGGGTGACATACCGTCATCCTCCACCATACGGCGGTCGCCCTCCAGCATCAGCACCTCCTCACCATTTAGCCACCAGAGGGAGGCTCCGTTAGAGCCGCTGGCAAGTCGGACATCCCGCATCTCCTCAGGACAGTCAATCACAGTCTCACACCAGTAGAACGAGCCATAGGTCTGTTTGCCGTATTTCTCAGCGAAGCGGAAGAGTTTCATGTTATAGGTCTCACTGTCCAGTGCATACCATTTTCCTTTCTGCCTGGGCAGTTTCGCCAGTTCCTCGCTGAACTTGTCACGCAGCCATGAGTAGGTGAAGATGATGTTGGAACGCACATCGACAGCAATAGGCTCCATCAGTCGCCAGCGGCGGATGAATCCGTCAGTATCAGGTTGCATAGGATTGCCGTTGGCGGGTGAGAAATACGCAGGGCGGTTCTTCACCTGCAACCAGTCAACACTGATGCCGGGTCCCTCGCAGACCACACAGAGGTTGGTGACCCCTTTGGGTGTATACTCCAAAGGTGCCGTCAGGGTAAGCCATTGGTTAGACCTGTCACGGCGGAACGGTCCATTCTCACTTTTCACCGTCATCTGGATGTTGGCAATCACCTTCCCCTTAGGAGTGTTCTCCCGGATAGTAAACTGCGTATTATCATTTGCCTTCACGTTGATGACCAGATAGCCATCCCTGACACTGCTGAAGTCAACATCGTCGTACCGCAGCCAACTTCCTTTCTTGGGCAGGGATGCCTCGTAGCTACGGAAGGTGTTGACGGTGTCGATAAGCTGACAGGTGACATCCTTGCCGGCATCACTGTAACGGTCAATCTCTATCTTCTCCAGAGCCTTGTTGATACCCACGCCACGCATGGTCTGAAAGACCTCCTGGATGGTGCCGTCGGGGTTGAAGGTGAGCTTCTCGATACGTGCTGAGCGACGTTTGTCCATCGAGGGAGAGAAGTCGTTACGATGATAGAAGATATACCACTGCCCCTTGTATTCAAGGATGCTGTGGTGGTTGGTCCAACAGTGGTTGTCATGCTCTGCCATGATGATACCTTTGAAGTCCCAGGGTCCAAGAGGCGACTTGGACATGGCATAGGCAAGCGTTTCAGTGGGATTGGCACCATTGCTTGTGTCCCCACGAACCCACGGGAAAGTCAGGTAATACCAATTACCCCGCTTGAAGGCGAAAGGACCCTCCTTGAAACCCTCGGGCAGTCCCTCCATCTGTTGTCCTCCTATTTTCATCGGGGGCATGGCAGGCATCCCGTCCCGTTGTGGTATCTTTACCTCCTGTAACTCCCCGTCAAGCTCCAGCATGTTTTCTTTTAACCTTGCTCCGCGGATACCCATCCCACTCCAGTAGATATAGGCTTTCCCGTCATCGTCGATGAGGACGCAGGGGTCGATACCCGTTATCCCTTTGATGGGTTCCTGCTCACAGGTGAAAGGTCCCTCAGGCTTGTCGGAAGTTGCCACACCGATGGCGAAGCCCCGTCCGTTTTTTGGTGCGTTGGGGAAATAGAGATAGTATTTCCCGTTCTTATAGACACAGTCAGGAGCCCACATGGAATAAGCATCTGTTTTTCCCCATGGGACCTGTTCCTGCGAGAGAATCATGCCATGGTCCGTCCATTCCGTCAGGTTCTCAGAAGAGAAGACGTGATAGTCTGCCATGCAGAACCAGTCCTGTCGCTGTCCCTCAGGAGCAGGAATGTCATGAGAGGGATAGACATATACCTTATTATTAAAGACACGTGCGGTAGGGTCAGCGGCAAACTGGTCTCTGATGATCGGGTTCTGTGCCGATGCCATCAAGACACTCAGCAGAGAGGCTGAAAATAGGAATCTTCTCATACACATTATTTAAAAAGGTGAGGAATAAACTGGCGGAAGCAGCGTCGCCATGTCAGCCATTCATGATGCGTACCGGGAGAGACGTAGAAGTCGGTCTTGATACCATTGTCACGCAAACTCTTAACCAAAGCTTCCGTACCGAAGTTCTCCTCGCTGCCGCAGCTGAGGTACAGGTAATGAATCCTTTTGTTGAACTCGTCAGGTCTGGTAAACACCCCATGGTATGCCGTCTTCACGTCCAGTCCGAAGATGGCACCGCTGAAGGCACCCATCCATGCGAACTTATCCATGTTATTCAGGACAAGGTCGAAGGTCTGGTGTCCTCCCCACGACAGACCCGCCATCGCACGATGGTCACGGTCTGTCAGGGTACGGAACTTCGAGTCTATGGTTGGTATTAAGTCTTGTATCATCACTTTGTAGAACGAGGCTCCGTATTCGCTGAATCCCTGACGGTTGTCGCCACCCCGGAAAGGAGCCTTCACGTCACCACTCTCCATCACCACGATCATCGGTACCACTTCCTTGCTGGCTATCAGGTTGTCCATGATATGCTGCATATGTCCCTGTTTGCTCCATCCTGTCTCATCCTCGCCCATACCGTGCTGCAGGTAGAGTACAGGATAACGTTTCTTACCCTTCTCGTACTCCGCAGGGGTGTAAACCATGGCATGACGCCATTCCTGTGTGGCATTGGCATAATAGTAGATGGAGCGTACCTGTCCGTGGTCAATCCCTTGCTGTGGACGGTAGTAATCACCTTCGGGACCCTCGGGAATCTCAATGGCACCTGCCTCCCGGTTGCAACCGAAGAACGTCTCAGTGGCAGGGTCGATGACATTCACTCCACCGATATTGATAAAGTAATAGTGGAATCCTACCACCAGCGGGTCGGTGACGGCACACCAGATACCCTTCTCGTCACGGCGCATATCATATTTCTTGCCACAGATATCCACGATGACACTATTGGCTGTCGGCGCATTCACACGGAAATAAGCACGGCGCTCTTTGTCGACTTTGGGGAACTCATTACCCGGCACCGTTGTCTCTGCCGTGACAGCATCATCAGGTACCGTAAAGGGAGAGCGCACATGGTAGCCCATCAGTTCCAGCATCTTCTCACCATAGCGTCGACCCAGCTCACGATAACCGGCAGCGTCGAAATGGAGTTTGTCGGGACCGTTGGAGCAGCCAGTGGAAGAAACCACCTGAGCAGTATGTAGGGTCTTGGGTAACTCGTTGATTTGCTTGTTCATGGCGATGCATTGTCCTTCGCCATTTGCCTGTACGACCTCACCCGCTAATAAGGGAACCTCCTCCGGTTTGAGTTGGAGGTCACCTAACAGGTGGTCGTAGACATTCTGTACTTTGTTTGCCCATTCGGGATCACCCGTGTTGGACTCTCCCTGATGCATGAGGATACCTTTGATGACACCGTCCTTCTGGGCTTTCTTTGCCAGTGTGACCAAACGCTCGTAAGGGTTGTTGTCGTATGCCTTCAGCATTCCTGTCATCCAGCCGGGTGCCGTCTTGACGAACTCTGCCATCCCTTCCGGCATGAAGCCTTCGATGCGGATGCCCCCGATGGCGACATGAATCACACCGACACGGATGTTCTCAGGAAGATTCTCTGTCAAGGTACGTCCGAAATAGTCCACAGGAGTGAGTCCTGTGTTGGGGCGGCAGAGAGGAGGAAGCGCCTGACACCATTCCCCCATCTTGCGGTTGCGTTGAGGGTCGTCAACGGCAGGCATCAGAAGAAAGCGTGGGCTGACACCCTCCATGTCTTGCGGTTCTATACGTGCGGCTCCCTCCATGTTGGATTGTCCAAAACAGAGGAAGATGTAAAAGTTAGGGTCTTGTGCGAAAGTGTTTGCCGTAACGCCAAGACAGGTTAGGATCATTAGGATGATTTTTTTCATAACTTGTTGATTGGTTGGTTCTTAATTATGTTGCAAAGGTATCAAAAAAAATGAGTCCGTCCAACATCAGACGTAACATATAGTTTGCCGTTTGTAACAAAACGCCCATAAAAAGAAACCATGTTACAAATCAAAAGGTTCGTGTAACTGTAGAATTTGCAATATTAATAAATAAGGTATACTTTTGCACCAAGAAAACGAAAAAGCATTTTAATCAGCTTAGGTTAGATTTGAAATATTTGATTAGTAGTTATGCTAGTTATGGTTTTAGTCGTGGGGGGCTGACGTGAGTCACCTCCCCATTTTTTGAGAAACGATGTAAATTCAAAATCACTTATACATAATAATGAATAACATGAAACTAAAAACAAAACTGTTAGGACTTCTTCTTTTCCTAAGTGGGGGAGTCGTGTCAGCTCAGTCACTTTCCGCATTGCATGTGGAAGGACCGTTCCTGGTCAATGCGGAAGGGAAGCGTGTCAACCTTCATGGCTTTGCCCAGACGTTCAGTCCCTGGTTCAATGAGCAGGGTACCAAGTGGACGAATTACGATGTGAAAGGCTGTCTGGATTATAACAAAGGGATTATCGATGGCATCTTGAATGCCGGATGGAAAATGACCTTTGTCCGTCAACACATGGATCCTTATTGGAGTAACGAGGTTCCTGCTGGTGTCTATTATGTACCAGAGAGTGATATTCAGTATTTTAAGTTCGACCGTTTTAAGAAGTATCTTGATGAGGTCTTCGTGCCGATGGCAGAGTATGCTATCTCAAAAGGACTGTATGTCGTCATGCGCCCACCAGGTGTCTGCCCGGAGAAAATCTCGATAGGAGATGCCTACCAACAGTATTTGATAAAGGTATGGGATTATGTTGCTCAACATCCTAAACTGAAAAATAACGGTGCTGTCATCTTTGAACTAGCCAATGAACCCGTCGGTATTTATTATAATAATGGTTCGCGCGCGGGAGACCAGGAAATGACGGAGTATTTCCAGGCTGTCGTTGATGCTGTCAGAAAGCATTGTAACAATATCGTATTGGTACCGGGATTGGGATGGCAGTCTCAATATGCCGGGTTTGCCAAGTACCGTATCACTGGTGATAATGTGGGTTTTGCCGTTCATTGTTATCCAGGATGGTATAATGCCGGAACTTCGGATGGCAAAGATGTAGTCGTCAATTATAGAGATTTCAAACGAGGCTGGGAGGCTCAGATTGGTCCTGTAGCGGAAATAGCTCCTGTCGTTGTAACGGAGATGGACTGGGGTCCCAAGAAGTATAGTCCTTCCCATAAAGATAGTCAGGGAAATGAAGTCTTTGACACCCGTTGCTCTTTTGGCTTCTCCAATACAGGAACTGCTGGTGGTCAAGGCTTTGGCGCGAACTTCATCCGTATCGCTGACGAGACCTGCAATGTCAGTTGGCTGTTGTTTACGGGAGGTGAGATACTTGCCAAGTACAAGGACTCCGCCGCTGATGGCAGCACCTTCTTGACAGATCCGGAGGCATGTCCTCGTCCCTGTTTCCGCAGATATCAGTATTATGCTTCTCCAGAGTACAGTGATATGATCAATCAACCGGATTATGGGTATAAGCGTGAAGAAGAACCCTTGTTCTCACTGACCGATCAATGGTTTAACCCAAGCATCTGGGAAAAAGGAACGTTTGACGAGACGACGGGACAGTTGGTGACTGGTAAATATGGCTTTGGCGGATGGCAGTATCCCAATGGTGTCGACCTTTCTGCCTACAAATATTTGGTGGTAGAGCTCAGCCAGCCCCAGAGCGCGGGTGCGTCCTTCCGACTTTTTGATACCAACAACTATTGGTCGTGTCCGTCCAGAACCAGTTTCGGCAGTGAGACAAAGATTGTCCTGGACCTGCATAACCTGAAAGCCTATAAAGATGATGCCTGCACACAGTTCGACCACGACATCAATCCCTCTCATATCTACATCGCAGGCTTCTGGACTTATGGTGGAACACCCATCTATATCAAGGATATCTACCTGAGTAATGATGGTGTGAACCCAACAGGAGTCTCCCAAGTCGCTTTAAGTGATGAAGTGGTAAGTCGGGAATATTATACCCTTTCAGGTGCTAGAATTGTAACACCAATCCATGGTATATGTATCATTAAGGAAGTCACAAAGTCTGGAAAAGTAAGATTTTCTAAAGCGTGTTACAAATAATAAAGAGTGTGTTACAAACGAGAAATCGCATATCTAAAAATGTGTTTACATTTGCACTCGTAATGTTAAATGTAAAGGTAAAATCACTTTTAAACACTAACAAAATATAAACCGATGAATCAAATTTAGTAACAATGAGAAATCTAAAACAATTGATCAAAAGGGCTGTCCCCGCGGTTTTAATGCTTTTGGCATTCTCTCTCCAGTTGCAAGCGCAAGGTGGAGGAGGGATTACCGTTAAAGGTACAGTCGTTGACAACAATGCGGAGCCTCTGATTGGTGCTTCGGTTGTCGTGAAGGGAAACACTTCCCTTGGAACAGTGACTGATTTCGATGGTAACTTCGTGTTGAAGGTTCCTTCTGAGTCGACTACACTGGTCGTCTCTTATGTGGGAATGACTTCTCGTGAAGTGAGAGTCGGTAAGGAGCGTAACATTAAAATTACGCTGATGGACGACACTCAACTTGAAGAAGTCATCGTAGTGGGTTACGGTCAGCAGAAGAAAGCATCCGTAGTGGGTGCTATCACGCAGACCACAGGTGAGACACTGCAGCGTGCCGCCGGTATTACCGATATCGGTTCTGCCCTGACGGGTAACCTGCCTGGTGTCGTTACCACAGCATCTTCAGGTATCCCTGGTGAGGAAGACCCGCAGATCATCATCCGTGGTCAGTCTTCATGGAACAACTCTGCTCCACTGGTGTTGGTGGATGGTATCGAGCGTCCGATGAGTAGTGTCGACATCCAGTCGGTAGCTACTATTTCTGTATTGAAGGATGCCTCTGCCACTGCCGTCTATGGTGTGAAGGGTGCTAATGGTGTGATTCTGATTACCACCAAGCGTGGTAGTGAGGGTAAGGCACAAATTGGTGTGTCAGCCAATGTCATCATGAAGATTCCTTCTATGTTGCCTGACAAGTATGACTCTTACGATGCCATGGTGGCTCGTAACACAGCTATCGAGCATGAGTTGAACATTGCTCCAGAGGCTTTCGCTTACATGAAGCCTATGAGTTTCATCGAGAACTATCGTAACCAGACCACTGTGGAGCAGCGTGAGCGTTATCCGAACGTTGACTGGCAGCGTACGATGTTCAAGAAGAGTACGATGTCATACAATGCTAACTTGAATATTAGTGGTGGTACGAAGTTCGTGAAATATTTTGCTTCTGTTGACTTCGTCAGTGAGGGCGACTTGTTCAAGAGTTTCCCGACCGGCCGTCATTATGACCGTTCTATTTCTTATAATCGCGTGAACGTGCGCTCGAACCTTGACTTTAATATCACGAAGACAACCGTGTTTAAAGTGAACATCGCAGGTTCTAACGGTAAGCAGACCAACCCTTGGGAGCGTGGTCACGAGTGGGACAACGGTTCTTCACTGGGTTGGCAGATGTCTCAGATGTGGGCTGGTGTCTATAATATCTCGCCTGATGCCTTCCTGCCACAGTATAGTGATGGCTCTTGGGGCTTCCTGCCTGGTTCTACCAATGTCAGCAACTCCGCACAGGTATCTTCTATCGGTGGTGTACAGACCATTACCACGACCCGTATCAATACCGACTTCGTTCTGGAGCAGAAACTCGACTTCATCACGAAAGGTTTGTCTTTCCGTGGTCTGATTGCTTGGGATAACGTGTTCCGTGAGGATCGTCGCGGTATCGCCGACTTGTATAATGACCCGCAGTTGAAGTGGATCGACCCAGAGACAGGTATTGCACAATATAAGCAGCCTTACGAGGGCTATGACCGCTTCGACTACACCATGGGAAACAAGTGGACTACCCAGGGCGGTGAGGTTAACAACAATGAGACGCAGCGTAACCTGAACTATCAGTTGCAGCTCAACTGGGGTCGCCAGTTTGGTTTGCATGATGTAACAGCGATGGTGAACTTTGGTCGTCAGGAGTATGCAAAGGGTTCTATGATTCCAAGTTACCGTGAGGACTGGGTATTCCGTGCTACTTATAACTACGCTGGTAAATATTCTTTCGAGTACAACGGTGCTTATAACGGTTCTGAGAAATTCTCGAAGGACAACCGTTTCGCTTTCTTCCAGTCAGGTGCTATCGGATGGACCATCAGTGAGGAGCCATTCATGAAGTATCTGCGTGAGAAACACATCATTGATATGTTGAAGTTCCGTGCTTCTTATGGTGAGATTGGTGATGACAACATTCCTTTTGCCCGTTTCTTGTACATGACGCAGTGGGCTTATGGTGGCAACACCTCATTGGATGTCACGCAGGGTGCTTCTCCCTACCAGTTCTATCGTGAGTCAACCGTAGGTAACCCTGACGTACACTGGGAGAAAGTGAAGAAGTTCAACTTCGGTATTGACTTTGGCTTCCTTGGTGGCTTGGTCGCCGGTTCGTTCGATATCTTCCATGACAAGCGTGTGGATATCTTGGTTGCTGGTTCTCGTCAGGTTCCCTCTTACTTCGGACAGGCTGCCGCTTTGGTAAACCAGGGTGAGGTAAAGACACACGGTTATGAGTTGGAGGTACGCTTCAACAAGGTATTCGCCAACAAGATGCGTCTATGGGCTAATATGAGCATGACCCATGCTGTCAACGAGGTGATTATGCGTGATGACCCCGCATTGTTGCCCAGCTATCGTAAAGCAGAAGGCTATGCTATTGGTCAGACCCACTCTTTCATTAGCAAGCACATGACACAGACCTACGATGATATTTATGGTACACCAAAGCACGATACCAGTGACGGTCAGAAGTTGCCAGGTGACTACTATATCGTCGACTTCAATGGTGATGGTGTTGTAGATAATACCAATGATAATGTTCCTTATGGCTATTCTGGTTCTCCACAGAACACCTACAATGCGACCATCGGCTTTGAATATAAGGGCTTCAGCTGCTTCGCACAGTTCTATGGTGTTACTAACGTAACGCGTGACGTGACGATGATCAGTTTGTCTGACCGTATGCAGGCTAATGTCTATAACCAGGGAACATGGTGGAGCAACAATCACACCAATGCTGAGGTGCTGACACCACGTTTCATTTCTCAGCCTTCTTACTATTATGGTACGCAGTATCTTTGCGACGGTAGCTATATCCGTCTGAAGAACGTGGAGGTTGCCTATACCTTTAATCAGCCTTGGGTTCGCAAGTTGGGCATCAAGGACTTGAAGGTCTTCGTCAGCGGTAACAACCTCTGGCTGTGGACCCGCATGCCAGATGACCGTGAGTCGAACTTCTCAAGTAATGGTGGTGCCACGGGTGCTTATCCAACCGTGAAGCGTATCAACTTTGGTGTAAAGTTCAATCTTTAATATGAGAACAACAATGAAAAAGCTTAATCAATATATATTATTAGGTGTGGCAGCTGTGTCGCTTTCTTTTGGAGCTACCTCCTGCAAGGACTATCTGGACAAATCACCTGATTCTGATGTAAACCCGGAGATGGCATTCCAGAACTTCAAAAGCTTCCAAGGCTTTGTGGAGGAAGCCTACAACTGTGTTCCTAACAAGGAATCCAACTTCTGGTGCTGCACCTTCAACTGGGGTGAGGATGAGATTATGAATACTGGTGGTGGCGACAGCCATGTAACAGCTCACTTCGATTTGGGTGACTATCGTAACTGGTACGGCAACGACCAGAGTTATCTGCACAGGAATAGTGGTAATCTGAATCCTTCTTCTACAGATAAATTCGCTCATTCCTTGGAGCATGCTTGGTATTGCATCCGTAAGATGAACCTCGGTTTGGAGAATCTGGATAAGATGACCAATGCGACCCAAGAGGAGAAAAACCTCATCAAGGGTCAGCTGCTCTTCTTCCGTGCCTGGTGGCATTTGGAGCAGATGATTTATTTCGGTGGTCTCCCTTATGTGGACCATGTGATTCCTGCTGCCGGTCCTTTCGACCTGCCACGTCTCTCCTTCCAGGAGTGTGCGGAGAAATGTGCCGAAGACTTCCGTGCCGCTGCAGACCTGTTGCCTGACAACTGGGATAATACTACCGTCGGTAAGAAGACAGTAGGTCATAACGACCTCCGTATCACCCGTGTTTGTGCATTGGGTTACTTAGGTAAGGCACTCTTGTGGGCTGCTTCTCCATTGAATGAGATTGGTGCGCAGACAGGTGCTTCCAAGAATGGTAAGACCTATCAGTATAATACTGGTCTTGCACAGCGTGCTGCCGATGCCCTTGCTGAGGCTATTGCCGACATCGAGAGTGGCAAGTCTCCATACGCTCTTGCAGAGTATAAGTATGAGGATATCTACAACCATGTCGCAGACAAGAGCTCAAGCTCTAACTTCTCTGATATTTTCTATACCACAGGACAGAGCTGGAGAATGCCGGGTAGCGTAGAGGCTATCATGCGTGGTCCGATGCCCGACATCAACGGTTCTAACTGGAACTTCGCCAAGTTGTGGGGACCGAAGGTAAACAACCTCGTTGAGCACGATGCTATCATCCACATGCCTACTGCCAACTATATCAATTATGCGTATGGCATGGAGAACGGACTTCCTTTGGACGATCCTGACTCCGGATTTGACCCGACACATCCTTTCAAGAACCGTGACCCACGTTTCTATCATGACATCATGTTCGATGGCTTTAAGTTCCTGAACACCACTCCTGGTGATGCCGACAAACCTTTCCAGTACTTGGAGATGTTTACCGGTGGTAACATGGTGCCCACAGGTGATCCCGCCCGTTCTGGTAACGGTAGCCGTACCGGTTACTTCTGTCAGAAGTTGGTTCCCCACCAGTGTAACAAGTACGATGGTATGTACAACTGGGGTGGTGCCCTGCAGACTTATCTGCCCTATATGCGTGTAGCAGACATCTATCTGATGTATGCAGAGGCAGGTGCCGCAGCAGGTGGTCCTTCTTACAAGAGCAGCAAATGCAGTGAGACAGCCGTTGATGCCATCAACGTTCTTCGTGATCGTGTAGGTGCTGGTCATGTAGCAGACAAATACCTTACCGACAAGAATAAGTTTATGGACGAGGTTCGTCGTGAGCGTGCTTGCGAGCTTGCCTTTGAAGGTTTCCGCTGGAATGACCTGCAGCGCTGGTTGCTCCTCACCGAGGCTCCTTACAATATCAAGACCCGTCAGGAGTTCTACCGCGTAGGAAATTACGACTTCGCCAAGAATGATCCTCGCGATGCTGAGGTTACTGGTTGGCACGAAACAACCATTGTGGAGCGTGCCTATGGTACCAAACACTATCTGCTTCCTCTGAAGGATGATGAAACTTACCTATACAGCGAGTATCCTCAGAATCCCGGATGGTAAACAAACAATTAAAAATTAGTAATTAGAAATTAGTAATTATGATTACCAAGAATATTAAATATGCCTCATTAGCTCTCTGCCTGACAGTTGCTTTGCCAGCAGCGGCTCAGATTGAGACAGACGCTGACTCCCTCGTCAACGTTGCTTTCCGGAAGGTGGCAAAGGAGGATGTGCTGGGTGGTGTCTCGTCTATCAACTACCGGGAGCTTATGGAGAAAAACTATAATACGTACAGCCTTGACAACATGCAAGGTTACGTTGCAGGTTACACAGGCTCTGGTTTGTGGGGTTTAGAGGGCTCTTCCGAGTACAATGCAGACAATACCCCCAATGGTATGCTCGTCTTGATTGACGGTGTGCCCCGTGCTGCCAATAACGTGAAACCTGATGAGATTGAGCAAGTCACATTCCTGAAGGGTGCACAGGCAGTTGTCCTCTATGGCAGCCGTGCCGCAAAAGGTGCTGTGCTGATTACCACCAAGCGTGGTCGTGTGACTGACGGACTACGTGTCAATGTTCGTGCCAACACAGGATGGGCTGTTGCTAAGAGCTATCCTAAGTATCTGGGCTCTGCAGAGTATATGACGCTCTTCAACGAGGCTCGTGCCAATGACGGACTCGATCCCCTCTATAGCCAGGAGGATATCTATAATACCTCTTTAGGTTATAATCCCTATCGTTATCCGAACGTGAACTTCTACTCTTCTGAGTTTATCAAGAAGTCCTACAACCGTTCCGATATCACGGCAGAGGTTGAGGGTGGTAACGAGCGAGCTAAGTTCTATGCCAATGTCAGTTACTATCGTCAGGGTGACTTCCGTAACTTCGGTGAGGCAGAGAGCAACTTCATTGACCGTTTCAACGTACGTGGTAATGTGGACATGAAGATCAACAACTTCATCGATGCTTTCGTGAATGCCAATGCCACCTTCTACAACTCTCGTGGTACCAATGGTGCTAATTTCTGGCAGCAGGCTGCTACCATGCGTCCTAACCGTATCAGCCCACTGATTCCGCTGAGCTATCTGGATGAGAACGCTGCTGCTGCCTTGACTATGATTGGAGCATCCAATAACATTATCAATGGCTGTTTCCTGAGTGGTGGTGCTACTGAGGCAGACCAGACCAACGTGATCGCGGATATGTATTCTGCTGGTTACAACACGTGGACCAGTCGTCAGTTCCAGTTCGACGCCGGTGTGAATGTTGACCTTGGCGCACTGCTGAAAGGTTTGACCTTCCATGCACAGGTTGCCGTCGACTATGCTACCAGCTACACGTCCTCCTTCAACAACAAGTATGCTACTTACGAGCCGACTTGGGCTAAGTACAATGGTCAGGATGTCATCGTTGCCTTGAACAATCATGACACAAAGGATGAGAAGTCTGGTGTGCAGAACATCAGCGGCTCTACCGACAACCAGATGATTGCTTTCAACACACACTTCGACTTCAACCGTACTTTCGGTGGTGTACACAATGTGAGTGCCATCGCAGTACTGAATGGTTGGCAGCAGACCGTATCTGGTGTCTATCATAAGCTGAGCAATGCCAACTTAGGTTTCCAGGTAGGTTATAACTACGACAAGAAATACTATGCCGACATTGCCATCGCTACTCCATGGTCAGCACGTCTGCCGGAAGGTCATCGTGCCGGTGTCTCTCCCTCGTTCACTTTGGGATGGAATATTGCCAAGGAGAATTTCATGCAGAACCAGAACGTCTTCGACGAGTTGACACTGAGCGCCAGCTATAGCGATCTGAAGACCGACTTGGGTATTAACGACTATTACCTGTACCTCGCTAACTACCAGAGTGGTGGTTGGTGGGACTGGAATGGTGAGACCGGTCACTCTGCTGTCCAGTCAAAGCGTGGTGGTAACGACGACTTCACCTACCTGCACCGTAAGGAGTTCTCTATGAGTCTGCATGCAGCACTGCTGAAGAAGGCATTGACAGCTGACTTCTCTTTCTTCACCAACAAGATCACTGGTGGAATCATCACGGCAAGCAATACGCTTCCCAGCTACTTCCGTGTATACTATCCTGAGTCTTCTTTCCTGCCCTACATCAACTTCAATGAGGACAGCCGTACAGGTTTCGACCTTGCCCTGAACTATAAGAAGGACTTTGGTAAGGATTTCGGTATGAAGGTTGGTCTCAACCTGACTCACTACACCACCAATGCAGCCAAGCGTGACGATACCAACTTTGCTGATAAGTATCAGTATCGTGAGGGTAAGCCACTGGATGCCATCTGGGGTTATGAGTGCCTGGGCTTCTTCAAGGATGAAGACGACATCGCCAACTCTCCTGAGCAGAAGCTGGGTGCCACCGTACGTCCTGGTGACCTGAAGTACAAGGACCAGAATGGTGATGGCATCATCGATACCAAAGACCAGGTGAACCTGGGTAAGGCAGGCTGGTATGGTGCTCCTACCACCTTGGGTATTAACCTGACCTTCAAGTACAAGAACTTCACCTTGTTCATGTTAGGTGTTGGCAGCTTCGGCGGTCATGCCATGAAGAGCAACAGCTACTGGTGGATTTCTGGTAACGACAAGTATTCTGAAGTGGTTCGTGGTCGCTGGACTCCGGAGACTGCCGCAACAGCCACCTATCCTCGTCTGACGACTCAGAGTGGTGCTAACAACAATACCAACTCAGACTTCTGGATGTACTCCACTTCCCGCTTTGATCTCGCCAAGGTACAGCTGACCTACGACTTCCCGAAGTCCATCATCGGCAACGGCATCATCAAGGGTCTCTCTGTATATGCCAGCGGCAACAGCCTGCTGACCATTGCCAAGGAGCGTGAGTTGTTGGAGATGACGGTTGGTGACGCACCACAGTCTCGTTTCTACAACCTCGGTGTACAAGTTAAGTTCTAAAACATAAAAGACTAAAGATATGAAACTTAAAAATATCATCCTTTTCGGAACTGCTGTCATGGCACTGACTGCCTGTGACGACCTGATTAAACCCGCTTTGGAGAATAATCAGGAGATTACCGAAATGTATAATGATCCCCAGTTCGCGCGTGGTCTGATTGACAACGCCTTCCTGGTGCTGCCATACGACGGTTCGTCAGTCAGTGACGTTGCCACCGATGACGCAGTGTCTAATAATACTGACAACAACTACAAGAAGATGGCTACCGGTAACTGGACTTCTGAGATGAATCCTATCAACCAGTGGGAGACCCGCTATCACGCCATCCAGTATTGTAACTTGTTCCTGGAGAACATCGAGAAGGTGAGATGGGACTATACCAGTGAGGCTCTGAACCAGATGCACATGGACCTGTATAAAGGTCAGGCATACGCACTGCGTGCCCTGCACATGTTCTATCTCCTCCGTGCCCATTGCGGTATGGTTGGTGGACAGCTGATGGGTGTGCCCATCCATCTGACTTCCGAGGATCAGTATTCTGATTTCAACTTGCCACGTAATACCTTCAAGGAGTGTATCGACCAGATTATGGCTGACTTCGACGAGGCATTGAAGTATGTTCCTGCCCAGTATGGTGATGTAAGTGCTGAGAATGTTCCAGCTAAATACGCTGCTATCGGTGCTAATGACGCAGAGTACAACCGTGCTTTCGGTAACATGCAGCGTGGTAAGATTGATGGTAACATCATCACTGCCGTCAAGGCTCAGGTGGCTCTCTTCGCAGCTTCTCCAGCCTATCAGTCTGCTGGTGCCATGACCTGGGAGCAGGCTGCCAAGTATGCTGCTGACTATCTGAAGATCCGTGGCGGTCTGAGTGCCAACGTGGATCCTACAGGTTGGAAATGGTTTGCCAACAAGGATTATATCAAGAACTATAAGTTCACGGATCCAGACCCTGTTGAGATTGTATGGCGTGGTGTTGTAGGAGAAAGTCATGACATGGAGTCCGACAACTATCCTCCCTCACTGTATGGTCACGGACGTATCAATCCTACCCAGAACCTGGTGGACGCCTTCCCGGCAGCCAGCGGTTATCCTATCGCCTCTGCACCAGACTATGACGCAGCCAATCCGTATGAGAACCGTGACCCGCGTCTGAAGATGTACATTCTGGTAAATGGAGATGTTATCGGTGCTGAGAATAAGGCAATCAGTACTGCTTCTGACGCTACCACTATCGATGGTCTGAACAAGGAGACAGGTGCTTCTACCACCACAGGCTTCTATATGCGTAAACTGTTGCGTGATGATGTCAACCTGAACCCCAACAATACGACTAACCAGCGCCACTTCGGAGCCCGTATCCGTACAACCGAGATCCTGCTCGACTATGCGGAGGCTGCCAATGAGGCACAAGGTCCTACTGCTAATGTGGGAGGTGCCAGCTTCTCAGCCTATGATGTCATCAAGGCACTCCGTGCCCGTGTCCATGAGGACGGATGGAGTGACTCTTATCTGGAGAGCATTAAGAACGACAAGGACAAGATGCGTCAGTTGATTCGTAACGAGCGTCGTATCGAGCTCTGTTTCGAGAATCACCGCTTCTGGGACCTGCGCCGTTGGAAGGCTAACCTGACCGAGACCGCCAAGGGTGTAAATATCTCGACCAATAGCAGTACAGGTGCTCTGAACTATCGCCAGATTGACGTAGAGCCTCGTCAGTATCAGGATTATATGATTTACGGTCCTATTCCTTACAGTGAGCTTCGGAAGTGGAGCAATCTGCAACAGAATGATGGATGGACAACTAAATAATAATGTAAAATTCTAAAATGACTATGAATAAGAAAATTTCATATATGCTCAGCATGTTGCTGGCTGGTGCGCTGTTCACCTCTTGTAAGAATGGCGATGCATCATTCCCCGACTACGAGGGGGGCACCACTGTATACTTCGCGTATCAGTATCCTGTCCGCACCATCGTGCTGGGTGATGACGAGTATGACTTGACACTTGACCATGCCCATAAGTGCCAGATACAGGCAACCTTCGGTGGCTCGTATAATGGCTCTAATGGCAGTGTCCAGGTTGCCGTGGATCCTACCTTGGTTAACAACCTGACCTTTGCGGATGGTACTCCTGTTAAGGTAATGCCATCAGAGTATTATACCCTGTCTACCACCGATCTGAAATTCAATGGAAAGATGAACGGTGTGACAGAGGTACAGTTGACAGACGCTTTCTTCAATGACCCCGATGCTGTCAAGAACACCTATGTTATTCCTTTGGTAATGACTGGTCAGACGGGCTTCGGCAGAATTCTGACAGGTGAGTTGAAAGAGGGTGGTGTTGCCATTCGCACTGATGAGTCACAGTGGGAGACCGTTCCTATGGACTATGTCCTCTATTGTGTGAAGTTCCAGAACAAGTACACAGGCTACTGGTTGACCAATGGCACTACCAGCACCGACAACATTGAGAAGGCTGGATCAGTGCAGATTGAGACCAAGTCTCTGACACAGTCTGTTTACCATGCTTCTTGGACTACGAATGACTACTGGCAGTACAAGCGTGACAATAATGGAAATATTGTTTATGATGCTGCTGGCAATCCGGAGTTTGAGAAAGTCTCCAAGACTTACGATTTCAATCTTCTGCTGAACTTTGACGGCAGTGAGAATTGTACCATCACCTCCCTTACCACAGGATATGATGCTGCAGGTTCTGGTTCTTGGACTGATGACGGTGCAAAGAAATCATGGGGTAATAAGGATCGTGACTTGATGGAACTCAGCTACAAGGTTGATTTCAACACTACTGATGACAAGGGTAATGCCATCAAGGCAGATGTCAGCGAGAAACTCGTTTGGCAGCGCAGTGGTGTCAAGTCTGAGGAGTTTACTCCTACCTATAATTAATAACGTTAAAAATAGGAAACTATGAAGAAAGTATTAATCATATCAGCACTCGGAGCCATGTTCATGGCTTCGTGTGCCGACGAGTTCGACCAGACATACACGGTAGGACGTCCAGACATGACTGCTGAGTATGCTTATCTGGAAGCCTATGAGCCTTTGAAGGAGTATGTGGACAATTCGGACTTCCATCTGGGTCTGGCTGTTGCGGCTCCTGACTACAATAAACAAGAGCTGGTCTATTCGCTTGCCAACTCCAACTTCACGGAGATCGTTGCCGGCAATGCCATGAAGATGGCGTCTGTCGTTAATGACAAAGGTGAGATGAACTTTGCGACGGTAAGTGAGTTTGTGGACAATGCTACTGATGCCGGCATGTCTGTCTACGGACATACCCTTGCCTGGCACTCACAGCAACCCGTGAAATGGCTGAACTCGCTGCTGAAGGATAAAGAACTCGATATCGATCCTAATGCCTTGATTGAGACATTGGTTAGCTCTATGAGTTATGAGAATGCACCTGATGGTCCATTCCCCCATTATCCAATGGGTTGTGAGCCTCCTATTGTGAATGGTGCCCTCCATTTCGTACCCACAGGTGACTGGGCACAGTTCTTTATCTTCCCAGGTGGAAATAATGCACTGACAGAGGGTAATTATCTGGTTCGTCTTTATATGAAATCAGACAAAGAAGCAGGTGGTGTACAGCTGACCATTCAAAATGGTTGGGGTGGTAATGCACAGAATATCACTGTTGCCATTCCTGTAGAAGCAGGTGATCAGGTCTATGAGCTGAGTGTTCCTGGTGTTACAGCTGCTCCAAGTGCTAATTATGATGTGATTCTGAAACCTCAGACTGCTGACGCAACCCTCGATGTGAAGAAGATAGAGTTCTACAAACTCGAGAGTCCTGCTGTTGAGGTTGAGAAAGAAGTCAACTTCTATACTTATGAGAACAAGCCTGACGGTCCGTTCCCCCATTACCCCATGGGCTGTGAGCCTCCTATCCAGAATGGTGCCCTTCACTTTGTGCCCAATGGTGGTTGGAGCCAGTTCTTCGTGGTACCTGGCGGTGACAACCAGCTCGACGAGGGCGACTACGTGTTCTATGTCGACATGGCTGCTGACAAGGAAGCCTCTAATGTACAGCTCACCGTACAGAACGGATGGGGCGGAGATGCCCAGAACTTCACACAGGCTATTCCTGTGAAGGCTGGACGAAACACTTATGCGCTGAAGTTCCCTGGTCTCACAGGAAGCCCAAGTAAGAACTATGATGTCATCCTGAAACCTCAGACGGCAGACGCTACCCTTGATTTCTATTCTCTCAAAGTATGTAAGATTGAGAAGCTGAATTCTATTCCTTTGACTCCTGAGGAGCGTAAGGACACCCTGACATGGGCTATGGAGCAGTGGATTGCTGGTATGATGGAGGCTTGCGACGGTAAGGTCAAGGCTTGGGATGTTGTCAATGAGGCTATCTCTGGTGGTGATCCTGACGGTGAGGGCGTCTATGCTCTGCAGCATGGTACACCAGATAATACTACTGACTTCTTCTGGCAGGATGCCGACAAGCTGGGTGACCTCGACTATGTCCGCACTGCTGTCCGTCTGGCTCGTCAGTATGGTCCTGAGGACATCAAACTCTTCATCAACGACTACAACCTGGAGAGTGACTGGGATCAGAACAACAAGCTGAAGAGTCTGATCGCTTGGATCAAGCGTTGGGAGGCTGATGGTGTGACGAAGATCGACGGTATCGGTTCACAGATGCACATCTCCTGCTATGCTAATCCTACCACACAGGCAAGCAAGAAGGCTGCTATCGAGAATATGTTGAAGTTGATGGCTTCCTCTGGTAAGCTGTGCCGTATCAGTGAGCTCGACATGGGTTATGTGGATGCTGACGGCAACAGTGTGAAGACCGTTGATATGACTGAGGAGATGCACCATCAGATGGCAGAACTCTATACGTTCGTCATCGAGAAGTATAAGGAGATTATCCCTGTTAATCAGCAGTGGGGTATCTGCCAGTGGTGCGCTACCGACGCTCCCGCTGATAGCGGATGGCGTAAGGGTGAGCCCGTCGGTCTCTGGGATTCGAATTATTATCGCAAGCATACCTATGCAGGCTTTGCAGATGGTCTTGCTGGTAAATAAGCCATTACCCAATGGGTAATTTTTAGAACTTTACATTGTGTGGAGTCTGGGTCTGTGAAGATCCGGACTCCTTTTTTTTATTTACAATATAAAGCTATAAGGATGACATTCAGCGGAATAGCTGGCGTACTAAAAACCACGCATGCATGACAATGGTGGAAGCCTTTCCGTAGTGGTGGCACATCACCTGATAACGCTCTTTCAAGGAGGCTCGATGGTTCTGAGTCGTATTGCCGCCCTCCATGAAGTCGGCGAGGATGGTGTTGGTGTTTACCAAGGGTAGCCGCATCTCTTCGGCTCGTTTCATCACCCGTATGCACCAGTCGACATCTGCGGAATGGCGATATTGCAGGTCGTAGTCCTCCTGTTGTGCGATGTCGGTACGTACGTAGAAAGCCTGATGGCAGACGAGCATGCCCTGTTTGAATGATCTCCATGTGAGTTGTTTGGGAGGACGGAGACGGCGGAGGTGCAGGAACTTTCCCTCACTGTCTACGATGGCGGTATCTCCATAGATGACAGCGGGGGATTGAGGGTTGAGAGTTGAGAGTTGAGAGTTGAGAGTTGAGAGGGTGTCGTCCGCATGGAGGGTGTCTCCTGCATTGAGGAAGACGAGATAGTCACCAGTCGCCTTGTGCAGTCCCTTGTTCATCGCGTCGTAGAGTCCATGGTCGGGTTCTGACTGGATGATGACGGGGTAGGGCACCTTCTCCTGATATGCTTTTGCCATCTTGACGGTGTCATCCTTTGAGGCACCGTCGATGATCAGGTGCTCAATGTCCTGGCACGTCTGTCTGCTGACACTGTCGAGCGTCCTTTGCAGGACGGCAGCCGCTTGGTAAGTAACAGTAATAATGGTTATTCTCATTGCTCGTAAATCTCTATATAACGTTGTGCGACACGCTGCTGGGAGTAGTTATGTGCTACTTTCCTCAGACAGGCACTCCTCACCTCCTCTCTCGGTGCTTCGTCCAATACCCACCGGATACCTCTGGCAAGGTCAGCGGCATCCCGGTAGGCTGCCACATAGCCATTCTCCTGATGGTCAATCTCCTCAGGGATACCCCCGATACGGAAACCCACACAGGGTACCCCGCAAGCCATCGACTCCATGATGGTGTTGGGAAGGTTCTCGGAGAGGGAGGGGAGGACGAACACGTCAGCAGCATTATAGACCTTCACGATGCGCTGTTCGTCATTGACGTAGCCCAGGGCATAGCTCTTGAAGGGCAGGGGAGCAGTCACCTCCTCGGCATGTCCTCCTAAGACCACCACCGCCGTGTTCTCTTTCATCTCAGGATATTGGTTGACGAGCCGTTCACATGCCTCTGTCAGGTATTGCATTCCTTTATAGGGGTTGGTGGCTCGCTGGGATACAAACAGGATGAGCCGCTGGTCATGTGGCAGTCCCAGTGCCTGTCGTGCCTTCTGTGGGTCAAGAGGACGGTATAGGTGGGTATCGATAGGATTCGGAATACTGGTGATGGTCTGTCCTTGCAGCAGGGCACTCTTCCGTGCCTCACCGGCAAGCCATTGGCTGCAGGCGACGAAGGTGAGGTGCTGACCCTCCAGCATCCGCTGCTTCTGTCTCCATATCTTGGCGGCAAGGTCGTTGGTGGAACCACCTCCTGGCAGCAGACGGCATTGCTGGCAATGGGTCTCGAAATTCCTGCAGTCGAGGGTCAGGTGACAGATGGACGTGGCTGGCCAGATGTCATGCATCGTCCATACTACCTTCTTGCCACTCTGCAGTATCTTGCGGATATCCTTCAGGGAGAGCATCCCTTGGTTGACCCAGTGCAGGTGGATGACATCGGCTTCCTGGAATTCCCGCAGACTTGTGATGTCTGTCCCGGCATTGGCGATATCGATGTCAAAAAGGTGCTGACGACGAAATCGCAGATGGAACCATATACAGCATCGCTCCCATAGGAAATTCCAATGCTGCTTCCATGACGGGGGTAAGGAGACGACCGTCAATGCACCACTCTGCTTGTCGCGCACCAGCATCTTCGCCTTTGCACCATGGTTGTTAAGGGCTTCCATCAAGCGGTTGGCAGCCACGGCAGCCCCTCCCGTCCGCTCACTCGTGTTGACTATCAGTATACGCATAACGCAAAGGTACAAATAAATACCATAATACGAGTCATTTTACCCTGTTTTTTCATTGTTTGCGCACACAATTCGTTGATTTAGGTCAAGAAGATACCATTTTTCGCGATTAAAAGCAAAAAAGTCATTGCAGGTTTCAGAAATCGTCGTACCTTTGCATCGTCAAAAGGAACAAGCGGTTCCGATAAGACATTCGGTTAATAGATTGTTTTAGGTTAGTAGTAATATTTATAGTTTTAGGTTTTTAGTTATTGGTAATAAGAAAGTTTTAAATGTGTTAGGATAACAGTGGTCGCCGTGAGGCGCTCATAACTTTCTTTTTTAAACGAAAGGTTAGTATTAGTTTAGATAACTTGCCGAAAGGCGAGACCTCCAGCCCCCTAAAGGCTGGAATTACTTTAAAAAGGATTTTTAGTTAAACATAGGCTTTGGATGTCGCTGCTCGAGGTGAGTAGCGGCATTTTTTTGATGTTGTAGACGAAGCGTAAGGAGACTGCGAATATCGTCAATGTCATCTCTCCTGTTTTGTTTGAGATGACAACGGCACATTGTATGGCTGATGTGTTGAACTATCAGACAGGACTGCGTGTGGAGCAGACCTGTTCGAACTGTGGAGTGCCCTCGTTGCGCATTAATGGTCTGGAAGGGCAGTATTCGCAGATCCTGATGGACTCACGTCCTATCTTCTCCTCACTGGCTTCTGTCTATGGACTGGAACAGGTTCCTGCCGGTATGGTAGACCGTGTGGAGATTATCCGCGGAGGCGGTTCTGCACTCTACGGTGCCAATGCGATAGCTGGTGTGGTGAATATCATCACCAAGGAACCGACCCGTAATTTCGTGAATGTCGCCCATACGACATCTTTCCTGGAGAAAGGTGCCTATGATATCAATACGGCCTTCAATGCCTCTATTGTGACAGACAGCCGTAAAATGGGACTTTTTGTCTTTGCCGTGCAACGAAACCGTAAACAGTATGACCGTGATGATGACGGCTTCTCGGAGATTCCCAAGCTCAATAGTACGACGGCTGGTTTCCGCAGTTTCTTCAAGACATCTGACTATGGGCGGTTGACAGCAGAATATCATCATGTGGCAGAATTCCGGCGTGGTGGGTGTAACCTTGACATGCCTCCCCATGAGACCGACCTTACGGAGCAACTGCGTCACAGCATTGATGCCGGTTCCTTGCGCTGGGACTGGTATAGCAATAACCAGAAACATTTTGTGTCACTCTACAGCAGTATACAGAATACGGCACGTGAAAGCTATTTCGGTACCAATAAGAATCCAAATGCCTATGGACAGACTAATGACATCACGGTGGTCAGTGGTGCACAGTACCGTTACTCCTATCCTTTCACATGGGGACTGAAGGGGGATATCAGTGTGGGAGCAGAGTATACCTACAACCGGCTGCATGACAAGATGCTGGACTATGGACGTGATATGACCCAGCAGGTGAATATTGGAGGCGGCTATATACAGAACGAGTGGAAAAACGACCAGTGGAGTATCTTGTTGGGTGCCCGGCTGGAGAAGCATAACCTCTTGAAAAATGTCGTGTTCTCACCAAGGGCAAGTCTGAGGTATACGCCTGTGGAGAACGTGATATGCCGTCTCTCTTATGCCAGCGGCTATCGTGCGCCACAAGCTTACGACGAGGATCTGCATGTAGGTGCCGTAGGTGGTGAAGTGTCGCTGATAACACTGGCTTCTGACTTGAAACCGGAATACTCTCATAGTATCAGTGGTAGTGTTGATCTCTACAAGCGTTTCGGTGACTGGGAGACGAATCTGACCGTCGAGGGCTTCTATACGCGGTTGAATGATGTGTTCGCTCTTACAGAGAACGGGCATGACGAACAGGGCAACCTTCTGTTGACACGTGTCAACTCTAATGGGGCTTATGTGGGCGGTGTCAACCTGGAGGGAAAGATTGGCTACCGTCGCCTCTTGATGCTGCAGGGTGGTTTTACATGGCAGCGCAGCCGCTATACTGAGGATTTTGCCTGGAGCGAGAATGAGAACATCAAACCACAGCGTCGTATGTTCCGTACTTCCGACCAGTATGGGTATTTCCTCATGACATATAACCCAACCCATCATCTGTCTTTCTCCCTTGATGGAAAGGTGACAGGCAGTATGCTGGTTCAGCATTATGCCGGCTATATCCCAGAGGATGAGGAGGTGACAACCAAGAGTTTCTTTGAGATGGGTCTCAAAGCGGCTTACGAGTTCCATCTCTATAAGCACTATACCCTGGAGCTGAATGCCGGTGTGAAGAATATGTTCAATCAGTTCCAGCGGGATATTGACAAAGGAAAAGACCGTGATGCCAGCTATATCTATGGTCCGGCTTTACCCAGAACATGGTTTGTGGGGCTGAATCTTAAGATTTGATCCCGTGATCTTCGAAACGACAATAACTTTCGCGGAATTTTTCACTTTTCAGCCTTTAAAGTTGCTTGATTTGAAAACTTTTTGTATTTTTGCCACCATGAAAGGCGAAAGAACCATATCAGCGTACAAGAACTACTTCATGAGCGTTGACGCTATGATGGACGAACGCTACGGAAAGGTGGGGACACCAGAGCGCGAGGCATTCCGTAAGGAGGCTTACGCCTATTGCGTGGGGCAGATTATCAGTGATGCTCGTAAGCGCGAGAAGGTCACCCAACAGGAATTGGCTCAGCGTGTGGGAACCAATAAGT
>Ga0247611_10001320_pt1 | contig 44849 bp, 69 predicted proteins | sample 177DNAGHGhighgp2_FD_192422 | JGI IMG/M metagenome (GOLD analysis project Ga0247611, IMG submission 192422) | Sheep rumen microbial communities from Palmerston North, Manawatu-Wanganui, New Zealand - 1770 DNA GHGhigh gp2 | ecosystem: Host-associated > Mammals > Digestive system > Stomach > Rumen... | reverse complement strand
CTACCCCCCCCCCATACTTTGACTTTGACTTCTCTCATTGGAACATCTCTTCTATTATCTCTGTGACCACATTTGTAGTGACAGCATTGCCCAAACACTTATATCGTTGAGTATCACTAATCAACTCTCCATCCTTGCCCCACTTTGTCCAATCATCAGAGAATCCTTGTAATCGTTCGCATTCAACTGGAGTCAATCTTCGGATTAGGAAATCCTGATCAACAGTACCCCAATTGCCACCACAACTCAAAGTACCTGCAAGATTTTTTTGTACTCTGCCCCTACCAGTAGAACCATTTGGATAATCAAGTCTTACCCCATCACAAGGGAATGCTTCATCATAACCTTTCTTGGTAGCAGTAGCAATCTTCAAAGGTTTGATAATTTTGTTAAGTTGCTTTAGTTTCACTCCTTCATCAGTTTCTGTGCTTGTTCTTGGGAGAGATAATATTTCGGATCCACATTTTCTTCGAGAATATCCTTTAATGAACACTCTCTCTCTCTTCTGTGGAACTCCGAAATGGGCAGAATTAAGTACCTGCCATTCAACATTATACCCCAATTCGGAGAGAACCCCAAGTATGACTTGGAAAGTTTTTCCTTTGTTGTGAGACAGTATGCCTTTAACATTTTCGAGTAGAAAATATGGGGGTCTTTTGTCCTTGAGAACCCTTGCAATCTCAAAAAATAGCGTACCTCTTGTATCGTTAAATCCTTTCCTTTTTCCTGCAAGACTGAAAGCTTGGCAAGGAAATCCTCCAACGAGTAGCTCAAAGTTTGGCAAGTCTTTGGTATTGATGAGTCTTGCATCTCCATAGTTAATGTGGTTTGGATAGTGTTTTTCATATATTTTCACCGCATAATTGTCTATTTCCGAGTAGCCGACACATTCAAAACTGGTCTCGGTATCTGCTTTTTCTATTCCACACTCAAATCCCCCAATGCCACTAAACATCGAGAAGTATTTGATTGTTTTTTCAGTAGTCATTGTTATCGTTTTATTTTTTGTAATTGTTTTTCTGTTTCGTTCAAAGTATTGTGTACGAGCCATAAGCGGATTATATAACTGCTAATGCTCAAACAATGGGGGCATTGCACATAATACTCCTTGCCGAGTATGTAGTGTAGGAATATTCGTAATTCGCTGACTCGTGTCTTTTTTCCACAGTAATTGCACATTATTGTTTGCATTACTATTCTCCTAGTTTTGTGTGTTTTCGTGGATTCCAAAATCCTTCGAGTTCTTCTTTTTCCTTGTTTGATAATTTCATATACTCTTCTTTGCTCATTATTTTCTGTTTGAGTCCATCGTAGTAGTCTGTCATTCGCCATCTTATACATATGTTATGCCTGCGGACATTTTTTCTGAATTGTCTGACTTCACGATTGCTCCAATTAGGGTGAATGTAGTAATTATCATCTAGGGGCTTGTGTGAGCGGTAACCATCACGAAGCAAGGTTAATGGTCTGTACCGACAATCCATTATTTGAATCCCCAGTTCAAAGCATTTCCTTCGCTTTTCTTCAAGTACATCGTAACCTAATTCGTGATTATAGAGCATAAAGCATTTGCAGGCTCTTCTTTCAAAACCTGCATCAACTAATAAGTCAACAACCTTTTTGACTTGGTCGAATCCTTCCTTGCTATCCCAAGCGAAATAGCAATCACGAAACCCTGCTTCATACAGCATCCCTGCTAGGTGGGGCTTTCGTAATAGGATTCGCAAATCAACACCACTCTGACAAGTCACACTCTTTAATTTTCTATCTTTTCGGAGTTGGATCATCTCACCAAGAATATTTTCAATATATGGATTTGCCAAGAAATTGTTGTCATAGAACACTAGTTTTTGTTTTTCAATCTCATCAAGGATGGTTTTCTTGTACTTGAAAGTGGGTTCGATTGTTGTGATTCCACAGAATCCGCAATTCCTTATGCATCCCCTTGTGGTGTGCAGTATTTGGAAATCAATCGGCTCATCGAGTAATGTGTAGTCCGCATAGTCATCACAATATGTTCCTACGATGATTTTGTCTGCTCCAGTCAGTTCCTTGCACTTCTGTGGCATTAGACTTGCCCATATTCCACCAACAATCACATATGCTTGTGGTTGGTAGAATCTGCACCATCTCACCGCACTCATCACCGCTTCAGAGTAGTAAGTAAAGCTACTTGTCACGAAGCAAACATCTGCTTTGAAGTCTGTGTATTCTTGTTTGCCAAGGCGAATCATCTTAACAGTATCCCCACGATGTTTGTGATAATTTCCAATTTTTAATAAACCTATGGGGATGCGGTCACTATGATTGATGCTTTTTCTCTTGTTAGGGAAGTCACAATCAACGAGCAAAACATTCATAACCAATTCACTCCTTGCTGAAGAGCTTGACAATGAAATCATCCTGCTTCACATTATTCTTGTCGGCAGGATCTGTGACATTGAAAGTTAATTGTATTGCATCATTCGTGCAGACTGTTTGGCAGACTTCACACTTCCAGCAATCGGTGACATTGAGATATAGCCCCCCCCCATTGATGCTTAAGCATTGGTTGGAGCAGGCTTGCACACATCTGCCACAGAGCGTGCAATCATTGACTTTGAATATGAATTGTAGGTCTGAAGAGTAGTAGGGGGATTCAGTCATTATCATCAACGATTTTTTTGTACTTGTTCAAGACATACTGTATGTCTTCGGTTCGTGATTGGAACATCTTGTTCAGCATCTCATCACTATCATCAAGTGGCAAGTCAAGTAGCAATTGCCTATACCCTAGTTTGAGATTGTCAAGTGCTAATTGTAGGAAGTCCAAGTTTTCTTTTGTGTCTTTTTTTTCAGTATCGTGTATCTTATCCATCATCATCATTTCTCCAATATATTCTAATAATCTCATTGTATCGTAACTGTTGCAACTTCGAGTATTCAAGATTGTAAGAATCAACCTTGTTTGATCACGAGAGTTCATCTTTCCTGTAGGCACATCACTACTCCAAGCAGGAGTAGTAGGCATACTATTCCAATGTAGTGGATTGGCATTATATCTCTCCGAGTTCCCCTTCGTGTATGAAGTGGTGTAGATTTGTTGCTGTTTTTTTGCTAATTCCTTTCACACTTGTGAAATCTTGAACAGAACAATCTAGCAAATCAGTTAGTTTTGTTATATCTAGCGTTTCCTTTATCGTATCTGCCTTTTTTGTGCTTATGTTTTTGACACTACACAAGACTACATCCACTACTGATTCTGTTGCAAGGTTGTCCCTTTTCATAGCACCATACCCTTTTAGGTTGAGACATTTTTGTGTCTGCAGGAACATTTCTTGGAATGCTTGATGCTCTGTATTGACTGTTATGACATTGCAGATGCTTCTGCATCTTCGGAGACCGCCCTTATATTTGTTAGTCAATCTGATGCTGTATTCTTTTTGTGTTTCATAATGTTTCTTCAAATAGTGTCTTTTTGAGTCAATATATCTACTTATACTACCTTCAATTATCAAGAAACTGAAGGGGTAGCAAGCAGATTGATTGGTGACTTGATTAAATATATGGTTCTTGTTGAAACTCTGCATAAAATCATCAATAGTCTTATATTCGTAACAGACTTTGTCATCGAATACGAAGTCTCCCAGTTCCAAGCTTTTTGATTCCACTTCAATTCCTTTGCTTGTGTAATACATTTCCGCTCTTTCCCTGCGAGATGACTTCTTTGCAGTCTCACCCCTTTCACGATAGTCAATCTCTAGCTTCATCATCATCGCCACTATTATGTAGGTTTGCACAGATGCTTTCAAGGGTATAACCATCCCCCATCAAGTCATTTAATTCAGCATCAATACAAGTCAATGTCTTGTCAACTTCATTGATCTTCTTGTTTTGCTCTTCAAGAGCATCTGCTATTCTCTCAAGATTAATAAGTAATCTTTCTACTTGTTTTGTGTTCATATAATAATCCCCCAAAATGTGTTGTGTTTTGCAATATTGCAATAGGAGTAGTAGAAGGGTTCTAGTTTTTCACGATTATGTGACTTAAATCTAGTTCACTAACCCTTGCAAAATAAAGGAGAAGCCTCCTTTTCCCTAAATAACTTATTAGAAAGATTATTTGGGTAAATAAAGCCTAATTTGTTACTCTCCATTTTTTCATATTGTTTTTTCCACGATTGATTTTCCGAACCAGTTTCTCTTCAGCTGAAGAAAGTTCGGATAATTCCTGCTTTACTTTTGGCACGATATCCAACCAACTGTCGCAGACTCCATAATTGTTGTAGAGCCATTTTCGTAGTTGTTTGTCATCCTTTGTTCCGCCAGTTATCGCTTCTTTTTCATACTCTGAAATCCTTATGATTTCCTTGAGTTCACCTTTCCTTCTTCGCAAGTATTCAAGTTCCCACACATCAGACCATAATACTTCATCGAGTATGCATTTGTTCTTGTTCCTACAGAGACTGCAACCGCTCCCTTCATTGTAGTTGCAAGTGTTTCTCTCTTCAACTATCTGCTGATGGTTTTCCCATCTCTGCTTTTTCACTTTTCGTAGCATTTCTTCTAGACTGCTCATACTTTTTCACCATTAATCCTATTTTGCAATACCCCATTGCAAAACTCATTCCATAGTCAGTTTTGGTTTTAACCCACTTTTCCTTTGACTTTTTTTCGTGTTTTTCTATTTTGCAATGGTTTTGCAAGTTTTGAAATTGTTAGTCAACTTACACACCCCCTCCTTACCCTGTTGCAAAATTGCAAAACTCAATTTTCCAACTTTTCAAGGTAGGAGCATTATCAAAAATGATTTTAGATGGTGTCTGCTTGGTTCGTATTTTGCAATGTCGCATATTTTTTACATTGCAAAACTCAATTTTCATCCTGCAAAACATCGTGATCATCCGCCAACTCCACAACATTCCAAATTGGAATGTCCACTCTAGGGTCTTGCCACATTATATCAAGACCCTTGGTGGGAATATCATTCTCCATTATTGTTCTCATTGTGTCCCCTAGCTCGAATTCGATGAGTTCTTTCATCTCATCAGATAATTCCATACTAGGCTCTGAAGTTTTTTGGTAATGTGGGGATAGTAAGTATTGGTTTCCCCTTTTGTCCCTATTGACTACCTTCAAGAGTTTGGCTTCTTCAAGCTCTCGAAGGTAATTGTACAGACTTCGCTGTGAAAGATTCAACTTTGAAAGGCTGTGATAGTCTTTGACTGTGAAGCCTTTCGCTTCGATTTTTTCACGATTGTAGCCGAAAACTCCATCATCATCTTCTTCATCATCATCATCTTGTAATCTGAAGATTTCTATCATCTGCGGTTCAAGGTCTTCAATCTCGTGCAAGACTTCAACAGCCTTTGGACTTACATTCCAATTACTGGCATCACGATAATCCTTGAATAATGTGGTGAAGATTTGCAAATCATCCTTGGTTGTGAAGATGACTTTCTGTCCTTCTACTTCTAGGACTTCGTGGTTGTAGAAGTTCAAAGCACAGATAACTTTCATAATGTTGTTGTACTTGTCATAATCCCTTTTGTAGTATTTTGAGTGTTCTAGGAATTTCATTATCTCGCTTGTGTAGATGTTGATGATTTCCACACCTTCCAAGCAGTCGATGAGATGCTCTACCATCATTTTGATTAGCTCAAATTTTTGATGGTATTCTTGACATTTCCGCCAAGTCGCACCCTTCATCTCGCAGACAACTGTTCTCATCGTGTAGGAGTCCTTGTTTGTCATCTTCGGAGTGACAAAGATGCTCCTGCTGATTTCTTGGTCATCGAATTTATAGTTCGGTACTGTGGTATATGTCAATGCAGGTCTTCCTTCCAGTACCATATCCACAACTTCCCAACCACCATCTTCAGCAGGAATGTTCGTTGGCTTTCGCAAGAACCCATCACTTTGCAGTTCCTTCAAACGATTCTTTGCTTCGGCTATGAATTCCTGCTCATTATTACCACCCAAGTCACCATAATTCACGATTTTGCCATCATAGAATCGTGGGTCTCCCCTTGCTTGGTTGAACATCGCAGACTCTGTGATGCTTTTCTCATTCAAAATATGAGAAGAATCAATCATAGCAAGAGCCACATTTTGTATATGTGTTTTCCCTGTTCCACCTTCGCCAAGTCCAATCACAGAGATTGGTTCGTGGAGCAGAACCTGTGAGCAGTAACACAAGAAAGAAATCAATATGTTTTTTCTCTCACTCGCAGTTTCCCAGTCAACAAGAGAACCAATGTAAACCAATGGATGATCCAACTCCTTCAAGATTTTTTCAGCTTCGGCAAGATCTTCTAGTCTCTTCGCTTCGGCTTCTTCATCTTGGATTTGTTGTTGTTCTGCTTCGATTTCTCGTAGCATTGCGAGTTGTGTGTCTGCGATTTGTTTTACAAACTCGTATTGACTATTGACTTTGTTTTTATTGTAGACTCCTTGGGGGTCTATTTTTTTCTTGATTTCTCTTGCAATACTTGATTGGGGTGCTAGTTGCAAAGGTGGGACTCCTGTCAGTTCGCTGACTGGTGACCCATTTCGTAAGAATATGTAAGTTGCTTGTGTTTCTTTTCGTGCAGTCTGTATCTGTAGAGAGTATTCTTCGGATAATGTGATATCTTCTATTTCAACAGACATTGTTCAGTTCTCCTTAAAAAAAAATGGAGTAGAAATGAATCTACTCCCAATCAATTATTCTAAATGAATTATACTCGCTGTCTTCTGCTCCTTCAAGGACTTCAATTGTGATTGTTTCCTTGTTGTTTAAGTACTCGATTACTTCTTCAAGGTTAATCTTGTTTATACGATTGATTCTGTTACCCCTTGCATCTTTCACGATATTAGGATTGATTTTCTCCAGTATTGAACTGATGCAATCAAAAGTACTGCGATAGAAGTCAAAACCCTGCCTTATATTCTTAATCATAGGGAAATCAAGGGGAACATTCATATAAGCATCAAGCAGTTCTTTCTCTTCATCATCAATGAGTCTGATTCTGACACTTGTGCTTTTCCTACCTTCCCTTGGCTCAAAGCGGTACACATTTGGTTTGCCTTTGAATGTTGTTCCTGCTTCAGCATCATTAATTGTGAATTTCTCGTAATCAGTCACATCAAAGTACTCGGTTTCTTGTACTGTTTCTACTTCTACTCCAAAGAGCGGTGCTACTGTTTCTACATTATTGTTTTTGTTCATTGCCATAATTCTCAATCCTATTTTCTAAATAATATCTCGTACTGTCTTTTCATCTGTGAATATGCTTCACTAACTCTGTGTAGTTCTTCAATCTGTGTGCTTAATTTGAGAGTAACATATGCTTTTCTGCCACTTTCATTAGTTATCTTTGGTAATAATTGTGCTTCTCTTTCAGCATTCACTTCCTTCCAATTTGTGCCTGTTAATATCTTTGCTTCTGCTATATCAAGTTCATCTTTCTGCTTGTGATATTCCTTTTCCAAAGCAAGTAACTTTTCAAGGAATTCGTTCACTTGGAGCAGGATGTTTGGTTGTGTATCCTTTACTCCTTCGGTTACGATTTTTTCTTGTGCCATCATTAATCACCCATAAAAAAAATTTGAAAGGAGTAATAATCACTCCTTAACACGATATTTCACAGTCTCAACTTGGAATTTGTCACCAAGCCTGTACTTTTCATTCACCATTGCATTCAGCTTTACGATGCAACTGTTCGGTTTCGCATCAGACCCCTTGTAATAGTCAAGATCTACTGGGGATTGCCCTACAAAAATAAGGTTCTTGCTAGTTTTCAAGCAGTCTTTTGTGAATCTGATGAATGTCTTGCTTCTGTCAGCGTAACATTTCAACCCATTTGCATTGCTTATGAATGCTTCAATAAGGCTGTCTACTCCATCGATGATGATTGTGTCGAATTCTTCATTCTCGCTGATTTCTGCGAGTACACTATTCATAAAGCGGTAAGCTTTGACATCTGTTGTAAGGTCGAATTCGCTCAACATTGGAAGGTCAGTATAGTTTGTGTCTTCAAGGTCAAGCACAACTGGATTCAGATTATGCTCCTTGCAGTATCTCTCTGCATAAGTGCTTTTCCCACTTCCATCATTGCCATAAATCAATACTTTCCTTCTATTATCGTTTCCCCTTTTTTTGAATTGGAATTTTCCAATCTTCTCTTGTGTTGCTCTGCTTTGCATAGCCATCTTCATTCACTCCAAAAAATATCATCTTCGTGTTTGATCACGAACGATTTTTGTTATATAAAATCTTCTTCTCTTGAAATCTTGCTCATCTTCGTGTTTGAGTGTTTTCAAGATGCTGTTTGCGAGTTCGTATAAAGTCATATTTTCGTAATCATAATCAGATAATCGTGTCTGCATATTATATCATCGCCAGTTCAGTACTGTAATAAGAAGGCGGTTGTATGATAAAGCATAAAACACCTAATATGATAAGTACTAATATGCACAAGACCATAATGCACAACATAATTGTGATTTGCTTGTACTTGTTATATTGGCTGTCAAGTCTTCTCTCGCCTTTGAAAAAAAGGCATAGAAAAACAAGCAGGTTGTAAATCACAGGATTCATCTAGAACACATCCTTCTCGTAATTGTACTCGCAATCGGTACAGAGTTCATCACCATATTTTTCTCTTTCTTCAGAGTCGAAGCAGACACAATATCCTTCGTAGATGCAATTCATCTGAATCCCCCATTCTCTTCAGCTTCGTGTTCGGCAATGAGTTTTTGGAGTCTCATCTCATCCATTTGGTCTTCATAGTAATCATCAAGATAGGATTCTGCTTCAGCTTCCATCATCTCGTAGTAATAATCATCATCACAAGGAATGTCATCATCAATATCATCGTACTGTGGTTCTACAAAGAGTCTGTTGTAATCATCAATGTCTCTCATTGTACATCCCCCCTTGGGAATCGTACGAAATGATGCACTTTCTCGGTGTCCAGATCCTTGAAAGTTTTGAGTGCTTTCAAGAAGCATCCTGTGTCTGATTTGTCTGTGCAGGTTATTCTGTTTGAGTTTTGTTCTTTGCAGACAAATTTCTGTAATGCTTCGGAGTACCTTATTTCGTGTTCGATTACTTTGAAGGTGCTGAAGTCTTTAAATGCTAGTTTAGTGCTTGACATTTTGCTTCAGCCCTTTCTCGTGTATATTTCGTATAAAAGCAGTCAGAAAGGCTTTTTTGAATTCGCCAGTTTCTACATATTCGGCGAATCGTAAAGCTTTCTCAACATCGGTTTGTTGAGTTTTGTTTTTCATTGTTTCATCTCAAGTGTCATTTTTTGAGTAATAGGTGCAGGTATTCGTTTTGCATTGTTTCAATTTTTTTTTGGTATACAATTTTTAAAAATGATTGATTTGGTTTTTTTGGTCGAGTGTAATACCTGCACAGTATTACTAATTATTCTTTTATTTTTGAAAGTATATAAATGTATCTATTTGAATTGTATTCTAATTGTATTCTAGTAAGTAATAAGTTACTAAACTATATAATATAGGAATACAATACATATACATACGAATAATTTACAAAAGGATTGATAATTAATGTCAGAAAAAATAGTAAGATACAGAACACGAATACGAAAGAATGGGAACAGTTTAATCATCACAATTCATAATGCATTCGTGCAAGGATTATCATTAGAGCAGGGACAAGAAATGATACAAGAAGTTGACTTCAATGCTGATGAAGTCTGCATCAAATTGTACCCTGCGGAGTGAATTTAATTTTTTTTCAAGAAATAGATTATTGGTATGTTTACGAACAAAATATTATTGTGCAAAAGCCTTCGCTAACACAGTCAGAATTGGATAAAACAAGCCTCTCCAATCTGAAAAAGTATAAATACAATCATAAACATAATATCCAATAGTGCTACTCTGAAAATTGTATCACATCTCAAGTGTCTTACTATTTTTCCTTGTAGTGCATCACAAGAAGATTAAGCATCAACAAAGGGGAAGGTTCTTTTTTGGTCGAGAGAGCATACCCCATTGATGCTCAAGATCTTCTGTGAAATCTAATTATCACCAAACTGTGAAATCTAATTATCGACAAACTTATTTTTGTAATTCCACATATAAATATCTATTTTTAACCGCTCCAAAAACTTTGATAAAAAAAATAGCCAAACGATTCTTTTTTTTTGAAGCAAAAAAATCTGAATTTTAAAAAAGGAGTAACCAGTCTTATATTAGTAAATAAGGTATATAAAAAAAGTGAGAGAGCATCTGAAAAGTAATGCCCCCCATAAAAAAATAATTTTTTTTGTGTCAGATGATCACGAAAGATTACTCGTAATTTGCGAGTAATGTTCTGAATTTGTCAGCTTTAGTTTCGCCTTCCACATTAATGAATTTTTCATATTCACTATAGGTTAATTTCATTGTGAATGTTGTGTAGACTCTTTCATAGTTGTCTGCATCTAATTTGTAGAAGTTGAATATGAAGTCGAAGACCATTTTTGCTTTTTCCTGCTCTGTCAAGTCTTGTAAGTGTGTGATGTTTTGTACTGCTTGATAGAGAGTGTACTCGATTTCTTCTTCTTTGTAGTACATTTCTGTTCCGCAGGATGCTCCTAGACCACTCAAGAACAAACTTGTCATATATGCGAAGCTTCCGCTTTTCATATTATTGAATCCATTTTTGAGTGCGTAGTAATTGCTGAAGCCTGCCCATTTTCCGCTTGGGTCTTCTATGCTTAAGTGTATGTTGTTCTCTTTCAATACTTCTTTTATTTCTTCTTCTGTCACATTCTTGTCAATTATTTTGTAATCATATTGTCTTTTGAAAAACATAGTATTACACCTTTGTATTATCTTTAATTATTACTTATTATCATAGCAACTATATATTACTTCCTATTTAATACTTAAAAAATTATGCTCGATTCATATAAGCAAACCTTTGATGATAAATCGTAAGACTTCCCCATTGTGCTTATCGTTTCCACGAACACATCTTCATTTAAAATAGTGCGAAATCTGATTGAAAAAAAATAGGGGGAAAGCATCAAAGTGCTTTTCCCCCAGTTACTTCCAAATCGTGTAAATCTTGTTCAACATCATATTTCTCGAAGTCATCCCCACATTGTGACAACTCCCACAGCAACCTTTCTAGTTCCCAGTTCATTCAGCATCCCCTTCTCGGAAATAATGTAGGAGTCTCTTCTCATCATCGGTGAAATTGTGATTCTCAAGCAACCACTTTTTCAGCTCTGATTTTTTCTCGATTAATAAAAAGTGATAGATTTCATAATTATCTCTCCTTCTACCAGTTAGGTCTCCGATTGCATAAGTGCATTCACTTGCAGGACACACCCCATATGTGACTGTGCGATAAAGGGAATCGGTGGCATTGTCATCGAGTATCCATTCAAGACAGTTCAAATACTTGTCTCTATGACCCATATAAAAACTTGCATTGCTGAAGACAAACATTGTATCGTATAATGTTTTCATACTCACATTCTCAAGACAGTCCTTAATCATTTTCACTCCGAATCGGTACACACTACTACAGTTCGGCTTCGGACATTTGTCAAGGACATCATCATCCAACTCAAAACTCAACTCCCCCAATTCTTTAATGGATTTGCAACCATCCCCACTTTCATCAACAAGGGCTGTCATTTTGTATGTCAGGATGTTGCTTGTGTCAGTCACATTGATCTCGGTTCTCACAGAAAATCCTTGTTTTTTACACAGTTCTAAAGTTTCAGTTACATCTTTTTCAGTTTTTGCTAATTCAAGAATCATATTTATTCGCTCCATAGTGTTTTTTTTGTTTTTAAAAATTTGATGGTAGGGGAATCAAAAATTCTTACCCCCAGTTTAGTCATAGTTTCTGTACATCTGATTGTAAATGTCTCTACTCATTACTTTGCTGATGCTTCGGAAATACTCCTCTTCAGTGATTTCTTCAAATTCGTAATCGTGGTAAGTGTACCCCCTACCTTCGTTGCATTCGTGTTTGGTGCAACGATAGAATTTCCCTGCTTCAAGTTTTTGAGTCAGAGCTTTCCTTGAAGGCAAAGCAGTAAGATGGGAATCAGTATTGTTGAAGTTAATCCAAAATTGAGTGCCATACTGTCCTTCAAATTGGGATTCAACATAGAAGCAGTCTTCGTAGTCTACATCACTCAAGACTGGGTTTTTGCTTCTTGTGTAGAACTCACGAATCCAGTTTCTCTCTCTGATTGGTTGCATCTGTTCTACGATAGTTTGTAGAAAATCATTATCAACGAGAACTCCCCAAATGTACTCTTTGAGTGCATTGCTCCCAAGGGTAAGGAAGTCTTTGCAGAGTCTGTATGTGGTTGTTTCTTCAGTAGGGTAGAATCTGCTTTGATTAAGCAGGATTTCCACCACAGTTTCCTTTTCCACACAATACTGTGTGAGTAATTCTTCAATCTCTGTTCTTGACAATTTCTCGTTAGTCATCTGAATCACCATCTTCGTGTTTGAATGTTCGTAATAAATCTCGTGCGAAATCTTCCGCACTCATACTCAAGATCTGCTCTTGTTCTTCTTTGCTACATCTCATAAAAGCTCTGTCAAATGCATCCATAATTAATCACCATCACCAAAAAAAATAGGGTTTTAGGAGTGTATTGTCACTCCTTGTTCTTGCAGGGTGTCAAGCACAGCATATCTGATTTCCTTTGCAAGCTTGTTGTCAGCATATACGAAGTCATACCATTTTGCTCCATCAAGGGTTTCTGCGATGAAGTCCACTCTGAAGCCCCCCTTCTCAAGGTACTCGAAGCGGAGTTCGGAAATGTGCTTGGTTGGGATGTTCCCAAGGATTTCGACAGTCTGTTGCACAGTTAAGTTTTCGTTTCTAATGTAATTCATATTAGTGTTCCTCCAAGTTAGGATTATAAAAGTAATCCTTTCATAGTAATATATATGAGTAATACCACTATATAAAGGTATCGATAAAAAGGTGGAAAAAGTAGTCAGATGATCACGAAAAAAAAAAATAAAAAAGAGAAAAAAAAGAAAAAATTAAAAATGTACAAAACACATTTCACGAACGCTATCAAAGGAGTAGACTGCTTGCACAGATTCCCCCCACTCACCAATCGCACTCGCATCAATACTGCTGAAGTCTGTTTTCTCAAACTCCTTGAAGATAGTATTGTCATCATTCAGAAGCAGGGTATTGTTCTGCTTGTTCCATATGATGTTGTAGCACCACGCTTCTGTGAATGGTCTCTCTTCACCTAATCGGATGTGGATTCGGAAGTAACCCCCTACAACGATAAGCTCATCAGTTTCAAGTGTCTTGATATAGTATTTCCTTGCTCTGTTCCTGCGATAACCATTCCTTTTTGCAATCATCCCCTGTATTGCTTCTCGGAATTCTGCTTCATTAGTCACAATCATCAGCAGTCCCCCTTGGAGTAACTGATCAGGTCTTGCCAATCATCCAATTCAAGTTTGTATCCTTCTGCTCTTGCCTTGTCGAGTACTGCATTCTTGTATCTTACTTCTGCGAAGATTCCGATTGCATTTCCACATTCGCAAGAAGGGTCTTTCACCAGTTCTGCGAGTACATTTTCGAGTCTGTCATCAGAGTCTACAAGGACTTCTACAAGTTCCTTGATTGCAATTCCAACTTTATCATATGCTCTTTCAATGTTTTTTGTTCTAGTGTTCATAATAGATTTCTCCACAAAAAGTGTTTCTTGTATTACTATTTAGTAATACTCATATATAAATGTATTGGTTATTCCAATTGTTCATAAAACTTGCTCATAGCTTCTTCAAAAGCAGATTCAACATACGAATCAATGTTTTCAAGCAAATTATCATACTCAAGTTTCAAAGCACTATACTCTTTGACACTCACATCATTTGTCACGCACAAATCAGCAACCTTCAAACAATATTTCTGTTTCAACTTCTCGTGATCATACAGGAAATATGATTCGTGCAATTTCGTATTTGTCCTGCCTTGCAGGAAGTCGATTTCAGACTCTGTCAAACAGTTCTCCCCTTGCGACAGATTGCTTGAATGGTATTTTCGTAGCATATGCGGTCTGAAGAGTCTGTGTGTTCCTTTCCGACCAAGGTGGAGTGCATCGTTCACGCTTTGAAAGGCTAGACTGATTGATTGTGCTTGAATATCAAACAAACTACTATCATTCTTGAGATTACGATTTGAAGATTGCAAATAACTGATTATCTGCTTCGTGGACTCATTGCTTGAAAAAGTAAGGTAATGTTTGTTTGTTTTCTGTCTTCGCAAATGCCAAGTTGGTATGATATAATCCTTCTTGGATAGTGTGGTTAAGACATCGTGGATATCTGTTTTGTTATGATAGTCCCCTGTCGCATCTATGAAGTCCTGTACTGTGAGATTTGCGACTTCAGTCCGACCCATCCCCCCACTACAGATTAGCAAGATTATTGCAGACAGTTTCTGATTTGACATCGTTAGTGCTTTGCGAATCAAATCCTTGGTGGGCAAGTCATCATACATTACTTGTGGGGATTTCTTCGTATTCATACTACTCCTAGGCAATGGTTGAAGCTCAATCTCATAATGTCGGTATATTGTCTGCACTATCGTGAAATATCTGCGAATAGTCTCCTTGTACTCATATTTTTCCAACAAATAGGCTCGGAATCCGATTAAGTAAGTTCTGACTCGGCGATGCTTCCACCTTACCCCCTGCTCTTCTTCATCTTCAGCTTCACCCAATAATTCTGTGAAAGATCTCCCACAATAAGTAGTGTAATTCTGTATTGCATTCCTGTACACTTTGAGACTGCTAGGGGATAGGTTTCTTGTTACTCCGATTTCTTGTAGTAGTATTTTGTCTTCTTCTTTCATAATGCTCACTTCTCTTTGTAGAAATAGTTATTTTTTGTGTGAGAGAGCATTTGAAAACTAATATTTTGAAAAAGTATGGGTAACGAGTATGTTAATTATACCATAACTTATTAGTTATCCTATCTTTTTTAGGTAAAATTGTTCTTTTTTGGTCAAATCTGTATATGTTTTTTCAAATAGATATACATTGTGGATAACTATATCAAAAAATAGGTTAAAAAAATTAAAGGGCTACTTCAAAAGTAACCCTTTTTTTGGAACACTAAAACACAGTAACCCCCAAAAAGGAGTTACTAATTAATATTATATATTAATATTATATAATATTTTTCTCCTAACAACCCCCATCATCATCATCATTATTGTTCGGAGCAACTGTTTCAGAGTACACATACTCATCATTCAAGATAGGTTCTTCATTGAGTGTTACTCCAGTCTGCTCCCCTCCCGCTTTCTTGACTGCAATTTCTTCCGCTCTAACCACTCTCGCTTCTTCGGACAATTGTGATGCGATGTAACCGATGATTGCAACGATTGTGGGTGCAAGGAAGACAAAGTCTTGTGGCAATACGCTCGCCCACTCTTCCGCACTTATGAAAGCAAGGATTGTGATTACAAAACTTATTGCTGTGATTAATCTGCTTTTCTTTTTGAAGCTTGTTGGTATTGTCATATTTTTCTCCTATTTGGGTTTGATTGCATAGTAGTTTTGTCTGTATCCTTTGTTGGCTTTGTCAAGGCAAGTGAATTTGTATTTTCTGCTTACTCCTTTAGATGGGTCTGCTACTACATATTCAGTATCGGTGGTTCTCCATATCAAGCCATAATGCCCAAATTTTGAGATGTAATCTCCTTTGCAACTTCTTGTTTGGTCTACTTGCCAATGGCAGATGACTGGAAAACCTTTCTTTAATTGTGCTTTGACACTTTTTGCATTCCTTTCGATTGGGATTATCTTGAAACCTAACTTCGGAGCATTGTCAATGAGTTGTTGTGGAGATGTACCTACTTTTGGAGCAGATCCTAATGCTTTGATACATTGGCTTTCTGTTTTTGGGTTGAATAGTAATTGTGAAGCCATACTTAAGGATTGACTTGCACAACTATAGTTCACATTTTGATAATCCATAACCAAGCAGTTATAGGTTGCATTGTGGTCAAGACTGGCATAGTTTGGGTATCTGCCATTCTTTACCCAAAACAAGTTCACATTTTCGTATAATCCATTGTATTGTTGTGGTGTGAGTTTGTATTCTTTGTGTTTATCCATATCAGTCATTTTTAACCAATTAGGATACCCCTCGCCTTTTTTGAGCCAAGTGTTCATTCTTTTTGCTCCATCTTTGAGCATTTTCTGTTTAAATCGTAAGGTTGTCATTTGGATCATCTCATCTTATTTTTTTTTCAGCTTTTGATTTCGGTTTCTTCTTTTATGATTCCATAAACTTATGGTAATCCTTGATGACTCCACTCAATTTGAAAATATTGGGAAGTCATACTAACTGAACCACTTATTGTTTTATGACTTAATTTGTTGTTACCTCTGGCAATGACTATTACATTTCCGTTATATGTGGGGAACATCATTGGTCTTTTTGGTCTTAACCACCAATCATTTAATATTGCTGTCCCATACTCCTTTTCAGTTGTTGTAACTGCAACTGTGACTGTGGATGCAAGAGTTACCCTAGTGGTAGTTGCATTATACTCGACTAACCATACCTCTGTTTGAAGGTATTTTCTCCAACCATCAACATTAATTTGATTATTAGTATTATTCGCTGAAAAAGTAATCAAACCCCACTCTGAACAAGCATAAGTCAAAGTAAATTGACCACTACTATTAGTTGTTCCAGTTACACTAGAGGCATTGGTGATGTTGCTACCATTCAATTGGGTAAAGTTACCCTCACTTGCAGTAACAGTAACAGTTTTGCCACTTATTGCATCACCATATACATCAGTTACTGTGATTGTTACTGTGATGTTACTATCGATAGAGGGGTTATAATCTGAACATTCAATGTTTATAGTAGTAATACTATTATTAAGGTTATCGAAATTCGTATTCAAAGTATCAATTCGACTACTCCCAGTTTGAGTGTCAGAACCCCAAACCTCTGTATTCAAGTTGCTAATCTTCGGTGTGACATCTCTGCTAATCACACTTGCCACAAAAGTATTCAGTTTATTATATAAAGTTTCACATTTTTCAGAAATTGTTTCATCAGCCATATTCATCTAACTCCTAAATATTATATGCCACAAGGTTCTTGTACCTTGTCTTTGTATTCCTTTGCCATTCACTATCAATTCCAAATTGGGTACTACTACCAATTACAATAGATGATGGGATTGTTGCAGTATAATTGAAAACATTAGTATCCCCATCAAATATTTCCATCTTGAAAGTACCATTCTTGACAGTATACTTGTAATGCAACCACTTTTGATATGTAGTTACTGTACCAGTTAATGCAGTTTCGGAGAAGCTACCAGTATTGTAACCCCACCATAATCTCTTATCGGAAGAGCAGTCATCTGTTAATTTACACCAATTAGTCAAGGAATTGTAAATTACAAACCCACTACTACCCCCAGTTTGCTCACAGTAACTGTCATATTCAAAGCAGAAATTATCAGTTGTGCCAGTCAATTCAAGCAGGGGAATCATACTTTCCCTTTGACTAGCAGTTTGTGTGATAAGATAATATCCATCACTATTCCAAGTCACAGTACTGTTTCCATTATTACGAAGATTTATGTTGTTGCCGAATGTTGTGCTTGTGTTATCGGCACTTGCATCATCTTCAAAGAAGTACTCGATGCCAAAGTTGTCGAAGTTATCAATTACACATTGCAGTACATCGAATAGGTCGGTGTCTTCTATACTGATTGTTCCACCACCAGTACTGATAAGTGAGTCCACTTCCGATTTCGTATAGAACCAGTTACGAAGCCAAGTAACAATCCCACTAATGGTCTTGCTCATAGTACCACCTACTCAAGATAATCAAATGTTATCGCACCAGTATCATCATCTGCTTTCGCAACAAAAGTCAAACTATCCCAATCAATCACTTGTGATTTCTCTGCCTTATTCTGATTCAAAACATACCCTTGATGAGCAGACAAAGAATAACCATTCTGATTTGTAGATTGATTGAGATTGTCAATTACTTTATTATGTCCATAGTTACTAGCACTACCAACACCATAGGTGGTTGCAGAGCTACTGTGACTTGTTGGTGTGAAACTTGATGGTTTCCCAGTAATATCACCCCAAGCAATACTCAAATCAGACAACACATCATCATCCAACTTCTCCCAAGCATATGATCCAGTATTTTCAACTGTGATGTAAATATCATATTGACTATTACTTGAAAGCAAGTATAATGCATTCATAGTAGATGCAGATGCAGTCGGCAATGCAGTAACTACCTTAATGATTTCTGCTCCAGTAAGGTTGCCAATTATTCCATCTATCGCTACATTGATGTTGTGTTGATTTGAATTAGCACTAGTTCCAATATGAGAAAGTGCAGAAGCTTCAGTAACATCACTACTGCTATGAGTATGCACACTATCTGCCTTACCACTCACAGTACTACTCAAACTATTCAAATCAGATTGAGAAGCCTTGTTATTAATCTGTGTCTGCAAAGCATTCTCCTTTGTAGTAATCTCATCTTTGTCATAGAACCAGCCTTTCAGCCAAGTTACTATCCCACTAATTGTCTTATCAGCCATTTTTCTTATTCCCCTGTTACATATACTACATTCGCACTTAATGTGATTGTGTCATCTCTTCCACTCACGCCTGTAAATCTCATATCGATAGCCACATCAAAACCGACAACATCGCCACCGCTCTGACCATCCGCAGAATCTAATCTCTCAATCAGACAATTGACAAAACCATCCAGTTCGCCTTTGGTATACGAATCTCCGAAGGTCTCATTCATACTGCCAAGAATGACTGGGTTGTAGATGCTGTTGTCCACGAAGCCAATGACAACCTTGTCACCAATTTGGAGATTATGTGACAAGAGCAATACATTTTCGTGTGTCACTCCATCTGCTTCATCTTCCTTTGCAGTACAAGTGCCATCCGCTCCCACTTCGGTGATTGTCGCATACTTCGTAAAAGCGATATCCCCTATATTATCAGTCACCGCTTGAAGGTTACTGAAAAAATCATCAGACATCTTCTACACTCCCTGCATCCAACCTTGCAATCAAACAATCAATGAAATCCTTGAATGATTGCAAGTCATCTTCCAAACCAGTCACATTACTTTTGGAAACACTTGCAACAACCCTGTCCTTGCTATTTGCAGAGTACTCAAAAGTTAAGCTTGTGATTGTCGCATCAGCTAATGTGAAAGTCACATCTATTTGTTGAAGCTTCGCTAATTCAACATTACTTGCCAATGCAGAACTATTCACTACATTCACGCTGATGGGAGTCCCATCTATTTTTGCTAGACTGCAAGACACATCCCCCTCTGCTTCCCAACTGATCTTGCTCCATTTCTCGAAGAGTGCGAAGTTGGGGTAGACTCTGAAAGTGATAGTGCCTGTTCCACTCAAGCTTGTGCTTGTCACAGTCACATTATTGTTCGCAATCATAGTCACGAGTGAAACTCCTGCCAATCTGTCAACATTCAAGTTACTGTTGAAACTTCCATCAGAGTACATACTAGGCAGACTTGAATATATTGTCAAGTCAAAAGCATCTGCGAGCAGTATGCCATCGTTGAATTGCTCTGCATAGGGTCTGCTGTTATTTGTGAAATATCCTGTCATAATTATCTATTCTCCGCTTGCATCGTTTGTGCTTATATCAAGCACATCATAGCTTATTGCATCTATTATCATTTGAAAATCGTTTGCTCTGCACATTACCGCTGTATCATCCCAACAAGGGGTACTGTTTTTTGCAATGCTCTCGAAATCATACTTGTCCCAGTCATCTTCCAAAATGCTGTCTTTCATTGCGATGACTAGCAATTCGTAATCAATCATCCAGTCACTTCCTGTATGAGTACATTGCCTTTGAGTGATGCGAATTCTTTGACAAGTGCTAGGAATTGTGCATCCCATCCTTGTGCAGGGATGTTGATTTGTGTGAAAGTTGCCACATTCCTTGAAAGCATATCTGTCAGATGCACTTCACTATCATCAGACAAGTAATCTGTGACCCCTGCAAGGGATAGATTATTATTGAGCATATCAGTCAATTGGAAAATCCCACTCGGCACTTCTGTGATTACTACAGAATCATTTTCAGTATTGAAGCATCTTTCACTTACGATTCTGATATCCTGCAAGGTTAGGAGTCTGCAGAGATTCATATACAAGTACACACGATACTCATTATCATACAATTGCCGATAATTTTCATCATCATCAGTTATCCAAGGTCTTGGCAAATCGTACTCCTTGCCCCATCGTGTGTCTAGTTTTGTTCTTGTTATGAATGCATTGTCTGTTGTTTCTACGAAGACAAAACTATCTGAAGATTTGTCATAGCGGTAATGGTCGAATGATTCGTAATCTGTTGTCACAACATAATCAGTATCCGCATTCTTGCTCTTGAAATCAGATACATTTGTTCCATATTCACGATTAACGAGAATACAAGTCAGCACATCACAATCATTCAAGAAATTACTGCAAATCTCACTCATCCTGTCAAAAGCACCGCCAATTATCTTGTAGAAGAAAAAACCAACATCGGATGGGGGATTCATAAGGTTATTCTGTGTATCATAAAAATCATCACAAATAATATCCCCATACAAACTAGAGCTATCATAAGCCATTACGCATCATCCCTCACAATCACACTCTTGAAGCTTGCTTTGATGATATCCACATTCGGATTAGCGATATAATACTCGTTCTGATTGACTGGCATTTCATCAGTCACTTCACGATAATTCTCACCATCGGTCTGTACGATTCTGCAAACAGTCACTTCTTCAACTTGCTCTTCAATCAGTACTGCCAAGTTGGTTGCAACAAAACTATTGCCAATCAAACCATCATCATTGAATTGAGTAATCACACTACGAACACTATCAGATATGCTTGACAAGGTCGCATTAGGATAATCTTCACTATCCCACATCACAGCAATAGAGTATGAGTACTCCACACCATCAATCTCTTCATCAACCAAGAAAGTCTTGCTACTCGCAGGGAGTATGCTCAAATTCAACCCAACGATATCATTTTCTTCAAGGTTGAAGAATTGCTTCAATCGGCACTCTGCTTTTGTCATCATCCTAACAGTATCATTCTCATACTCACGAAGATCTGCTTGACAATTGCAATCAGTCAATTCACTACCAAGACTTGTAGGTTTGAAATACAGTATCATATCTGTAGTACTTAAATCTGATTTCACACTATACAAGTCGCTGACTGCTTCGGCTACACTCTCATCTTCAAGCGGAGCAGTCATAAACCACCGCCTGCTATTGACAGGATAATTGAAAGGAGCAAGAATTAATCTTTGTCGGTAGGGATCATCTTCTTCAATGTCTGTCGCACCAGTCATACCTGCTTCGTTTGTGACAGTTACGATATTCGGTACACTATCAGAGAGTATGTGTACGATAGTGCCTGCAAGAACATTATTATACTCCCCATCTTCTTCGCTTATGACTTCGGCAGTTCCAGTCAAGTTTGTGCTGTTGAGTATGACTTCTGTTTCTGTTGTGAATCCAATTGCATCATCTGTAGCGACTACAGTTCCAACTGGGATTGTGATTGTGTTTTCACTCGCATACCCTGTTGGCAGGCTGAATGTGACTACGCCTTCGGATGCACTTGCATTACCCCTATGCACGCCTACTCTGTCTCCCCAACTGTCAAGGAATTCGCCTTCAGCAAGACTAATCAGTAACTGTCTTGCATTAGCATCATTCATTTCAATATGCTCAAGCATCAAATTTGCCATCGTATCAGTTATATGATAAGCTTCTGAACCTATGCTGAAGTCAGTTATCTGTGTGTACCCTTCTTTGTTCGCATCCAAGTACATTTCTTGTATCTCATCCCTTATGTCCGATTTTGTGATAGTGTCATCATCAAGGGTTGTGTATTCTATGTCTTCTTCAACCATTTTCGTTATTCTCCAGTTATGTCGAGTTCCATTTCTTCTTCAGTACCATTCACGAGCAGTATGTGTATGAGTACTTTGAATCCATTTTCTGTCAGTTGTGGTTCAATATTTTCAATACTTGCGACTCTCTCTTGTTTTAATAAGGCTTCTTTCACATATACTGCAAGGGCTTGCATTGTTGCATTGTTTTTGTCTTCTCCAAGTACATCAAAGCATTCACTACCATAGTCCGAATCGATACTAGGATATGTTCCCACTCGAGTCAAGAGTTGATTTCGTATGGATTGTCTTGCATTAGCTAATTCGCTTACGAGTCCGATGTCCCCTGTGGAAGATATGAAGCCTTCTGAAGAGTAGTCGCAACCATATATTTCTTCATCCGCCAACTAGCTCACCTTCTCGATTTTCTTCATCTCAATGCTTTTCTTCGCATTGCTACTACAATCATATGTTTTTGTACTGCTATAATTCCACATATGACCATTTGTCTTTCCATTTAATGTGTATGTTCCTTTTCTTATCCCTGCAGGTTTCCCAGTCGCTCCTTTTGTGAGCATTGCGAAAAGCCAGCTGAAGTCACAACAGTTAGCAGTTTTACTGTCCCAGCATTTCTTCGCAGACTGCTCGCCAAACTTATTGTACTTCTCGGACTTGACAATGTGGTCTGTGTACTTCTTATACTTCCAACCACCAGTTCCGCCTGCAGACTTAATCCGCAACCACTTGTAACATTTCTTGATAGTTCCAAGTTCTTGACCTTTGTGCAAGATTTTCTTCGCAATCTTACTATCCGCCTTCAAACCAATCTTCAAATTCACATTACTACACTTTGCATTAAGTGGATTTGATTTGCTGTTCCCAAGGATTGTCCCATCCTTACTCCTTGCAACATCTTGCCCATCATAAGTTTGAGAGTAATGGTTTTTGCCTTCGATGAGATCAAGTGTGAGTGTTTGATTGTCGATGTCTTCTTTCATCTTGTCAATGTAGAGTGCTTTGCCTTTTGTCTTTGGGAATTTGTCTAGACTGACTTCGCAAAGGTCTCCAGTCTTCAAATTGCCAATGTTACTGATTTCCAAGGTTGCTTTGAAGTCGGTTTTTGTGTTGAGTGATTGTTTTGCCTTGGTTTTTGCTTCTGCTCGTGTCATACTGCATTTTTGTGACTTTGTCTTACTGCTTGCGACTTTTGTTCTTTTGTTTGGTGTAACTGTCGCAGGAGTCAACTTCCCCCAAGGTTTACCGCTGTGAGTGTCAAGTCCGCTCACACAACAGTAATCCGCATCACAACCGCCCCCATAATTGGGTGGATGACCATTGCCACAGGTCAATTCGGCTTCAGGAGCTTTTTTAGGGTTGAATGTGAGTGTTCCGCTCTTTTTACACAAAGGGCAGTAGTTTTTCCAAGTCTTTTCTTGGATCTTGTAAGCATATCCGCTTTTTTTTGGATATGCTCTTGTGGTAATTGTTTTCTTGTCATCAGAGTAAGTTGCTCTTTGACCTTTCAATACTTCTGCCAATATCATCACCATCCTAACAGTTGAATTTGTGTGGGTCAGAGTGGTATGCCCAATGACCCCCATTTCCCCAGTGACCGCCCCATCCTCGGCGAGTCACAGTATCAGTATCAAACCATTTGCCATTAATCTTGGTTTGGGGGAAGAAATGACCATTTATATGGTTGCATCGGACTTCCAAGCCACTAGCATACGCCAAGCACATATACAAGTGTGTTTGGTCTGCACAATTCCCTGCACGAGCCTTCAAAGTACCCAATGCATTCTTGCGAGTACAAGCATAGTATGAATATTTGATGTTGCTTCGCATCCAATTCCATATTGCTTTTGCTTTTGCCTTATCCGATTTTTTCCCACTTGTGATGGATTGAGCTTGTTTCACAATCTTGGACTCAATATTCCATTTCTTGATGTTTGCTTCAGCATTCGCATCAGTAGTAGTAGTTGTTGCAGTCTTGCCTGCAGAAGATGATGTTGATGTGGAAGTTGTGCAATCTTCCACTTCACTTATCACGCCCCACTTCGCAATCAAGGACTGATTTGCACTACTGCTAGCAACAATTTTCCCATTGTAGGTGACAGAGTATTGGGTTATGAAATCACTACTGTCATACTCTTCGGAATAATCAAGGACATTCGTGAAAACATACCCTTCTTGATTATTTAAGGAGTAGCCGAATCGCATTGTCCCATTCTCATCAATATGGCAACCAATATCATTGCCAAACTTGTGTTCAAGATAGCACAACTGATTCGCAATATCCCATATGCTAGTGTTCACCCACTTCAACTTTCCGTGTATAATACTAGTCTCTGTGATTCCTGCAGTCGATAGTTGGTTCGCATCTTTCTTCAAGATCTTCTTCATAATCTTTGAAGCAGTCATATTCTTGCAACTGAAAGTAATCTTTGAATGATACAATCTCAAATAACTGATGACTTCGTATTCATAATCATCCTTTGCGGTTGCTTTGACCTTGGTTACTTGTCCGCCGAAGTTTCTTCTAGTATCTGTTGCTTCGTATCGTATCCTATCCGCTTCAGCCAACTTTATTGGTGATTTGAAACTCATAGTTGAAGCTTCTGTCCGATTCCAGTCGATGCTTGCATCGTAGAAGGGGATGCTTGTGAATGTTGCTTCTCCACGAGCAGTTGAGTGGCTGTAATATAGTGTGCCTATTGCCAAATCATCACCTTCTAGTTGATTTTGTACTTCTTTTTGAAGTATTCCTTTGTTTTCTTGTCCCACACGCCCTTGTTGGCTTTTGTGACTTTGATTTTGTACTTTGTTTGCACTTGCTTGACTGCTTTCTCTGTGTGCTTTAAGTACTTACCATCCACTTTATATCCTTTGTAATATCCGAGACTTTGCAAGAATTTCTGCAAGGTTTTCACACATTTCGCACCACCTTTCTTTGTGGACAGGACACCACATTTCTTCAATAAGTATTTGCTTGTGCTGTTCACTTTTGAATTCGCTTTTGTGGTTTTTTTCTTCTTCGTAGACTTCTTCTTGCCGAATGTTCTGAAAGTCTTCTTGGTTTGATTGAAGGTGACTTCTTCAGTCAACTCCCAGCTGATTCGGAAATTGTGATTCGTATCTTCTTCAACTTCAAACTTTGTAACCTTGTATTTCCCATCAAGTTTTGCATCTGATTCTGAAGTCAAAGTTCCTGCGGATGATCTATACTGCTCTGCGAGATTTTTGTAATCTGTGAATTTGTTCGGATTGTTTTGTGTGCTTTCTTCATATGTGGGGCATAGGTTCTCGAATGTAAGCACTTTCCCAGTTTCACTTGTGAATGATGATGAAGAGCCGACTTTTCCGACATAGGTTGATTTGTAGTAGTCTCTATCTGTTTGGATGTTGATTTTATCGATTATGTTTCTTATTTCCACATTACCGAGTTTTAATTGAGCCATCACTTATACTCCCCTTATGAGTCTTTGTTTTCGTAATTCATCGTTCACGCTATTGATTATATACTTGCTTGCTTCTTCTTCGATTATGCCATTGATGTTGAAATTGTTGACTTGTGATGTGGTGTTCTGATTGACACTCTGTGACAAACTACCATTCAATGCATTGTCATCCCATCCTTCATAACCAAGGCTTGAGTCATCCCAACCTTCATAGCCACTCATCCCTACTTTATTGAGCAAGTCCCAAGCTTCCTTCACTTTGTCGATGATTGGCTTGATAGTGTTGTATGCATCTGTGAAAGGCTTGGTAATCCTACTGGTAACTCCGCTGATCGCAGAACCAATTCGCTGTGGGAGACTGGTGACCTTACTCACAATACCACTCACCATATTGGTTACCCCTTGTATGGCTTGCAATTTCCACAAGTTCACTTGTGTAATGATTGTGAGTTTTGCACGAGTAAACCCTTGAAAAATAAAAGTCCATAAAGCTTGTGCGAAAGATGATAATATGCCAATGATAAACTGTGTGACTGTTTGGATTATGTTCTGAATTTGCATCCAAGTTAGGAACATTGCCTTTTCGAGACTTACATCCCCTTCGATGAGTGTTGTGAAAATGTTGATTATGTTCTGTATATGCATCAACACATCTTGAATTACTGGGATTATCGCTGTAATGACCGCTCCAACAAGGGACATCACAGAATCAAAGACCCCTTTAAAAGTTGCGATTAATGAGTCAATACCTTGTTTGACTTGTTCATTATTGTTGTATAAGTACCACAGTACTGCAATTAATCCCACAATAGCGAGAGTCACTAATACGATTGGGGAAAGCAACAAGTTTTCTGCTACTGCGAGAGCAGATGTCGGAGCAACAGCACTTGTCTTCGCAACAGCACTTCCTTCTTCAGCAACCGCTTCAGCCCCAGTCGCTATCGCCAAGGCACTACGAACCCCCTCACTAACTGATTCCGCAGTCCGCAAAGCATCAGTCATTTTCTTCGCAGTACTCAATGCTCCTTTCAGAGTATCAAATCCTTTCTTCATACTCTTCAAACCACCAACCACACTCGAACCAACTTTACCTAATGCTCCAAGTGTTCCGACAACAGTAGTGACTGCCACGATGCCCCCACCGAAGATTCCAAAAACACTCATTAAAGGCTGTGGCAACCCTTTAACCATATCCTTCAAAGCATTCAAACCATCAGTTGCCATCTTGATGGCAGGGATAACCACAGGAAGAATAGACTGACCAATCGTGGACATCAAACCGCCAATACTGATTTCTGCTTGTTCTTTCAAACCAGCATAACTGTTCTTGTACATCTCATTCGCTTCAGTACCATCACCCATAGCCTTATTCAAAGCATCTAATCGTTCTTCAGTAGACAAGGATTTGAAAGTCGCTTCCGCTTGATCTTCAGTCACACCGAGAGCATCTGCGAGTGCAGTACTGGAGATACCAAGTCTTGAGAGCATTTTCGCACCTGCATTACCACTCATCACCATCCTTTGAACTGAAGATTCCATTTGCTCTACTGATGATCCAGTCTGATATGCTCTCCCAGTCATATTTTTGAAAGATGTTGAGAGCAAGTCAACATTGGTGATTCCAGCAATACCCATCTGATTGAAGTAGTCACGAACTTGTGTTCCGCTTCTTCCAGTCTCGGAGCTTAATTCTGCAGATTTGGATTTCAGAGTATCCATTGACACTCCAGTATTTGCGAATGTGAGTGATAATTGATTCCAGCTTGTGTTGATGTTGTCGGCTTTGGTTATCATCATATCCAAGCCCATTGCTCCTGCAATGCCAGTTAGGGCTGTTCCGATTCCTGCACTTGAGTCTGCAGTTTCTTTCATCGATTCGTTGGTTTCTTCGGTTTTCTCTTTCAACCCATCCATTTCATCAGATGCACCACCTAAATTGTCCTTGGTTGTAGATGCACTCTCCCCCATATCTTCCAATCCGCTACTATCTATGTTGCTTACAGATGCTCCAACTTCTTCTGCAACATCTCGCATCTCTGAAAGGATGTCCCTTGCTTCTTCAATTCCGCTGGTGTCTGTGTTGAAATTGATATCTAATTCATATGAAACCATTTTTCTTTTCTCCAAAATTCCTTCTCAATCAGTATATTACTACTGGTTTTTGTTTGCTTCTCCATCTTCGTATTTCGTTATCGATTATAGTCCACGCAAGAATCTGCAATGGTGAAGCATTAGCATAATCTTTCATCGTGATATGTATGAATTTCAAATCAACGAGTCTTGTGATATGCCCCAGTTCCCCTTTTTCATAATTGAGAAGTTTCCTTAAAAATTTTGTAATCGTTTCAGTTGTTCTGCAGATTGTGTTATTCCACTCATCTCAAGTATCTTCATTGCGAGTATGCTAACTAATCCCCCATCAAACAATTCTTCGATTTGAGATTTCTTGAAGGGTTTGTTGTCAAACTTGTTTAATAGCCCTTCACATACTACGAGTGTGTTGAATTCTGCAGTCTCCATCTTTTTCCTATCATTAGTAATTTTTACAAACTTCGCTTGTGAAATTGGTCTTAATCTACAATGGATGTTGCAATCCTTGTATTCTATGGTAACATCCTCATAATATTCGTTGTTGGTTATTTTTTCTTCAATGTTACTGACCATATCCTCAATTGCGATGTCCTTCCTTTCATTATTTGCCATAGTATCCCTTTCCTTGTAATAATCGTAAATCTATAAAAAAAATGGAGAACCAAAAAAAAATAATCTGATTCTCCTAGTTTGTTAATTAAAAAAAAATTTAGATGGTCTCGTTCTGTACAGTAAGAGTGTTAACACCGAATTCCAAGCTCATAGTTGAAGCATCACTTGGACTGAATTCTTGACTATCAGAGTTCACGATAGCATTAGTTCCGATAACAGTCTTTCTGTAAGGGTCTCCATTTCCAGTATAGGAAGTTCCCACGATAGTTACCACTTTGATGTTGTTGTTCTCCAGCATCTCTTCTAAACGAATTGCATCTTCAACATCGGTTGGTAAGACCAATCCTTCAAAGCTGATTGTTCCCCCAGTATTCTTTGCGATTGTGTTGACATCTCCATCAAAAGTGTTAGTAGTACTGGAATCTCTGTTTTTGTCATAAGATACTTTTGTACCATATTTCAAGAGTAATCCATCAATATTTACTTGTACATCGAATAATTCTGCACTCATAATTATTCCTCCTCAAATGGGGTGATTTCAAGGCTTATATTCAACTTGACAGTTCGGACAACATCAGCAATCTCCAATGCCAATTCACATTGGATACATTTTGATGAACATTGCAGGATATTGTACTCCATATCGGTCAAGTAATTGTTCTGTATCGCAAGTTTCTTCTCATACTCGAACAATCCTTTCACATAACCAAGGGTGATGTCAGTATTGTCTTCACCGAGAACATCACGAAGAGCCAGTCTCTTAACGATATAGTTCTTGACTCTCTCAATCTTCATATCACGAAGACTGCCATCAGCATTCTTTGTCGGAGTCAAGTTTGTAATACACTCAATAGTGTTAGTTCTTCTATTCCTGTATTTGGTTGTGTGGAAACCATTATCCACAAGCTTCTCCCAATCCAATTTAGTAGTTGCTTCAATAATAGGGTATAATGATTTTGTGTCTTGACCAATTAGGTCTTCATAAACCTTCGCAGTCTCGGATCTGTTCACAGTTCTTCCAGCGGTGAAGCTACTGTGCCAACAACCACTCTGTGCGATTGATAATGCATCAGTCTCTCCCTTAAGGATGACTGGGGTGGTTACTGCTTTGTATATTCCTTTGTCTTGGAACAGGGTCTTGAATGCAGTTGCCATAGCCACACCAGTTTCATCAGATTGTGCAGGCAAGGTCACCCCAGTAATGATTCCGAAAGGTTTCTGATTCGCATACATCTCCTTTGCAAAAGTGTGCAAGGTAGTCCACATAGTGTTCAGAGTACCTTCTGTGCCTAATGCGATTGCATCTGCAATGGTCAGTATGTCGAAATCTTCTTCAGCAAGCAGATTAAGTGCTGTTGCAAGGGTATTATTACTTAATGTCGCATTCTCCACGATAGCAGACAAATTCACAATCAGTACCTGTTCTGCACCCTTGGATTGTTTGCCTTGTGCAAAAATATAAGGTAAGCAACCATAAGCAACATTGGATTCTAATTGTGAAGCAGTTGCACTTCCTTTCAATTTTGACTGTGCAGAATCAAGGGTAGTGTACACATCAACCGCAGTAGAACTATCAGTCGCTGGGAACACACCAATTAATGCGATTTTCCCTGCGTTTCCGTAGGGTCTTTCTGCGATTTTCTCAACATCCTGCACAATCACAGTAGGTTCGTTAATAGTCATCGTAATTATTCTCCATATTCTTGTAGTAGTTTGTCAAACTCTTTTTGAGTCTTGACTTTCTTGTCTTCAATGAAACTTTTGAAGCCTTCACGAAGGAAACGATTCACAGTAAGTAATGCGTTTTCAACATCAAAAGGAGCTTCCTTCTTTGGCTCTTCTTTCATTGACTCATCCTTCATCTTCTTCTTTGCCATTCACATCAACTCTGAAATCAGCAATACAAGAAATATCTTCTTCGAGATCATAACTCATATCTTCAGATTCTTTCATCTGAATCATCAAAGTCACACCCTTCAAAGTATATGTGCTTCCATATTGGAAGGTTGTTTGAGCGAATTTGATGCTTCTTTGTCTGCATCTTCTATTCTTTTTCAAGACTAGTTTGATATGTTTCAAGACTGTTCGCAGGAATCTGCTTGCAGACAGGTAATCTGTTTGCTTTGTCTTCACGAAGATGTTCACATTCGCATCATACTCGGTCATAGTGAAAGTATCCAACTGTGGATTGAGTGTGACATTCGCTATATAGATTGTTGAGTCTTCTTCAGCAGGGACTGATTTGTCGATGAATTTCAAATTACAAGCACGAATGATAGGGTCATCAGTTTCTCGAAGAATGTTGTATACTAGGATATCACTTGTCAAGTCTGTATCTTCCATCATTTTCACATCCATATCTTGTCCAGTTCGCCCTCGAAGGCATACTCAACATCCTCATCCAAGGCATTGATTGAATCATCAATATAAGGGTCTCCACTATAATATGCACTTCCAGTCTCGAATATGACTGGGTAAGGGAAATCGTTAAAGGGGTTTGTTGCAGTATTAGTTATGATGCGAGAATTATCAGCATCATCTAATACATCGAAACTGTTGAACATCATCCCAGTTTGGTAGTGATGCCTTGTCAGTTCCTGCTGATAATCTGCTAATTGTTTGCCTAATGCTTCTGCAACTGTTCCTTCACATTGTTTTGTGTCTTCAATCTTCTTCCCAATGTCAAGTATTAAATCTGTGAATAGTGATAGGTTTTCATCGCTTTCCATCATACCCAATGCTTCTTCAAGCTCATCAGTATTGATATTCACTCGGACTATTGTGCTGATGTCTTCCGCAAAATTACTCATACAATCCACCAGTCACTAGTGTTCTCTTCTGAAGCTTTCTGCACCTTATGGATATTAATCAATTTTTGATTAATGAATTGGTGTAAGATATCCATACTTTGCTTGTATAATACTCCACCATAACTGGTGCTTGGTGTTGCTTCCATATCAGAATCATTGACCATTATATTGTATTTATTCCACAGGTCACTTGCGGTGAGTTTCACAACTCCACGCAGGTAGAGTCTCCCTTCCACTTCGGTCAAATCATCAATATTCAAGCGGTTAGTGTAGAGTAATGCTTTGTCAAGAGCAACTTCGTAGAAGTGTTGCAATTCTGAAGCGGTTACTGTTTTGTTTGCAGATTCATTCGCTTCTGCCACAGTCACGAAAGGATTGATGCTTTCATTTGTGATTGTCTCTGCATTATCACTTATTCTCCATCCATCCAGTTCGGCGAGTATTTGTTCTTGTATTGTAGTATTATATGTAGCATCCATCGTTTTTCATCTCCGAAAAAAGTGTTTGGAGAATCATCAATGGATTCTCACAAAATTAAGATATGTATTCTAGTCCTTTGGCACAACTGAAGCGGTTAGGGTGACACTCACATCTTCATCACCATCAACTACAACAGTACTGGTGTAGTCTTCAAAACCATCCGCAGTCACTTCAAGAGTGTAACTGCCTGCGGTGATGTTATAGATGTTTGCTCCGCCTAGCTTCCCAGTTGTGCGGTTGATTTCTCCGAATTTGACTTTTGCACCTTCAACAGCATCAGTTCCATCAGTTACAGTTATGTGTATATTGAAGGTTGTGTCATCAGAGTCTTCAGTCGCATAATCATCAGTTTCAGATTGATTAGTCTCCGCCATCAGTGGGGTCTTCGTACACCACCTCGGAGTACAAAGCATCTTCAGAGAAAATAATACCAACATCGAAAGCCATATCAACACTAGTCAAGTAAGCTTTATGTTCAACAGAGTACTCCCCTTCACTAGTTACATCGAGTAAAGGAGCATAAGCAATACTGTCGGGGTTTGCGATGAGAACAACATCACCATAGGAGTTGACTGGGTTGTCAAGGGCGTCTAACTGTTTGACAGTTCTTCCACGAAGTACCAAGTTTCCAGCATCATCGAAGAAGTAGGCATCTCCCCTTTCGGTTTGTCTCTTACTTGCTTCAGCGATAAGTAATGCTTCCATCTTTGAAGATACATAGATGTTAGCGAGTTTCCTTTTTCCACCTTGAGTAGTGAATTGCTGGAGCATAGCATCGATTTGGTCAATCAATGACACATTATCCCCATACGCAGTTATGTCGGTGAATTTACCCATCGGCAGTTTTGGGTTAGTTGCTTTGTGATCATCATAGTAATCTGCAACACTATCAAGTTGTGCAAGGATACCATTCAATGCTTCGTAACCTGCACTAGTCTGACTGGCTGATGGGACTTTTCCGAAGATAGCGATTTGGTCAGCTGAAAAAGCACAAGAAGGAATCATCAAAGACTCATACTTCCTAATGAATGCTTCTTTCTCAATATTGGAGAGTAAGAAGGATTTTGGAATCCAAGTATATGCGGTGAAGAAATGAGCATCGAGTACAGTCTTCATTAATGCAGGAACAGTCTCTGCGACTTCAGACACATTAGTGATTTGAGTACCTGCACTTGCTCCGCTTACTTTCATCATATTCTGCAAGTCAACTCTTGCACGAAGACTTTGAATGTCTGCTTGTTTTCCATCCATTTCCACGAATCTTAAGTCGGAAAGGAATTCTGCTTCTTCATCAATACGAGTGATGAATTCTTCACTAGGTGCTTCCAATACACCTTCAGTTACATTGTTGTTAGCATCAGTCAATGCTTTAGCCCATTTGACAATAAATGGGGAGTTTGCTTCAATATGGGTTTTGCTTATCATATGTATTACCTCAAATTATTTTCTTATTTTGCAACCTGTCACAGGGTCTCTGCCACGAATCTCATAGAAATTCTTGGTTCTGATTTTCGCATCAGTCTTAATGACTTTTCTTGATTTGGTGATTTTCGGAGATTCTTCTGCTTCTGCTTCAACTTCTTCAACTTGGGTTTCAGAAGTTTCTTCATCTGCAGACTCTTCTTCGGTTTCTAATAATTTTGCTATTTGTTCTTCAAGTTTCGCTACTCTTTCTTCAAGAGTCACATCAGCTTCTTCTTCTTTTTCTACTGTGGTTTCATCTTCGGATGATTCTTCATCAACTTCTTCTTCTTCTTTGGACTCTTCTTTCTTAATCTTTGGAGTCTCTTCTTCGGAAGTTTTGGTCTCATCTTCTACTGTTTCCACAACATCATCATCTTCTTCTTCCTTTGGTTCTTCATCGCTTTTCTCAACTTCGGCTTCAGAAGGTTCTTCATCTTCCACCTTGCTGATTAAAGCTTTCAAACCATCAATGAATTCTTTCATATCCATAACAGGGTTCTCCTTTTTAGATTTTCGTATATATGTATCATAATCATATATGTGCAAGCCAATCCTATTCGCAGGATTATGAACAAAACTGATGAAGCGTGGGATTACACAATCCATCTTCGGAAGATCCTTGTATCGGACTTCTCCTGTTAAGTTTGTACTGCATTCGGATTTGACACGATTGGAGAGACTGACTCCGCCGAATTCTCCTTGAAGTATTCTTTCTTGGATATTCGGATTGTCGACTCTTATTACTATCATCCAACTACCACTAGGGATGGTCATTAGTCCGAGTGTTTCATCAGTTTGGCTGATGTAATTCTCAAGCAGACTAACTTCCTGCAAGGGCAAGTCATTGTGATGTACTTCAAAGGAATCTTGGTTATTGAAACTTGTGAAGATTTCTTTGATTTCTTGAGTATTGAGTATGTCTCCATCGGTGTCGGCTATGCCATTTGCGATGACACAAGCTTTCACATACAATGCATTCTTTTTGCATATTAGGGTCATTTCATTCTGTCCTCCCTCCTTCATCAGTTTTGCTAAATGTAATTCTCATATAAAGTGTATGAGTATGAGTTCATTGCCATCCTTGAGCAGTACTGCTATAGGCTACTTCGGATAGGCTGTATGATTGGTTTTCAACTGTCACTTCTTCATTCTCGTAACTTGTCCAGCATTGACAGTTGCAAGTGTTACTGCAGTTGTTATGTTCGTTGTCAATATCTCCAGCGAATAATAAGTAATCTGTGTCTCCAGTCACTTCGTTCACAACTTCAAATTTACTTGCGAAGTCAACTGTCTGACCATCCATTTGTGAGTGTCTTGTGTTCTCAAGTTCACTCCAATTCCAAGTCTTTGTCTGATGTATTCTGTCGAGTCCTTCTCGATAGGCTTGTTGATTCTCCATCCGCTTTGTCTCATAATCAAGGCGATTGCTTTTGTATCTTTCAAGGTCACGAGATAATCTTTCAAGTTCTCGTTGAGTGTATTCTCTGCCACGAAGGTTGTGACCCCTTTCAAGTGTACGATTCAATATTTCTTGTCTGCTCGTAGTAGGGGGCAACTTCTCAATCAAAGTCTTGTACTGTGAAATGTTGACACTTGCATCATTCATCACATTCTCAACCGCTTTCAAATTACTCTCGATTCTCTGAATCTCTTTCGCAGTAATCTTATCCGCAACATCCCTTGCAGTATTGTTCGCAACGAGTCTGCTCCAGTCCGCCTTGGTAACCATACTGTTATTCAATAATCTTTGGAAGTCTTGAGCAGTAGCAATCCGATTGAGCTTTATGATCTCACTACCATACACCGCAGGTTTGAAAGTGTCGATTGTGGTGTCAGATGTTGTATCGTACTCTAGTATTTTCTTATCGATTAATTGATTGTTGATTTGCTGGATTTTCCGATGCAGTAATCTTCGTGCATCTTTTTTGATTGTGATTCTTCGTTCGTGCAAGTAACTCTTGTAGTATTTGTTCATTCGCATCTGTGAATCAACTCCTTATTTTTTTTATTCGATTGTTCGGAGTATTTCTTCTATCTGTGCGAGTTCTTCTTCACTTGCAGAGTCAAGGGATTGGTAATAGGAATCTAGTTTTCTGTAATCCCATAGGCTTGTGTTGACTGTGAAATCGTAATCGTTCAAGTTGATGATGTCATTGTATTGGCTTAATCCAATAATAGTCTGCTTCAAAGTGAGTAAGCCATTGTTCCATTGTTCAATCAGTAATCCGACTTCGGTCTCTCGTTTGTCAGAGAAAATAGGGACACTCATTTCCACATCAACACGAATCTTGTACAAGTCATAGATGAGTTCTTTGATGAAGTCTTTGAATTTCTTCTGCTCATTCTTCAAATCAAGAGTATAAATCTCCCATATAGACTGGGTCTTATTACTGTTCATTGACTCCTTCTCTGTATTAATCATCAACCTTGTCAAAGGTATTCCATAACAGTTCAATACTGATTGTTCCGCTTTCTCTTGTATAGTATTCAAATAATCGTAATTATTATTCTCAAGTTTGATGTAATCCAATGTAACTGGTCGATTGGACTCGGTGAACAATACTGCAGTACCACCATTTGCTTCCGCCAGTTCTTCAGAGATGACTTCTTCACGAGACTGCACTTCCACACTATTCCCATTCTCATCGTATTGAACAGGAGCTTTCAATTGTGGCTCGAGATTGATATTCAGAACACCACTTGCGATATTACCTGTGGAGATGGTGCTGTAATTTTTCTTGCTGATTGCAATCTCTGTGAAGATCTTGTCAGACTCATTCACCCAAAGTGGTAAGCTGAAGAATTCGTAGAAATTGTCACCACCGAGAATGGCACAATCCTTCAACTCTTCACCTTCATAGGTTGTGAAGTCGAGTGGGTAGTTCTCGCCCATTATCTTGAAATAGTGAACTTCAGTATTCACCTTCTGTCGGAGCAGATAGTAGTCTTCCTTGCCAATCCGAACCTGCACTACTTTGCAAGTGTAGATTGGTATTTGTCGGAGCGTGAATCTTGTACTGTCATAGGCATACTCGATTGCACCCCATCCTGCATAATAATAATCAACTGCAAGGTTGTAGAGTTCTGTCTGATTCTCGAGCAAGTAGTCAGTGATTTTCTGCACTACTGTATCTGCTTCAGCATCTTCAACATCAGTATCTATTGTTAATGTGATGTCATTCAGTATGATGTCCTTGGCGAGTATTCTGCAGGATTTCGCTACATAACTGCTATTCTCGAAAACATATACCGCAGTCTCCATACTCACAGGAGTTTTCAATTCTGTACTTGTATCTGCAGTATCTTTTTTGACACTACTGAACAAGTGCATATTATTCAAATTATTGGCAACGCTTTTGTGAATCCTTGCCATTTCATTATTGATGATTTTCCCAGTAATCTTCATATTATCCGCCTATTCTCCTTCCAGTTGTGAATCGTGTTTGTTTTCCGATGATTTCTTCGTGAAGGTAATTCCGAACAAGACTTGCACTATCTACAAGGTTCGGTGATTTGTCATTCTTGATAGGGTTGAGTCCGACACTTTCATCTATGAATTCATCCATATCAGTTGATTCTTTGTTGAGTTTTGTATTCCCCATTTTGATGCTATGTAGTAGGGGTCTTGCTCTCTGAAATTTTGAGCCACTTGGATGTTTGAGCATTACAGGTATCCCAAACTCTTGCAATAATTCTTGGAAGTATCGTTGAGCGTAGACTGGACTTCCGCCCCCTTCCTGCTCGATAATAACTGCTGATGTTGTGGGGTACTCATTCGGCTTGTTATATTTCATCACGAACCGAAGCAGTAAGTCTTCCACATAGCTGGATTGTGTCTGTGCGAAGTCACGAATATACTCCCATCCATTTGCTAGTAGTTCGTAGCAACAGATTGCGAATTTGTCTTTGCCTTTCCCTGCAAGGTCAATTCCAATCAGTTGGAGTTGTAATGGTGTTTGCAGGTTTGTGACTAGTTGTGCTTCCATCTCATCCCTGTTAATCAAATCTCCAACTTGGACTTTGTAATGCCAATTCCCCTTCATCTGATATTGTCTGTCAATGTAGTCAAGTTCCATCAAAGCTTCTTCATAAGTCCTAGTATCAATATAGGGATTGTCTTTGTAACCCATCTCAACATATGGTAATTCACCATCCACATACTTGTCTCGCAAGTATTCAGTAGTTGATGTTGCTGAAGGGTTGCTAGCATTCACCACTCGAAGGGGGATTGGATCATCTGTGGATTTTCGGACACTACGATTCAAGAATCTTAACACACTTTCATCAAGTTCGGATGCTTCATCGTTTAGGATAGTGTGGTAAGATTCTCCTTTGACATCTTGTTTGTGTCTTTCATCTGCGAATGCTTTGAAATGTATTTCTGCACCACAGGGGGATGTGATTTTGATTGGGCTTGATTCTCTGACATTGAGTCCTTCGACTCTTTTGATTATGTCGAATACGCTTCCGCTTCCAATTAGTTCTCTGTAGCCTTTTCGTGTTACTAGGCAACGATAATTTGGGTAATTCATAAATTGTAGTGCTAGTGCGGAGAGTAGCATTGTTTTTCCACCACCCCCTGCCCCACCAGTTAGGAGTCTGTTTACTCCATCAAAGTTTTGGCAGGACAACATTGCAATATCTTCCTGCAGGGGGTACAATTCAAAATGGATGTAGGGATTATTATATATTGTATGAGCGTAGAGTAGGTAGTCTGCATCGGTGAATCTGAAATCAGTTCTCTTCATCTGCAACTTCTTTTCTCTCCTTTTTCATATCAGCGACTTTTAGTAGTAATTCGTTGTCGGATTTGGTTTCTTGTTTGATATCGGCTGTGATTTTCTGCTGTACATTCTCTGTCGCTTCACCTAATTCTAGCAGGTCTAACTCATTCAAGGTCTTCACCGCTTGAACACTTTGATTCAGATTATAACCACTTAATCTCCCAGTATTGATTCCTTCTTCAATATTCCTTAAAGCATTCATCACAATACTGTGTCGAAGTCGGACTTCTTCTTCCTTATCCTTCAACCGAGTGTGCCTTAAATAAGCAGTAGTCTCTTCTTCACAATGTTTCTGATAGGCTTCCTTCCTTTTATTCCACTTATTCTCTGAAGAGTAGTTTCTGAATGTCTTATATGTAGGTATCTTGTTTGTTCTTCGTAGTTTTGTGTCAAGTTGGAGTCCGCCTTCTGTCAGAGCTTGTCTGAATTTTTTGATGTTTGAGTAGGGGTAGTGTAGGTATTCCAAGAACCAGCAGTATTGGTGGGGGGTTTCTCCTTCTTGTTGTTCCCAGTAGGGTTCGTGTAGTTTGGTTATTGGCATACTTTGATCACTAGATTATTTTGATTATGTTTGTTATGATGAAGGCTATTACTGTTGCTGTTATACTGCTGATGAGTCCGATTTGTATTGTGTATCGTGATTCTCGTTCTTCTTCATCTTGTTTTCGTAATGCTCGTTCTGTTTCTTGTGCTATTCGGATATTGGTGAGTATGTTTGTATTGTTTTCGGTTATTTCGGTTAAGTGTTGTATTTGTGATTGTAGTGTTTTGTTTTGTTCTTCGAGTTTTACGATTCGTTGTATTTGAGTATTGTATTCTGTGACCCAGTCATAATTCGTTAGTGGGGGTTGTGGTTTTGTGGTTTTGGTGGGGGTCATATTATATCAACACATTATTAATGATTATTATGATTCTTTTTTTTGTGGGGGACTATGGGGAATAAGTAGGGGGGATTGTGTGTGTGGGGGTTTATTTTGTGATAGTAAACTTATAGGTGAAACAATGAAATTAGTAACTATGGCATTCAAGACATTAAATGATTCTTTTGTACTAGAAGGAAAAAAATGTGTCATCTCCCACAGTTGTTTTCCGCCTTGCTTATTCAGTAGTCCCATTATGGTTTTTGCATATTTTCCTAATGTTTTTCAGAGGATTTTATATTTACTCTATAGGGTTTAGTTCAGATGTTCACAAAAGGGGGTTATTTTTCCTTTTGTGGATGTTTTAGGGGTGGAATCGAACCACCACATTGTTTTGAACCATCACTAAAACCTTTTTTTTGATGATATTATGTTGTATTTGTATTTTTTCAAAAAAATTTGGAGCGAATATATATAGTAAAAAGCTACAATAGTATAGGAATCCTTTTCAATAAAAGTCAAGCATTGCCAAGAAAGATTTTGATATCACATCTGAATTAGTTGATAAGAAATTTGGAATCAAAATCCTAGATACTGATAAGTTTATACTTTTGATTTTATTGAATCCAAGAGAAGGATTTATAATTATTGTAGCTTACTTTTAATACATAACCTAGTGATTATATGAAATAAAAAAAAAGAAGGGGTAAATGTAATAATGGGGTGATGTGGTGGTGTTCTAGAAAAGGAATGTGTGTTGTTGGTAGTAATTGCAGAGTCTTGTGATGATTGTGCTGTAAATGTTCTCGGTTAGATCGTGTTCATTGCAGACTCTGTAGTTTTGTACTCGCAGGCTTGTGTTTCGTAGTTTCTTTGTGTAGAAGCATATTGCGGTTATGATGGTTTCGCATTTTGCGTTTCTGTGGAGTTCTTTGAGTTCGACATTCTTTATTATGTTATAGATTATTTCTTTGTCTGTTCCTGTGATTCTCATTTCTTGCATTATTGTGTCTGCGGTGCGTAGTTTTTGTTTGGTTCTCCATTCTTGCATATACTTGTTGTTGTTGGGTTCGCCTGCTTGTTTGGTTTCGTATTTTTGTAACAAGTATTGTATGTCTCTTTTTGTCATATTTTTTATCAACTATTCTTTTTTTTTCTTGTTTTGCAATTTTGCAATGGGGTGTGTGGATAGTGTGTGTTTTTCTTTGATTATGTCGCTTTCAGCTAGTCCACTAGCCCTTGCAAAACTCTTCTATGGTCTTCTTTTTTAATATTACCTTTTATTTGGTCTTTTTTTATATATTTAGAGACTTTTTAGGTCTTTAATTTTTTCTCATTTAGTAGTTTTTTTCTCCTGTTCATTAACCATTCTAGGTGTTGTTCGAGTTCGGTTGTGTCAAGGCAATGTTCTTGTCCAATCTGAATCATTTTCTGTATTCTTGCTTCTTGTTGTGTGATTGCTTGAAGTTCAAGTTCTAGGTAATTCTTACTCATACTACTCACTCCCTATTGTTAGTCGTTGAAGACTACTTTGTTCAGCCATTTTCGGCTTGGTGTATGTAGTGTCTGCTCGTGCAGTTGTTCGAGTGCATCAAGGTTTGCTAATTTCTCACCGAGTTTGTTTGAGATGATTATCATATCCTTGTAGTTGATATTGTCATATTCTTCACGAAGTCCTTTGTTGAGTTGTTGCAGGTATAATCCGACATCTTGATGGATTCTTGTTCTTAATCGTTTGTAGTTGGCTTCGTTTCTTTTCACATACTCTGAATCATCAATCATCATCTTATTCACTCTCCTTGATCACGAAACTTGCTGACATATTCTTCGTAGTCTTCTTTTTTTAGGAAGTGGAAGAAGATTTTGATGTCATTGTCGGTCAGTCCTGCTCGTATGAGCTTTTGGTAATTCTTTTTTGTGAGTAATGTTTTTCGTAGTTTGTCGATTCGTAGCACTCTTTTTTTGTTGACTGGGGATTGCAGGTCTCTCCAAGTCTTGCCCTTGCTTCTTAAGTAGTGGTGGATGTGGTCGACTTTTGTATTGTTCTCTTTTGCAATTGTCATCAACTGTTTCCCTTGTAGTTTTTCTTGTTCGATGTAACTGACTCCACCTTTCCGATTGAGTGTGTTGACTGTTTGGTTGTAGTCATTTCGTTTCTGTATTGTGTATTCTTTTTTCTTTTTCTCGAATTCTTCTCGTAGACTAGTCATTATATCTGACTCCAATTAGTACCTTGGTTTGTGCAGTATCTGTAGATGCTTTGCGGACTTTTGAGATGGTACTTGTTTGCGATTGCTCGTGCTGAATACCCTTCTTTTTTGAGTTTGCATATCTTCTCGATTGTGACTCCTTCAAGTCTGCTGGGTCTTGTCCGCCTGCGTGGTAATTTTCTCCAATTGATATCGTGTTTTTGTAGGTATTTGTGGAGTGTTTGTTCTGTTGTGTGTAGTTCTTTTGCGAGTTCTCGTTTGGTTTTTTTGTTCCATCTTTGTTTTTTGATGTAATCGACTCCACCTAGGTCTTTGATTGTTTTTTCAAGATTGGTTAAGTAGCAGGGTGTTTTTTTGGGTCTTGTTGGGTGTAGTGTTTGTTTGATTGGAGTTTGTTCTTGTCTGATTTGTTCTTTTGCTTCTTGTTGTATCCTTGGGAGTTTGTTCTTGTCCCAATTGTTTTCTAGGAGTTTTTGTCGGACTATTTCTGCTTCGTGTTTGCTGTAGTATCTTCCATAATCATATCGTTTTCCTTGCAGTACTCTTGAGACACGATAGGTTGTTTCATACTTGCATTTTGTTACTGTTCCCCTGTTTCTTCTTTTTGGTTTTGATGGTCTTCCTTGTCTCCTGTAGTTTGTTTCTTGTGTTATCTGTTTTTGGATTGTTCTCCATTCGTAGGGGGTTAGGTTGTTTTGTTTTTTGATTTCGTTGACTGGTGTTTTTCCTGCTATGTATTCGTTTTTGATTTGTTCATATGTCATCATCGTGATCATCAGCCCCTATTAGTTCATCTATTATTTTGTTGACTTGTTCTTCAGCGTTTGGCATATAGTGTAGTTTGAGTTGTTTGTAGATTTGTAGTAGTAAGTTGTCTGCTTCTTCTCCTATTTTTTTAAAATTGTTTATTATTGCTTCTTGAGTGTTGAGTAAATCTACAAGGCATTGTAGGGTGTGTTCATCTGCATTAATGAAGTATGCATTTTCGTTGTGGTAATCGTAGATTCTATATTGGCTGATGGATGGGTCTGCTTTTGTTAATTCAAATCGTTTTTCAATCATTCCAAATCACCCTTATTTAAACAGTAAATTCCCATCTTTCAAATATTTATCATCCAATTCTTTTTCACTAACAAGAATAATTTTATGTATCATCCCAGCTTGCTTATGAAAATCAACAAGCCCCACATTTTCAATTCCTAATAATTTCCGCATTTGTAAATCATTTGTTTTTTTATAGTCCCATTCATCATCAGATAAATTAAATTCAACATTATAAAACCTTAAATCACCTACACTTGACCTTGAAACATTATCTACAAGAAAACCATTGTCTTTTAAATGGTTTTCTAACTGCTTTGAAGTTCTATGATAAATATTATCATATGGTAATCTTCTTGGTGTTGGAGTAATGAATGTTGGAGTATAATATATTAAGTCTAGTAAATGTTGGTTTTTATCATTTTTTAGTTTCTGATTTTCTTTTGTTAGTTTGTTTAGTAAGTTTGCAGTATTTTCTGCTCCCATATTCCATATGTCTTGATTTGTATATTCCTTTTCAGTCATTTCATCATCTCTTTCAATCTTTTGTCTGTTGCTTCTGAAAAAGCAATATATTTTTTATTTAATCCTTTCAATTCTTTTCTTAACCACTCATTCTCTTTTTTGAGAGTCTTGTTTTCATCGTTTAACTTGTCTAATTTGTTATAAGCAATGTTTCTTTCCTTGGTTACATAATCGATGTAGTCCTTTTGTTCGTTAAGTATTGCTACTATTTGTTCTGTGTTCAGTAATGTTTCATTATCCCAAATGTAGTCTTTACAATACCCTTTTTTTTCAGTAATTATTCTTGTGGTATAAGTAAATCTTTTTTCAGTCATTCCAAATCACCTATGCTTTTGATAATCTTTCAAATACTTTCATATCATAATCAGATAACTGTTTAACAATCTCATCATTTAATAAAAGTAACATTATATGAGTTAAATCTTTCCTTATTAATTGTAATTGTTCTTTTAACTGCTCACTTTCATCGTTTAACTCATTCAATAAGTCAACTAACTCTTGTCTTTGTTGATATTCAACAACCCAATAAGTAACTCTGCCACCATCTTCTGCTTGTTTTTGATTGTCAAATATTGTTTCATCTAACAGTTCAAATCGTTCATCACTCATTCTATCACTTCCAAATCCCATTCATTAATCATTACCATTCCAACACTACAATTTTCCCTTTGACTTGCATAATACTCCATAGCTTCTAAGGAGAATCCGTGTTCAAAGGTTTCATTTGTTTCCTCATTAAAAACAATGAATAATGGTACTTCACTCATCTTCTAACGCCATCCTTATGGTTTCAAATTGTTCATCAGTTAAGAATTTCAAACAATACTTCTTGATTATGCTTATCTGCTCTTCTCTTCGTTCGATGCTTTTTTCAAGTTGCCTAATTTTCCTATCTTGCTCATTCAACAATTCACAGACTTCTGTTGCAGATAAATGAATAAAACCATCAGAAAAACCGTCACCTAATACATATTTAAATCGTTTCTCACCCATACTTTTCACCAATTCTTGAAACTTCGTGCTAACTTATCTGCGATCTTATTATCCTTACGATTAATCTTCATCACTAACACATTTTCACAATTATGATACAACTCATAAACATTACGAATAAAATCCTTGTTAATATGATATTTCCTATATTTCATTGACCATTCAAATGACTTTCTGCTCCTATTCAATATGCTTACAACAAAATTATTATCACTAAATATTGTTATTATACTATCTGTATTTTCAACAAATTGTAATGCTTTATATACTGCATACAGTTCACAGTAACCACTATTTATCTTTTCTTGTGTAACACTCCCTCCCTTTTGGATATTTTCACCGACAATCGCCCACGAAAACTTGTTTGCTTGATGACTACAACAAGCATCAACATACAAAACTTCACTCATCATTCAACACTCCTTAAAACTTCCTCAGCAGTTTTGACAAGGTTCTCCTTCTTAAAACAATCCTTATATTTACATTGTGGAAGGTGATACTTCTGCTCTTTGTCGCACCAGAATTTCACCATTTCAACATCAAGATGTTTGCAGATGTGAGTGTTCCCAAAGAATAATGAATCTATGTATTCTTCTAATTTGTCTGTCTTTTCTATCCATCTTTCCTTCGTTTTTTCTAATTCTTCAATGTGCAGCTTTTGCTTGTTGTTTATGTCTATTAATCTTCCAAGTTCATGCTTGTTGTCATGTCTTTGTTTCAATTCCTGCCGTAGTTTCTTGTTTTCTTCGTTTAACGCATTCAATAAATCAAGTAATTCAGTTTCGCAAGGGGCATAATACTCTTCATTGGTTTTTGTATCTATAATATGGGTATCTCCCCCCATAACAAATCTTTTACTCATCATCAACCACCAAATTTTTTATCGAAAGCATATTGTAATTTTATCAACACATTCTCTACAATAGCAATTTCAGAAAAGGTCATCTTATCAAACTTGTCATTATACTCTGAAAAAGTACCCCCTATAATCTCATTGACTTCTTCTTCACTTATTTTTCTCATCAAACATCACCTTTGTTTTCACATTTTTTAAATCAATCCAGTATTTTTGCATAAGCTCTTCATAAGCATATAACACCAGTCGGAGTTTTCTATTCTCTTCCTTTAATACTTCATTTTCTTTTTCAATGTCCTTCTCACCGAATAACTGATCTTCAGTCATATTCCCATCTCATCCTTTAGCAGATTTTGTTCACTTCATCATACAATTCTTCAGCTTCTTCCTGTGACAGGTAGTCTTCATCTCGTTTCTTAATCACAAAGGTTAACTCATCATTACCCTTTCTTATTATGCTGGAGATGTCATATGTTTCTCCAAGGATATCCATTATTATGATATCGATTATGTTTCGTTGCACCATCAGTTTTCACCTTCTTCCAGTTCCTTGATTTTTTCTTCAAGGTCACATCTCCTTTTGCGTATTATTATTAGATAGTCTGATTTGTAGGTAGTTAACGCAGGGGATAATCCTTCACTATCATATATCCTGTCTTGGATATACCATTGAGTCCCCTTATTTGCTTTTTTTTCTCCTTCCCTCACA